>ENA-ORXB01000050-ORXB01000050.1-sediment-metagenome-genome-assembly--contig:-NODE-50-length-323833-cov-8.051542_pt1 | contig 323833 bp, 276 predicted proteins | sample MGYA00237863_ERZ511475 | MGnify/ENA primary metagenome ERZ511475 (study PRJEB26305, sample SAMN06343858) | sediment metagenome | isolation source: hot spring sediment | place: Canada: British Columbia...
TTCAATCTATTTTAAGGACAGATTTTATGAGTTTGATTAACTTAAAAATTCATTTACACAAATTATTTTACAGTCTCCTGAAGTCACAATAACACTATCTTGATTATAAAATATCAATCCGTAATTATTATATGGCTCAAAAGATGAAAGAGTATATACCTTATTGTTTCTTGAATCTACTAATCCTTTGTTAAACCAATCAGCTGGTATAGGCGAATTAAATATATTTAATAGTTGCCAAATTGAATTGTTATGAATTAACAGTCCGTTTGTTGTCCCGAAATATTTAACGTTGTGTTGATCTATAACCACACCATCATAAGATAATAATGTAAATGAAAAACCAAAATCTGTGCTATCATAGTAAACAAATAAAGTATCGGTTATACTTTTGGCAATTTTACTTCCTCCTCCTTGCATATTAATAGAAACCCACTTCCTATTTTCTGAATCTATATCAAGTCCAGTAATAGCTTGTCTAGGTCCTCCGCTGAACTGCCCACTAATGGATTTTATCCAGCTATTACCGTTATAATAATATAAACCAAAAAAATCTGTACCCACCCAAATATTATTACTACTATCTACCTTAATAAAATTTAGATCACCAATACCATGGAATGAATTCTGGTCATTAAAAAAAAACCAGCTTACATTATCATAAGTAGCTATTCCATAATTTGGAATACCTAACCAATATCGATTAAGCTTATCTACAGCCACTCTAAAAATAAAATTATCAGGCAATGGTGAATTATTGGTATTAATACTATCCCAAACACCATTATCCTTTTTATATGTATATATTCCATTAGTTACAGTTCCAAAAAGCATTTTGCCATCAGCGGTTTCAGTTATATGGGGCTGACTAAAAAGTAACTTTTTAATTTCATAATAAAAAGAAAAACCAACTAAGTGTTAGTTGGTCATATTTGCAATTTTCTTAATGTTATGAGCCATTGCTACTAACCCAAATTCTGCATTTACCTTTTCTAATCCTCTTAAATTAAATCTCTTAAATCTTTGATTTTGTTTTATATCTCCAAACACACTTTCAACATCTACATTCCTTTGTTTCCTTAACCTCTCTCCAACAGGTGTTTTGAGATTCTCCTTCGCCTTCTGCTTATACTTATCCCACTTCTTATTTATCTGTATCGTTCTCCCTTGTGATGTTTTACTACATATTGATAGATACTGACACCCATGACAATCTCCCCGGTATATTAACTTCTCTTGCTTGTATCCACTCGTTGTTAGTTTCTCTTCTATGCGATCAAATCTCATCCGACGCCCTTGTGGACATATTATTATATTCTCTCCTTCATCATATCTAAAGTTTGTCTTATCAAAATCATTTCTCTTTACTCCCTTTATCTCTTCTTGATAAAATCCAGTATATTTCAAGTAACTCTCTATATTCTCCTTCTCAAGAAAATCATAGTTCTCTTCTGAACCATATGCACCATCTCCTATTACTCTTTTTGGCATATTCTGATTTGTTATCTGTTTTAACTTCAACATATGTTCTATGAATTTATCTGTCTCACTTGCCTTCTGATGTAAACTGTAATTTAAGATTATCTGATTCTCCGTCCCTATGATTACATTATATCCCGGTCGATATTGTTCTTCTTTATTGCGAAAAAATGTGGAATCTATATCCGTCTTTGAATAACTACTCCTTTGACCCAATATCCTTTCCTGTTGTTCATATTTTTTCAACTTTGGTAGATATTTCTTACTTATCTGGTTTAATGCCTTCTGTAACTCTCTTCTCTTATTTTTATTACCTCTTTTTTTCTCCTTCAATTCTTTATTCTCTTCTTTCTTCTCTTTATCTTTTTTATCTCTTTTATCTCTTTTGCTCTTATTCTTACTCTTTTTTTCTTCTTTTTCCTTTTGCTCTTTTTCCTCATCATCCTTCTTGCTTTCTGTATCCACTGATGCGGGATTGATGATTTTATTTAATCTCTCAACCTGCTTTTCTATCTTCTCTGAGGTTATCTCCAATGCATCCTCTCCAAGTTCTTCTAAATCCCTGTCCCCATATCTTTTATTCTCTTCTTCGTTTACTTTATTTATATGTTCTATGAGCTCTTTTATCTTTTTTTGCACATTCTTTTTATATCTTTTTGTATTATTTGCCCACACATAACTATACTTATTCGCATTTGCTTCTATCTTCGTCCCATCTACAAAATAGTCCTCTATCTTTATGTATTTGTTTTCACTTAAAAACATTACCATCGATGAAAATAGTCCCTCCATTACCTTTTTTAATCTTCCTGAACGAAAATTATTTATCGTCCTGAAATCCGGTCTCTGCATCCCGCTTAACCACATAAAATTTACATTTTCTCTTAATGCTTTTGCGATTTCTCTTGAACTATATATCCTCATTAAATATGCATATACCAATACCTTCAATAACATCAATGGATCATAGGCCTTTCTACCTCCTCCTTTGTAGGTTTTTACCAATGGGTCTATCTTCATATTATCTATTACTCTGTTGACCGTCCTTACTATATGTTTCTCGGGTATCATATCTTCTGTCGATGGTGGAAGCAACATCAGTTGATTTTGGTTGTAGTCCTTGAACTTTGGTTCACTCGGTCGCTTCTTCTTCCTTTTGCGAATTTGATAATCTTCCTTCGCATTTTCGCCAAAAAGTGTATAATCCATTTACTTTTTCCTTTATTTCTTTGACTAATTCTATTCTTAACGCAATTATCGTTCCTTACTTTTTGGACAGCCCCATGTATTTAATGGCGAGTTGCTTGAATCAAATGTTAGCCATAAGCCATCTTTGAATAATTGAAGGTATCCTCTATTATTTTCTCCGACAGAACTAATCCAGTATCCACCATCATCATCTATAAAAAGTGCGTTAATACTATTCGAAAGTAACGGTGAATTATTTTTGTTAAATAATACCCAATTTTTATTAATATACGTTTGAGCGTTAAGGTTCAATGATATAATCAATATGGTGAATAATAATTTTTTCATAACTGCTCCTTTCATCTTTAACATCTAGGCAATTCATTAGTACAAGAAGGATGTGTTTCATTATAAAATGGATCGGTTTTACAATACTTAAGGTTAGTAGAAACTGAATCACTATCGTAAAAATACTCATCTATTACCAGTTTCTGACCATTTCCACCATAAATAATTTCAACTAAAGTGTTGAATTTATACTTCTTTACAAAATATGCTTGATAACAATTTTGAATACCCTTACACCAATTGAGATATAATTGGGCATAAAAGGTAAAAGGATCAGAAGTCGGAGGGTTTGTAGGAACAAAAGTTTTTGATTTGGTTTTCCAACCATCAATTTCATTCCAATAATAAAGTGTGATTCGAATATATTGAAGATTTTTTCTTTGAACAGTTAAATTTCCCCAAATTGCAGAGAAATCATAATCTCTTGCGCCACAATTATAAGTCCAAAAACAATCTGGAATAAAATTAGACATAACCACCTCCTTAATGTATTTTAGTCATATGGCGATGTTAACTCCTAATTTTCTGTTCAAAACGTGAGTGTATATCATTATTGTTTTTACAGAATTTTGGACAAGTAATTCTTGTATAGTTCTGGTATCTTGTCTTATCTCAAGCAAATGAGTATCATAATAATGTCTTAAATAATACAGACTTTTTAATTTGTTACTGTAATGATTAACTCGCAGTTCAGTTATTTCTAAATAATGCAGTTTCGGCTTGTGATTTTTGGCTTGAGGATTTACGGAGGTTGGTGAAATATTTAGCTTCCCATTTTGCAAAAAATATTCCCTTTCTTTTGCTAATTGAAACTTATGGAAAACTAATTTTTAAGTCAATTTTTTTCAAAAATTTTTATCTTCTCAAACAATTAATAGTTTAATCTATTATCCAAAAATTAAAGTACTCTTCACTCAAAACAATTCTTCAACTCAAAAAATCAATTAACTTTTAATTCGATTGTATAAATTACTTTTGAATATTTTTTTATAACCTTTCAAAAAATGTTAAATTAGTGTGATTATGATTACAAAATATGGATATTCAACTGTAGGTATTGTTGCAATTTTCTCATTTATACTAATTGCAATTGGCATTTTTGTCACAAACCCATATCTGAAGTATTCTCTCGCTGGTGCAGGAATTTTACTCATGGGTTTTACTCTCAATTTTTTCCGTGACCCTGAGAGAAATACGCCTGCTGGAGAAAATCTTCTTATCTCACCTGCCGATGGTAAAGTTATTTCTGTTATTCAAACTTACGATGATGAATTTCTAAAATCCGAATGTTACAGGATTGCGATTTTTATGTCGCCTTTGAATGTCCATGTTAATCGAATACCTATCTCTGGTAAAGTTGAATATCTTAAGTATCATCCTGGTAAATATCTCGTGGCTTTTGAAGAAAAGTCTTCTTTGAACAATGAACGAATGTCAATTGGTATTAATTCAAAATTCGGAAAAATCAAATTCACTCAAATTGCAGGATTTGTAGCAAGAAGAATTGTAACAGACCTAAAAATTGGTCAAGATGTTAGAGCCGGTGAAAGATTTGGGATGATTAAATTTGGTAGTCGTGTTGATGTTTTTCTTCCCAAGAATGCAACAATCAAAGTAAAACCTGAAGATAATGTTTATGCAGGCGAAACAATTTTAGCAATTTTCAATGAAGAAAAATGAGACTTAGAGTTACAAAATCAATTATTCCTAATCTCTTCACAATAATGAATATGTTCTGTGGTTTCCTTTCAGTCATCAATTCCTCTGAAGGCAATTTTTATTACGCTTCTGTATTGATAATTCTTGCCGGACTCTTTGATGCCCTTGATGGCCTTGCTGCCAGAATAACAAATTCTGCAAGTGAGTTTGGAGTAGAACTCGATTCATTATCAGATTTGGTTTCTTTTGGAATTGCACCAGCATTTCTGATTTATAAAATTAAACTCTATGTGTTTCTTGAAATTGGTGTTCTAATTTCAGCTTTTTATCTTATCACTGCTGCTCTTCGTCTTGCAAGATTTAATGTTCAGTTGATTGGTTTTGATAAATCTCATTTTTCGGGTTTACCAAGTCCTCTTGGAGCGATGACAGTTGCTTCGTTTATACTTACTTTTTATGATAATTCTATTGGCAAATTTATTAACTGGACTGGTTTTTATTTCATACTTTTATCGATTGCTATTGGATTTTTAATGATAAGCAAAATTCGATATGAAGCTTTCCCAAAACTTACTAAAGAAGGATTGAAGAAAAATTTCATTCTGGTTTCATTTATGATTCTCTCTCTCTTTGTTGCTATTCTGTCAAAAGGAAGAGCAATTATTTTCTTACTGCTTATTTATATTTTATTTGGATTTATCAGATCGTTAGTGAAATCAACATACAAGTTAGTCAAGCCCGAGTTGAATTCTGAAGAGATTAATAATGTTTAAGGCAAAAATATTTATTAAAAGAAGAAGAACAATATTAGATCCTCAAGGGAAAGCAGTTGAACTTGGAATTAAATCACTCGGCTTTGAAAACATAAAGAATGTTAGAGTCGATAAATACATTGAACTGGATATTGAAGAACTTGAAGAACTGGAAGCACGAAAGAAAGTCAATAAAATTTGTGATTTACTCCTTGCAAATCCACATTTAGAGGATTATTACTTCGAATTAGAAAAACTATGAAATTTGGTGTTGTTATTTTTCCAGGCTCAAATTGTGATTATGACACTTACTACTTTTTAAAATTTGTATTGAGAGTAGAAACAGTTTTTTTGTTTCATAAAGAAAGTTCTTTAAAGGATTGCGATGTTGTAATTTTACCAGGTGGTTTTTCTTATGGTGATTATTTGCGAACTGGAGCAATTGCAAAATTCTCACCAATTATGAAAGAAGTAGTCAGATTTGCTAATAATGGTGGAATCGTTCTCGGGATTTGCAACGGATTTCAAATTCTCTGTGAAAGTGGATTATTGCCTGGAGTTCTTTCTAAAAATACATCGTTGAAGTTTCAATGTTATAATCAAAATCTCAAAGTCATCAATAACAGTTCTATTTTTACCCGGAAATATTCACCAGATGAAGTTATAACAATGCCAATTGCACATGGTGAAGGAAATTATATAATTGATGAAGAAGGTTTGAAGGAACTTTATGATAACAATCAAGTAGTTTTGAAATATTGTGATGAATTTGGTAATGTTGATGAAAACTCAAATCCTAATGGTTCAGTTGATAACATTGCGGGCATTTGTAATAAAACCGGTAATGTATTTGGTTTAATGCCCCATCCTGAACGTTGCAGTGAAGAAATTCTTGGAAATACAGACGGACTTAAAATTTTTGAATCAATCTTAAATAAATGAAAGGGTTATAAAATGTTTGGACTTGGAACTGGAGAATTAATTGTAATAATTCTCGCAATAATTATTTTATTCGGTTCAAAGAAAATTCCTGAACTTGCTCAAGGTATTGGCAAAGGAATTCGTGAATTCAAAAAAGCAATGAGAGAAGTTGAAGAAGAGATTAAAGAAGAACCCGAAAAAATATCACAGAAGAAAGAAGAATCCGAAAAGAAATAATTGCACTGCGGGATAGTTTGTGATTGTTGGAAAGGTCGAAAAATATCTCAGGAATATTGAGGAAAAGAAATCTCTGAATGCATTCCTTGAATTCTTTCCAGAGGAATCTATTAGAAAAGCCAGAGAGTTAGAGGAAAAAATCCTTAGTGGTAAAAAAGCTGGAAAGTTAGCAGGACTTGTTGTTGCTATCAAAGATAATATTGCAATTAAAAACAAACGTCTGACCTGTGCCTCAAAAATTTTAGAAAATTTTATATCCCTTTACGATGCAACAGCAATCGAAAGACTCTTGAAAGAAGGTGCCATTATCATAGGAAAGACAAACCTTGATGAATTTGCTATGGGTTCTTCAAATGAAAACTCTGCTTTTGGTACAGTGAAAAATCCATTTGATACTCTTCGAGTTCCTGGTGGTTCAAGTGGTGGTTCGGCTGTTTCAGTTGCAGTAGAAATGTGTGATGCTGCATTAGGTTCAGATACTGGTGGTTCTATTCGACAGCCGGCAGCATTTTGTGGTGTATTTGGACTTAAACCAACTTACGGCAGAGTTTCCAGATATGGTCTTGTGGCTTTTGCTTCATCTTTCGATTGCATTGGACCAATTGCCAGAGATACTGAAACACTGGCAAAAATACTTGAAGTAATTTCTGGTTACGATGAAAAAGACAGCACAAGTTCATCCCAACCCGTTCCAAAATTTTCTGAAACGATTGAGAATATTCCTGAGAGTTTAAGATTTGGAATACCAATCGAATTTTTCAAAGAAGGTCTGGATGATGAAATTAAAAACAGGATTTTTGAAGTAGTTGAATTTTTGAAAGTCAATAAATTTGAAGTCAAAGAAATATCATTACCTCATTTGAAATATTCGATAGCTGATTATTACTTACTTACAACAGCTGAAGCTTCATCAAATCTTTCAAGATTTGACGGTGTGAAATATGGAACAAGAATTAATAACCCGAAAACAATTAAAGAGCTTTATACAGAAACTCGCAATGAATATTTTGGAACGGAAGTTAAAAGAAGAATAATGCTCGGTACTTTTGTCCTTTCAGCTGGATATTACGATGCCTATTATCTTAAAGCCCAAAAAGTAAGAAGATTAATTCAAAATGATTTTATTGAAGCCTTTCAAAATGTTGATTTAATTATTTCACCAACAACACCAACAACTGCTTTTAAGATTGGTGAAAAAACAGACGATCCACTTTCAATGTATTTAAGTGATATCTATACTACTTCGGCAAATCTTGCAGGAATACCAGCTATAAATGTTCCTGTGGGATTTGATTCCAGAGGACTTCCAATTGGAATTCAATTTATGTCGAATTTTTTCAAAGAAGAATTACTTTTTCAAATTAGTTATTTCATAGAAAAAAAATTTAATAAAATTAAAAAGGGAATAAACAATGAGCATTCTGGTTAATAAAAAATCCCGTGTTTTGGTTCAGGGAATAACTGGCAGCGAAGGTTCCTTTCATACTCAACAAATGGTAGAATATGGAACCAATGTTGTTGCTGGTGTTGTCCCTGGAAAAGGTGGACAAACATTCAATGGAATACCAATTTTCAATACAGTTCAAGAAGCAGTAAATCAAACTAAAGCGGATACATCCGTAATCTTTGTTCCGCCTCAATTTGCACCAGACGCAATTCTTGAGGCAGCTTTTGCCGGGATAAAAGTTATTGTTTGTATTACTGAGGGAATTCCTGCTAAAGACATGATTAAAGTGTATGATGTATTAAAAGATATGAATGTAAGATTAATTGGACCAAATTGTCCTGGTGTTATTTCTCCTGGTGAAGCAAAAGTTGGAATTATGCCAGGTTTCATTCATAAAAAAGGAAAGGTTGGAATAATCTCCAGAAGTGGAACCCTTACCTATGAAGCAGTCAAACAATTAACCGATCTCGGGATTGGACAATCAACATGTGTCGGAATCGGTGGTGATCCTGTGATTGGCTCAAAATTTACAGATATAATCAAACTCTTCAACGAAGATAAAAACACCGAAGCCATTGTAATGATTGGTGAGATTGGTGGAACAGCTGAAGAAGAGGCAGCAGCATTTATAAAAAAATATGTGAAAAAACCAGTCATCGGATTTATTGCTGGCAGAACAGCTCCTCCTGGTAGAAGGATGGGTCATGCCGGTGCGATAATTTCTGGTGGAAAAGGAACAGCTGCAGAAAAAATGGAAGCGATGAGAAAAGCTGGTATTTATGTTGTTGAAAGTCCTGCTGAAATTGGAATCACTGTGAAAAAAGTTCTGGATAAGATTAAAGCAAAGCAAACTCTTAAAACTACAAAATCACGAACGACTAAAAAGTCATTAAGAAAAACTATTAAAAAGAATCAATCAAAGTCAAAAAAATGAGGAGTAAAAATTGGAAAGAACATTAGCTATCTTGAAACCTGATTGCGTTCAAAGAAATTTAATTGGAAAAGTAATTGAAAAAATCGAAGCTGCGGGATTTAAAATCATCGGTATGAAAATGATTCGACTTTCAAAAGAAAGTGCTCGCGGCTTTTATGCAGTTCACAAAGAAAGACCTTTTTTCAATGATCTTGTTGAATATATGACATCTGGATTTTGTGTTCCTATGGTACTCGAGAAGGAAAACGCCGTTGAGGAATTCAGAAAATTAATTGGTGCAACTGACCCTGCTAAAGCCGAAGAAGGAACTATACGAAAACTTTATGCAACAAGTATTCAAGAAAATATTGTCCATGGAAGTGATTCTCGTGAAAATGCTTTGAAAGAGATTAATCATTTTTTCTCACAACATGAACTTTTAGGTTAATGAATTGCTTAAGCGCTGGAAAAAAATTTCATCTAAAAAAATTTTTGAGAATAAATACTGGTCATATTACCTTGATATTTTTGACTATGGTAATCTCAAGACCAATGAGTATCACTATGTTCACACTGAAGGCTCAACAATGATAATTCCCGAAATGAATGGAAAATTTATTCTTGTTGAGCAGTATCGCTATCTAAATGAAATGACCAGTATTGAATTCCCCTGCGGTTCAATATCAAAAGGTTTAGATGAAATTACCAACGCAAAAAAGGAACTTGAAGAAGAAACCGGTTTTGGGAGTGATGAATTAATCAAAATCGGTTTCTTCTCTCCATATAACGGAGTTTCTGATGAAATCTGTACTGTCTTTTTCACCAATAAACTCTACAAGAAGTTTTCAACTCCAGATGAAACTGAAGAATTTATGATTCATTTTTTAAGTGAGGATGAAATTGAAAATTTAATTACATCAAATAAAATCTGGGATGGGATGACTATTGCTGCCTGGAAAATTTTCAGTAACTGGCGGAAGAAAAGATGAAAACTATTAATTACATTTTAGTATTAATTTTTTTTCTTACCACTTTCACTTTTGCTCAACAAAAAGTCAGACTGGGTAATGAGAGATTAGTTAACGAGTATTTTCATTTAATTGAAGGCAAAAGAGTTGGAATCATTGCAAATCATACAAGTTTATTAAATAAGAGAAAACATCTGGTAGACTATCTTTTTGAATCAAAAAAAGTCAAAGTGATGGCTGCATTTGGACCTGAACACGGATTTAGAGGCAAAGCCCCAGCTGGAGAAAAAATTGAAACTACAATTGATGAAAAGACAGGAATTCCGGTCTACTCACTTTATGGGAAAATCAATAAACCAACTCCAGAAATTTTAAAAGACATTGACGTTCTCATTTATGATATTCAGGATGTAGGTGCAAGATTTTATACTTATATCTCAACACTCTATCTATGTCTTGAAGCAGCAGCAGAAAATAATATCGATTTTATCGTTTGCGATAGACCTAATCCAATCGGAGGAGTTGATGTTGATGGTCCCATTGTTAAAAAAGATTTTGAATCATTTGTTGGAATTGCTCCTATTCCAATTCAACATGGAATGACGATTGGAGAGCTCGCACTATACTTCAATGATTTAATTGAACAGAAAACTGGTAAGAAAGCCAGACTTAATGTTATCGAAGCCGAAGGCTGGAAAAGAAATATGTATTTCCCTGAAACTGGTTTAGACTGGATAAACCCATCACCAAATATCACTGATTTCTGGACAGCTTTGATTTACCCTGGTACTTGTCTTATTGAAGCAACAAATGTCTCTGAAGGAAGAGGGACTGGCAAACCATTTCAAATTATTGGTTCTCCATTTATTAACAGTGAAGAATTAATTAATGAATTAGAAAAACTTGGTTTTAAATCTGTTTACTTCGTCCCGATTCAATTTAAACCAGTCGATATTGATGGCATGGCAACCAATCCAAAATATAAGGGTCAAAATTGTAATGGCATTCGAATTCAGATTGAATCGACTGAATTCTTTCATCCTGTTCAATTTGGATTTGCTTTGATTTCGACACTCAAAAAACTTTATCCAAATGATTTTCAGATTAATACAGCAAGAATGAATAGACTCGTTGGAGATGATAAGATTACGGAATTTTTAAATAATGCAGTAGACTATCGAGAAATAATTAAGTATTATGAAAATGAATTAAATCAATTCAAACAAATCAGGACTAAATATCTATTATACAATTGAGAGGAAATATGAAAAAAACAATCATCTTTGGAATTATTTTATCCATACTGGCATTTGGATGCAAAAAGGATACTGAAAAGAAAGAACCTGAAAGTCCAGCAAAAATAATTGACACTACAAACATTAAACCAATCGAAGTCAAAGAAAATATTTCTTTAACTTATGATTTGAAGAAGAACACAACTCTAAAATTTAAACTGACCACATATCAAAAAACCAGTCAAGTACTTCAACTTGATTCACTTATTTCAGGTTATCTTGAACAGAATGTGGAGTATCTTGTCAACGCATCCATAAAAGAAAAGGAATCAAATGGAAATCTCACAATTGATTTCTATGTCGATAAAGTTATTGCAGACATCAAATCTTCAACTGGTGAAAGTTTAAATTACAATTCGGATAATCCCCCAACTGATAGTTTAAAAAAATTACAGACTAAAACTTTTGATGTCATTGCCAAAGCAAATTTTTCCGCCAGAATTTCTCCAACGGGAGAAGTTCTTGATATTTATCGTACAGATTCAATTATAGACAAATTAATTGCAGATGCTCCAAGAAAACCTACAACTGAAGAAAGATTCCAGATTACAAACGATGTATCACAGGGATTGCTTCGTCCATTAATCCAGCAAATTTTCAGAAATGTAACTGATAAAAAAGTAAATGTTGATTCAAGCTGGACACAAAATTATCCTACTCAGCTCTCAGTTTTCGAAATCGAAAACACTGCAAAATACACTGTCAAAAAAATCTTTGAATCTAATGGAAATAAACTTGTTGAAATCGAAGGTTTATTGACAATTAATGCAAAAGGAAAACAAAACTACACCGAAGGCAATATCAGTTATAAGTTCTATAAACCAAAAGTGACTGGTACGAGTAAATCCTATTTTGATTTAGATAAAAAATGTTTTCGAACTTCTTCTTCAGATGTAACTTTTGAAGTTGTGGTTGATATGCAACAAAAAGGTGACCCGAAGATTTATAAAAGAACTGAGAAAATTCTGACAAAGAATTCTGTATTGTTGATTAATTAATTTTATTTCAGAATTTACACTGTCATTTAAAATTTTAGTCAAGCTCAGTTGAAGATTACATTTAATTTTTTCTGAGCTTGACTAAATTAAAAACATAAAAAACTAACTTTATTTTTTCTTTGCCAGGTTCAGTATTTCGTTCAATCCTTTTTCGTCAACCTTCAATAAACCATTCTTAACAATTCTTCTCGTCAGTTCAACCCAGTTCTTATCTCTTTTAAAAACAAACTTAAAAAGTGGCTTTGCTTCTTCAATTCTATTCATATTAACAAGAGAAACAGCATACCAGTACTTCATTTCAAGATTCTCGGGAAACATATTACAAGCTGCACCATATTCTTGCAGAGCCTTAGTTTCGTCCCCTTTTTCAATCGCTAAATCACCATTATTCATATGTTCATAAGCTCGATATAATTTTAGAAGTCTTTCAAGCTCTTTGATCGGTTCAGGATGATCTTCTATCCTCAAATCAATTAATCTATCTTCCCAGATTTTACCAGTTGATTTTCCTCTGACAATAAGCAAAGATGCTGATTGTTTACCTCTTATATCACCACCTGCATCCTGAGCTGCTTTCAGTGCAGCGACTAATCTTTCTGCTAATGGTCCTTTTGTTTTCTCAAACGCTTCTGACATTGCTGGAATAACTTTATCATTCAACATCATATTTGCCTGGACAGAATAATTTTTACCAATCTTATGATGAGCAACTTCAATACACTTTGAACCTGTGTAGGCAGCCACATTACCATTTACATCAATAATTGCGAGTTGACGGAAATCTCTACCTTCATCTATTGAGATTAATTCATTTAATACTTCTTGTGCATTTTTACCTTCCTTGAGTAGCCTTAATCCCTCTGGTCCAAACGACACATTAACAAATGATTGTGTAGCAATTGCACCTACACCAGCTTCAGCCCAGGAAACTATTGACCCAACTGAGAACCAGTGAGACTGGACCGCAACTCCTAATTCCCCTGTTTCTTCATCTCTTGCAACAATTGAATATGTGTGAGAGAATGGTTGAGTGAAATTGTAAAACTGTGCAGTTGAAAAAGATACAAATATTAAAAAGAAACTAACTATGAAGAAGTTTTTCATTTTATCCTCCGGCTTTATTAAGGTTTTTCAGTTCTTTTATCATGTTGTTTATAAATCTGATTTTTATTTGACAACCATTTAGAATTAAATCTTTTTCCTCACCTTCGTAGATACATATATAGGCTAAACTGGATTTGTATTCTCTTATAAAAGATTTCAAACCTGACTCTATTTTATGAAAATTTAGTTTTACCTCAATTGGAATTAATAATTGGTTCATTTCAATAATAAAATCAACTTCATTTTTTTGTTTATTACGCCAGAATTTAGGTGTAAAATCTGACTTTAATAATTCGGTAAAAACATAATTTTCAAAGACCGAACCGGTAACTGAAAAATTTCTAATAGTTTGATTTAATATTCCGTTATCAATAAAAAACACTTTGGGCTGTTTCGTCAACTCTTTGTTTTGATTTCTAAAAAAAGGTCTGATTAAGGAAATAATGTAACTTCTTTCCAGTGCATCAATATATTTTTTTAGAGTAGGGAAGGATATTCTTAAAACTTTCGAAACAGAGTCAAAGTTTAATATCGTAGATACATTCAATGCAAGGTACTCAACAAGAATTTCGAGATTTTTTATATCATCAATATTGAAATTGTAAGCAATATCTTTAATTAAAATTGTTTCACGAATATTCTGTAAAATGTTTTTCTTAACTTCCTGATTTTCTGACAGAACAACTTTTGGATATCCACCAAATCGAATATGTTCGTCAATTAATCTGTTTGCAATAGACTGTTCTTCGACTTTTAATCCCTTTGCTATTAAAAACTCAAATACATCAAATGGAAATAATCTTAAAATCGAAATTCTTCCCACCAAAAAAGAGAGGATTTCTTTTCTTAAAATTAATTCAGAAGAAGATGTAATCCATATTTTATAACCTGTATCAACCAGATATTTTAGCTTTCTACCACAGTCTTCAGCACTATGAACCTCGTCAAAAATATAGGTTTTATCTCTTGATAAGTATTGCGTTTCAAACTTTTTGATGTTTTGATTGAACAACCCCCTTATTTCAATATCATCGAATAATAAATATTCTATGTTTTTGTCAGGTCGATTTTTAAGGAAAGTTGTCTTGCCTGTATCTTTTGCTCCTACAATAGCAACAATATCAAAAGAATTTTTAATCAAATCGAAATAGTCTGAAAAGTTTCTTTCTATATACATTTAAATTATTTATTTACATTTTAAGAAATATCCGAAAAATTTTAAAGTATAGTTTAAGTTTTTTCGGAAAATTCTTAAAGTATAGTTTAACAATTTTTCAGATATGTGATTTCTCTAAGTTTAATTTAAGAGCGAATATTTTTCTGAGTTTCTTGTGTATTCAGAAAATAAAATTGGAAAAGTTAAAATTTTAATGATGAAACTGATTAAACTATTATTTTAATCACTATCAATTGTTCTTTATTCAGATTCATAATGAATAATTGTGTGAACTGCATAATTCTTTAATTTTTCCCTGCCTTTTAGAAAATCAAGCTCAATTAGAAAAAGAATTCCAACAATTTCACCACCAAGTTTTTCTACCATTTTACAAACTGCTTCTACTGTTCCACCAGTTGCAAGTAAATCATCATGGATTAAAATCTTATCCCCTTTTTGAATTGCGTCAATGTGAATTTCAAGTGAATCTGTTCCGTATTCAAGTTGGTATGATTCAGAAATTTTTTCAGCGGGAAGTTTTCCAGGTTTTCTCACAGGAACAAAGCCAGCATTTAATCTATCAGCAAGAAGAGATCCAAAGATAAATCCTCTGGATTCGATTGCAACAACTTTATCAACTTTCAAACTTGATACTTTTGAATAGAGTTGTTCCAATGTTTCTTTGAAAGCCGTTTTATCTTTAAGTAGCGTAGTAATGTCTTTGAAAACAACACCTTTTTTTGGAAAATCCGGAACATCTCTTATAAATTTTTTTAAATCCATAATTTCCTCCCGAAGTTTTATTTATTACAGAATTTTTTTAGAAATTCTTCTGTGTTCATACAATTAACTATATCTGATTTTTCAAGTCCACCTTTGATTGCCATATCTATTCCAAATTTTACATAACTCATATCTTCAAATGAATGAGCATCTGGTGAAATTGTAATTTTAATTCCTTTACTTTTTGCCTTTTGATGAAATTCCCAATCCAGATCAAGTCTGTGAGGATTACAATTTAATTCAATCGATTTTCCTTCTTGTGAAGCAACATTGATAATTTCATTAAGATCGAGTGGATATGCATCTCTGGAAAGTAACAATCTACCAGTTGGATGACCGAGTATTTTTACAAATTTATTTTTCAATGCTGAAGAAATTCGTTTGGTCATCTCATCCTTTGTCATTTTAAATTTTGAATGAATAGAAGCAATAACGCAATCGAATTGCCTCAAAATTTTATCATCAAAATCAAGAGAACCATCAGGAAGGATGTCGCATTCAATCCCTTTTAAAATTTTTACTTTTTTAGATTGAGAATTCAAATTATCTATTTCTTCCCATTGCTCTCGAAGTCTAATCTCATCAAGTCCATTTGCATAAAATGCTGATTTAGAATGGTCACAAATCAAAACATACTCATAATTATTTTTTTGAGCGAACTCAACGATTTCTTTAATTGTATTTGAACCATCAGAATAATTGGAATGTATGTGAATCAATCCTTTCAAATCTTTTAATTCAGGGAAATCATACTCTCTAATTTCAAGGCTATCATTTTCTCTTGCCTGTGGTGGAATATAAGGGAGTTTCAAAGTTTCAAAAATCTGATGTTCTGATTTAAATGTTTTTTGATTTATTTCATGAAACTTGACTCTTTTAAGAAAATTATCTGTTCCGGTAGTTCTGAATAATTCATAATTGAAAAACTCTTCTTTGGAAACAAAGAATTTAAGAGATACACCTTTATATTCACTTTGATAAATATTAGTCTCAACTTTCTTGGCTTTAAAATGTTGTAAAAATTTATCAATACTTTTTTCTTCGGATATTAAAAATTCGAGATTAGATATGACTGTAGATCTTAACCGAAGTGAACCAGTTATCTCAATTTTTTTTATACCTGATTTTTTTGCTTCATCGAGTACGGATTGAGCAATTTCATCGGCATAATGAAGTAATATTTTGCCCTGATAATCTTTAATCTTTTTAATGTTTTCAAGCAATGAATTTTGAGTCTTTTCTCCAAATCCTTGAATTTTCAATAATTTATTTTCAATGCAAGCTTGTTCAAGTTCATCAATTGAACTAATTCCTAATTCTTCATAAAGCTTCTTAATTTTTTTTGCACCAAGACCACGAATTTGAGTTAACTTTAAAATTCCTTCTGGGAATTCACTTTCTAATTCTTTTAAGAGTGATGAATTTCCTTTCTTTAATAATTCTTCAAGAACATTCTGAATTGTTTTCCCAACGCCTTTAGTATTTTGAATTATATTTTTCTCAAATGCTTCTTCCAGTGAGACATCATATTTCGAAAGATTTCGCACTGCATTATTGAATGCATTTATCTTAAAAACATTTTCGCCTTTTAATTCAAGGAAAAAAGCAATTTGTTCAAGAACCTCAAGTGCTTCTTTAAGCTGCATATTTGAGAACCATCATTGTTACAAATAAAGTTACACAAAATCCATATATCATTCCATATATAACTTCACGAATTGAATGTACACCAAGAGTCACCCTCGACCACATTATAACAAGAGTAATGACGAAAAATAAAACCGAGAGCAATGGATTAAGAAGAATTAAAAAAGCAGCAGTACCTGAAGCCGTCATTGAATGAATGCTAATCTTTATTTTTTTATTAATAAAATAAACACCAATAGTTGATAGGGAAAAATTCAACAAATAAATTTGAATGAATACTGGAAATTGAGCAACTACAGAAACAATATACGCCAGTGAGAAAATCAGAATTGACATCAGATAGACATCATTTCGTTCTTCTTTAATTACAGCATCACGATTAATAATCTTCCCCTGTTTGCGTTTATATAAAAAATATAATAGCGGAATAAAAACGGTGGATAAAAAAATAAGACTGAAATATTTTAAAAAATCAGATTTATTAATTGAAAAATTTGAAGGAAGATATAAACTCATAAATGCTGAAAAAGTTATCGGTATAAAAATATCAGAAATTACTCGAGCAACTTTGAAATTATTCAACTTTTTCAATGGAAATTTCTGAGTGATAAAGGTTATCTTCAAAAAACTTTAGAATGTGATTCTTTACTTCCTCGTAAGTATAAAATTGCATTAACTCACTACGCAATTTTGCGGAATTATAGAAACCTTTCAGGTAGCCTGAATAATGTTTTCTAAATTCTATAACTCCCTTTCTTTCACCTTTTATTTCTACTGCAAGTTTTAAGTGTTCAAGGAGAGTCTGAATTTTTTCTTCAAGTTGTATGTCCGTATAAAAACCTTTTTCAAATAAATCTTTTGTTTGCTTAAAAATAAATGGATTATTAATTGCACCACGAGCAATCATTACCCCATCACAACCTGTTTCATCAAAGGCTCGTTTTGCGTCTTCAGGAGTCATTACACCACCATTGAGTATAACAGGAATTTTAACAACCGATTTTACTTTCTCAATCCATGACCAATCGGGATTTCCTTTGTGTGCTTGAGTTCTCGTTCGACAATGAACTGTAAGCATTTGTATTCCCGTATTTTCACAAATTCTGGCAACATCAACTATTTTAATAGAATTCTCATCCCAGCCTAGACGAGTTTTAACAGAGACCGGAATATTTGTCGCTCTTACAATTTCTTTAAGTAGCTTTTCTAAATAATCAAGGTCTTTAAGTAAAGCTGCACCAGAACCCTGTTGAGTTACATTTTTTACCCAGCAACCGGCATTGATATCAATCAAATCAGGATTTTTTTCTTCAGCAATTTTTGCAGCATCAACCATTGCTTGAATATCAGCACCATAAATCTGAATCCCAATTGGATGCTCTTCATCGAAAAAATTTATCTTCTGATGAGTTCTTTCCGAACCTCTTCGCAATCCTTCAGAATTTACAAATTCAGTAAAAACAATGTCCGCACCTAATCTTTTACAAATAATTCTGAAAGATGCGTCAGTTACATCTTCCATTGGAGCAAGTAATAGAGCCTGCTCGAACTCATATTTACCAATCTTAAATTTCATAATTAAATTTCAACTTTGTTTTTTCTCATTCTTTCAAAATTTTTTAGACCAAAATATAAAGCAATTAATGTAAAAAAACTCGCAGTCCAGAATGGATAACTATATCCAAAAGTATTAAACGCAAATCCACCCCAGATTGGTCCAATCACTCTTCCAAGAGAACCCATAGACTGGTTCACACCAAGTACTTCACCTTGCTCATCTGGAGCTGTTAGTTTAGAAATCAAACTTAGTATGGTCGGATTAATCAAAGCTAAACCGATGGAAATCAAAATAATAAACATCCACATCAAGAGAATTATTTCTATTGCAAATGGAATAAGAGCAAGTCCAGTTGACATTAAAACTATTCCAGTCAAAAGTAAATTCTTTTCGCTAAATCTCTTTGTTAATTTTCCAATTAAATATCCTTGAAATATCACGCCCACAATACCAATCACTGCATAAATGTATCCAATTTCTCTATCTGTCATGTGTAAATATCTATAAGCAAAAATAGGAATGACTCCATAAGTATTTGCAATTGAAAAAGTAATTATAAAAAAAATCAAAAGGAAATTACCTGTATAAATATTTGAAAATGCTTTCTTAAAGCGAGAACTTCTTATTGAAGAACTTAAATCTTCAAAACTAATTTTGAATTCAGTTTTAGTCTTAAGTGATTCAACTAAAAAGAGTCTTGTCAGAATTAATGCAATAAAAGAGAAACCAGCAGCAGAAAGATTTGGAACGATATAACCAAAAGTTGATAACATTCCACCAATAAAAGGTCCAAAGACAAAACCAAGTCCAAATGCAGTTCCAATCAATCCCATTCCTTTTGTTCTTTCTGATTTTTCTGTTACATCTGCAATGTAAGCCTGAGCAGCCGAAATACTACCACCACCAATTCCACTAATACACCTCGATAACAGGGCAATTGAGTAATTTGGAGCGAACGCAAACACTACATAGCTAATAGCAGAAAGCAGAAGTGAAAATGTAATTACAGGTTTTCTTCCAATTCTATCGCTCAATTTTCCAAGAATTGGCGAAAAGATAAATTGAAAAAATGAGAAGGAAGCTATCAATATTCCAATTTGAATTTCATTTGCACCAAAATGTGTTTCGGAATATCGAGGTAAAATTGGAATTATGATTCCGAAACCAATTAAATCAATTAAGACAACAATGAAAATTAAAGCGACACTTCCAGATAATTTCTTCAATTTTCAATCCTTCACTAATGAATTTATAATTTTAGGTTTAAATTCAAATGTAAGGTTGCCCTCTTTCGGAAACAATGCTTCGAACTCTTCTTTGGAAAAAAATATTTCAAACCTTGAGACATACTCTTCCAATCTTCTCAAGTAATATGGAATATTTACATCTGGAATAGCTGGATTGAAAAATTCAACTAATTCACAATTTTCAAAAACTTTTGGATTCGGGTCATTGCCAGTGATATAATAAGTGATTTTCATTCCAGGTTGACATTTATCACCATAGTATTTGTAAGCCAGCTCATATGCGGCATTTCTTGTTCGTCTTCCACTCTGAACTGCTTCTTGATAGTCTTGATAAGAATCCCATAAAATTTCTGTTTTAGCCAGATCGTTAATATCAAGTTTTAAGTTTTGAATGTCCGATCTAAGTTCTAAATAAATTTTTGGAATCAATTCGGCTTTGTCTGTAATAATCAGCTCGATGCACTGTCTTAAAAAATTGAGGGCAAAATTTTCAAAACTTTTTGATACTAATGCACTTCCTTTGATGATTAATTTATTATCATAAGTCAATAAAGCGTAATTCTTTTTCTTGTAACTCAGCATTCTTTGAAATCGACCTCCAAAACTCAAATTAATTTCACCCGGGATTGCTTTATTAATTTCTTCGACTAATTGTTTTTCTTCTTCTTCACTTAATTCTTTTTGTGGTGAGATATACAAACCATCTGTATCAACTTCGATTACAATACAATTTCTTTTTTGAAATTCATTTATTAATTGTTTGAGCAATTGTTGACCTTTAAGAGTTACTTCATTTGCTTTATTAAAATCATTGAAAATACCTTCTGGAAAACCAAGATAACCGTAAAAAGAATTGATTAAAATCTTGTATGAATTCTGCATAGTATCATAATACATTTTTAAATATGGGTCACCTGTATCGTCTCTAAGATGTTTTAGACGCAATCTTTCTCGTGTGAGAATGGTTACCAATTTCAAAAAAACTTTTAGCTTATCTGTTTCAGGATAAATCTTGTGTTGAATTATTATTGATGGATAAAGGGATTCAACATCAGCATAAATTACATTTTGAAATAAACCACGATAAAAAACATCAGTGTAACCACCTGAAACAGGACTTCTAATTTTAGCTTTTGGAATAGAGTGTCTTTTACGTAAATACTCTCTAACCATCATCAATTCAATTTTACTTGAAACACCACTACTCAGCATATTATTAAAATCCATTGGAACAAACTGTGTTTGATAGAAATTTTGAGGTAATAAAAAATCACTTAATTTTATGATTGCTTCTGTTTCTGCTTCAACCTTTTTGAAAAGTCGTTGCGGTTGATGATCTGCAAAAAAAGGAATCTTTAAATCCTCTACAGGTTCTTCTTCCAGATAATCAATTCCAAAATATTTGGAAATTTCTTGAATGGAATAATTTTCAGTTTCTCTTAAAATTGTTCTTGAAAATGAAACTAATTGTAACAAATCAATTACATGTCTGCCAGAAACAAATACCGGTGCGACTTTCTTATCTCCCACTTTAATCTTATTCTCAACATCAATTAATGGTTCGCTTTGATCTCGCCCTATCAATAAATCCATACCATAAATTTCAAATCTTGATTTTAAGTAAGCCAGTTCATAAAACAAATCATAGCCAACTATAAAGTCAGGATCTTTTTTTTGAATGATTTCAGAAAATTGCTGGAGTAAATCTCGTTCTTTTATTGACTTTGCTTTTTGATAGAGAGTTGTCTTCCAGCCTTCATTATCAGAAATAGAAATTGCAAAAATCTGGTCAAAATGTTTTGAATGGAATTCTGATTTATTTTCAATAATGGCTAATATTTTCACATATAAAATCTTTAAATCTTCATATCTCATTCCCTTAAATAATGTTTCGCCACTTTGTATTAAAAACTGGGTAATTGGTTCATAATGGATATAGATTTCCTCTAATTTAATTTTAGGACTAAAAGGCTTATTCAATTTTTTTGCGATAAGGCGGAGAGCTTTAATCATATCAGACCATTTTTCAAAAGCAAAAATGTACTTATAAAATTCATCTCCTGTCAGTCTCTTTTTCCAGTATTTGCCTTCATACTCTTGGATTAGCTTTTCATCGTGAGCAAAGAAAAATGGGTAGAATCTTTTATCGAGATGCTTGATTTTTTTCCCTTCTCTGATGTACAATCGCATCTCATTTGAGGAAATCTGTTGAATTGCCACAATGTTTTTTGTTTCACCAAATCCGTATAATATTTTCTCTTCTTCAGTCATTTAACTAATTGTGATTTTTGTTACAAGATAAAAAATTTTAATGGTTGTTGAAATTATATGAAGTCTCAGAAAGGATTTTAGAATGAATATCAATTAAAATTATTCTATAAAAAATTAATCTGGCTGCCACAACCGATACATTGACAGCCAGATTTTCGTGGATAAAATATAACAATAAAATATTTTGACTTTCGACAGAGAATCGGACTTCAATTACAGGACCAATTCAATTCCACCGAAAAAGTTTCTTTCAGCAGCCGGGAAAAATTCATTACCAATACCGTAAGCTGCATAGAAACGATTAAATAAATTATTGATTCTACCAAAAACTGTTAATTTACCCAGAAGAGGAATTTCAAATTTATATTTCGCATCTAAATTGAAAACAAAGTATTCAGGAACGACATTGTCTGTGTAACTTACCATTTTTGGATAACGACTTAATAGCTCATTAAGTTTATTATCAAAATTATCAGTGTACTGTTTACCAACATAGTTTGCGGATAAACTTAAAAACATAATATCGTTATCATAACTGATTCTTAAATTACCAATCAAATCAGGTGAGTTTGGAATTCTGAAACCTGACAAATCAATTTGTGCAACTTTACGCTGATTGGTGATAGGATCACGATACTTCATATACACATAACCTTTATCAACCAGATTCTTCATATAAGATAAATTGACATTCAGAATTACATTTGAAATTGGTCTGAATTCTCCAGAAAATTCAATTCCTGTGTGTGTAGTTCTATCTGCGTTGCCTGTGATTGGTTGACCAAATCTATCAACCATTCCTCTCTTAATAATTTCATCCTTGAAAAACATATAGAATAAGTTCAAGTTCAATGAATAAAATTTAGTTCCTTGAGAAATACCAAATTCTAAATTTGTTAGATTTTCATTTTTCACAAGTGGTTTAGTAAAATCATATTTACCATTTTCATCAATTTCAAATTGTGGAGTTTCACCACCACTTGATTCAGCAGCATCATAATAATTTTTAAGTCTTGGTTCCCTCGAAACATTTGCCACATATCCATATAAGTTAGTTTCATTGTTTAAGTTATAAACCAGACCAAATTTTGGATTAATGAAGAAATTCTTAATAGTGAAATCTGTTCCAATAAATTTCTCATCATACAATCGTGTCTTATTATATACAAATTGACTTTCAAGATTTAATGTCAACTTGCTGTGAATCTTATTTTGATAAAACACAAAACCACCAAGGACATCCTTTGCTCCACGATATTCATAATATCTCCAGGTTTGATCTGGACCAGCAGGAATTCCTTGAGCATACCAGACACTTCCCCAGTGAAGTGAACGATGTCTTCTTAATTCAAGACCGAAAATAAAATTTCCATATGCGGTATTTATTTGAAGTCTTGGAATCCAGCCATATTGAGTATTATCAACATAAGCTCTAATTAAAGCATTAGAAAAATCTGTAGATGAAGAAAATCCATTTTCATAGGTCATTCTGAAATAAGAAGTATCAGCCCATGAACCGTCGTAATCAAAAAATCCTTTACCCCAATATGCAAATAATGCACTATTAAATTTTACATTTTCATTAATTTGATATTCACTTAATAACTCCAGATGAGGTTGATTGAAATTTTCAATTTCATTTACTCGCCGTGGAGTTACATAAGTATATTGTCCATTTGCATCTTCCCAGTATGAGAAATTCTTTTTCCTCTGGACCTTATCCTGTATTGCCCATTTTGGAAGTCCTGTATATGCTAATCCATCAGCAATTGGTCCTCCAAAGAAATTTAATTGATTAGTTGCATTATCATCATATCTAATTACACTAACGAAATAACTGAGAAAATCAACCCAGGCATTTTCTCTATAACCCGATGAATTGATTTTGCTAATTCGTGCATACATTGCATAGTTATCAATCAAACCTGAATTAAAAGACATCGAGATTTTTTTTGTATTGTACGAACCGAACCCAGATTTCAATTTGATTTCTTTTCTTTGTGTAAAGGGAGATGTGATTATATTTATGGAACCACCAATTGCCGGTGCACCAATCAAATTGCTACTTACTCCTCTTTGAATCTGGATATTATTAACATCCTCAAAGAGGTCCGGGAAATCAATCCAGTAAACATTGTGATCTTCAGGATCGTTTTGAGGTATTCCATTTATAGTTACGGAGATCCTTCTCTGGTCAAATCCTCTGATACTCATGTAATTATATCCAATACCATTCCCATTTTCTGAGTAACTAACAACTGAAGGTGACTCAGAAAGAAATTGTGGAAAATCCTGAAGAAAATATTTTTTCTCAATTTCAAGTTTTGAAATATTACTATAAGTTATAGGAAGTAATTGTTCTCTTCCCAATGAAGAAGTTACAAGGATTGTTTGTGCAGGAATAATTTGATGTTCAAGATTGACATAAATTGGTTTATCCAATTCTGACGCTGAAATTTGTTCTGAAAAAGTTTTATACCCGACATAAGAAATTCGTAAGGTGAACTTTTCCGGTAAAACTACATTTTTAAAGTCTATTGAAAAATAACCAGATTTATTTGTTGCGACTCCGGTTTTTAATTCCGGGATATAAACATTAGCGTACTGGAGTGGTTTTTTACTGTCTTTGTCAAAGACATAACCACTCAGAGTTTGAGAGAAGCTACTAAACGGGATTAATATTGAGATGATGAGATAAAGTAAGGTTTTCATTGCATCCTCCTTTAATTTTTGGTTACCGATTTTTTGTTAATTAGACGGTCACCTCCAATTAAAGGAGGCGACCGTTTCCCTACGCTGGCATTACCCAGATCAGGTTCAGGGGTATTATCTCAGCCTGTAGAAAAACTTCTACAAGCACCCCCAACGGTCTGCATCTGTCAGCTTTTCAAATTAACGATAGACAATAAGCTTTTGGCCTATTCTAATATAACTACTACGAATTTTATTAATTCTTTTAAGTTCTGCAACACTCATTTTGTATCTTTTAGCAATAGTAATCAGAGTTTCGCCTGCTTGAACAGTATGATAAGACCTCTTCTTCGAAAAGTTATCACCCTTCGAGGATCTATCAACATCAGGAGAGATAACGATTCTCTGACCAGCATTAACTCTATCACCTTTAAGATAATTCCATTCTTTTAAATCCTTCACTGAGATTCTAAACTTTCTCGAGATATCACTCAATGTTTCGCCTCTCTTCACAATGTAATAATCTGGAGTTTTCGATTTTTGAGTTGATGCATATAATTTTTGAGTTGGCTCAACAAAAACTTTTAATTTCTGACCGCGTCTAACAAACGAACTTTTTAAATTATTCCAGTCCTTTAATTCACCAATCGAAACATTGTATCGATTTGCAATTAAAGTAAGACTTTCACCTCTTTTAACGATATGAATAACTTGTTTTTTCTTAACTTCGATGGTATTGTTCTTTATCTCAGCTACTCTTTTGATTGTTTCTTGTTCGATTGGCGTATAATTCGCTAAGCTTTGAAAGAAATTAAATTTCTCATTGGGAACATAAATAATTAACTCATCACCAATTGCAATTTTTTTATCGTAAGGAATATCATTCCATATTCTGATATCAGTAATTCTGGTTTCAAAAGTTTCCGCTATTTTGGTCAGTGAATCACCTTTCCTGACGATATACTTTACTGGACTCTTTCCATCAATATTATATGTGTATTTACTACCTGGCGAATTTGATTCTGCATCTCTTGTTTCTGATGCTGGCTCATCAGCTAAATCAGAAATGTCATTACCCGGTTCTGTTGAATCTTCCAGAACCTGATCATCAAAATTTTCAACAACATCATCATCAAAATCAGGATAACTAAAGCTCAAATTATCTGAAGAATATGGAATTGGTATTTTTAATAGTGCATTTCTTTTTAGTTTAATTTTTCTTGAAATGTTATTAGCATCAGCAATTGCTTCAGCACTTGTTCCATATCGTTTAGCAATTGTAACTAAACTTTCCCCTCTCTTCACACGATGAAATACAAAAGACCTGACCTGTGATTTTGGAATTTGATCATAATTGTAAGCAAGATTTTTTACATAATTTCCTCTTGGAAGTTTTAATGGATAACCACCAGGATAATTGGGTGGAACTGTTTCTTGAATTAATTCGGGATTTAATTCTTTTAATTCATCTGAACTCACACCAGCAGCTTTTGCAAGAGCATTCAAATCGAAAGGATCTTTAACATTAAAAATTTCATAATCATAAGGTTCGTGATAATCGAGATTCGTAAATCCAAATTTTTCCGGGTTTGTGAAAATAATTGTTATCGCAAGATATTGAGGAACATAACCTCGAGTTTCCCTTGGTAATGAATTTATAATTTCCCAGTAATTATTTGAACCAATTCGATTTACAGCTCGCCGAATTCTACCTTCACCAGCATTATATGCAGCAAGTGCCAGATACCAATCCCCAAGAGATTGATAAAGGTCTTTCAAGTGTCTTGCTGCAGCCCGTGTTGATTTTTCTGGATCACGACGTTCATCAATCCAAAAATTTGATTCCAGTCCATATAACCGACCTGTGCCTTTAATGAATTGCCACAATCCTACTGCTTTTGCCCATGACACAGCATTTGGATTTAATCCACTTTCAATCACTGAAAGATAAACAAGTTCTTCTGGTACACCTTCTTCTCGAAATATTCTCCTCATCATAGGAAAATATCTTCCCGAACGGACAAGCCAGCGTTCGGTTATCGAACGGCCACGATCTGTGTAAAAATTTAGAAACGGTTCTACATAAGAATTGATTTCTATTGGAACATTATCAAGTTTGAACGTTTTTGGTGCTTCAAATTTGGGATGTTGAAAGTTATTAATCCTTTTGCTCAGCCATTCCTGTAAACTTGATAATGAGATATCAGGTGGTAATTCATCAACTTTATCTATTAATTTTTGGTAATCTTCGATTATGCTTCTTTCCAGGTCGACATAATCAGGGAAATTTTCAATTCCAGGATATTCACCAATCTTGTTTAGTAGCTCAACAGCCTTCTCGTATTCCTTAATTGCGCTTAAATTTTGTTTTTCTTCTTCAAATTTAATAGCGTGAATATAAGATTGTCTTATTTGCTCCAGTAAGATTGCCAGAATATTAATATTTTGACTGTCTGGTTTTGTTTCTGCAACTGTTAAAACTTCTTTTTGATTAACAGTGGTCTTATATGATGTACAGGCAAAAAATAAAAAAGGGATAATTATAAATATTAAACGGTATAGATTATTCATCACACTCTCTTTTTTAATGTTTAATCAGTTTTAATATAATTCGCTATAATTAAAATGTCAAGAATTTTTTTAAATGAATTTTATATCTTATTGAAAAAACTAAAATTACGATTAAAGTGGAATGTTCCCATGCTTCTTTTTTGGATTACGGTCAACCTTAGTTCTTGTAATTTCAAGTGCCTTTATTAATTTCATTCTTGTTTCATCAGGATAAATCACTTCATCGATAAAGCCCTTCTCAGCAGCTACATAGGGATTAGCAAATTTTTCTATGTATAAATTGAGCTTCTTATTTAATTCTTCATCCGGGTTTGGTGAGCTTTGAATTTCTTTTTTGAAAATAATCTCTACAGCTCCTTTAGGTCCCATAACAGCAATTTCAGCTGAAGGCCAGGCAAAATTAAAATCACCTCGAATATGTTTTGAATTCATAACGTCATAAGCTCCACCGTAAGCTTTACGGGTTATGACAGTTATCTTTGGTACAGTTGCCTCACAAAATGCGTAAAGTAACTTTGCTCCATTTCGAATTATTCCACCCCATTCTTGATCTGTCCCTGGCATAAATCCCGGTACATCAACAAAGACAATTAATGGAATATTAAATGCGTCGCAAAATCTCACAAATCGAGCTGCTTTTATTGATGAATTTATATCGAGAACACCAGCAAGAACTGCTGGTTGATTTGCAACAATACCAACTGATTTCCCTCTCAATCTTCCAAATCCAACAATAATATTCTGGGCAAAATCCTGTTGAACTTCAAAAAATTCATTATAATCAACAATCAATCTGATTATCTCTTTCATATCGTAAGGCTGGTTTGGATTTTCTGGAATAATAGTAGTAAGCTCTGGAATATTTTTTTCTGGTTCATCATATTCAAAAGTTGGTGGTTCATCATCGCAATTCTGTGGAATGTAATCGAGTAATTTTCTAATGTTCATTAAACAATCGTATTCATTATCATAAACAAAATGAACTACACCTGATTTAGTTGCGTGAGTATCAGCACCACCAAGTTCTTCAAAAGTTACATCTTCGTGAGTTACAGTTTTTACAACATTGGGACCAGTAACAAACATATAAGAAGTATTTCTAACAATAAAAATAAAATCGGTAATAGCTGGAGAATAAACAGCTCCACCTGCACAAGGACCCATCACAGCTGAAATTTGTGGAATTAATCCGGAAGCAAGAGTATTTCTCAAAAAGATTTCAGCATAACCACCTAAACTTGAAACACCTTCTTGAATTCTTGCACCACCAGAATCATTTAATCCAATTACAGGAATGCCAAGTTTCATTGCCATATCCATAATCTTGCAAATTTTTTTTGCGTGCATTTCAGAGAGACTTCCACCAAAAACAGTAAAATCCTGACTGAACACAGCAACATCACGACCATTGATTTTCCCGAAACCTGTAACAACACCATCACCATAATACTTTTGATTTTCCATTCCAAAATCAGTGCATTGATGAACTACGAATTTATCCACTTCAGTAAAAGAACCAGCATCAAGCAAGATTTCTAATCTTTCACGAGCAGTTAATTTCCCCTTTTTGTGCTGCTGTTCGATTTTATCCTTTCCGCCACCTTCTTCGGCTATTTTATTTTTTTGTTTTAAATCTTCGATTTTGTTTTTCATTTTAATTTCCTCCCTACTTCAAAAAAGGATTATATTTTTTTTCGTGCAAGACGGATGTAGAAATACCATGGCCTGGCAAGATTTCGAAATCATCATCAAGTGAAAAAATTTTTTCTTTGATTGAATTAATCAATTGATCATAATCACCACCCCATAAATCAGTCCGACCAATACTCTCATAAAAAATAGTATCTCCCGAAAATACTTTTTTCATTTCCCGCAAGACTAAACATGTTCCTCCAGGTGAGTGTCCTGGAGTTTTAATAATCTCAATCTCGAAATTATTTAAGTTTAATTTTTCAAACTGATGTAAATCAAAATCTGGCTCAACAACCGATGGAGCTGGAATCCCGATCATTTCTGACTGCAATTTGACATTCCTAAGTAAAGGCAAATCAGGAAAGGGATAATAAAACACTGGATTAAAAATCTCTTTCAGAAAAGCAATTCCATAAATATGGTCGATGTGTCCGTGTGTATTTAAGATGGCAATAAGCTTCAGGTTGTTTTCTTTGATAAATCTTTCAAGTTCATCATTTTCAACGGAGTTAGAATTTCCGGGATCGATTATAATCGCTTCATTACTTTTCTGGTCATAAATTAAATAAGTGTTTTGTTCAAAATCATTAAAGATAAATTTTTCAATTTTTAGATTCGTGTTCATTTATTTTTCCATTTAATTAATAACCAAATACAAAATAATAAAATTGAATTTGCTATAAATAAAAAAAGAAGGCCCGGCGGGGCAACCGGACCTTATAGGAGGCGTTATGTATAGGTAAGGAGGTTTTTATTTGGGGATTTCTAATCCGACAAACCTGGCATTACCTTGAGCATCACGAACACGCATTAGTATTGCTGAACCTTTTTTCTTGGAAATCTCATTATCAAATTCTTTAACAGAATCAATCTTCTTTCGATTTACTTCGACAATCACCAGACCTTCTCGTAAACCGGCATCAAATGCGGGACTAATAGCTTCAACTTTTGTAATCAAAATTCCATTTTCAACATTGTATTTCTTTAATTCAGTAGAAGATAAGTTCTTAACAGTCAATCCGATATTTTCATATGATTTACTCTCCAGTGACTGGTCAATTTTTCTTTCTTCTTTCTTTTTGACTGGCTTAGCATCTGATTCATCTTCTTTTCTTGGTCTGAGTGTAATTTCTTTATCGAAAGTTTTACCGTTTCTAAAAATTTTAAGTTTTACTTTATCGCCTGCATGTTTACTTGCAACATAACTCTGTAATTCATTGGGTTTGTTTACTTCTTTCCCATCGATGGAGAGAATAATATCACCTTCCTCAATTCCTGCATCTTTAGCTGCACCACCTTCAACTAATCCTTCAACTATAACTCCCATAGTTTTATCCAGCCCAACAGCTTTAGCTGTTGCATTATCAACTTCTCTAATTTGAACTCCAATATAGCCTCTTCTTACTTTTCCAAAATCAATTAAATCTTTCGCTACAGTTTTGACAATATTAATTGGTATGGCAAAACCATAACCCTGGTAGAAACCAGTTCGTGAAGCAATGGCAGTATTAATTCCAATTACTGCTCCATTCAAATCAACTAAAGCTCCACCAGAATTTCCTGGATTGATTGCTGCATCTGTCTGAATAAAATCTTCAATTCCATAACTATCCTGAATCAATCTCAGTCCACCTCGACCAACAGCTGAGATAATACCAGCAGTCACTGTTGAAGTTAAGCCCAATGGATTTCCAATTGCTAAAACCCACTGACCAACTTTTAGATTGTCAGAGTTACCAAGATAAGCAGGAGTAAGATTACTGGCATCAATTTTAATTACAGCCAGGTCAGTTAATGGGTCTGTTCCAATTAGTTCAGCAGAAAATTTTCGTTTATCATTTAATGTGACTGAAATTGATTTTGCATCTTTGACAACATGATTATTTGTAACAATATAACCATTAGAAGATATGATTACACCTGAGCCAGAACCAACTTGAGGTCGCTTCGGTAAATCTTTGAAAAAGGGAAAATCTTTGAAAAAGAAATCGTGATCTTCAGGAATTTCGATTGACTGACCTTCTGTTTTAACTTCTATGTAAACAACTGTTGGAGTTACCGCTTCAGCAACTTTTATGAAAGCATCACTTAGTTTCTGGGCTTCTTGATCCGCCTTAACAAGAGGATTGGATGCCCCAATTTGTGAAATTCCAAAACCAGGTTTAACCCAGTTAAATCCTGTGACCAATACAACTCCAAAAACCACCCCCACTAAAATCAACGATAACGAGGCTAAAAATTTTGAACGTTTCATTTGTTCTCCTCAATTTTTTGCATTTTTACTTTTAACATTTTACGAAAGTTTCAGAATAATTCAAGTGATTTAATTTTTTTTATTTCTTCGACATGAAATTGTAAAAATTCGAGTATCGGTATATAAAGATGTTTAAATCGTTCCTCATAATCACCAAGCTGATCATAGTTACCAATTAAAAACATTGAAAGTAGCTTTTTCGTTTCATCTCCTAAATTTATTATGTTGTTTGAAACAACTTTACATCTAAGGCAAACAACTCCATAACTTTGAGTAAAAGCAAAATCGTCCTTCAATATATCAATAGGATTATGACATACTGGACACTGACCTGAATAAATTGGATAACCTGCTATCTCACATAAATTAACTAAAAACTCAATCAATAATTGATAATTTGACTTGAGACTCTTATCAAGAGCTGATAGAGTTTGATTTACAAGATTAAAGAGTTCTTCATTTGATTGACCTTCACGAGAAAAAAGATTAGTAAGCTCAATTATTGTATAAGCAATTTTAATTTTTTCAAAATTCGATTTAATCGTAGAATAATCATTTATAAAATCAGCTGAAGAAATATATTGTAAATCCCTTGTTGGTTTTTCATAATAAACAAATTCAATAAAATTCATTGGTTCTAAAACTGCTGAAGTTTTGCTCTTCGGAGTCCGGACACCTCGAGCAATTAAATTCAGTTTACCTGCATTTTCAGAAAAAATTGTAATTAATTTACTTGTCTCGCGGAATTTTTTTGTCTTAAGAACAAATCCCCTGTCTTTAAGAATCTTTGTCATTTCGAAAATCGAATGGTGGAAAATAAACTTTTTTTTCTGTTATAATCCCTTTTACTAATTCATTAGGTGTAATATCAAAAGCAAAATTTAATGCTTCAATTTCTGATGAAATCATTTTTTTGTTTCCAAAATGGAGAAGTTCTTCTGGCTTCCTTTCTTCAACAGGAATTTCTTCACCTGATCGGATTTCTTTATCAACTGATGTCGAAGGAGCTGCAACATAAAACGGTATTGAATGATAATGAGCATTTACAGCAAGTGAATAAGTACCAATTTTATTTGCCACATCTCCATTCGATGCAATTCTATCTGCGCCTACAATTACAACATCAACCATTCCTTTTTGCATCAAGAAAGCTGCTGTGGAATCAGTAATTACTTTATATCTAATCTCATTTTTTTTAAGCTCAAATGAAGTCAATCGCAAACCTTGAAATAATGGACGTGCTTCACATGCATAAACTATTTCGACAAGATTTCTTTTGTGTAGCTCAACAATTACTCCGAAGGCTGTTCCGATTCCACCAGTTGCAAGAGCACCAGTATTGCAATGAGTGAGTATTCTCACTGACTTATTTAAAAAAGAATTGATTAGTTCAGCGCCATTCTGAGCAATTTTATCACAATATTCTTTATCATTCTGATGGAATTTTTGTGCAAAATCGAGTAATGCTTTATAATTCTGATTTTCTTCGGCTGAATAAAAGAAGTTCTTTGCACTATCAAGTGCTGTAAAAAGATTAACAGCAGTTGGTCGAGTTTTTCTTAATCTCTGAAATGCTTTTTCAAATTCACTTGAATTTTTTTTTGTGGAAAGTGCAAGCGCATACAGGGCTGCAATACCAATTAAAGGAGCACCTCGAATTTCGAGTCGTTCTATTGCTTCAGCAATTCTCTCGTAGTTATCAGTGGAAATGTAAATTTCTTCATCAGGTAATTTTGTTTGATCAATAAAAATTAACTGGTCCTTTTCAAATTTTAATACATCGAAGCTCAAGCTTATTCCTCAAAGTGAGTTATAGAAAAGAATTGATTGAAACGATCTTTGATTTTCAAGTAATTTAAATCGAGCAATCCATCAACACTAAATTTTTCGACACAAAAAGATGCAAGTACACTTCCATAAATAATGGCTCTTTTTAATTCCTCATTGTTTATTGAATTAACTTTTGAAAGATAACCAATCATTCCACCAGCAAAGGAATCTCCTGCACCAGTAGGGTCATTTATGTTTTCCAGTGGATATGCTGGTGCTGTGAATAAGATTTCATCTGTCATTAATAACGCACCATGCTCGCCTTTTTTGATTACCAACTTTTTTGGTCCCATTTTCAAAATTATCTTACCAGCCTGAATCAAATTAGGATGATTGGCAAGTAATCGCGCTTCTGAATCATTAACAACGAGCATATCAACTTTTTTCAACAATTCACGAAGAGCTTCTTTTTTCCTTTCAATCCAGTAATTCATTGTATCGCAAACTACAAACTTAGGATTGTTCAATTGTTGTAGAACACTAATTTGAAGTTCAGGATCAATATTGCCCAGAATAACGAACTTACTATCACGATAACTCTCAGGAATAACTGGATTAAAATCTTTGAATACATTTAATTCAGTCAGAAGTGTTTCCCTTGAATTCATATCATAATAATATTTCCCTGACCATCGAAAAGTTTTTCCTTCAGGAATGATTTGTAAGCCATCGAGATCAATATGATGATCTCTTAAAAGTTGAATGTACTTTTCCGGGAAATCTTCACCAACAACACCAACTAAATTAATCAATGGACAGAAATAGGACGCTGCAAGGGAAATGTAAACTGCTGAACCACCAAGAGATTCTTCAACTCTTGCAAATGGTGTTTCGATTGTATCGAGACCGAGTGAACCTACTACTAATATTGACAAGTGAAACCTCTTATTTAATTAATATCAATTACAAATTTAACTTAAATCTATATCAAATTTTTAAAGATTTATTCAACGAATTTTTATCAGTCTTTCTCTTTCATTAAACCAGTACTTCTGAATAATTCTAACTGAATTTTTCTGTCCTTCCCAGGCTAAATTTTCAATAGCTTCAAATGGAGAAACCCATTTAAATTCAATATGCTCTTTTGAAATTTTTACAACAGAATTTTCATTTACTCGACAGGCGAAAACTGGAATTAAACATACTTCATCAGTTTCATCTAAATAAACAGAATTTACAACTGGTACGGTAAAAATTTCTTCTGATTCCAGATTTGTTTCTTCTTTTAATTCCCTCAATGCAGCTTCATAAGCTTTTTCATTATTCTTAATCTTTCCAGTAACCATCTGCCATATGTCTGGATATTTTTCCGTGGGCGATCTCTTTAAAAGTAAAAACTCCATCTCGCCATTTACTATTCTAAAAATATGTAATTCGACATAAGTCGAAACAACTTTTGTCATATTGACTCCTTAAAAGTAAGCTCTTACTTCAGCAGTGGCAGTGTGAACAGGATTGCTCTTTCCGTGCATTCTACCATCATAAATTAAACTGGTCTGAATACTATTGGCAAATTGATAATCAGCAGTTAATCGCCAGATAAAATTTCTACCAATAAAATATCCTCTGGTCAATTCAAAAGGGATGTAGTTTAAATTTTGATTTACAATCATTTCGGTTCTCTCAAGATTAATAACAATTTTACCCTGTTTCGAATACATCATTATCAACGAAAATTCCTGTGAGTTTATTTTCAATATAGTAGGAATCAGTGGAAACATATCTTCAGCTTTTCCAAATTCAAGTTTAAAACTTGCTTCTACATTATTGTATGGATAATAAAAAATTTTCGAACTGAAACTGACCTGTCTTATTAAGAAATTTCGTTGAGAATAAGTTGAAGAATTTAAATTATTTCTTGTGAGATTTAATTCACTCTGGTTTGCAAATTCTTTTAATGGTTTAAATCGTAAACGAATCAATTTTTCTTGATTGAACCTTCTTTCATCTGATAAACTATATCTTGAAAAACTCCTTTTTTCAATAATTCGAAACAAAATATTGAAATCAGGATTGTACTCAAAAAGGTTAATATCCTGTTGAATTAAACTGCTGCCACGAATTGTCGTCAGAGGATTTTGAAATGTTTTTAATTTTATTAAGTAAACATTCAATTCATTTTTATCCTGACTATTTTCTTCAACTCGAAGATAAGTTTCTGTAGAAAGTGGCTTCAAAAATTTTTGGGCAAGTTCAAATTGTTTGAAATTTTTGAAATCGAATTTTACCCTCAAACTTGACTTTAAATCAGTTACTGGAAAAAGCTCATCTGTGGGATAAGTTGTCAATATGTAATCACCTTCAAATTTAGCAGGCTCAAATTCAAATTCATCAGCAATTCCATTATTATTCAAATCACCTTTATAAATATACTGTCCTGTACCTCTGGCTACACGAAGAAAAATTCTTTCAAGCTTTGAAGATCTTTGAGATGAAGCCTCATAATATAAATCGGTTTGAAGAAATCTTTCAAAAAAGATTCCTCTACCAATGAATTTAATTGCAAGTGATTGATTATCTAAGAAACCATTTTGTTTGAATATGTCTGAGTATTTTTTCTGTCTATATGATAAATCAAATGACGAATTAAAATCCTTAACATTCTTAAGTTTTAGTGCAACCTGATAAATGTAGCTATTCGATTCTCTATTTAACCAATTGTTAACAGGGAAATAATCCTGTCTGAAATTAAAAAATGTATTTAAATCAAAATATTTAATGAACCCGGAAAGCATTCCAAAAGTCAAATCATAAAACTTAAAACTCGATTGAAACAGAGTATCTTTTTCACCTCGATCTAATTTTTTCTCATACTCAAATTTAAAATATGGTGTAATTTCCCTTTCATTGAAACTTAAATTGAAATAATGCTTTTGATAGTTTGAAGCGTTATTTGAAATTTTAGATTTCAAATCAGAGATGCGATAATTAAAATTCAGTTTTGAAATTACTTCTGAATTGATTTCACCCATAACTCTATCACTTTGAAATGATGTGCCTCTTTTCATTCGACCCAATGAAACCTTTGTATCAAATTTTTCTCTCGTAAAAATAAATCCAGCTTCTCGAATAATTTCGTCAGTATTAATTAAAGATTGATTAATGTTCCAGTTTCGCTCATATTCAACTTCGTATATCCTCGATAAGGGAGAAAAATTAGTCTCAGCTTTTCTTTCAAAATAATTCAAAGACATTTTCCCTTGAAGAAGTTCACTAAATTTTACATCAACTGAATCAAAACCAATTTTATATGTATATGCTTTACCTCTATTCTGGTCATCATCAATTGTTGAAAATCTATTTCTGTCAAAAGATGAAATGGACATCTCACCTTCAAGAAAGAAATTTTTCGTGAGAAATAATTTTGAATAAAGATTTCCAATCTGTTTTAATTCGGGCATTGGTAAAAGGATTACTGGTAGATAACTACCATTACCTGGACCAACATACCGATATCTTCCTAAACTAATTCGAATGTAATCGCCTTTCCCTTCACCAACAAATGAAAAAGAAACATTGTAAAAAGCTGAATCAGAATTAGGAGCAAACTCATAAAACTCATACACATTTCCATTAATCACAGTATCTCTTAAACGATATTGTCCTGCTGGTTTCCCAGTTGAATCATAGCCTACAAATTTTACTCCACTTTTAGATGCTTTCAATCTGTCATTTCCACTTTGACTTAAAATTCTCCTATCGTCTTCACTGAGAGAAATATCAATTGGTAAATCCTGATTATCCCCCTCACGGAAATAAGTAAAACCAAATACAACTTTATCTGAAAATATTTTTGAATTAATTACTGAACCGAAAAAATTTCTTTCAAATTTTCGATCGGAATATTCGAAATCAACTTTAATTCTTGATGCATTTGTAATGACAACTTTTGGAGTGAAAAATATTTCGCCTGTGGAATAGTCAATTATGTAATCATAATTTTCACCACGAATTTTTTCTTCACCATTGATAAAAACTTTTTCTGTTCCAGCCAGAACAATTATATCTCGCTCATTATTTTCGCCAGTCAATCGATAAGGACCCTGAACTCCATCAATTCCATTAAATTGCTGGGATTTGAATTTTCCTCTCGCACTGGCGTAGGATAAATTGACAGAATTCTTTTCATCAAAAAATGCACTTGTTCTTATACCCTGAAGTTTTTTATCAACAACTCCAAATGTTCCGACTCTCTGTGTAAATTGAAAATCACCAAAAGTAGCCTGAGCAAATTTATGTTTTATATCAATATAGACATTATCAATTTCCTGCAGAGTTCGGGTGTTTCCTTCTGGTTGAATTGGTGAGCTTTGATCTGAAAGAACTGCAACAACTTCAAGTTCATCACTTAATTGACCGGCTAATTGAAGTCTTAAACCAGAATTAATTGTAAAATCTTTATTCGATCCAACAGAAAAACCTCGTGAAATTGAACCACTTCGTTCAATTTTTGGTCCAAAAATCTCATCTGTAAAATTCTTTGACTGTGTTTTTTGAATCCTGACTACCTGTTTTTGTGTGAGCGTATCCTTTCTAATTTGAGGAATATTTTTTCTGAAGATTTCTCTGCGAATTGGTAAAATTTTGTATGTGATTTCTACTCGCTTCCCAGTTAAGCTATCATCTTCGATCTCAATTGTCTGTGCATCTCGATTGAAATTAAATTTGTCAATTTTAAAATTTTCAGGTAAAATTTTTATTGTAAAAATTGTATCGATTACAAATGGTAAATTTTCCAGTTCAATTGTTCTCTTTTCAATTGAAATTGTATCTCTATAAAAATACTTATCAGATTGCCCGTAGATATTTTCTGTTATGAAAAGAAACAGGCAAAACGATAAAATCACTATATGATTTTTTTTATTAATTATCATTACTCAAAAATAAAAACAAGATAGGGTAAATTTTGCCTGCCTCTTATTCCCTCAAATCTTTTTTACAATAATTTTTGAACCAATGGTTTTAATAACTTCAATATCATCATTTTTTGAAATGAATTCCCCTTCTGTAACAACATCGTATCTTTTATTATCAATAAGAGCAATTCCAGCAGGTCTCAATTGGGAGATAGCTTTTCCTTTTTTTCCAACAAGATGAGAAAAATCAGGATTTGAAATAAAACCTTCATTTTGAGTTTCAGAACTTGATAAAATTAATCTGCCCCAGATTGGAATGCCTGGCAAAAACTTCCAGAGTACAAAAAGCAAGATTACCGAAGCAGTTAATGATGCAGCAAGTTGAATTAATGCGTTCGAAATCTCATTCTCAGAAATCACAGGGAATTCTCCAATTAAACTGAATAAGATTGAACCAACCATAAGAATAATTCCAAGAATTCCAATTAAGCCAAAACCAGGTACATAAAATATCTCAACTAAAAGTAAAATTAATCCAATGATGAAAATTAGAATTTCCCAGATATTTGCAAGTTGAAGTATATAACCTGAACCAAAAAACAATGCAAGAGAAATCAAACCAATTGTGCCAGCAATACCCCAACCAGGAGTTTTGATTTCAGCAAGCAGACCGAAAATTCCAAGCATAATTAACAAGCTACTGATAATAGGATTACTTAAAAATCTTACAACTTCCTCAGCCCAGTTGATTTCAGTAAAAATTAATTCTGCATTATTCAATTTTAATTGATTTATGATTTCATAAAAATCATTAGCGACAAAATCGCAATAACCCACTTTCAAGGCTTCATCTGTTGTAAGAGTGAGAAGTTTTGTTGAATCATCTAATTCAGGAAAATCTTTTAGAACAATTCTTTCATCAACCATTGCTTCTGCAATATCGGGACGACGACCATTTTTTTCTGCTGTTGCTCTCATCTCCGAACGCATATAAGATTGATATTTTTCTGATGCTTTAATTCCCGATTGATCTACCACAGACGAAGCTCCTATAGAAGCTCCAGAAGACATTACTATCTTTTTAGCGGCAATGGATATTAATGCACCGGCAGATATTGCCCTTTTATTAATGAAAGCAATTGTTAAAATTTTTGAATTAATCAGAGCATCTCTGATTTGAATTGCTGCATCAACTCTTCCTCCGAAAGTATTTACTTCAAAAATGATTGCACTTGCATTGTCTGCCTCTGCATCATTTATTGCTCTCTGAACATAAGGAGCCAAACCAAGATCAATATCACCACTTATTTTTATTATATAAACTTTTGGTTTATTCTCAGCAATCACTGATGAAATAATCAAACTCATTAAAACAATAATTAAAGAAATCTTTTTAATCATAACTAACCTTTGATAACTCCTATTGGTTTTAGCTTTGCAACTTTAAGTGAAATTCCTGCTTGATGAACAACTTCAACTACCTGAGAAACATTTTTATATGCTTCCGGGATTTCCTCGGTAATTCCAGATTTTGTGGTCGCTTGAATAAAAACTCCTTTCTCTTTTAATTTATTAACAGCTTCTTCTGCCGACATCATCTTTTTTGCTTTATGTCTGGAAAGTGTTCTTCCTGCACCATGGCAAGTTGAACCAAAAGTCTCCTCCATTGCTTTTTCAGTTCCGACAAGAACATAAGAATAAGTACCCATACTACCTGGTATTATAACTGGTTGACCAATATTTCTATAAACTTCAGGTAAAGCAGGATGTCCTTTCGGAAATGCTCTTGTTGCACCTTTTCGATGAACTAAAACGACAACTTTCCTTCCTTGAATACGATGTTCTTCAATTTTTGCAATGTTGTGACAAACATCATAAACCACTCTAACCTTATCAGTTTTAAATAATCTCTTAAAAACATTTCGAACATTAAATGTAATTAACTGTCGATTATTAAACGCAAAGTTTGCAGCTGAAGCCATTGCCTGTAAATATCTTTTTCCTTCCTTCGAATCAATTGGAACACAGGCGAGTTCTCTATCTGGAACTTTAATCCCATAATTTTTCATTGCTGTGTCCATCTCTTTAAGATAATCTGTACAGACTTGATGTCCTAAGCCTCTTGAACCAGTATGAATTAAAACGACAATTTGATTTTTATAAAGTCCAAAACTTTTCGCTGTTTCTTCATCAAAAATTTCCTGGACTATTTGAACTTCAGCAAAATGATTTCCAGAACCGAGAGTTCCTAATTGGTCTCTTCCTCTTTCTTTTGCTTTATTTGAAACCATATCAGGATTTGCATTGGGAATAACTCCGTATTCTTCAATGAAATCTTTATCTTCTGGTTGAGCAAATCTATTTTTGATGGACCAATCGATACCGAGTTTCATCACTTCATCCAGTTCGGGATAACTTAATTTAATATCTCCACCTCTACCAGTACCAGAAGGAATTTCATGAAAAAGTTGTTTGACAAGTTCTTCAATTTTTGATTTTACATCATCAAATTCTAAGTCAGTTGCAAGTAAGCGAACTCCACAGTTAATATCATAGCCAATACCTCCGGGTGAAACCACACCTTCTTTTAAATCAACAGCCGCAACACCACCAATCGCAAAACCATATCCTTGATGAGCATCAGGCATTCCAAGTGAATAACCAATTATTCCTGGTAGGGAAGCAGTATTGGCAATTTGTTCAATTGTTTTGTCGTTTTTAATAGCCTCCAATAAAGAATCATCTGCGTAAATTATCCCATCAACCCTCATAAAAGGGAAATTCGATTTTGGAATTCGATATTTATAATCATTAATTTTTTCAATTATCATATGTCAAGATAAAACTTAATTGTCGTAAGTTCATTTGATTGATTAATTTCAAGTTGATGATAAGTTACTGCTTTAACATACAATTGCACAGGAAATTTTGAGTAGTCAAAATTCATAGGATTGTATTTTAATTTCAAGGTATTATTACTCATTACAATTATTTCTGGTTTCAAGGGAATTATTTTTCTTGAATCAATTAAAAATAATATTTCATTCAAAGTATCAACAAACAAACTCTCTAAATCATTACTTTCAATTTCCAGAATTTCAAAACCATTTTTTATATCGAATTCCTTAAAAGATTTATTAAATATTAATTCAAGCAGTCCAAAAATTGCTTCGATAAAAGCTTGTTTCAAGTCAGGGGCAATCACTTCAATTCCAATGTCTGCAGTATGGTCTAAAAATTTGTAAGTCATAGTTTTATTATAAAGTTACAAAATTTGAGAAAGCAACTAAAGTATATTATGAAATAGACTATATGTTATGTAGAAACAGAAACTAAAAGTGGGAATGATATTTTAGTTCACATTATCTAAAAGCATAAAATCTTTATTCCTGTTAATAACAGTCCTGACAGATTCAGATATAACTAAATTTTTCTTTTCATATTTACACAAAGAATTTATAGGACACTCAAAACATTTTGGTTTTTGACTGAGGCATATTGTTCTACCGAGTTTAATCAGATTTGTATGTAACTCATGGGCAATTCCATCAGGCAAGATTTTGTTGAGTTCGTAAAAAGTTTTGTTACGGTCTCTGGTATTTACGATCCCGATTCTATTTAAGATTCTATGAATGTGAGTATCAACTGGACAAACATTCCAATGTAATCCGAAAAGCAAAACACAGGCAGCGGTTTTTAATCCAACGCCTTTAAATGAAGAGAGATATTTAAGAGCTTCATCTATTTCCATAGCTTTGAGAGAATTAAGTGAAAGTTCTCCATTATCACTATAAATTTTTTTCAAGGAATTTTTTATTGCTCTTGATTTCTGCTTTGCCAATCCAGCAATCTTTATAGTTTTCTCTATGGTAATTAAACTGGCATTTAAAATATTCTCATTTGTAGGAAATTGCTTTTTTAAATTTCGAAATGCTTTATGAGAATTAATATCATTGGTATTTTGAGAAAGAATGGTTGCAATTAAAATGTCAATGGGGTCTGATTTTAAATTTCGTTGAGGCTTACCAAAAGTTTTAAGTAGAATTTCATTAACCTTTAAAATAAAATCAGCGGTCGAATCTAACCTCTTTTTATTAGAAACGACCGCCCGATACTTCATTTAAAATCTCACAACAAGGTCAAGGAACTGAACATTTTTCAAACGACCATAATCTGCAAATCCATAGTTCAGTGACAGACCAATATCATTAAAAACTGGATAATTCAATCCAAATCCAAATGTGAGGCTCTGTTCACTATCTCTTAAAAACAAAGACTTATAACCAGTTCTTGCAAAGAAGTAATTATTGAAATTTAATTCCAGTCCAAGATTCAAGTATTCTGTGTTGTCATTGGGATGCACAGCATCAACTGAAGTTGTTAATGTTAAGAGTTGTGATTTTATAACTTCCATTGCCAAGCCAACTCGAAAAGAAAGAGGAATATCATAATAAGACAAACGATACTCTGCTGGTATATTGTTTGGACCAGAATTAGGATTGTTATTGGGGTCAACATTGAAGTAAGTATTTCTTCCTTCCAGTTTCATTTTTGTTCCAAAGTTGGAAATACTTGCACCTATTCTTAAACCATTAAAAGGAGTTGTATACATTGTGCCAGCATCAATTGCAAATGAACTTGCACTCATATCCCAGACTTGATCACGAATATATTTGAAATTGAAACCTATTGAAAAGTTATCTGTCAAATTTCTTGCATAAGAAACACCAAGAGCTAATGAACTTGCATCCCAGTATCTACCATCACCTTCTGGATTATCAAAAGTTCTGACTTTTTCTTCAGGAACACTAAATGATATTAAGCTCAATGCCATACTACCAATATCACCAAGATTTAATGAGAGTGCAGCAAAATCATAAGACATATCTGCAAGCCAGTTGGCATGATTAAAAGCTGCTGAACCAGTTCCCGTAATTCTTGAAAGTCCTGCAGGATTATAATAAATCGAATAAATATCATTTTCCATTGCAACGAATGCACCAGCCATACCAATAGCTCGAGCACCAGCATTAATTTTTAAAAATGTCGCTGCAGTTGTTCCAACTTTTGAAGTGCTTCTTTCAAGTTGTCCATATGAGTTTGAAATTAGCAGCAGAAGCAATATTACTGTGTTTAAAATTAATTTTCTCATTTCATACTCCATTTATTTATTTAATTACTGCAAATCGACCAATTTTTTCACCAATACCTGGTGCATCAACATGATAGATATAAACACCATAAGCTATTCTTTGTCCTTCATAGCTGAGTAAATCCCAGTTAAGCATACTGCTATCATCATTTTTGTAAAGTGTTTGAACAAGTTCACCAGCTATTGTATATATTCTAATAGTACATTGATTTGGCAGATTTCTGAATTGAAGGACTTTCTCACCTCTACGATTTGGCTGGCGAGCTGGTTGTTCAGCATCAGAAAACGCAACATATGGATTTGGAACCACATAAATATTCTCAAGTTGACTTTTTGCCAGTTGTTTATCGTATCTTTCACCAATCGTTTTGAAGGAATATTTCTCACCAGTTTTGAATGGTTTTGTTGTTCTCAGGTAATAGATATCTCCTTGCGGTGGAATGAAATCACCCGAAGGTAATGAAAATGTAATTTGATAGGATGTTCTTAATCTGTCTCTAACTCTCGGGAAAAAAATAATGTCTTCACCCGGGTCCCATCTGCCATTTCCACGAGTAGCCGCAATTCCTTCAAAGATTAAATAATCTGCTTTTCGACCAAACATAGAATCAGTTGTAATGACAGTTACTTTAAATGGACAAACTATTCTCTGATTTGATTGATTTATTACTGTATCACCAGGGAAAACATACTTACCGTCCGGACCAAGTTCCATACTTGTGAACACAATTTTATAATCAAGATCGGTTGGTAGATGTGGATTTGCCGGAGAAACTGTCCTTGGTACCCAGATAATTGTATCCACAAGATTTGTCTTTTTATCTTTTGACCAACCGGAATTTTTTCGATCTATACTAAGAGTATCATTGTACAAAAACAGTCGCATTCCATCGAATGATGGATTTGCGTCTTCACCATTTATATAATTACTCTGATAAACTGGATAATATTTGTAAGTCACATAATAAATGTTTCCAGCTGGTAAATCACCCGGATTCGCACCTCTTATCTTTCCAGTACTTGGTGCAACTACGTACTTCGAAGATGGAATTGTATTTCCAGATTCATCTTTTACCACTACAGTATTAAGCAAAATATTCTGGTTCGAAAGATTAACCAGAACAGTATCTTTTGAAACTATCTTATCAGTTACGCCAGTTTCATTAATCAGATTAAACTTATCGTTCGATGTAAATTCGATTGTATACTCGTTACCATCTTTAACTGCTTTACTATCATAAGTTTTGAGATGAATTTTTCCAGTGGCAATACCATTTATATGCTGGATATTTACACTGTTGTTCAAATCAGTCAGAGTTCCTCTTGCTCTTGGACCAGGTACAACCATTACAGTATTGACATCAAATTTTAATTCACCTGTAATGGGATCCTGAATGATTACCATTGGAGATTCAGATGGTGGTAATTCTTTTCCATGCTGTAATGAACCACCATCATAAGAAACAACGGCATAATAATAAGTGATTCCATTTTTCACAGTAGAATCAACATATTCATGAACAAGACCTGTATTATTTCCAACCCAGTATTTTACACCTCTACCTAAATATTCAACAGGATGAAAACCTTTTAAAGAATCTATTAAATCAAATTGAGCATACTTACCTGTATTTGGATCAAACAAAGGAACACCAAGATAAGGAACTCCATTTCCATCTGTTATCTTAAAAACATCTGTAAATTTCGGGTCCTGACTTCTATAAATTTTATATCCCTGAAAATCTTTTAAGCCAGTGAGTGGGTCAACTGAACTTTCCGCTCTTGTATCCCAGTAAAGAGTTACTCTTCCATCACCTGGAACAGCAGTAACAATTGGTTTAGCCGGTGGTTGAGCAAAACGATAATCGGCTTCAAGAATTCTTGTAGATATTTCTGCATTTAGTACTAAGTCATTTAAGTTTTCACCAAATAAAATACACATAGAAAATCTTTGAGTCTCACCCGGTTCAAGTTTAAATGGACCAGTACCAAAATTGAAAACATTATCACCTGGTTGATTAAGAAGTTCTTGATTTGGATCAATTGTTTCACTCGATAACCATTCCCACATTAATTCATCGTTCATTGGAACATTAGGAAGTGAATTAGTATAAACTGCTGCATGAAAACTTGTCAATCCAAGTTGATCTGATTCTGAAATATCTCTTAACCCAAAATTAGGTTCTGAACCTGCCCATTTGTAACCTGGTAGCCTAACTTCTGAAACTGGTTCACCTGAATCATATTTCCCATTTGAATTAACATCGATATACCATGCTTGAGAAGGTTTTCCATCTCCTTCACCATAATCAGGACCTGGATAATTTGGAGAGTCAGGACCAATACCATCAATGCCAACATCATGAATTGCCGGGTCCCAATCTCCATCTTCATCACCAGACCATCTTGGTTTTGGTGCACCATATACCTCTGTATATTTAGCAACATTAGAAATACCATAAGTCAATGGATACTGAACACCATCAATGTAAAAGCCAGCATCGTTAAATGGACTTTCATCTGTGATTCCATCATCATCATTATCTTTTAGATCAAGGTGTTGACTGGGGCTTTCAAGGAATTTCCAGCCAAAGTAACCGCACCATTTACCACCATCACCTTTTGCATCATCATCCCATGCATAAACCATGCTTCGTGCACGTTGTGGATAAGGATCTGCAAGAGGACCTAAAGGTGGAATAAAGAAAGCTCTATCATCAGCATAATTACTTGGACCACCGACGTGAGGATCACCATGCATTCCAAAATAAACTCTCGGTAATGTTTTTGGACTTGCATTCGTAGTTTGATAAACTAAAAATACAATATCTTCAGCTAATGGGTTATTGAATTGAAGAACTCGAACTTCCATATCAAGGCCAAGACCTCTTTTCGAAGAGTCATCCGGGAAAGGATAATATGGAAATTCAGCGTTTGTGTAATCATCAATTACAAAATAAACTTCTTCGTCTGGTGCTGTTGCCTGATCACCGAGAAAAGCAGGCCAGAGATATTTCCCTGCACCAGGATTATACCAGCTTTCAGGCCAGCTATCAGGTTTTCCATCACCATTTTTATCTGGTGCATTTAATCTTGCAATTTCATTTTGATTTGGATCAACATATCCATCTTTTGGCAACCAGCCCCATTTGATTCTTCCTGATGGGTCATAATCACCTTGAAAAGTTCTGATAAATGAATCATCAACAATATGTAAAGTATCTCCTCTGTCATTTACAACTTCAGCTGCAGCAAGCGGTCCAAATTCGAATCCATAACCTAATCCATTCCACACAAGATCAGCAATATTACCAAGATAATTTGGTGCACATATTGAACCATAATTGAATAAAACTGTTTTGACTTTGTTACCTTGAATTATACTTTCTTTAATCAGTTTTGGATTACCAAGGGATTTTGCTAATCTTTCACCAGGTTTTCCAAATAATTCAAGAGCTTGCTTCTCTGTTAATTCTTTTAAGATGTAATTACCATACTGATCTTTTTTCTGTGCAATTAAGTTGATTGCAAGAATTCCAATCAGAATGAATGAAAGTAAAATTTTGTTTTTCATCATTCTTCTCCTCAAGAAGTTCAGTTAAAAATTAATTGAAATCCTAAACGAATTTCTCTCGGTCTATTAACCCTTTCGGGTCTGAGAGAATAGTATCTTTCTATTTCTTTTAATGGAATTAGTCCAGTATCGCCGCGATTAATTCTCTTGATAATATCCGAAAAGACAATATTAATATCTTTTTCTTCAATTGCACTTAATGCTCTTCCAGTTGATGCATAAACATAGAGTTCATTTTGAGTATCAAATAAATTTTCTATCTGAGCAAATAATGAGAGCTTTAAGTTCCCGAGCATAAAGAATTTTTCGAATTTGAAATCAACATTCCACTGAACAGGTTGACGAGCTGAATTTTGCTCAAATGTAATGTCAACTATGTTTGATGGAAATACGGGAGTGTATGGAGTACCAGTCTGTAGATAACCAATAAATGAAGCTATCCAGTCATTTGGTTGAGTAAATGTTAATGTCGCATTTATAACATGACTTCTGTCAAAGCTAAATGGTACAAGATAAGTCTCGCTTTGTTTACCACTCTTTTCACTGAAGAAGATTTCATCAGCTGGATATGTTCTATTTCCTTCAGCAACTGAAAAAGTATAATCAAGAGTGGCTGAGAAAAAGTCTTGAGGTGATCTTCTCTTTAATAAAGAAATCGTTAAACCTTTACTACTTGAATAAGCAAGATTAGTCAAAAGATAAAATGCTCTTCCTTCATTAGTATAAATCTGCTGAGTATAAATGTAATTACTGACATCTTTATAAAATCCAGTTATTTCAAGTTTCAAATCATCGAGCAAGAGCTGTTGCAAACCAAGTTCATACTGAACACTTTTCTGAGGCTCAACATTTGGATTTCCAAAGGTTGGATTTTCACCAAAGTTTGCCACATAATAAAATGGGTTTCGATACAGGCTTGCAAGAGAAGGTATCTGATAAAAGTGTCCGTAAGAAAATCTTATAACACCTCGATCAGTAATTGGATAGGAAACACTGAATCGAGGACTTAAACGATGTTTTGGTTTTGCATCTGTTGCATTTTTCGTTATTGAACCTGCTTTCAATTCACTTAAGTCTTTACTTACAAATGGATTGTATTGAGCTGCTGGATTAAAGAATTCATATCTCAAGCCTACATTCAAAATCATTGAAGAGGCTAATTCAATTTTATCCTGGATGTATGCTGCAGCCTGAAGTGGTAATCTTTCATAACTTGTATAAAGTGATGTGTCTGAAGGTATTCTTCTTACAAGCTGAACTGAATCATAAAGTAAAGTAGCTGGTGTCAATGTTGTAAATAATCCTTGCTGGTTAATATATCCAACCTGGACTGTATAACTTTCAACATTTAATCTATGTTTACGAATTTCAAATCCCATTTTAATTTCATGAACATCGAATAACTGGGCGACTAAATCTCCTTTAATTCCAAGAGTTTGTGTCTTTCGGAAAAATCTTGAATTGTCAGTTCCACCTGCAAGGAAAGTTGTATTTCCTAAACTTCGTGCGTATAGTGAAGGAAGATATCTTTCATCAAATGGGTTTTCATATAAATATGATTTATAATAATTCGTTCCATAAGAAAGTTTCAATGTATAAAATAAATTGTTAGTTACTGTATGTGTCCAGTCAAAAGCATGAATGTAACCATTCGAATAATTTGTAGGACGACCATCGGGATTATATTTATAAGATCTATCAAAATCCTGTGAAGAACCTTTCTCAAAAACATATTCATATTTTAGTTTAATCGTTGGAATTGGTTTAATAAGCAAGTTACCTTGAAAGTTAAAAGACCTTGACCAATTCATAGGAACCCAGGCACCATCTCCAGTTGGAAGACCTGATGAATCTTTACTATATGGATTAAAGAAATAAGGATCTGTCGATTTTCCTGTTCTTGGGTCACCTGAACGAAAATTATTTCTCTCAAGGTATGAATCTGATGGTCGATATAATCGTTTGCCGTAAAGTGAACCCTTAAAATCTTCATAAACTGAAGAAATAAAGAAACTCACATTTCTTGAAAATAATAATGGTAATGGACCACCAAAAGTTAATTCCGTCCTTGAACGATTTAGAGGATCAATCTCATCGAGATTCTCGAAAAGGTCTGTCCTCTTTGTGACATAATCTCCTGAATAAGCTCGAATACTTCCAGTGTACTTACTTGGTCCTTCTTTCGTTACATAATTCACAACACCACTTAATGCATTTCCATACTCAGCACTAAAAGTTCCACTTGAAACAGAAACTTCCTGGACTGCATTAGTCGCAAGCCCTACTGACCTTCTATTGCCATATGGATCATTTAAAGTTATTCCATTTAATGTATAAGCAATTTCATTTCCATAACCACCACGAATATGGAGGTCTCCATCATTACCAACTACAACTCCAGCCTGTAATTTGATAACATCAGCAATTTGATCAACTGGTAATTCGTCAATTTTATCGCTTGTAATAGAAGCAACTGGATTTGTAAGGTCCTGCCTTATCAAAGGATTTCTCTCGCCCTGAACAACAACAGGTGGTAAATCAATTGAACCTTGAGTTAGCTGGAATTCGAGTCGAGTTGTAAAATCAACATTTACTCGAACATCTCGAATTGATTGTTTTTGATAACCAACCACTGATGCTGTAACTACATAAACACCTGGCGGAACATTGAGAATTACGAAATCACCATTGAGATTAGTTGCAGCACCGAGTTGTGTTCCTTCTACTATGACATTAGCAAAAGGAATTGGCTCTTTCGTGTCTTTATCAACTACACGACCAGCAATCTTTCCTGTATTGCCTGCATAGAGAAACTGAACTATGAAACTAAAAATCAGGAAGGAGTAAAAAGTTTTTTTAATCATCTCAACCTCACTGTGAAGTTTATTTTGAATTACAATTTTTTCAAAATTAATTAATTAAATTAAAAGAGTTCAAGCAAGAGATGTTCTGTGACGATAAAAGTTCAAGGCAGTTGCAATCATACTCATATTAGTAACTAAAGCACTACCACCATAACTCATTAGTGGTAATGGAATTCCAATTACAGGCACTAATCCTATTGTCATTCCAACATTAATAAAAATGTGAGTTAGAAAGACAGATACTGTCATTATCATCACACTACTTCTAAAAATTGAATCACTCGTTTTTGCAATATAAAGCATCCTTGTGATAACAATAAAAAATAAAGTCAGAATAAAAATTGCTCCAACAAACCCGAACTCTTCACCAACAACACAAAAAATAAAATCTGTCCACTGAGCAGGAATAAATTTTAATTGAGTCTGACTTCCAGCTAAAAATCCTTTACCCCAGAAACCACCCGAACCAACTGCAACTTTTGCTTGCAATGCATTGTAACCACTTCCGAGTGGATCAAAGTTTGGGTCAAGAAAATTTTTAATTCTATTTATTTGATGTGGTGAAAGTAAATGAAACGAAAGTTCAACCAGTACTGCCGCAGAAAGATTCAATGCAAAAATTCCCAGTGATAAAAACAATTCTCTCTTGAAATAAAACAGGATTAATATTACAAGCAACAAGGATATTATTAAAGGAATAAAACCCATCATTGAACCAATTGCAACAAAAATTGGACTTACAAGCACAAACACAGAAAAAGCAGAAAGCCCATTCCAGAATAAACCAAAAATAAAAATCGAGAAGAAGACAAGTGCCGTTCCCATATCTTTTTGTAGAACAATTAAAATCGTCGGTACTCCAACTATGAGAGCAACCAGTAAAAATCCTTTGATTGAATTTACATTGAAATTTTTCCTTGAATAAATATTTGCAAGTGCCAGAATCACAGCAAACTTCGAGATTTCTGATGGTTGCAAAGAAAAGAATCCAATATTCAACCAGGCTTGATTTCCTGAAACTTTTTTACCTAAGAATAAGACTACAATCAATAATAAAATTGAAAAAGCATAGAATGGTAAAGCAACAAGATTAAAAACTTTCAATGGTAGATTATAAATCACAATTGCAACGATTAATCCAATTAATGCAAATGAAAGTTGCTTGTAAAAATTCACATGTAAAGTGGAAATATTCAAAGTAGAACTATAGATTGAAAGTAATCCTGAAGCCACAATTAGTAATGAAGATAAGAGAAGATAGACATCAATCTTATCGGTTAATTTAGCTTCTACACTCTCAGATTTAATTTTTGCTGGAGACCAGAACATCTTCATTTTTTAATTTATCTTTCAAATAAAATTCGATTAATCTTTTTGCAATTGGTGCTGCAACCGCTCCACCAAAACCAGCATTTTCTACAATCACAGCGATTGCAATTTTAGGATTATCAAAAGGAGCAAAGCCAATAAACCAGGCATGATCTTTTCCATGAGGATTCTGGGCTGTTCCAGTTTTGCCAGCTACCAAAATTCCAGGAATTCTAACATGAGTTGCCGTACCAGCACCATTTACTACAAGAAACATCCCTTCCCTGACTAAATCGATTGCTTCTTTTCGTACTGGTAATTTCTTTCCTTCAACTGGAATGGTTATTTCTACAGGATTTGCATTAGGATTGAATAATTTGCGAACAGCATGTGGTCTGTACCATGTACCTCCATTGGCAATTGTCGCAACATAGACAGCCATCTGAAGTGGAGTTACACCAAGTTCACCCTGACCTACACCAAGACTTACTACATAACCTTTCGTCCAGCGATTCACACCATAAATTTTATTATAATATTCAACTGAAGGGAGTATTCCTGATATTTCTTCATGCAAATCGATTCCAGTTTTCTGACCAAATCCAAACAGCTTTCCATATTTTGTCCATCTCTCAAAACCATTTTTAAGAATTAGATTAAAGAAAAATGTATTGCACGATTTTTCAATTGCATGAACAACATTAATTCCACCATGTGTCCCCATACATTTGTAGAAATGATTTCCGAATGAAAAGCCACCACCACAAGGATAGGCATATTTTTCATCAATAACACTGTCGTTTAGCGCAGCAATCGCATTAACTGGTTTGAAACAAGAACCAGGAGGATAAATTGACATTGTTGCACGATTAAAAAGTGGAACCCTTTTATCTGAATTTAGCTGACGCCACACTGAAGCTGGAGTCAAACTTGCAAAATTGGAAAGGTCAAAGTCGGGTTTGCTGACAAGCGAAAGGATTTCACCATTGTTTGGATCGATAGCTACAATTGCACCACTCTGTCCTTCAAGTAACTCCTCTGCTAATTTCTGCAAATCTGCGTCAATTGTTAATTGGGCATTATAACCTGAAATTGGTTTGATATCATCTTTCCCATCATTGACTGGACCAACTTCTCTTCCACGAGAATCAACATAAACAAATTGTTTCCCTTTCTGTCCTCTCAAATATTCTTCATAATATTTTTCAAGTCCACTATGACCGACAAAATCTCCCATAATATAAAATTCTCGTTTCTGTTCTAATTCTTTTCTCGAAATCTCTTTGCAATATCCAAAAAGATGAGAGCCTCTAATTCCGGCTGGATAAGTTCTTTCCATATCAATTGAATAATCAACGCCTGATAAAAATTCTTTGTTCTCTTCAAGCCAGCTTATTTGTTCAAAAGTTAATCCCCTTTGTATTCGAATTGGTATGAATGGAGAAAAATTTTTATTAACCTTTAATACATACTTGATATAACCTGGTTTTAATTTGAAGTAGTTTTCTATTACTGGAATAAGAGAAGTATCAAAATAATATGGAATTATTCGTAATGTAAATCCTGGTTTATTATCAACTAAAACTTTCCAGTTCCTATCATAAAATATCCCACGATAAGGTTCGATTACTTTTTCTTTAATCGCATTTTTAATGGAAGTCTCTTGATATTTTTTTGTTTCAATAATTTGAATTTGATAGAGTCTAAAACCAAGGGTGACAAAAATCGTTAAGGTAAGAAATGTAATAATTGATGTTCTTATTTGTGGTGAAAGTTCTCTCATCGTTAATCACCTCACTTCAGATTTTCTGGGTAATAATAAAACAAACAAACTGAAAATCAGAGTAATCACAGAAGGTATTAAACCATTTTTAAAAATAACTATATAAAGAGATTTAAAATCAACATTAACAGCCACAAGTATATATGCCAATCTTTCAATTATTGAAATGAAAAAAACAATCCCAAAAAATCTGACTGAAAACTCCAGTCTGTCTGATTCAACATCTGAAAAATATCCTGTAAAAAATGCGGCAATCACTTTTGAAAGTGAACTTGCACCAATTACACCACTACTGAAAATATCGAACAACAATCCTGCAAAAAACGCAACAACGATTCCTGGAATTTGACCAAAACGAAGAGTAAAATAAATTAATCCAATCAATAAAATATCAGGTTTGAAATTCCCTACCGATATCAATTCAATCAGAGTTATCTGAAGGAATAAAAGAATTATTAAAATTATTATTGAAAAAATGTATCGATTATTCACTTGTTAAGTAGAAAATTTAATCTGGTTTTAGTTTCGTCTGGTTGCATAATCAAACAATAGTTTATTTTATCTATTTCAGAGATTGCTTTGCCAGTAATATCATAAAACAAAATATCAGTCTCTTTCGAGGCATAAGTTACTTTTAATACCGGTATTCCTGCTGGAAATTGTGAACTGTACTCCGAAGTTACAAACACATCCCCTTCTTTAACATCAGCCGATTTGTTAACATTATAAACTTTGAATTTTTCACCATCCCAGGTCATAATTCCAAAAGCATTGGAACGTTCATTCTTAACGCTAATTCTTTGATTAAAATTTGAAATCAAATGAACGACAGAATAATCACCTGTTAAATCAGAAATGTAACCAATCAAACCTTTTGAATTAAAAACAATTGCATTAAGTTTAATTTTATCCTTCATCCCTTTATCAATGATGTATTTATTACCACTAATATCATTAAGTTTTAAAATGATTTTTGCAGTTACATAGCTTGCAGAGTTTCTTTTTTTGAATTCAACTAAATCATAAAGTTCATCTCGTTCATTTACAAACTTTTTTAATTCCAGTAGCTGTCGTGTAAGCTCAGAATTTTCATTTCTTAATTTTTCATTTTCTTTTTTATAGTAGAAAAATTCTTCAAATGGTGATTTCACAAAATCAATGATTGAGTAAAAAATAAATGATGCCTTTCGAAGTGTTGTGATATCTTTTGAATTATTCAAACTCAATAGTAGAAGTGAAAGCAGTATGAAGATTGTAAATATGATATATTGTCTGTAATTATTTACAAATCTTACTAACCAGTAAATCATTTCAATATCTTCTACTTCGAGTTAATACTTTTTCATACTTATCAAAATTTTCGAGAACTTTTCCTGTACCTCGCACAACTGCAGTTAGAGGATCATCGGCTACATGGACAGGTAAGTTTGTTTCAATTCTGATTCTTTCATCCAATCCTTTTAATAAAGCACCTCCACCTGTAAGCATAATTCCACGATCAAGAATATCAGCACTTAGTTCAGGAGGTGTATTTTCAAGTGTAAGTTTGATTGCTTCAATTATTTGATCAACTGGTTCTCTCAGTGCTTCACGAATTTCTTCTGAACTAACTTCAACTGATGTTGGAATTCCTTGAACTAAGTCTCTCCCCTTAACCTGAATAGTAATTTCTTCTCTCAATGGCATTGCTGAACCGACCTGGATTTTAATCATTTCAGCAGTTCTTTCACCAATCAATATATTATAATTTTTCTTGAAAAATTGTTGAATTGCATTATTCATTTCATCACCAGCAATTCGAATTGATTCGTCAGTAACAATTCCAGAAAGAGCAATTACCGCTATTTCAGTTGTTCCACCTCCAATATCAATTATCATATTTCCCACTGGAGATTCTACATCACAACCAATTCCAATTGCTGCAGCCATTGGTTCAGCAATCAAATGAACTTCTTTTGCCCCAGCGTGTTCAGCCGAATCTCTAACAGCTCTTTTTTCAACTTCTGTAATTCCAGTTGGAACAGCAATTACAATTCTTCGACTCGGAAGAAGACCACCTTTACTCATTTTGATAAATGTTCTGAGCATACCCTCGGCTATTTCAAAATCAGCAATGACGCCATCTCTCAAAGGACGACTCACTCGAATATCACGATGTTCTCTTCCTTGAATTTCTTTGGCTTGATTTCCAACAGCAATTATCCTCTTTGTGTTTTTATCAAACGCAACAATGGATGGTTCATTTAAAACTATTCCTTTTCCTCTAATGTAAATTAAAGTGTTGGCTGTTCCCAGGTCAATTGCTATATCCGATGAAAATATATTAAATAATCCCATATTTAATCCTAATGTTTAAAATGTCTGATTTCTGTTAATACCATTTTAAGATTTTTATTATTTGCAAATTCAATCACTTCAGAATCACGAATTGAACCACCAGGTTGAATAAATGCAGTAGCTCCAGCATTCGAAGCAATTTCCACTGCATCAGGAAACGGAAAAAATCCATCTGAAGCAAGAACAGAGTTACTTAAATCATGATTATTTTCTTTTGCTTTCATAATTGCAATTTTAACTGAATCAACCCTTGATGTTTGTCCACCACCAATACCAATTGTCTTTCCATTTTTTGCGAAAACAATTGCATTCGACTTTACATACTTTGAAACAGTAAAAGCAAAAATTAAATCTTCAAGTTCATCTTCATCTGGTTTTTGATCTGTAACGATTTTAATTAAACTCTTATCAAGGATAAAATTATCTTTTGATTGAACAAGTATTCCGCCAGTTACAGACCTTAATTCAAAATTGTACAGATAACCTTTTCTTGATTTGAAATTTTTATCAACCTGAACAATTCTTCTATCTCGTTTCTTTTTCAAAATCTCCAGAACATCTTCACCAAAATCTGGAGCAATGATTACTTCTAAAAATCTTTCATTTAATTTTTCGGCTGTAACAAAATCAATTGATTGATTAAAAGCTACTATTCCACCAAAAGCTGAAACAGGGTCACACGAAAGAGCCTTCTCATAAGCATCAATGATCGAATTACCAATTGCAACACCACAAGGTGAATTATGTTTGACAATTGCACAAGCTGTATTTGTAAATTCAAATACTAATTCAGTTGCTGATACTATATCAAGAATATTATTGTAAGAGAGCTCTTTCCCATGCAAAACATTAAATGATTTGAAAAATTCACCAAACAATTTAGCTGATTGATGAGGATTTTCACCATATCGAAGTTCTTTCTCAAGATTAAGCGATAGATTTAAAATTGAATCTCCATTAAAATAATTACTAATTGATGAATCATACTGAACAATTCTTTGAAATGCTTCTGCTGCAAGTTTTTTTCGAAGTTCAAGCGAAATGCTGCCTGAATATTTTTTTAATTCTTCAATTAACAAATCATACTGTTCAATAGATGAAATCACCGCAACTGAATTGAAGTTTTTTGCTGCTGATCGAACAAGCGTTGGACCTCCAATATCAATATTCTCAATTATTTCATCTTCTGATATGTTTGCCTTTTCTAAAACTTTTTCAAATGGATAGAAATTAACAACCACAAGGTCGAAAGGTTCAACATTAAATGTCCTAAGTTCTTCCAGATGTTTCTGAGAATCTTTTTTCGCAAGTATAGCTGCATGAACATACGGATGAAGTGTTTTAACTCTTCCATCAAGTAAAGAAGTAACTCCCGTAATTTCACTCAAACTTCTAATGCCTGAAAATCTCTGATTGAGAAAATCAAAAGTTCCACCTGATGAATAAATCTCAACATTAAATTGACGAAGCACTTCGACAAGTTCACTCAAACCAGTCTTGTCATAAACACTTATTAAAGCTCTATTAATTGGCAATTGGTCTATCATTGTTATTTAATGAAATCTTTCCTTCAATAATTTTTTGAATCACTTCAGGATAAATCTGGTGTTCAACAATTAAAATTTTTTCAGCAATTTCTTCTGGAGATTTACAATCTGAAATATCTACCTCCTGTTGAAATAGAATTTTCCCTTCATCATATTTTTCATTCACAAGATGAACCGTCACACCACTTTTTTTCTCACCTGATTCAAATACCGCTTGATGAACATTCATTCCGTACATTCCTTTTCCACCAAATTTAGGTAATAATGCTGGATGAATATTAACAATTCTATTTCTGTATTTTTTAATTACGACTTCTGGAACCAGTTTCATATAACCTGCAAGCACAATTAAATCTGGTCGAAATCGATCAAGTAAATCTAACATTGATTCTTCAAAAGTATTTTTATGAAAATTTTTTTCACTGAGATGAAAAGCCGGGATATCTTTTCTTCTCGCAATCTCTAAAGCACCAGAGTTAGAATTATTGCTCAGGACAAAAACCACACGACATTTAAGTTCATTTCTATCAATTGCATCTATGATTGCCTGCAAATTTGAACCACGACCCGAAGCAAAAACACAAATTCTAAATTCTTCTACATTCATTTCAATTGTGCGTGCAATTTAGTTAAAGCAAAAAATTTTATCAATTTTTTGAAGGTTTTTTCGAAATTTCAGGGTTCAAAAAGTATTAAGATTGAACCGAACCATTAAAAATTATTTTTAATTCTCTCTAAAAGATTTTTAGCCTGTGAATAAACAGAATTTTCAAAATCATAATCATCGAGTTTCATTAATTGATCAATGTAATTCTCTGCTGCCTGATAATTTTTTGCGTTGAACTCAATTCTCGCCAGATAAAGATAGGAAAATGCCTTTGCCCAGATTTCTGTTTTCGTTTCAAATCTCAATGTTTCTTTTAAAAATCTTCGAGCCTTTGTAGAGTCGTTTAATTTGTAATAACTCAAACCTTTGAGGTAAGCAGCGACTATTTTCAAATCATTACTCACTTTTGACTCAAGCAATCCATTAAAAATATCAATCGCATTTTCAAATTTTCCAGCTCGTAATAAATTCCATCCATAAAAAATTCTTAAAATTCTCTCATCAAAATTAGAATTGATAATTTTTTTTGCATACCGCTGGTAGAATTTATCTTCACTATTTTTAGATTCTATTGCACTTGCCTTTTCAAGAAAATTTTTTGCTTTAGATTTATCATTCAGAAAATATGATGCAACTCCACTTCGAAAATAAGCTGTTGGTTTGTATTGCACCTGATTATGCTTAGAAACAAACAATTCATAATTTTCAACTGCTTTTTCAAATTCATTTTGATAAAAGAAACAATCACCAAGGAGAAAATAGCTCAACTCTTTTATTGCTTTTATTTCAATGGAGTTATTATTAATTAATCGACTTAGATGAACTCTGGCTTCATTAAGTCGGTGAAGTTTAATTAATTCCACTGCAGTTGAATAAACAAATAATTCATTATCAGGATATTTTGATGATAATTCAACAAGAAGTTCATATGCCTTTTGATTATCATTTAAAGAGGATGAATAAAATTGTGAGAGAAAATAATCAGCTTCAACCTTTGCAAAATCACCTTTTCGTGAGACAAGCTGAATTTCCTTCAGACCTTGCTTTATATCACCATTAAAACCAATTATTGATAGTAATCCACGAAAAGTTGAAGGAACTTGATGAAGTGAAAAAGAAATTATCCCACGCCATAAGTATCCATCATAGAAGTCAGGATTTTTTTGTATTAATTCATTTGACCATGACATTGATTTTTTTACAGCCCACAAACCTTCAACATAATCTCTATTCATAAAATACATTAACGAACGATATCCATAAATACTGGAAAGAGAATAGTAAGCCCAGACATCACTGGAATTGTTCTTTAAATTGTTTTCTGCTCGTTCAATTGTTTCTTTGCTGTATTGTTCAAATTTTTCGAAATCAGATTTTTTCTTATCTCCTAAAAATTTCCAGACATAAATATTAGAAAGATAAAGCAGTGGTCTCGAATCAGATTTTTTTAGTTCTGAAAGTTCCAGAAGATTTTGTTCGGCTTCTTTAAACTTGAAATTAAATACAAGATCAATTGCATTTCTAAGTTTTGATTCAAAATTATTGGAATTTTGATTTGCCAGAATCGATGAGCAAAAAATCAGTAAAATAAGAGTTGTAATTCTTTTCATCTTCAAAGTTATTTAGCAGGAATGGTTTTTTTATACTTATAAGCAGCTTTTGTGAATTCTCTAAAAAGTGGATGTGCATGTAAAGCTCTTGATTTCAATTCTGGATGAAATTGACAACCAAGAAACCAGGGATGATTTTTAAGTTCAATAATTTCGACTAAAGTTCCATCAGGAGAAACTCCACTGAAAATCATTCCATTATCACTCAAGATTTTTCTGAATTTATTATTGACTTCATAACGATGACGATGTCTTTCAGATATTAATTCTGTTTTATAGGCTTCATAAGCTTTAGTACCTTTTTCAATTATACATGGATAAGCACCAAGTCGCATTGTTCCACCAAGTTCCTTTACCTTTCTTTGTTCTGGCATTAAATCAATTACATTCTGTCTTGTCTTTTTAAATTCGGTGCTGTTTGCCTGCTTTAGTCCACATACATTTCTTGCGAATTCAATAACAGCACATTGCATTCCCAGACAAATTCCAAAAAATGGAACATTGTTTTTTCTTGCGTATTCAATTGCTTTTATTTTCCCTTCAATTCCTCTTTCACCGAAACCACCAGGAACTAAAAGACCATGAATATTTCTCATTAAGTCCTCTGGATTTTTACTCTCAAAATCTTCCGCATTTAACCAGATTAGATTTACTTTCAATTTGTTTTCTGCACCTGCATGGACAAATGTTTCCATTATGCTCTTATAAGCATCGTGCAATTCAACATACTTTCCACAAATACCAATATTGACATCGTCATTTGGTTTTTTAATTCTTTCTACGAAATCAACCCATTGTTCAATTTTTAGTTTACCAGGATTCAAGTGTAATTTTTCAAGAACAAGCTCATCAAGTTTCTCTTTCTGCAGGATTAAAGGAACTTCGTAAATCGAAAATGAATCGTAAGCAGAGATAACTTCGTTCGGTTGAACATTACAGAAAAGTGCAATTTTTGATTTGATTTCTTTCGGCAATTTTTTTTCAGAACGACAAACAATTATATCAGGCTGGACACCCATTTCAAGTAAAGTTTTAACAGAATGCTGAGTTGGTTTTGTTTTCAATTCACCCGAAGCTGAAATAAATGGAACAAGAGTCACATGAATACACAATGTATTTTTTCTACCCATTGCAAGCATAATCTGTCGCATTGCTTCAATAAAAGGCTGGCTCTCGATATCACCAACAGTTCCGCCAATCTCTGTAATTACAATATCATAATCACCACTATCGCCAAGAAGAGTGATTCGTTTTTTAATTTCATCAGTTATGTGAGGAATTACTTGAACAGTAGCTCCAAGATAATCACCTCTTCTTTCTTTTGTAATTACTTCATAATAAACCTGACCAGCAGTTGTATTGTTATGACGAGTTGTGATAATATCGAGAAATCTCTCATAGTGTCCGAGATCTAAATCAGTCTCAGCTCCATCATCAGTCACATAAACCTCACCATGCTGGAATGGACTCATTGTACCTGGATCAACATTTATGTAAGGATCAAATTTTTGAATTGTGACGCGATAACCTCTCGACTTAAGAAGGAGTCCAAGTGATGCAGCTGTTATACCTTTTCCGAGTGATGAAACAACTCCACCAGTTACAAAAATGTATTTAACTTTTTTAGAAGCCATAATTAATACTAAAATAATTCATTGATGATAATTTTTGAAAAATGATAAGACAGAAATCAAACAGCAAATAACCAGAATATAGTTATTAAAACAGATTCACGAATTCGATACCAGAGATTGTTAATTAATTCTGTTTTTAAATTCGATCTTGAAACTCTAATATCTAATGACAAAAATTTTGCAATCTCAATAACTCTTGGTAAATGAAATCCGTCACTAACTACAATAATTTTCTTGAATTTTCTTTCTTTCATTAATGTTCTTTTAATGAAATGAATTTGCTCAATCGTACTCGTAGTCTTTTTTTCAAGTTCAATTTTTTCTGGATTAATACCTTTGCTTTCGAGATAAATTTTTCCAACTTCTGCTTCTGATAATTCAAAAGGTGCATTGCTTCCAGTGACAATGATTTTATCTGAAAATTTTTCTTTAAATAAATACAAGGCTTTGTTTAGCCTACCTTCATAAACTGGACTTGGAACATTTCCTTTCCAGACAGCAGCACCAAGAACTACAATTGCATCAAACTTTTCATCTTTCTTTAATTTAAATTCATCACCTGTTTTTGTAGTTACAATTATCTGGATAAAAGCAATTATAATTATTAAGCCAAAATAAATTGCAATTAAAATAAAATTCTTCGGGATTAAGGCATGTTTAACGGAGATGATTTTAAATAGAAGATAATTCAAACTAAATGACTTGATTATAAAATATATAATCCAGACCAGGACACTAACAATTTTTTCAAATTCGTATTCATCTGACTTAAACATACTCAACACATAAAAATCTTTGGAAAGTAGAATTGCAAGAACTAATAACAACAAAATCGATAGGAATAAAGAATTAAGATAAACCTGTAACTCAACGAGCTTTAATTTTTTCAAGCGAAATAAATTTAATACAAGGGATAAAATTATTAGACCACCCAGAATCAAATTCAGAAAATTTCCAGTATAGAGTAAATTTACATCACTCAATTGCAGATTGTGAGTTCTATATTTGATAAAGAATAAAAAGATTAAAGAAGATAATTCTCCAAAGATTCCAGAAACAATTAATAAAAACTTTTTCACAGATGTTGTATCAATCAATTTTTTTTCTCAATGGTTTAATGATTAACTGTGGAGTATTTTCCAGTGGATCAAATAAAATTTTATTCTCGATTTCAAAGATTTCCTCAATTATATCTTCCCTCAATGTTGAAGCAATATCGCCATCATACTTAATCATTCCATCCTTGATAAAAATCAATCGATCTGCATAAAATGAAGCAAGATTAATATCATGAGAAACGGCAATTATTGTTTTACCATTGTCCTTCAATGATTTGAGTAGTTCAAAAATTTGTACTTGATGTTTTAAATCAAGGTGAGTATTTGGTTCATCAAGCAGAATAATTTCTGTTTCCTGAACCAGTGACCTTGCCAGAATTACTTTTTGAAGTTCACCACCACTTATTTCATTAATTCTTTTTTTAGCGAGATGACTTAATTCAAGTCTTTCAAGAATTTCATTTACCTTCTTCACATCATTTTGACTTTCATAACCAAGTAAACTGAAATTCAGACTTCTTCCCATCAAAACAATTTCATAAACTGTGTACGGATAAATCGAAATAAACTTCTGGGGAACGTAACTTATTTGCTTATAAAACTCTTTGATTTTTATTTTTTCGTATGGAATATCCTTCAGAAACAATTTTCCAGAAACAGGCTTAATTAACCGAGCAATTAACTTAATTAAAGTCGTCTTACCAGACCCATTTGGACCAAGTATGACTGAAAATTCATTTGCATTAAAAGTAAGAGTTATATCCCTTAAAATTTTTCTTTCTGGATTTAACTGATAATGAAAATTTAAATCTAAAATTTTAATCATCTTATTTATTTAAAAATCTTGCAATTCAATTTAATAAAAAAATCGGATTGGACTTTAGAAACAAAACTAAAAATTCAGCTGGTCTGGATTATTTAAAGGTCTCTGGCAGGTAAAATTCTCACAGACATATAGAGTCAATTTGTTTTCAAATGGTTTTTTATCCTGCAAATACGAAAAATTAAATGACGAGTCTTTTTTCCTGAATAATGTCAATTGAACTGGCGAGATTTTTCTAAACAAAAATGATTTGAATTTATCGAAAGATGTATTGTCATCGCCTTCAACTAAAATTAATTGAGCATCTGGACTCACCATATGCAGTAAGGTTGATAGAAATTTTCCTCTCCCGAATGGATTCTGCACAGCATCATTAAAGTTTTTATGCAGTAATTCTTCGGCAATTGAAATAAATGTCTTCTCTTCAAAAAGTTTTCCAAGTTTAAGTAGAAGTGCAGTGGCAAGTGCAGTAGAAGAAGGTTTTGAATAATCATTGTTTTCTGTTGTTCTAATCGGCAAACGAGAATCTTCTGTTTGCTGATAAATTACTTTTTTATCTCTGTCATAAAATAGACTGATTGAATTGTTAAGAATTTCATATGCTTGATATAAATATTTTTCGTCAAATGTAACTTCATATAAATCAACCAGTGCCTGGATAAAGTTAAAATAATCATCGGCGAAACCTTCGATTTTAGTTTCACCCTCAGCATAAGAATGAAATAATTTATTCTGTTTCAATAAATTTTTTTGAATAAAGTCAAAAATTGAAATGGCTTCGTTTATAAATTTTTGATCTTCTGTTGCACGAAAAGTTAATGTTAGTGCAGAAATCAATAATGAGTTCAAATCAGTTAGAACTTTATTGTCCTTCTCAGGTGGAATTTTTTTCTTTCTGTTTTGCTCGAGATGTAATTGAACTAAAGATAATTCATTTAATAGAATTGAATCATTCTGATCTGGAATTTTTCGCATTGAAATGTTACCCAGAAATTTATCCTTCTCAATCAAATTGAATTGATAATATTCAAAGAACAATTCTTTATCAAATTTTTCTTCAACAGTATCGACTAATTCATAATAATTCCACAAATAAAATTTTCCTTCCTCACCTTCTGAATCAGCATCAATTGCAGTTAGATAACCACCATTTTCCAGTTTCAATTCATTTTTCATAAAATGAAAAGTTTCATTTAATCTGTTTTTGAAAAAATTATTTTCATCGATGATTAAATATTTTGCAATAGTCTGTATGAGCTGAGCATTATCGTAAAGCATTTTCTCGAAATGCGGGATTATCCACTGATTATCGACGGTGTAACGATGCATTCCGCCACCAATATGATCATAGATTCCACCTGTTAGTATTTTGAAGAGATTATGTTCAACTATTTTTTTCGAATTTTCATCTTTGAACACCAGATAATAATCAATCAAAAAATTTAATAATGGGAACATCGGGAATTTTGAAGATTTACCCCAGCCTCCATTTTTCCAGTCATAATTATTAACAATAACCTGATGAGCATCTTTTAGTTTAGCGTAATTAATTTCATCAGAGTAATTTGCATCGATGAAACTCTTTTCAAAAAAATTTGTGATTTCAGCTTTAAGTTTTTCGAGTTCATCACTTTTATTTTTATAAGTTTCAAGGACAGAGTTTAAAACAGTTTTAAAAGATGGTTTACCAAATTTAGGTTCAGGTGGGAAATAGGTACCTCCAAAAAATGGTGTTTTATCTGGAAGCAAGAAAACATTCAATGGCCAACCACCACTTCCAGTCGAGGCTTGAACAAAAGTCATGTAAAAATTATCAACATCGGGCAATTCTTCTCTATCAACTTTAATTGAAATAAAATTGTCATTCAATATTCTCGCAATTTCTTCATTCTCAAAACTTTCTTTTTCCATCACATGACACCAGTGACAGGAGCTATAGCCAATACTTAAAAAAACCGGGCGGTTTTTCTGTTTTGCTAATTCAAATGCTTCCTCTGACCAGGGATACCAGTTAACAGGATTTGTAGAATGTTGTCTTAGATACAGACTTTTTTCATTAACGAGTTTATTAAAATTTCTTTCTTCCATCTTCAATTTTTAAAAGTAATTTAGTGAAAAAGAATTGAGAAAGATATGTCTTGTTCTGGTTTCACTTATTCAATAAGTCTTTTCAAAAATTAAGCACACACATAAAATCTCAATTCACTCTAATTCGCTAACTTGCTTGAGTTTAACTTAAAAATTATATTTGCAATGCAATTAATGAAAATTTGTTCTCAAAATTTTGAAATGCGGGAATAGCTCAGCTGGTAGAGCGTCACCTTGCCAAGGTGAATGTCGCGGGTTCGAGTCCCGTTTCCCGCTCGAATGAAAATCCCGATTAAATTAAATCGGGATTTTTTTTATAAATCAATATTGACAGATTGGCGCGGTACCCAAGTGGCTAAGGGAGAGGTCTGCAAAACCTTTATTCGCCGGTTCGAATCCGGCCCGCGCCTCAATACAAAAAGAGTTAATTTTTTTCATCTCACCGGAATAAAATCCGGGAAGGGTCAATTCACCGAAAGGCTTAACAACTCATCTAATCACAAATTCAATCTAATTTTTCCACTTAGAAAATATTCATTCTCATTGGTTGAATAAAAAATTAACATATCATTTTGAATAAGATTTAGGTTTTTCAAGTGATGAATTAAATAAACTGAATTCATGGTGAAAACAATCTGGAATAATCATCACAAATTCATTTGAAAAATTCAAGCTCCAGATTTGATTTCATCTTCAAAATTTTTTTAAAAAAAATACACCCTGATTCAATGTCAGAATTGAGCGTGAGACTATTACCTTTTTAAATAACCTTTAAATTCAGAACGATTTATGAGTAAACAAGTATTAAAATAATTTTGCAATTGAAATTAATATCTAAGTATTGCTCCGATCCTCTGGTAATCTTTTAATACTCCATCTTCATAAAAATACACCTTCCCCTTTTGTGTGAACACAAGTTCGATAATTTCATCAACAAGGTCTTCGATGAGAAGTGAATCATTCATTTCATTCACAATAACTGGCTGATTACCTTCAAATCTTGCTGGCTGATGATAATTTTCTTCCACAAGGAGAGTTTCAATCCTTCCCTGATTTGCAAGATTCCACAAATCAAGTAAACCGAATGCTGCTTTTTTTATTCCCAGATTATCTTTGAAATCATTTAAGATTTTTTCGCGAAGTTTTTTGAGGTGTTCTTTAATAATCTTATCAGCCTTTTCTCCAAGTTCAAATAAATCTTTAGAATCATAACTACCTTCAATTTTTCCAATGATAGATTTAAAATCACCTAATTCATCAAACAACGAAATCAGCTTATTCACACCTGCAACAATGACTGGAGTATTATCCTCAATATTTTTTTTCAATCGTTTTGAAGTTTCACGAATGTACTGTCGATATCTTTCCATAATTGCAGAATCATAATGCCATGTACCCTGTTCATAAACAGTTTCAACTACATCTGTCATTTGAAATGGAAAATCTTCATTCACAACTGGATCAAGAATTTCATTAAAGCCACGGAAAAGTGAATTATTTTTTTCATTCAAATTCAGAAGATAATATTCAATTGAACGATTGTATTGTTTAATTAAAAATTTGGTCTCAAAAGTATCGTCAATAACTGTCATTGCCGGAACAGTGAAAGGAAATTTGATCAGAAATGATTTTCTTTCATTTACGAAAATTCCGAGCCCTTCTTTCAAATTAAGAAAATCAATTTGACTGGTAATCTCGTTTACTTTTTTCAACAAAATATCAGCTTCTTTTTTGTTTACTTTATGCTTTATTTTTTCCTTTAAATCATTTAATAAATTTTTCAGTAAAATTTTTTCCTTCGATGCATCGACTGTAATTCTTGATGTGGGCATTAAAATAGTGATTGATGGATATACTCTTTCTTTTTGAAGATTTAAAATCTCATTTTTAATCATTGCACCTTCCTCCTTTTTCAATAAGATAAAAAAATCCCTCGATTAAAGTTCGAGGGATTTTCAAAAATTTAAAATTGAATTAAGAATTTTTATTCTGAAAATCTTTCATAAATTCAACTAAAGCCTTTGCACCTTCAATTGGAAAAGCATTATAAACTGATGCTCTTAAACCACCAACTGAACGATGTCCTTTTAATCCCACAAGACCTTGTTCAGTTGCTTCTTTAACAAATTTCTTTTCAAGTTCTTCTGATGGTAATCGGAAGGTAATATTCATTTTAGACCGACTATCTTTTTCAGCGTGTCCTTTATAAAATCCATTTGAATTATCAATTGCATCATAAATCAGTTTTGCTTTTTCATCATTTAATTTTGCAATTGCTTCAAGACCACCAAGATTTAAAAGCCATTTCGCAACAAGTCCAACAATATAAATTGCAAACACTGGTGGTGTATTGTATAATGAATTATTCTCAGCGTGAATTTTATAATTCAGCATAGTGTGCAGAGTATCCTGAGACCTTTCGAGCAAATCTTCTCGAATAATTACAAGAGTTACTCCTGCAGGACCAAGATTTTTTTGAACTCCTGCATAAATCAAACCAAATTTTGAAACATCAAATGGATATGAGAAAATATCTGAGCTCATATCGCAAACAAGAGGAACATTACCAACTTCAGGTATGTAATTCCACTCTGTTCCATAGATTGTATTATTTGAAGTATAATGAACATAAGCAGCATCAGGATCAAGTTTCAATTCATCCTGTCTTGGAATTCGTTTAAAATTTTCATCTTCAGTTGAGGCAGCAATATTCACAGCTCCAACTCTTTTGGCTTCTTTAACAGCTTTTTTACTCCACGAACCAGTGACAATGTAATCAGCTTTATTTTTTGGAGGCATTAAATTAAGTGGAACCATTGAAAACTGGAGACTTGCACCACCACCGAGAAAAAGTATTTTGTAATTCTCTGGAATATTAGCAAGTTTTTTCAGATTGTTTATTGTTTCGTTTAAGATATTTTCAAAAGTTGAAGATCTGTGACTGATCTCCAGAATTGACATACCAACTCCAGGTAAAGCCAATAAATTTTCTTGAACCTCTTTTAATACAGGTTCAGGTAAAATAGCAGGACCAGGATTGAAATTATACACACGATTTGTCATTTTAACCTCATAAATTTTTAGATAAGATGAATTAGAAGACCATCTCTTAGTTTTGGTTCAAACCATGTTGATTTTGGCGGCATTATTTCACCGGCGTCAGATATTTTCATCAAATCATCGATAGAAACTGGAAACATTGAAAATGCAACAGCAGCTTTCTTAGAATCGACCAGCTTTTCAAGTTCTTTTGTTCCTCGAATACCACCAACGAAATCAATATTTTTACTTGTTCTCGGATCATCGATTCCAAGAAATGGTTGTAACAAATAATTTTGAAGAATACTTACATCCAGATTTTCACCGTAAGTTTTTCCTTCTTTTACATTATCATTTGGTTTCATCAAATACCATTTTTTATCAAGATACATACAAATGGTTTTTCTCTCTTTTGGTGTGGAGAAATCAACTTCAGTAAGATCAAAATTTATTTTCACTTTTTCGATAAATTCATTTTCACTCATACCATTCAAAGAATAAACTACTCGATTATACGGTAAAATTTTTAACTGAGACGCCGGGAAAAGAACTGCTAAAAAGTAATTATATTCTTCATCTCCTGTATGAGAAGGATTTTGTTGTTTTTTGATTTCACGAACTCTTGAAGCACTTGCTGCACGATGATGTCCATCGGCAATATAAATTCTATCTACTTTTTTTATTTCATTAATAATAAAATCATTATATGATTCAGGAACAATCCATACTCTATGCTGAACACCATCTTTCGAGATAAAATCATAAATCGGTGCAACTTCCATTTTAATTTTCTCAACTAACTGATTTATTACATCCACATCACGATAAGTCAAAAATACAGGTCCAGTTTGAGCTGAAGTTTTTAAGATGTGATTTGTTCGATCGTCTTCTTTTTCTTTTCTGGTTTTTTCATGTTTGAGAATTACATTATTATCATAATCGTCAACTGAAAATGTTGCTGCAATTCCAGTCTGCGATTGTTCGTTCATTATTAATTGATAAAGATAAAATCTATCCGTTTGATCCTGTATCAATGGAGCAAGCGTTGTAATCTTTTCTAAATTTTTCCGGGCATGTTCATAAACCTCTTGAGAGTAAGGATTCACGTTTTCCTTTAGCTCTATTTCTGATCTTGTAACTCTCAGAAACGAAAGAGGATTGCCTTCCGCAAGTTCAGCTGCTTCCTCGCGACTTACGACATCATAAGGCACACTTGCAACTAAATGGGCAACATTTCTTTCAGGACGGAGAGCTTTGAATGGTTTAATAATTGCCATACTTATCCTTTAATTTTTTTATACAAAGTTCGAAAAATTTTGAATTATTTTCTAACAGGCGAATTAAACTAAATGAAATTTAAAAAAGTAATTAATGAGAATTTTTAATAGAAACATTGATTTCATCCCCTAATTTTCAGTTGAAGCAATCTGTGCTTGCAATAAAAATTTTAAGTTTTTAATGAAAGATTGCTTCGTCACTTCGTTCCTCGCAATGACAAATAATGAGAAATTACCAGTCATTGCGAGACCCGATTTTTAATCGGGGCGAAGCAATCTGTTCTAATAAAAGAAAATTCAAAAAGTGCTGTAAAAGATTGCTTCGTCACTTCGTTCCTCGCAATGACAGGTACATCAAAGGAAAGATTACTTTATCGCTTTATTTCTCGCAATGACAGGTTAACAAAGAAAGATTGTTTCAATTTCAATAACATTGAAATCTCGCAATGATGACTAATGTGTAAAAGATAATTGAAATAAAATAAGTAATAGACTTTTTAAGATTATGAAATCATTAAATAATTAGAGAAAGATTATTTTTTACATTACCCCGGATAAAAATTTCTAAATTAAATTCATTAAACCTAAAGCTTAGAGCGGGCGACGGGATTCGAACCCGCGACCCTCAGCTTGGGAAGCTGACGCTCTACCAACTGAGCTACGCCCGCAAAAGATTAAAGAACTCTTGCAATCTTAAAAAAAATTCTGACCTTTCTCAATTTCTATTACTTCTTCTTGTTTTTCAGAAAAGGTTTAATCAATTCAATTGGAATTGGAAAGATTGTCGTTGAATTTTTCTCACTGGCGACTTCACTTAGAGTCTGCAAAAATCTTAATTGAACTGCCACAGGATGATCTTCAATAATTTCAGCAGCTTCTTTTAATTTCTGACTTGCCTGAAATTCACCTTCTGCGTGAATGATTTTTGCTCTTCTTTCTCTTTCAGCTTCAGCCTGTTTTGCCATAGCTCTTTGCATCTCGAGTGGTAAGTCAACATGTTTAATCTCAACATTAGAAACTTTGATCCCCCATGGTTCAGTCTGGTGGTCAATTATTCTCTGAAGTTCTCGATTAATTTTTTCTCTTTCAGCTAAAATTTCATCAAGCTGTGATTGACCAAGGACACTTCTTAATGTTGTTTGTGAAAGTTGTGAAGTTGCGTGTAAATAATCTTCAACTTCAACAATTGCTTTTTCTGCCTGAATAACTCTGAAGTAAACAACTGCATTAACTTTTAAAGAAACATTGTCTTTTGTAATTACATCCTGAGGAGGAACATCCATTACGATTGTTCTTAAACTCACTCTAACCATTCGATCAACAACGGGAATCAACAAAATCAAACCAGGACCTTTTGCACCAATTAACCTTCCAAGTCTGAACACAACTCCTCGCTCGTATTCTCTGAGAACTTTTATGGCGCTTGATAAAATCAGGATGATGAAAAAAAGAATTGTAAAAAAAATTGGTGATATCATAACAACCTCACTCTATTTTTCTGACTTTTAATTTCAAATTTTGGAAATCAATTACTTCAACTTTAGTGTGTGCATCAATTTTGTCATCGTTAATTGAAACAGCATTCCATATCTCACCATGAACACGAATTTGACCCTCAGGATTTAATTCTGTTATTGTTTCGCCAATCTCACCAATCATTCCTTCCAGACCAGTTTGAGTTTTTCTTTTCTGAGCTTTAAGACCAAGTCCTATGGCAAATGAGAAAAATAGAAAAGTTAGTATTGCAAGAACAATTATGATCTGGTAAGAAACTTTGAAAACTTCGAGAGCTGATTCAGTTTTTATTAACATAAGAGACCCCAAAATAAATGATACTAATCCCCCAATAGTTAAAAGACCATGACTTACAATTTGAGTTTCAAGAACAAAAAGGATTATTCCAACTATTATTAGAGCAATTCCGGCAAAGTTTACTGGTAAAGTATGCAAGGCATAGAAAGCAAGTATCAATGAAATGATCCCAATTACGCCCGGGAAAATTGAACCAGGATTATAGAGCTCAAAAAGAAGTCCATACAAACCAATCATTAATAAGATATAAGCAATGTTCGGATCACTAATCAATCGTAGAAGTTTTTGTCCAATCGTCATTTCAAATTCAACAATCTCAGCATTCTTTGTATTCAATACTTTCTCTCCAAAACTACCAGTGACTTTTAGGGAGTCGATTTTATTTAATAACTCTTTGATATCCGATGCGATAAAATCAATAACTTTAAGTTTTAATGCTTCTGTTTCAGTAATGGATAAACTTTTTCTTACTGCATCTTCGGCCCATTTAACATTTCGATTTCTTTTTTCGGAGATAGTTCTGATAAAAGCTGCCGCATCGTTTGTTGCTTTTTCAATCATTATAGTATCTGTTTTTTCAAGTGAAACAGGATGAGCGGCGCCGATATTAGTCCCGGGCGTCATCACTGCAATATGGGCAGAAAGAGTAATAAAAACTCCAGCTGAAGCTGCCTGTGCACCAGAAGGTGTAACATAAACAATCACAGGAATTTTTGATTCTAAAATTTCTGAGACAATAACTCTTGTTGATTTAAGCAATCCTCCAGGCGTATTTAATTTAATAATCAGACATTCTGCATTAGCTTCGATTGAAGATTTAATTCCATCCTGAATGTATTCTGCAATTGGTGGAGAAATTGCATCATCAACTTTTAAAACATAAACTTTTCCCCTTTGAGCAAATGAAATTTGAAGAGTGAAAATGAGAACTAAAATATTTAGAACTTTGATTTTCATTGCAATCAATCTTTCTAAATCAAATTATTCAAAATAAAAGATTGAAGCAAATTAGTTTTATATCAAGAATTCTGGGGCAGTCGACCATTCTGAGATTATTCATCCGGGACTGACAAAAAAGAATTATTCCTTCGAGAGAGTTTTCAATAAGTGTTATGTTGAATTTATTTTGGAAATCAAGACTTGAGGTTATGTTCTAAAAATAGATTCTTAAATGAATTCATGATGATAGGATAATAATTTTTAGTAACCCCATTCCTCAAAGGAAAGATTGCTTCGTCGTTTCATTCCTCACAATGACAGATTATGTTGTCAGTCTTCGTCTTCGCTCAGACTGACAATGAATTCGAATTTTCAATCACTGAATAAAGTTTATTCTACATCAATGGAAAGATTGCTTCGTCACTTCTTTCCTCGCAATGACAAATAATGTGAAATTACCAGTCAATGCGAAGGAGTTGTCCAGGGAATGTCATATCGTATTTGTTTCTGCATCAAGACTTAATTTATCTTCTAAAAATATAACCCGGTTGAGGCTAATTATTTTTCATGAAGGAACATTTAATCTGGATGGTTCTTTTACATTTTTAAGTACCAGCATTCCAATCGTAAAGAAAATACCTGTTGTAAGTATAGCAAAACGTTGACTTCCTGTTTGCCAGGAAACGAAACCAAAAACAAGAGGTCCAAAAACTGCTGAAGATTTTCCAAAGAAAGAATAAAAACCGAAAAACTCAGTTTTTTTATCTGGTGGTGTAAGCTTGCTCATCAGACTTCGACTCACAGATTGAGTAGAACCCATTCCTAACCCGGCTATGCAACCAATTATGAAAAATCCAAATTTAGATTGAATTATAGAAGCAGAGAAAATTACGATAAACCAGATAATCAAAGTAAGATAAATCGTTTTTTTCTGACCAATTGAATCGGCAATCACACCAAAAATTATTGAACCAAGGACAGCAGTTGTCTGGGCTATCATAAAAAATACAGTTAACTCACTGAAACTGAAATTAAGTGTAGACTTAGCATAAATTCCAGAAAAATAAATTGCTGTATTAACTCCCTCGATATAAAAGAAAAAAGCAAGCAGAAACAATCCAAGATTTTTATAATTTTTAAGGTGGGAGATTGTAAATGTAATTCTCTCCCACCCAATCTGGAAAAAATGTTTTTCGCTTTTAATATTTTTTTTAGTATCAGGAAGAAATAGAAATAAAGGAATTGAGAAAACTAAAAAGAATAAAGCAGAAACCGGGAAAGAATATCTAACCAGATTATTAACCACAAGAGGATAAACAATAATAAGTGAAGCAAATGAACCGATATAACCCATAGCAAAGCCAAATCCTGATGTTCGACCATAATTTTTTTCATCAGAAATTTCTGGTAAAAAAGCGTCATAGAAAACAAGACCAGCCTCGAAGCCAATATTAGCGAGAATAAACAAGATTAGTCCTTCAACAATTTTTCCTTCGGAAATAAAATAAAGTAAAGAGGTTGAAGTAATGCACAATAAAGTAAAGAAGAGAAGAAATCTTTTTTTGCCTGCTGAATGGTCTGATATTGCACCAAGAAATGGAGAGATTAATGCAACAATTATCATTGAGATACCTGTACCCAGACTCCAGTAGAAATCTCCTACTGGTTGATTACGAGCGACTGTCTCTTTGAAATAAACAGCATAAACAAAAGTCACAATTGTTATTGAAAAAGATGTGTTAGCAAAATCAAATAAAGCCCAGTACAAAACTTTACGATATTTTTCGGAGAGAAATTTCTTTAAGTTGATTTGCACAAAGTGACCTTGATTAATTTAAGTTTCTATTAGACCACGACCATGCTTTTTGATACGATTCTCTTCTTTTAATTTTTTAAGGATAGCATCTAAAACGCCATTGATAAATTTATCGCTCTGGTCTGTCGAATATCTTTTGGCAATTTCAATTACTTCATTGATCGAAACTTTTGGTGGGATTTCCGGGAAGTGCAGCATTTCACAAGTTGCTATTCGAATAAGCAATCGATCAATAACAGCAATACGATCGATTTCCCAGTTCTTAACAACCTGTCTTATCATCTCATCGTATTCATCTCGATGTTGAATTGTCAAAAGAGTTAAAGATTTCACGAACTCTTTTGATTCTTCATCTGTCACTTCTTGAAGTAAATCTTCAAACATTAAATCAAGTGAATCATTTGATAATTCATAAGCATATAAAATTTGAAGGACTTTTTCTCTTAATCGCCTTCTTGATATAGTCATTTCCATTTTTTTCAATTTTTATACAAAGTTAAAAAATTACCTTAGCAAGTTAAAAACAAATTAAAACTAAAATGAAGAATTCTTTTACGAAAGTTAATTCAATCAAGAATAATTCAGATACGAGTCCAGAATTCAAACTTAAGTTTCTTCATCAAAATTCTTTTAAAAACTTAAATGAGGTGCTCATTAAATTAAGGCAGGACGAATTTAACTAAATAAAAAATAAAAAAGCCCCGAATGAAAGTTCGGGGCTTATAAAGACACTTAAAAAATATTATGCTTGTTTAGAAACAAAATCTTTAATCCATTGTGTTGTTACAGATTTTGGTCGTACAATTGGCATTCCCACAGCTCTAGCAATAACAGTTTGTGCAGTTACACCAAGTGTTCTCGAAACAGCAAACAAGACAGTATAATAGTCAAATTCTTTCATACCATAATGCCATAGTAATGCACCACTACCTGCATCAACATTAGGCCATGGATCTTTTGCTTTTCCTTGTTCCATTAAAACCTGAGGAACAACATTAAATATCTTTTCAACAATCTGGAAAATTTGATCTTTAGCACAATAGGTTTGACCAAATTTCAAGAAAGCATCAAATCGAGGATCAGTAATTCTCAACACTGCATGACCATAACCAGGAATCACTTTTCCGCTATTCAACCAATCCCATGCAAATTGACGGAGTTGTTCATCAGTAGGTACTCCTTTAAAGTGTTTCTTTAAATCAAGAACGAATTTCAAGCATTCTTGATTTGCCAGTCCGTGAAGTGGTCCAGCAAGTCCATTTAATCCTGCAGAAAGAGCATAGTAAAGATCAGAAAGAGCAGAAGCAACAGTCTGGACAGTCGCAGCACTAACATTTCCACTCTCATGATCAGAGTGAAGCACTAAATATAATCTCATTAATTTAGTGAACTCACCATTTGGATCTTTAATACCGAGCATTTTAGCAAAATCAGCACCCATATCTAATTTTGGATCGCTTGGAATTCTCGGACCTTTGTTATACTTCATTCTGTAAATACCTGCAGCAACAATTGGAACACGAGCGACAAGATTTAATGCATCTTCGAGTGTGTAAATCCAGAAATCTTCTTTCTTCAAACCTTTATCATATTGTTTCTTGAAAATAGATTCTTTCTCCATCACAAGAATAGCAGTGTTTAACATACACATTGGATGAGAATCTTTAGGCATAGCTTTTAATACTTTCCACACATAATCAGGAACTTTTCTTCTTTTCTTCAAATCTTGCATCAAGAGTTTCAAAGATTCTTCATCAGGTAATTCACCTGTCAGTAGTAAATAAAAAATTTCTTCAGGTAATTTGTCGGTTAATTCAGCAACAGGTATACCTCTGATAAGTAAGCCTCTTTCTGGTGGTACAGAAGAAGTATCACAAACCAGAGCTTTGACTCCTCGCAACCCACCAAATATCTGGGCAACGGTAATTTCAGAAACAACTTTATCGCCGTATTGCTTCAGGAGAGTTTTTACTTCATCACGAAGCACTGGAATTTGTTCGGCGAGCTTCTCTTTTAATGTGGGCATTTCATCCTCCCTTAAGTTAGTTTATAGTTGTTAAATTTGATAATTTAAATTATGAACTATTTTTCAATTCAAACTTAATTATTCTTTTTTTCTTATTCAATGAACTGGAGCAGCTTATGAAGTTCTTTTTATCAATAAAAACTCTATTATTATTTCTTCTTTTAATCTTCCCCGGTTCAATTAAGAGTGATATTCAAAAAAGCATTAATTTTCAACACTTTTCTGAATTAAGTACTGATCTCGATAGTCTTATAAAACCAATAATCTCAAATTTCCACTATCCAATTGGTATCGCTTTTCTCGATTTAAATTCAAATGAAAAATATCAATTCAACGAAAGAGAAATTTTCCCTACAGCAAGTGCAATTAAAATTGAGATTTTAATTCATCTAATGAAAGAACACGAAAGAGGTAATCTTAATCTCTATGAAAATATTCAGGTAAAAGATAGAACTGGTGGAAGTGGATTATTACAATACTTTGACCAATCTGATTTGAGATTAAGTTTCTATAATCTGGCTTTGCTGATGATACAACAAAGTGATAATGCAGCAACAAACATTTTAATTGATAAACTTGGAATGGAAAACATTAATAAAACAATCCAGCAACTCGGTTTGAAAAGCACAAAGCTCCAGCGAAAGATGATGGATTTCGAAGCAAGAAAACTTGGAAAAGAAAACATCTCATCACCTGAAGATAAATTAAAACTTTTAGAAATTATTTATAAGCAACAATTTCTTTCTGATTCACTTAATAATGAAGTCCTCAAAATTTTAAGTATACCCAAATCAACTCCATTGCTAAATGATATTTATGAAGAACTCACACTTGCAAGTAAAGGCGGTGAGTTAGATGATGTTCGTTGTGAAATGGGAATTTTCTTCTGCAAAGATTTCAACTACATTCTCGTAGTAATGACGAAAGATTTACCGCAATCAAAAATTGGTGAAGATATGATTGGCAAAATCAGTAAAACTGTTTTTGATTATATAAGAGAAAAATATAGTAAATAATTTTTGATGTGACTGTAAAGTTTCAGTTTTCAAAATTTTCGACTGTCGTATTTGAATCCAGTTAATTAAATCTTTAACTCACAATTTTTCAAATCCATAAAGAACGATGAGATTAAAAGAAAATTGAATTATCAATTATCATCTATTTGTGGGGTTAGTTTATTTTATGAATTTCTTCTGCCACCATTTTCCCGCTCAAGACAGCACTTTCAATCGTTGATGGATAACCTGTATTCACATAATCACCGGCAAGAAATAAATTCTTAAATCGTGTTTTAAGTTGAGGTCGTTCTTTAATCGAATTTAAATCAGATAAAAAAGTTGACCTCTTTTCCTTTATTAATCTATAATCTTGTTTTGTTAATTTTATTCTTGTAAGTTCATTTCTGAGTTCAGGGAAAAATTGTATTAACTCATCGATAAAGATTTGTAAAATTTCTTCATTGGAATATTTCAACAATTCATCGGCAGAACTTTTAATAAGTGTTATATGATTTTTATGAAAAAATGCCCAGTGAACTTTAGAATCCCATAGAGCAAAAAATTTATTTTCAAATCTTTGATAAGAAATTTTTAAATGCAGATTAATGATTGACTGATAATCCAGTTGAAAATCAATTTGAGGGATTAATTTATTAACGACTGCAGGATGAACAGCCAGAATATAATAATCAGCTTTGTAGGTTTTTCCACTTCTATCGACTACTGCAGTTATGTAATCATCATCAATTAAAATTCTCTCAACACCACACGATTTGATAACGGACACACCTTTTTCGTTCAAATAATTTTCTGCAGGTATAATCAAAGATTCATAGAGCGATTTTTTAGGGATTACAAAACTGCTATTGGATTTATTTTCAACGAACATTTTTTTTAAAACAAAAAGAAATACACTGGCAGATGATTTTTCAATTTGAGTATTCAAAGCAGATTCAACAATCAATTTCCAGAAATTATTTATGACTTTTTCGTCTTGATTACACTTTCTTAAAAAATCAAGAACTGTAAGATCGGTTGTAAAGTCATCAGCATTTTTTAATCGTGAAAAGAAGTTCAACAGGGAAATTCTTTCCCTGAAATTCAAATTTTTGAATCTCAGGAAATTAAAGAGAGTTGTAATTGGAGTTGATATTTTTAAATACCATTCCTGATTAATCCTATCTCGAAAATTTATGGTGAATTCTTTTTGAAAAATAAAATTGTCATCAGCTTTAAATTTTCTGATTAAATCGAGAGTGGATTCATATCCTCTGATTAATAAATGTTGTCCATTATCCAGATATGATTTAAAGTCATCATCATAGAAAGATTTTACTCTACCACCCAAATGCGGTGAACTCTCAATTAAAGTTATTTCGAAATTATTTCCGTCAAGATAACTCGCAGCTGAAATTCCTGCTATTCCACCACCAATTACAATTACTTTTTTCATTTTGAAAAAACTTGATACTTAAAATAATTCTTTAAGGCAATTAGAATTCGATTGAACTTGCCAAGATTATTGTTCTTATTAAATACATTAAAATTATTTTTCTTAATCTTTTGTAGAACATTATAATAAATTTCGTGCATTGCTCTCCCCATTGCAAGCACTTTATAATCATCGGGATGAAAAAAATCGTCAGCTTTTTGATAATAATATTCTGCTCTTTCAACCTCAAATTTCATCAAGTTGATAAAAGCTTCATTATAAGTAAACTTCATCAACTCTTTTTCTGAATAATTATATTTTACTAAGTCTTCTTGAGGTAGATAAATTCGATTTTGTTCAGCGTCAAATTTGATATCACGAATGATATTGGTCAGCTGCATAGCAATACCAAGGTTATAGGCATATTCTTTACTTGCAGGATTTTTGAAACCGAAAAGTTCAATTGTCATCAGTCCGATTGTTGAAGCAACTCGATAACAATAAATCTTTAACTCTTCAAATGTGGAATATCTTTTTTTTGTTAAATCCATTCTCACGCCTTCGATTAAATCGAAAAACGGTAAAACGGACATATTAAATTCTTTAATCACTTTAGAAAGAGAGTTCAATAAATTAAACTTTGAATGATTGTTTAATGCACGGGAAAATTCCTCTTTCCATTCATCGAGCTTTACTAATTTTTCTTCGTCACTTTCATCGGGAGAATCGGCAATATCATCAGTTATCCGACAGAATGCGTAAATGGTGTGCATTGCTTTCCTTTTTTTCTCAGGTAGAAAAAGAAATGTATAATAAAAACTGCTTCCACTCTGTCTGGAAATATTTTCTTCGATTGTCCTTCTCATCAAATAAGAGATCTTAAAATGATTCTTAGCCAGTTAAACTTATTTAATTTTGGACGAAGCAAGAATGGATTGTAATCAGAAGAAATGATTTTATGAAGAATTTCCCTCCCACCTTCTAAGGTTAGTTTTATTTCCTTTTTGAATAAGCCATCTAAATAACCGAGCAGATTTTCTCCCTCATTGAATAGATTAAAATTTATGTCAATTAAATATTTCATCATCTCCTTAAAATTATCATTGACCAGCTTGCTTGTCTTAAAAGAAATTAAATCGTCATAACTCAATCCAAATTGATTGAGAGTTTCTTCTGAAATATAAAATCTATCTTTTTCAATGTCGAGACTTAAATCTTGATAAAAATTGGTCAATTGAAGAGCTGTGCATATCCGATCAGAATAATTTAATGCGAGGTCGTTTCTTATATCAAAAAGTTCTAAAAGAATTCTGCCGACAGGATTTGCCGACTTTTTACAATAACCCAGAACTTCTTCAAAATTTTTGTATTTATTTTTTTGATTATCCTGAATAAAAGCACTGATTAAATCTAAAAAATTTTTTTCCGTCAAAGAATTTCTTTCAACAGTATCGTAAATGGCAGGAAGATTGGGAAATTCTCTGGAACAAATTCTGTTATCGAATAAATCTTTATATTTTATCAATCGGGCAATACGAATTTCAGGATTTAAGTTTCCTTCATCAGCAATATCATCAGCAATTCTTGCAAACGCATAGATTGCAGCAATAAATTTTCGTTTGCTTTTTGGAATTAGTAAAGAAGCGACAGGAAAATTTTCGTAATGTTTTTTCGCTAATTCCTGACAGTATTGATATGAGCTCTCTATGGATAGATTATTCATTCTAAAAAGTAATTTGTGCCGAAGAGGGGACTCGAACCCCTACGGGATTACTCCCACATGACCCTGAATCATGCGCGTCTGCCAATTCCGCCACTTCGGCTTGAAAAGAACTTTCTTCTAATTGCAATTTAATTTTCACTGAATTATTGAACAAACATTTTTTTCGAGTTTCAATAAAATTGATTTGCAATCTCAATCAAGCTTTCAAGAGCCAATCAAAACTATTCATTTGAAAAATTTGAATTAACAATCAAGACTTATTTAGAATTTTACACCTACAGTTAAATAATGAACATTTTTCAATCGACCAAAATCCTGAAAAGCATAATCGAATTGAATGGTTACTAAATCAACTAATCGATAATTAACACCAAGCCCCAGTGTTAAACCCTGTTCTGAATCTCTTTCAAATAGAGATTTGTAACCAGCTCTCAGAAAAATTTTTTCATTCCAGGCATACTCAAGACCAGAATTCAAATATTCAGTATTGTCATTTGGGTGAACAGCATTAGTTTCTAATGTCAATCTCATCTGTTCGGTTTTTATTGCATCCACTGCCAGACCTATTCTAAAAAGTAAAGGTATATCAAATTCATCAACTTGATGTTCAGTATTAATAATATTTGCACCACCTGGTCCTGTATTTGTCAATACAAGTAAATCCCGTCCAGAGAGTTTCATCTTAGTTCCAAAGTTTGAAATACTCGCAGCAAGACGAGTTTCATTGAGGAATTGAATTCTATAATATGTTCCAATATCTAAAGCAAAACCTTGAGCTGTTTCATGCCAGATATATTCGCGGATATACTTTGCATTAAATCCAATCGCAAAATTTTCTGTTAAGTTTCTTGCATATGAAATTCCAGCAGTTAAAGCACCAGCTCCAAAATATTCACCTGTTCCCTCTGGTTTATCAACTGTCCTAACCATCATCTCGCCCATTGACATAACTCCAACAAAAGCACCAATTGTTCCGAAATCATCAAAGTTAATTCCAAAAGCAGCGTGGTCATATTTTACATCCATCAGCCAGTCAATGTGGTTAAAAGCAGCTTCTCGTGTAGATATTAGTGCAAGTCCAGCAGGATTCCAGTAAACTGCTGAGATGTCATTTGCTGTTGCGATAAATGCACCTCCCATCCCCAGCGCTCTTGAACCAACACCGATTTTAAGAAATTGAGCAGCTGTGGTTCCTGTCTTAGTTAAGCTCGTGCCAATTTGAGAATATGAATAATTCAATAAAAGAGAAATCAATAACAGAATCGAAAAAAGTAATTTTTTATTCATAACAAAACTCCTCAATCTAAATTACTTAATTATTGCAAACTTTAAGAGCTTTTCTCCAATTCCAGGGGCATCAATATGAGCGAAATATATTCCATAAGCTACACTGAAGCCATCTCGATTTAATAGATTCCAGAATTCTCTCCCATTTTCAAGTGAAGAGGAGTGATAAATAGTTTGAACAAGTTCACCTGCCAGTGTATAAATTCTAATTGTACATTCAGATGGAAGATTTTCAAAATAAATTCTTCGTTCACCTCTATTCTGACCTGGCAATTTATTAGTTGGTTCAATGTCATTTACAACTACATATGGATTGGGAACAACAATTATATTATCAAGTCTTGATTTTGCAAGGGACACATCAAACTTAGAAGCCTCTGTTTTGAAATAGAAAACATCAGCAGGTTTAAATGGTCGCAATGTTCTGATGTAAAAAACATCACCTTCTGAAGGTGGAACGGGAGTTCCACTTGAAGGCTGGTAGAATATCACACCCCATGTAGTTGTATCAGTAGTTTTTCCTGTTGAACCAAACTTAAATAAAACTATTTCTTCACCGGCTGTATAATTTGAATCTCGTGTCAGAGCATTTTCTTTTAAGTATGTTAAGATTGGTCTTGGAACTCCTGTTGTAACCTCTTTCACAGAATATTTAACTGGAATCTTCACTAACCTTCCAGCAACTAAAATCATTGCTGAGTCGATATAAGAATTTGAAAAATGAATTTCATAATCAGCTTCGTTTGGAATAATCTTACCTCCAATAGTTGCTTTCTCCACTCGGAATGTATAATTACATTTTCCTTTTATCCATTTTGTTCGGATTGAATCAATTTTCAAGGCTGGATGATCAACTACTTTTAATTTTAATCCATCGATTACAGGATTTCCATCTTCACCATTTAATAATTGACTTTGATAAACTGGATAGTAACGATACTTAACAATATACTTTTTATTCAAGCTCATTGAACTTGTTGATGTTCTGCGAATTATTCCCCTTTCGAAATTTATCACATAATCGAGATTTTTCGAATAAACATTTCCATTTTCATCTCTAACTTCAAGATAGGAATCATCACTTATAAATTGATGCGATAGCTTTGTGAAATTTGTATCATAGAATGCAATATTTCTATCTTCAACTGGTGTGAGTTTTAAGACTGAATAATTTTTACGAGGTATTTTTTTATTTCCTTCTTGAAGACTATCCTTAAAGAAAATTTTATACTCTGAGTTTTGTTCAACAATTAAATCATTTAAAACTTCGAGCGTCACATCACCATTGCCAATTCCACTTTCATGAATCAGGCTTTTTGTATTAGTGGGAGTTGCTACATAACCACTTGACCTTGGACCAGGAATGACCATAACTGTATTTACATCAAATTGAAGTTTATTCGTTATTGGGTCAACAGTAATTTTTTTGGTGGTTTCTGAAGGTGGAATTCCAAGAGAATCACCATGATCATAAGCCACAACGGCATAATAATATGTTTGACCATTTATGACATTATTAGAATCAACATAAGAATGAACCAATCCTCGATTATTTCCTAAAAAGTAATGAACTCCTCTACCCTGATAAGCAACAGGATGATAACCTTTCCAATAATCGGGAGCAACCGGGTCCCATTGTCCATTTCCGTTCATATCAACATAAGGTTCACCAACATCATATTTAAAATTTCCATTTAAATCTGTAAATGGTTCCTCACGAAAAGCAACATCCCATCTACATTCATTTCCATTCAAGTCTTTTAATGGTTCATATAAAAACTTTGCACCTTTTCCATCGGAAATTGTTTGAATATCATTAAAAGTTGGATCGGTACTGCGATATATAACATAACCTTCGAAATCTTTTCCAGTTATTGGATCAATACTTTCTTCAGCTCGAGAATCCCAGTATAGTGTAACTTTACGATCTCCCGGAACTGCAACAACATTTGGTTTCAATGGTGGTCTGAAGAATCGGTAATTCGCATTATAAATTCTCTGAACTGTTTCAGCAGTTGTTAATAAATCATCAAGATTTTCACCGAGCAGTAATGCAATTGAAAATCTTTTGATTTCTCCTTTTGAAAGATTAATCGGACCACTACCATAAATAAAAACTATATCTTCCAGATTACGAATCTCACTAAAGTTTCCAGCCTGAATTCTATACCACATAGATTCATCATTTGCGACTTTATCAGTACTCCATGTCCAGCTATTGAAACTTGTCAATCCAAGTTGATCAGACTCGTCCAGATCAGTTAATTCAAAGTTTGGTTCACCAGGATAAAGCGGGTCAAGTGAACCATCAGGTAATCGTTTACCTGGAGTTGGAATTCCATCGCCTTCACCTAAATCGCCAGTGTTTGGAATGCCATCAATTCCGACATCATCAACAAGTGGATTCCAGTCTTTATCATTATCTATTCCATCATCCTGTCTTTCGTCAATCATACCATCACCATCATCATCAAAATTATTTCCAGGATTGCTTGGACTTTCAAGATATTTACATCCAAGGTAACCAACAGGTAAACCGAGATGTCCCTTCCCATCATTGTCCCACAGATACATCATACTTCTTGCGTAAACTGGCACAGAATAATCGTGGGGACTAACAAAAAACCCGAGATCATCACGAACTTCATCTCCAGGATCTGAAGGTAATCCACCACCCACATCAGGGTCACCATACATTCCGAAATAAACTGAATCAAGATTTTTATCACTCACATTAGCTATTGTGTAGACAAAGAAAATTGTATTTTCAGCTAAAGCATTGCTCCATTGTAAAGCTCGACCATCAACTTGAACTCCTAATCCTCTTCTTGTTGAATCATTAATAAATGGCCAGTATGGAAACTCTGAATTATCTCTATCATCCATTGCCCAGAAAACTTCGAGGTCAGCATTAGTTGCATCTTGAGCCAAATATCCTGGCCAGACATATTTTCCAAGTGTAGGATTATACCAGTTTCTTGGCCAGGAATCTGGTTTCCCATCGCCATCTTTATCATCAGCAGGATTTGAAGCCATATATTCTTGATTTGGGTCAGCATAACCAGGAAGAGGTTGCCAAGCCCAGAGTGTATCACCAGTTGGATTTACATCTCTTAAATTAGGATAGTCCCAAACACCATCAGAAACAATATGTAATTTTACTGTCGAATCATAACCGCTTGGCACTGAAGCAGCAACAAATGGACAAAAAGTAAAGACATAAGATACACCACGCCAGACAACATTATTCACATTTCTTAATAAACCATAACCAGGTGCAATTCCACCAAAATTGTAAATCTCAGTACTGATTTTATTCCCATTCATAAAATAATGTTTTCGATCAGCATGAGTATAAACTTTCTCCAATTTCTTTATGATACCTTTTTGAAAATCAGAAAGGCTTGTATAAGTTTTACTGAAGGGAGATTTAATAGTTGTTGAATTAATCAGGTCTTTAACTTTTTGATTCTCATATTCTCTACTGGATACTTGTTGACTATAAGTCAAATTAAATTGCAAAATCAAAGTGAGTAAGAGAGTTAATAAAATTGCTTTCATAATTTTTCCTCTTCCATTTTTAGAAATCGATTTCTAATCCAAGTCTTACCTCCCGAGGAGACTGGTAATAATGAGGACGATTAAAGTAATCATCAGGTGAGTGAACAAGGGGAATTCTTTTTGATAATTCTTCCACAGATTTTGTTGCACCAGTCGTTTGAAGTAAGGTGTAAGTAGCCCGACCAGTATCATCATAAACAAGTCTTTCAATTAAATTATCAAATAAATTGAAAATCTTTGCGAATACTGTAACTCTTGAACCAAATAATCTAAATATTTTTTCGGCAAATAAATTGACGACAAACTGCGATGGTCTTCTTCCACTATTTGTCCTTACATAAACTTGTTTACCAGTAATTTGAGGAGTATAAGGTAGTCCTGTTCCAATTCTATTTACAACAGTCACAGTCCAATCATCAATTTTACCAAAAGTCAAAGTTGTATTTAGTGTATGAGTTTGATCCCACGCCAGAAAAACAGGAATTTTTTCACTCTGTCTTCCCGAAGATAAATCAAGGAAGAAAGCATCAGGATCGGTATCATTTCCTTCAGCAACTTGAAAAGTGTAATCCACTGTTACACCGAGTGGACTTGCTGGTGATCTTCTTTTAACGATCGACAGAGTTATTCCTTTTATATTACCATAATCTTTGTTGACATATTTCAAATAAGTTCTATCTCCGCTTACTCGAATTGTTTGAAGAGCGAGAAGATCTCTTACATCTTTATAATAACCTGTTACCGTCAAAGCTAAATCATCCAGCAGTAATTGTTGAAGTCCAATTTCATAGGTTACAGTTTTTTCTGGATTGAGATTGGCATCTCCGAAAATGGGAGTTCCAACGGCATAACTCGACTTAAAGTTTGGATTTGTGTATAAATATTGAAAAGGAGGCATCTGGAAAAAATGTCCATAACTAAAATGGATTATCCCTCTATCAGTTATAGGAAATGAGACACCAAACCTTGGACTTATTTGATGCTTGGGTGATGCATCAGCAAGAATAGAATTTTTATCAACATAAGGTGGAAGAGATGGGTCATTTGGGGAAGGATAGACTGTATTTGTTGAATATTTAGAACGTGAATTAAAATAATCGTATCTCAAACCAATATTCATTATAAAGTTAGCATATTCCATTTTGTCTTGAATATAAAAGGAATATTGAACAGGCTTTTTGGTGTAGAGGTCATGATCTGGTGTTGCAATATCTGGAATTGTAGGTACAAGATATCTGACTGTGTCTCTCTTTATCACGAAACTCTCGTAATCAAGAATGTGAGTTTTATATTCTGTTCCAAACTTAATCTCGTGTTCTCTGTTTATCTGACTGGTAAAATCAAATTTTAATCCATACGTTCTTGCTCTCTCATAACTATGTCCATTCCGTGTTCCACCAAAATAAAAAGTGTATGAGACAGGTCGCGTTAATTTTTCTGTTGGTTGATATCTCGGGTCAGGTCTTAAATTTTGCGTCCCCATTCCTGGATAATAATCAACTGCATTGCCATTTTGATCCAGGAGTGGATATAGATATTGTTTGTAGTCATTAAAGTTATACATCAATTTAACTGAATAAAATGTATTAGAAGATAGGGCATGTCTTAAATCGAGAGAATTTATGTATCCTTTTTCGTAATAATTGTAATCTGCTTCAGGATTGTATTTAAAATCGTGTGTGTAATATTTGAAATAATTATTTGAGTAGAGAAGGTCATAGTTAATCTTAATTGTTGAAAGAGGTTTTACTGTCAATTTTAAAGTCCCACTAAATTTCCTGCTTGGATTCATCGGGACAATTGCATCATCACCTGTTTTTGCAATTCTAATATCATTAGGATTGGAAGGATTAATATAAACAGAATCCCAGGGCATATGCTCTCTTACTCCAAAGAGCCAGCCTTTATTATCATCATTTCTTGCTGAAAGGAAAAAGAGAACATTGTTTTTCAAAAAAGGAACTGGTCCACTAAATGTAAACTCTGTTACATTATTACTAATTGGATTTATATCATCAACATTAAAGAAAATATTTTTTCGTGTGCTGAAAAAATCACCTGTATAAAAAGACAAATGAAATCTGTAATTCTGAGTACCCTCTTTTGTAATTGTATTAACCACTCCACTAAGAGCATTTCCATATTCAGCATTAAATGTTCCGCTCACAACTGAAATTTCCTGGACTGCGTTTGTTGCGATTTCAACCATAGGAGTATTATCAAAAGGATTTGAAATAGAAATTCCATTTACAGTATAAGCAATCTCGTTTGTTCTTCCTCCTCTGATATGCAAATCACCTCCAGCTCCCTGAGTAATTCCCGCTTGAAGTGCAAGTATTTGATGAATACTTTCAACAGGAAGAGCCTCAATTTGACCTGCATCAATTGTCGCCTGTGTCGAAGTTAAATCTTCCCGGATTAAAGGAGATTGAGCTTCAACAACAATTTCCTGTAAAGTGACTGCTTCCTCACTTAATTCAATATTTATTTTTGTTGTAAAATCAACTGACACCTTAACATTTTTAATAATTTTCTTTTCATAACCAATGGCTGAGACAACAAGTGTATATGTTCCAGGTGGAACATTATTAATTACATAATAACCCTCAAGATTTGATGCTGTCCCGAAATTTGTTCCTTCAATAATAATATTTACTGAAGGAATTGGTTCTCTGGTTTTTAAATCAACCACACGACCGGAAATTTTACCAGTCGTTCCAGAGAGCAGCAAACCTGGAAAGATTAGTAATATAAAAAATAGTTTTTTCATAAAGCCTCGAGTGTTTTGGTGAGAGAAATATTTTTGTTGTTCTTTCATCCTAACCGAATTTATTTTTTCGAAGTTATAAATTGATAGTGTTTAAATCAAATGATAAACAAAAATGATAACCTAAATGAACCTTAATTATTTCATAATTTATTAAAAGCTTCAATCTTCCTTGAAATTCATTTTTTAAATTGTTTATTTTGTAACAAATGAAAATGTATTAATGAAATTCCTCTTGTGAGGTGTAGATTATTAAAATGCAAAACAAATTAATCCAACCTGAGAATTTAAGTTCAATCAAAAACAAATCATTGGAGGTAATATGAAACGACTTATTTTACTTTTTGCTATGTTAGGTCTTGTGACCGTAGCAAATTCACAAGTTCGACTTTCTACCTACTACAACTATCCTCTTTTATCAGCAGGCACTTATATGGATTCAGTTCTAAATGGACTGAGAAGTATTCGTGGATGCTGGTTTGATAATGATCTTGATGGAGATGGAAAGTCAGAGATACTTGTAACAAATTACAATGACCTCGGGCATGTTCATGTGTTTGAAGTTGTTGGAAATGATTCTCTTGAACTTGTCTGGACATCACCCAAGGTTACAACTGGTGGTGGTGGTTCAACACCTCGTTATGTAATTACCGGTGATTTAGATAACGATGGTAAAAAAGAAATCATCTACCAGATTAATAACTACGGTATTTTAATTTTTGAGTGGGATGGCGTACCTGGCAGCAATAATTTTGGTACACTTCCATCTCAGGTAATCAACTCAACTACTTTAGCAGCAATGACTGGAATTGCCGGAAATACTGAGTATATGGAAATCGGTGATGTTGATGGCGATTTTCAAAATGAGTTACTGGTATTTTATAATTCTACACCAAATTCAAATGATAAATTCTATATCATAGGTGCAATTGGTGACTGGAGTACTGGTGATCCTGGATTTTCTGGTTTTCAAGCTGAGTATGCTAAAAGTCGTGTTGATTTAGCTGCCTGGGATATGAATGGTGGAACTCCATACTCAATGCATATTGCAAATTTTGATGGTCAGGGAAATCCTGAGTTGCTCTTTCAAGCATGGAATTTCAAAGCTGTTACTCCTGTTAGAATTCCAACTGTTGATACTTATGTTGAGGCAGATACAACTAATGGAAAACAGAGTCTTCGCTTAACTGGTACTTATGATGATGTTGCTCTATTTGGCGGTGGAACATTTGATATTGACGGTGACGGTCGTCAAGAAGTGTACTTACCAAATTATCATTCAACTGGAAGTCCTTACAGAGGTGTTATCCATGTAATTCATTATGAACCTGGTCAATCTACTGCTGAAATCGATACATCAAACGTTTTTGTTCTCGACTTTAAAACAAATGGTGTTCTTGATGATGGACTTGTAACTTTTGGTTTTGGTTATGGAGATATTGATAAAGATGGAAAACCAAATATTTATACATCGAGTACTTATGGACTAACAGGTTGCAATGTTTTAACTGCAGAATTTCAGGGTGGTGATAAAAGAAATCCAGCAAACTGGACTTTCTCCAAACTCTATCCGGGAGATCCTTCTATTCACACACAAAGAGTTATTCGCGATTCTGCTGGTGTGGTTGATACTGTCTTTACAATTGACAACTCATTTGCTTCCAAAATATTTGGAAGATATACTGACATTGATAAAGATGGATTTGAAGATATAATTCTACCATATCAAGCTCTAAGCGATAGTATCATTCACAAATCAATTCAATGGAATAGTTCAACTGGAAGCTGGGTAACAGTTGACTCTATGAAAATTGCAAATCCAAAGAGATGGGGACTTAGAGTTATTGAGGGTACAATTGGAACAGGTGTAGAGGCAAAAGATCTTACTATCATTACACCTGATGATTACAAATTGTATCAAAATTATCCTAATCCATTCAATCCATCTACAAAGATTTCATTCTTCCTACCAATTGAAAAGAAAATCTCTCTCAAGATTTATAATGAGCTAGGACAGGTTGTAAGAACATTAATAAACGATGAATTGTACTTAAGAGGTCAACATTCTTTAATCTGGGATGGTAAGAATGATTCTGGTAAACCAGTTTCAAGTGGTATGTACATAGTTCAATTAGTATTTGGAAATTACTCAAAAGAAATCAAGATGTTGCTAATTAAGTAATCTTTTAATGTTTCAATAAAAAAAGGGTTGTTTAAGCTTTATTAAACAACCCTTTTTATTTTAATCTTTCTAATTTCTAAAACTTATTTCGATAAACCTTCATAAATATAATTCAAAAAAATTTATGTTTTACTAAGTAATTAACTATAATATTGATAACGAACTAATAATTTATTTAAATTATTTTTTTCAATTTCCAATCTATTTATAGCATTTCCTATTATTTTATATCTATCAAAACCTATTCTAGTCAAAAAAGAAGCAGGAATACTAAGCAATCCACCATCCAAAAAAGATACAAGTGCTCCCACACCGATGGCTGCACCAGTTTTAATAGCTCTTTCAAAACTATTAGCTAAAGCTAATTGAAAAGTTTTTTTACCCATTAAAACTTTTCTTCCTTCAGTAGCAGCAATTATAATGAAAGGTAAACCAGGTAAAATATTTTCTAGAAATTCTTCCACAGGTGAATCGAAAAGACTTTGCAATGGTTCCATGATTTGAGTTTCCAATTCACCATCAGACACATCTGAAAAAATCAAATCATCTGCTAAACCATCGGCTGAATTTAAAACATCATCAGTAGTAATAATGTCAATATCCGGGTATTTTTCAAGCGCAGATTTAATATAACTTAATGATTGTGTTGCTTTAATTTGTAGTTCTTCAATAACTTCATCATTGGAATCAAATATTTGTAAATCCCAACCTGGCTGTGTTGGATTACTAGCAAGTTCTGCATATTGTCCTTCTTCAAGATGTAAATCACCAATCCATTCCCCAGAATTTAATTTGTCACGTACTAAAACTTCAAAATATTTTCCTTTCCAACCACTGATTATTCCATTCAATTGTTCTGTCGAATACTCAGATAAAGAGGATAATTCTAGATTTGGATAAGCTAATTTGAACGCTTCTTCCATTTGGGGGGTAATTTTTGAATAATCTATTTGGTCTGATAAAAATATTGCATTTACGGCAGCACTGGCCGTTATAGCATCAATAATAGTTGCCTCTTTATCCTTAATATATTTCTTATATAATTCAATTATGCTTTCTTTTACAGTTCGATTTTCTCGTCTTTGGTTTTTATAGTAAGAGTATAACCCAATTAAAGAATTTTCCATATAACCAACCCTATTGTTAATAGAGTAATTATAATTGATAAAGTTGACAACTTTAATGCTTGATTAATTTTATTAAAAGATTTTTCTATCTCTTTTGTAAGATTTTTAGCTTCACTAAGAAGTGTTTTCATTTCTTTATGTAAAACTTGGACTTCTTTTTTCGTATTTCCAAATTCATTCAAATTATTTGATAAAATATCAAGTCGATTTGTAAGTTCTCGAATTTGATTTTGAAATGTTTTTTTCTGGTTTTCTAATTCCATACTTTGTTTTCCTAATTCTCGGTTCATTCCTAGCAGGATTTCACCATAAACTTCACTGTATTCATTAACCTTATCTTCAAGGTCTTTACCAGTTAGTTTTCCCCAAAAACTCATTTTTCCTCCATATTGTTTTTGTTTTTGAGAAAGCTTAATGTTTTATAGTAAAATAAAAAATAATATCATTACCAGTAAGAAGTCTTTACTTGTATTTTATAGACCAAACTCAGCAATATATCTTTCATATTCTCTTGCCTGGGCGGAAGTAGAATATTCTTTCTTTATTTGTTCGAGAATTTTTTTCGATAAATCTTTTTTACCTAATTCAGCATAAAGTCTTGCTGCATAAAGTAAATACTCAGGGCTATAAACTTCACTCTCGTTTACTTTTGCTGCTTTTAAAAACAATTCAGCTGCTTTTTCTTTCTCACCTTTTATCTCATAACAAGATGCAGCTCCTGCGTATGCTGTAGCCTGAAAGAGTTTATTATCACCATCATAATCTTCATAGTACTTAAGAGCCTCATCAATCTTTCCAAGATTATAGTAGGAATTGGCTAGAAATATTTTTGCAGCTTCTCCACTTTCTGTTCCATCATACTCATCAGCGATTGCTTTTAAGCCTTTAATTTTTTTCGCAGGAAGACCATCGATTGCCTGTTGATATTGTCCTTGATCATAAAGATTAATTACTTCTCCAAGTAGAGTTGTAGATTCAATATCTCGCTCTTTTGAACGATTAACGAAATAAATCACTAGTAGAATAAGAACAACAAAACTACCAACAGAAATTAAGATAGTCTTCTGGTTTTCTTCATAAAAAGTTTTGAACTTAAAGTAAGTCTCAACCAATCTATCCTGTTTAATTTCTTTTTTGGTGATTTTTTTCTTTGGTGCTAACATTATTTACTCCTAATTTAATTATATAAACCTAATATGATTTGAATAAATCCAGGGTTTACCATCAAAAAAAACTTCAACTCGATAAACACCCTTATTTGTGATTGTCCAGGTTGCCTCATCACTAATAAGTGAATCGATGTATTCACCGTTTTTAATCAATTTAATTTCAGTAACAATCTCGGGTAAGTTTACTCGCAATCTGATATTAGAAATTTCCTCAGGGATTGTTTCCCCCATTTGAAAAACTTTACCATCAGCTTCGGCAAAAAAACGAAAACCTCTTGCATCAGCGTGATAAAAATTAGTTACATAACATCTACCTTCTTTCAAAGCATCATAAACAAGTTTCTTGTTGTATTCAAGTTTTGAGTTGTCTTTAATCAAAGATTCATTTGTAAAAATATTAGTTCGGACTGATTTGAAAAGGACTTTATAAGGGAAGATTTCTACTTCAAAAAATCCAAACATATTTTGCTTATAAGCATGAGCATCCACACCACCAATTCCAACAACTCTACGCTCCATTGCTTTCTTATCCCACAATTTTATTGATTCCTCGTTGGGTCTTTCAACCGTTCTGAGTGGATGAACAAATCTTTGATATTTATTCTGTTCTGTTAATCCTTCCATCCATTCAGACATATGATTCCATATTTCAATTCCATCGTAATCGTCCGTTGACCAGTCTGTCCATGGATATGGCGGATGCTCTTTCATATGGTTTCTCTTCTCAAAAGGATGAGCAATAAAACCAATTCCCCCTTCTTCTTTTACTTTTCGAACATATTCTGCAGCCGTTAATCTATTATCAAAAGTGTTTTTAATTCCAAATGCCAGATAGTGATTGTGATTTTTTTGATCGTTTATTTCGGTTCCGATTAATACAAGTGTTTGACCATACCAGCCTTCAAGGCCATCTTTAAGAGGTCTTAATGTATTGTGGTCAGTCATAAGAACAATATCAACACCAACTTCACTTGCATATCTGGCAATTTCTGGAATTTCACCTGAGCCATCAGAATAATTTGAATGGATATGAATTACAGAACTATACTCGAACATTACTACTTTAATGCCTGAATGGATTCTTTTGCCATCTTAGCCAGTTCTGAATCAGGATTTTTCTTAATTATTTCGCCCCATACTTTTTTAGCATCGTCTTTTTTACCCTGCATCACAAAAACAACACCAAGATTGTACTGGGCAACTTCGTTATTCTTTTCAAGTTTTAGAATTCTTTTAAGATAATTTTCTGACTTATCAAATTTTTGAAGATTAAAATTCATTTCGGCTAAAACATTCAATACATCAACTCTATCTGGATTTATTTTCAACAGATTTCCGAAATAAACTTCTGCTTCATCAAATTTATGAGACTCCAGCAAAAAATAGCCAAGATGATTTAATGCAACCGTATCTTTTGGATTTTCATTTACAACCTTTTTCAAGGAATCAATAGCAGCAAGGAGTTGTTTATTCATTTGTTGAGATTTTTGTTGCATTAAATTTCGATGAATTTCATCATCAGGTATTTGTTTGTCTTTTGATTTATCAACTTCTTTAGCAACGACAAAGTAGGCAATCATACCCACTACAATCAATCCTAAAACCAAATAAAGATATTGAATTTTAAATTTCATTTTATTCTTCAACCTCTAATAATGTTTTATAATTTTGTTTTTTATTAACTACATAGTTATTAACTATTTCGAAGATAATTCCGCTGGCTTCTTCATTTGTAGAATCATCAAATGCATCAAAATCTTCTTCGGAATCGAACACATAGATTTCTTCGAATTCATATGGATTTTTACGGTCACGATAAACTGAGTACTGATAATTTTCTTCAGATAAAAGTGCCTTCAAATAAGATATTTTTTTAAGATATTTATCGATTTTATCTGGATATACAGAATAACTGATACTAAAGATTACTTTAGGCATTGATATCTCCTTAATAATTTGATTTAACTTTACAAATTTACGAAGGACTTTACTCCTAGACAATGAAAAATTATAAATCTATAACGCCTTCAAAAACTTTTTCGGCAGGACCAATCAACGATATATTTTTGAATGAGTTGTCCGAAAATTCAAAATTAATTTTCAAAATTTTACTACCTCTTGTTTGAAGTTCAACTGGCGGTACATCTTTATTCATTAAAAATATAAACATCGCAGAAGCAATACTTCCACTTCCACAGGCTAACGTTTCAGCTTCTACTCCTCTTTCATAAGTTCTTATTTTATAGAACCGGTCATATATTTTATTGATGAAATTGACATTTACTCCATCAGGTTGAAACGAAGGATGGAGTCTTAACTCTTTGCCAATCAAATTAACATCAAAATCATCAAATGATAAAAGTTTAAACTCCTCTTGAAAATCACTTTTGAATTCATCCCAGTCAATGACTATATGTTTTGAACCCAAATCAAAATAGGCAACGGAAATTAATTTAGAATGAAATTCAATATTTCTTCTTAACATAAACTCTGGTGAATAGTCGAGAAGAACTTTTATATCATTATCATCCAGGACTTCTGCTTCAAATACTTTACCAATAAAATCGAATCGAGATGTTTTACCAGTAAGATTTTTACTATAGGCATATAATACTGCACATCGTGCACCATTGATACACAATGCATCACCGGTTCCATCAGAATTAAAATAAGAAACACTAAAATCAGAAATAGATGATTTTCTAATCCAGAGAACACCATCAGCACCAATACCGAAATGACGGTCGCACATTTTTTGGATTAAACCTGGTTCAGGTGTAAAATTTTCATCATCAATTAGAATGAAATCATTCCCTGCACCATTCATTTTATAGAAATTAATTTTCATAGCTCTCTCAATTAATGAAATCTATAAATACAAATTAAAACTTCTTAACTATATTTGTAACAATCAAATCTAAATTAAAGGAGCCCAAAATGAAAGAAAAAATCATTGAACTATTAATCAAAGCATACTGGAAAGAGCTTGAAACTGTTCAAAATTATCTCGCCAACTCTGTCAATCTTGATGGAGTTAGAGCAGAAGAAATTAAAAAAGCACTCAGTGCAGATATCACTGAAGAGTTGACCCATGCACAAACTTTAGCAAAGAGAATTAAAGAACTGGGAGGATTTGTTCCAGGTTCATTAGAGTTTAAGGCTGAACAAAAATCATTGCAACCACCAAAAAATACAACAGATGTTGTAACTGTCATTAAGGGAGTAATCGAAGCTGAAGAAGATGCAATTAAAACTTATAACGAAATAATTAAACTTTGCGAAAGCAATGATTATGTTACTCAGGATATTGCAATTACATTACTTACTGATGAGGAATCTCATAGGGCTCTCTTTCAAGGTTTCTTAAAGGAATATTCAAACTAAAGTTATGAGTGAAAAACCTGTATCTGTAATTACCGGGGGAGCCGGATTTTTAGGCTCCCATTTATGTGATAAATTAATTGAAAACGGGCATAAAGTTATTTGCCTAGACAATTTAATAACTGGAAATCTGGAAAATATTGCACATCTTTTTGGGAATGAGAATTTCCGTTTTATTAAATATGATGTGACAGAATTTATTTATGTCGAAGGCAGAGTTGATAATATTTTACACTTTGCTTCCCCTGCTTCACCGATTGATTATCTAAAATTTCCAATTCAAACTCTGAAGGTGGGCTCACTTGGAACGCATAAAGCACTGGGACTCGCTAAAGCAAAGAAAGCTCGATTTTTACTTGCCTCAACATCGGAAGTTTATGGTGATCCTGAAATACATCCCCAACCTGAATCTTACTGGGGAAATGTTAATCCTATTGGTCCTCGTGGTGTTTATGATGAAGCAAAAAGATTCGCTGAAGCAATGACAATGGCTTATCATCGTTATCACGGAGTTGATACAAGAATTGTCAGAATTTTCAATACATATGGTCCAAGAATGCGTCTCGATGATGGACGAGTATTACCAACATTTATTTCCCAGGCATTGAAAGGTGAAGACTTAACTGTCTTTGGAGATGGTTCTCAAACTCGAAGTTTTTGTTTTGTTGATGACCTTGTTGAAGGAATTTTTAGATTACTTAACACTGACTTTCATGAACCGGTAAACATTGGTAATCCAGATGAAATAACGATTCTTGAATTTGCGGAAGAAGTTCTTAAACATACAAATAGCAAGAGCAAAATCACTTTTAAAGAATTACCAGTTGATGATCCAAAAGTCCGTCAACCTGATATCACTCTTGCAAAAAAATTATTGAACTGGGAACCCAAAATTTCAAGAGAAGAAGGAATTAAAATCACTCTTGACTATTTCAGAAAAAAACTTGGAATGAGTTAGAGAAATCTGATATCACCTGAAAATATTTTTCTTAAATATTCAGCTTAAAAAATTTCTATCTTCTTTTAGTCAACACATCCGTCAGAGAAAAGATTGCTTCGTCACTTCTTTACTTACAATGACAATGACCAGAAATCAACCGTCATTGCGAGCCCCGATTTTTAATCGGGGCGAAGCAATCTGTCCACTTAAAACAACTTCAAAAAAATGTTGTGAAAAATTTCTTCGTCGTTTTACTACTCGCAATGACGAGTACTTGAGGAAAGATTGCTTCGTCACTTCGTTCCTCGCAATGACTATAACCAATATTGAACAGTCATTACGAGAAACAGTCTAAAAATTGTCATTCCGAATTCATTTCGGCATCTAAACTTTTAATTATAAACCAAAAATAGACCCTGAAATGAATTCAGGGTGACAAAATCATACTTTTTATTCAGCCCCTCTAAACTTCAATTTATGATAAAATAACCCTGAAATTAATTCAGGGTGACAAAATAATATACTTTTTAATCAACTCACTGATTGACAAAATGATTCCTTCTACCAGGGATTAATTTTTACTCCCTTTCATAAATTCGTCAAAGGTCATTTTAGTGTAAAGGTCATCACCAATAAATTGTAAAATCTTTGCAAATGTTTTAGCATCAACATAACCAGGGAGAACGGTTATTGGCTTTGAGTTGAAATTCAAAAATATAGTTGAAGGAAAACCTCTAATTCCAAATGCTTTAGTTAATTCTGCTTTTGTCCATTTTCTGCCATCATATTCAATAGTCTCGTTTGATTCACCATTAAGTCTGTACATATAATAATTTCTTTTTAATTCTTTCTGAACAAAAGCATCAGGAAAAGTTTCTTTTTCCATTTTCTTACACCAGCTACACCAATCAGCATAAACCTGAATTACAACTTTCTTTTTGTCCTTTTGAGCGAGTTTTAAAATTTCTTCGAATGACTTACCCTTACTATCATCATTGATATTATAAGAACTCCCATTTGCATTTAGTAAGTAATACGATACAATTAAAATCAACGATATGGCTAAAACTGGAATTAATTTATTTTTCATTTCAATTCCTTTCTTAAATGTTTATAAATTTGAATGAATTAATTTTTTAATTCAAATTATTAGATGAGGAGAAATGAAAAAAGTCGCAATCTTATCAACTGGACATCCGCCATTTGATGAAAGAATATTTGACAAAATTGGGAAATCTCTGACTAAGCTTGGATATGAAGTCACCATAATTGTAACAACTCAATCCATCAACACAAATAAAGATGGGATACAGATTACTGGAAATAATTCAGAAAAAATCAGACAGAATTTTTTAAATAAATCTAATTTCATAATCAAAAGTCTTCAAAAGTTTAATCCTGATTTAATAATCGGTTGCGAACCAGTACCAATCATTATTGCTTTTATTTTTACTCTGCTTCAAAAAAGAAAATCTCCTTCAAAGATTATTTATGATGTAACTGAATGGTATCCAGAAAATATTTATCTCAAAAGAAGAGGATTAAAAAAATTCTCCTTGTTCATTGCAGGACACTTAATCAATTTCATTTCTACAAACATTGCTGATTATCTTTTCATCGGGGAAGAAACAAAACTACCGAGATACAGAAAATATTCTCCAAAGAAAAAATATTCTATCATATCCTATTACCCTGTTCTCGAATATTACTCTCCTTCACCTGAAAAACCTGTGGATAATAAAATCATTTTTGGTTACGCTGGTGTAATATCTGTTTCACGAGGACTTGATATATTTTATCAGATAATCAAAACACTGAAAGAAAAAACCAATTTCCAGCCAGGCTTTATTCTCATCGGTAGATTCGAACTGGAAGATGAAAAAATTTATCTGGAAAAATTCAAAAGCCTTGATATTGAATTCAATTACTATAATTGGACTGATTATCATGAATTTTCAAAGTTTCTTAAACCAGTCCATATATGTTTTGATATCAGATTACCGAATAAAATTTATGAGCGTTCGTTACCAATTAAAATTTTTGATTATATGGCAGTGGGAAAATGTATAGTCGCATCAAATTATGAACCAATCAAAAAAATTTTTGAAATTGCCAATTGTGGAATTTTAGTCGAACCGACAAACATTGAAGATATCGTTCAAAAGATTTTAGAATTAATTGAAAGTCCTGAATTAATTTATGAATACGGTATCAATGGCAGAAATGCTGTTGAAAAATATTTCAACTGGAGAATTTGTGAAGAAGAATTAAAAAATGCTTTGTCATCATTAATGAAGTAGTTGTTTTCACCAGTTTATCTGAGTTTGGTCTGTTAACAATTTCATTTTGAAGTTTAAAATTTTAAGATTTCATTTAAATTCTTGCCTGCCATATTCAATCTAATTCCAATAATAATTAATGAAGCAATGAGAGAAAGAGCAGTAAAAACATTAAAATAAAATGAGATGAATATGTAGGCTAAAATACTTATGACCAGAATTACAAGAAGTTTAGTCAATTCATATCTAATCTTGACTTTTCTATGTTGATAAATTGATAAATAAACTGCCCCACTAAAAAATGCAATCATAGTTGCAATTGCTGCACCTTTAACTCCAATCACTGGAATTAAAGTGAAATTCAAAACAAGATTAACGATTAATGCGATTAAATCGGCAAAGAAAAAATGAATTGTTTTATTAAACTCAAAAGGTGCAATTGAGTAAAAAGCCATTATCAGACTGAAAAAATATCCAAGCATAACGTAAATTATAAATTCCCTTGATGGTTGATATGCTGGATTAAAAAATCTAAAGGAATTTATTTTCACTGAAAAGATAATTTCAGTTAAAATTAAAATGGTCAGAATTGCAATTGAAGATAAAAATATCAGCTTGGTAAAAACTCTTCCGAGATGTTCTGCTTTTTTTTCTGAATCAATTTCTTTCAAATTAAAATAGTGAGGTATCCAGGCAGATTTGAATGACAGAATAAACAAATTATAAATCAAAGCTATTCGATAGCCAAATGAATAAACTCCAGCTTGTTCTTCACCTAAAAATTTCAATACAATAAAACGATCAATCAATTCTACTGCAATCGTGCAAATTCCAGAAAGCAATAAAGGTAATGAACTAAACATAATTGGCTTAAGGTATTTTAAATCAAATTCAAACCTGAAAAAGTATTTAATCACATCACCCGAAAGAAAAATTAAAAACATTGAGCTTAAAATTTGTGAAATAAAAATTCCATTTATACCAGAATTCAATAGAACAATTAAAATAATGTTCAGAATAAAATTGATTATTGCAGCAAATGAATTAATCAAAACATATTTCTTCGAGTTTTGTTCTGCGACATAAAAGACTGAAAAGTAATAAGAATAATTCAATGCATAAATGGATAGAACACCAAGAACAATTTCAATGTTGTATTGACTATCTCCAATTATAATCAAACTCAATTGTTTCGAATAAAAGATTACCAGTAATAAAAAAGGTAAACTGAGAACTGAAATTCCACTGATTGTATTAGAAATAAATTTCCTTTTCTGTTCAGCATCAGCAACCTCAGAAAGATTTTTAACAAAGATTCCTGGTAATCCAAGATTTAAAATTGTTGATGCAATTGTCACAACAGATATAATTACAGAGTAAACTCCAAAGTCAGATGGAGCTATGAAGTGACTGTAAACAGGAAGAAGAATAAAATTTAATCCACGAGATAAAAAATTGCCGAATGAGTAAACAAGAGTATGGGTGAAAATTCCTTTTTTTGATTCAGAGGATACCATGCTGATTGTATAATTTCAATAATTGTTCATTCACGCTTTTGTAGGAATGATATTTCTTCAACCATTCGATTGATTTTTTACCAATTTCTTCTCGTAGATTTTTGTTATCAATCAGCTCAATCAATTTTTCTTTTAATTCACTTTCGTTATTGGCAACAACAAAAGGATTTTCTTTCAAAAATTTTTGATAGGATTCGGTCATATTCGTTATAGTTGGAATACCCATTGCAAGACTTTCAAGACCGCTTTTCCCATAACCAGTTCCGCCAAATTTTCCACCTACTTGATCAATGCAAATGTCACAGGTGGCTTTGATTTTTAAAACTTTCTCCCTCGGAAGATTTTCCAGCAAAATAAATTCGATATTTCTTTCTTTCTTGATTTCTTTAATGACCTTCAAGATTAAATCTGTACCTTTGAATTTTCTATTTGTTGGTGAATGAACAATTCTAACTTTTCCAGTCTCATTGGGAATCCTTTGAGTTACATCATCACCTTCATAAGGATAAAAGATGAAGTGAATATCAGGATGCATCTCGAGATGATCAAATTCGGTTGTGAGATTTAAGTCAGAAATTTTATTGAGCTCTTTCATCAAGCCTCGTGAACGCAAATCACTTCCAAAGTAGCAGCAGACAATCTTCTTTCCATCAATTTTCCATTGTTTAGCAATATGAGAATCACGAAAGAAGTCCATTCCTCCATCATAATGAATTATATCGTATTCATAAAGTTTGTGCTTCTCAATGAATTCATAAATACTTTTTCTTCGAAAAGATTCTCGCAAATCAAAATATAATGACTCAAGAAAATTCTTTGGTTCAAAAAATAGTGGATAGGATTTTTCCTTTTGTTCGATGGAGAGAATATTTTGAGCGACTTTAATCTGTCGCCATGCATTGGCAATAAAATTTCGATGAATTTTAAAATTAAGTGAAAGTTCTTCAGGAAAGTTTTGTTTTGTTTTGTAGAAAGTAACAAGCAACGATTGGTCGCCCATTGCACGGTGCATCTTCACAAATGAAAGTGGAACACCGGCAAAATTTTCAACAGCAATGTGTAAAATCCTGAGCATTTTATTTCAGATTTAATTGAAAAGTATCTCGAAAAATTCCACGAGCACCAAAATTTTCCTTAAAGCGACCCAATCCCCAATTAGGTTCCATATTCACAGTAAAAATTCCAAAGTCCAGATATTTAAATCCTTCAGATTTGTATCGACGCATAATTTCATAAAACAGAAGATTAACTGGACGGTATTCCTGATAATCCTCGTTGTGAGAAATGTAAAATGCCAGAACTACTTTTGGATTTGCAGAGAAATTACAAACACCAGCAATTAGTTTAGATTTTACGAATGCACCAAAAAGTCTTATTCGTGTTGGAAATGTGTTTTTCAGTTTGATTAATTCATCAAGTGTATGAGTTGGATTGACATTGTGACGCATTTTTAAATTCTTTTTCAAAATCTCATAGTATTCTTCAAATCTTTCTGTCTCGGCAATTTCGACTCCTAACTTCAATGATTTCTTTAGAGCAGTTCTTGCTTCAGGTCGATAAGTTTCTATTAATTTATCATCATCAAAATCAAGAGAGACAACACTTGAAACTTCTCTCTTCAAATACTGAAAACCATTGCGGTACAAAGCAAAATCAATGTAATTGGAAAATTTCGAACAATAAATTATTGGTGGAAGTGTCAGGATAATTTTATCAAAATTTTTTTTCTTTGCGTAGTCAATTAATAGTTCAACAAGATTAAAAGCATCTTTAATATTCAAAGAAGATTCATAAACAAATGAGCCATAACTCGCACCACGATGTGAGTAGAGTATTCGTTCTCCGTTTAATTCAACATCAGCAGCTGGAAACAAAGTGAAAATTTTTTCACCCTTTAGAAATACAAGAGAATTGTCCTTGAATCTTTCAGGAGGATGATAACTTAAAAAATCTCTCCGATGAAATATTGTTCCATTATCTGACTGTTCAACAAAATGATTCCATTCGTCGCTGGAAATTTTTGAATGCTTGAATTCAAGAAGTTTAATCATAGTTGAATGTAAATTGATATTAAGTTGGCGCTACCAAAATTTTCTTTGAATGGAAGAAATGCATAATCAAATGAAACAGCACGATACTTCAATCCAAATCCAAAACTAAAACTATTCAAACTTCTCCCTGAATTATAACCCAATCTCACATTTATCAAATTATTGTAATTAGTCTCAAGTCCAAAAAGAAAATACAGTTTTTCATAATCAAGATATTTTTGAAGTTCCAGAGAAGGAGAAAATTTAAACTTGCTTAAAGATAAATCACCAGAGTAACTCAAACCAAATCTTACTTCAGCAGGTAACTTTGCACTTTCAGAAGAGAGAGCATTAACTTTACCAAGATTTCTGAAACTCATACCAGCACTTATATTTTCAATTAAATTTTTCTTGAACAAACCAAAATCAAAAGCATAACCATTTGACTCATCTACATAAATATTTTCATAGAGATATTTGAACTGTGCACCAATTGAAAAATCATCAAACAAATTTAAACCTGTCCCGATTCCACCATAAAAATAATGGGCATCAAATGAACCTTCAGATTCTCCCGGTCGAGTTCTGACCTCGATACCAGAAATTTTAGTTGAGTTTATTGTAATGAAAAAAGGAATTCCATATAAAGTAGAATTGCCAATAAAAAATTCACTCGATAAATCCTGTATCCATTCATTATGCATCAATCCAATAGAAGAAAACTTTGATTGATTGATTAAAGCAGGATTATAGTTTAATGAAAAAGGTGAAACAAATTTTGAGGTTACTGCTTCAGCAAGTCCTAATTCAGCAGCACCAGTTCCAATTTTCAAAAAACTGTATCCTGTATTTCCTGCACCCTGTGCAAAAAGGTTGGAAATAAGCAAGATGTTTAAAAAAATTTTTAGTTTCATAATCTAACACCAATTGAAATTATATGCTGGTTAGATGGAGCGTAAGGCTCAGTTACAAACGCATAATTTAATTCAAAAAACTTATTGATTAGTGTATGATTTAATCCAAATCCAAAAGAAATTTTGGGTATCATATCAGAATTATCAATATTAAAACGATCGATGCCAGCTCTAATTTTAAAGAACTCAATTAAATTGATTTCAGTACCAGCTCTAAAAATTTTAGTTCCAAAATTCGTGGTTTCAAAATCCATTGCAACAATTCCTAAATCTTTTGGAAGTAAATAGCTTAATCCAATTCTTTTCAAAACCGGAAAGTAATCATAAAAATTATTTCCCTCTTCGGCATAAAGTGGAGTTGAATCCCATCTGTATTTTGAATTGATATCACCAATGAAGCCACCTAAAGTCAGATTGTCAAAAATTTTGTAAATGAAACCAAGGTCAAAACCAACAGCAGTAGAAGTCATTCGATCGAAAAGAGAATAATGATAATACTTTGCTGTAACTCCAATACTTAATTTTTCCGATGGATTAATTCCCACAGATAAAAAGAATAAGTTTTCTGAAGTTGAGTAAGTTTTTGTCTGAAGACCACTATTATCTCTTCCATCAATATTATCAACACCAGAATTAATTAATCCAAAAGTTACACCTGCTTTTGAGTAAATTTCATCTGTTTTATTTCCATAGGAATCTCTTCTGTATTGAATAAAAGTTTTGCTCAGTTGAACAAAGTTTAATTTTCTATCGAGAGCCAGAAAAGAATAACTGAGTTGAATTAAATTATCATCAACAAATGGATTTAAAGCGGGATTGTAGTAAGAATTTACAGAACCTGTTGCGATTGAGGTCATTGCATTCCCCATTGCCATACCACGAGCAGCAAAACCCAAACGAGCAATTGCACCTGGTGATGAAGATATCTGTGAAGTTTTTGGTTGAGCTAAAATTTCAATTGAAAAAATTAAAGTTGATATTAAAATAAATTTCCAGCGCATTTTCTCCTCAAAACTTTTTAGATAAATTATCTACCTGATCACTAAAATTTTTCCCCAGATCGGTTCACTATTTCCAATTTGAACAGAATAAAAATAGACACCATTACTGACAAAATTTCCAAATTCATCTTTTCCGTTCCAGAATTCAGTTTGTTGAATTCTTTGATCAACAACACCACTCCTTGGTGCATTTTGAATTATTGTCTTGACGAGATTCATTCCAAAATCAAAAATACGGATTGTAATCTTTTCGTCTTGACCATTTGTTGTATATTTAATTTTAAGTACATCAGCTTCAGGATCAAAGGGATTGGGATACGCATAAGTTTCTGATTTATTCTTCACAGGAACATATGCAAGATAAACTCTCCAGGATGCAGCCCAGGCAAATCCTGTTTCAGTTGTTCGAGCAAGTCCTTCATTTGAACCTGCCCAGATTGTATTTCCCTGGGTATTAACAGAATAAAATGTGGAAGTTAGAATTCTCTGCTTTGTAAGTGAATCAACAATTGTTGGAGCTTTCGTCCAGCTTAAACCAAAATTATCACTTCTAAAAAGTCCCGATGAGCCTGCAGCATAAGCGATGTTGTTCAAGAATCCAAAATTGTGAATCCTGACATCTTTATTTGAAATTGACCAGTTCATTCCACCATCGGAAGTAATTGAAATGCCATACTCTTCAGTTAAATCTTCAGCTTTCCAGGTTGCAGCAAAAACATAATCTCTACTTTGATAGTTAGTTCCTCCAATTGCAACGACAAAATTTCCTGAGATGTGATTTGTTTGATTTTGTTTTGTGAATTTAAACCAGGTTAATCCACCATCAGTAGATTTGTTAATGCCGTTTGCCGTTCCAACATAAATTGTTGAATCATTTTGAATAAAGATTGAAAAGACACGGTGATTTAAATTGCTTTCATATCCAAGATTTCCACTCGTAGGAGAAAGAGTGAAAGTATATGATTCAGTTGGTTTGATTGTATCAAGGTAATCAGGAGGTAAAACAACTCTTTGCCAGGTTTTTCCCAGATCAGTTGATTTTCTAAGTCCACCTGCAAATGATGCAATCCAGACTGCATCACTTGTTAGACCAATATCATAAGTGATATTGCTGATTTTTGTAGTAACTGGCAAAGCATTTAATATGTTTATGCCATAAACGACTTTGTTAGAGTCTTTATGATCTACAGGTTGTTCAATTTTTATCCAGTTTTTTCCACCATCTGAAGAATATCTGAGACCACTTCCTTCAGGTAGAACCTGTCCATCTCTTTCAACTGAGTGAGCAGTTGCAACCCAGATGTACCCATTTTTATAAGCAACTGCTGAAATACTTTCTGTTCCAAAATCAGGATGATTATAAAAATTAATCCAGCTTTCTCCTCTGTCATAACTTATGCTCAATCCTTTTCCAGTTCCAAGAATTACTGTATCACCGGCAATTACAATATCAGTAATTGAATTACCCAGTTGAACTGGTGAGGTTGAATTAATCTTTCTCAAAATTTTTTCCTGATCCAGCAAATAAGATTCAGGTAAATTCTGTGAATAAATCTTTGTAATAATTAACAGAATGATTAGAATTATTTTTTTCATCTTACAACTAAATTATGTGAAATAATATTGCTTGACTCATCTTTTTTATCGACTGCTTGAAAGTCGAATCTATATGTACCTCTGGTTGTATTCGGTGGAAGAATAATTATTCTTGAAAAAATTCCATCTCTGGCAACAGGGTCGCCATTGACCTGGAAATTTCCATCATCAAAAAGATAAATAGGATTACTTCTTGATGGACTTCCATCAGGTAAAAACGAATTGAAGTAAACACTTTTTATATCAGAATAACCGTCAGCATCAAATACTTCAACTCTCAGAAAAATTCTCAGAGTATCAGTAGAATGTAAATTTAAAGTATCCGGTGCCTGAAGATTCCTAATTACTGGTGGAACATTTTGAATGGGATCAACTACTTCAGAATATTCTTTTTCACAGCCAGCTAAAAATATTTCTAAGCCGATTAAAACAACTGGCAATAAAAATTTTCTTAAGACATTTTGATTCATTTTTTCATTCTCATTAATCAATACAATTTAATATAAAATGGTGCTGGAATAAAACTAACAGCGAGAATAAAAATAGCAAAGTAACCAATTAACTTTCTCCGGGGGTCAAGTTCTGTTGTATCAGGTACTTCAGGATGATAGAGCTTAACAAAAAACTTTAAAATCAACGCCCAGAATATCCAGCCAGTCCATCCAAATGGAACATCCCAGTGGAGATATTCAAAAAGAAAGCCAGACATTCCCAGCACAATCAGGAGAATAAAACTAATATCAGCAATTCGTCTATGAGTTTGAGACGAAAACATAGAATAAGAAATATGTCCACCGTCAAGTTGACCGACGGGAATCAAATTCATTGCAGTGACAAATAAACCAAACCATCCAACACACAAATAAGGATAGTGATAAATCTCAGTCATCGGTGGAACGAAATCAACTGCTGGATTTGTAAAGAGCTGTTGAAGTGTCAAGTAAATCAAGTTAGTTCCAAATTCGAGTTCCAGTGCATCTGGATTTTTAATCGGATTAAAATAATCTGGATGAATTTGAAGGATGTACTCAACACCTGGCAAATGTGTGAAGCCATAGATTAATAATCCTACCGAAGCTAAGAAGCTTGCAATTGGTCCAGCAACTCCAATATCAAACATTGATTTTTTATCTGGAATGATTGATTTCGTTTTAATCACTGCACCAAGAGTACCAAAATTCAAAAAGATATCTGAAACCGGGAAAGGAATAAAATATGGAAGTGTGGCTTTAACTCTATGATATTTAGCAGCGAAGTAATGACCAAACTCATGAACACCAAGAACAAAAAGTATTGATAAAGAATAAGGCAAACCTAAATGAAAATTATTAAGATTAAATGCTGCTACAGGTCCAGCAATCCAGGCAATCCCTGCGATAGTGGTTGTAAAAAAAGTAAGAATAAACAAAACAATATTTATGATATAAGAATATTTACCTGATAAAAAGCTGGTTTTAAATTTTTCTTCTTCGAGTTGATATTGTTCTTCCATTATATTACTAAGCTTAAATTTATGAATGATTGTTTGATTTTCTTATCAAAAAATTCACCATGAAAGTGGTAACCATTATAATATTGATAGGCAATTCTCAAATGATTTAAATACTCATTGCCAAGAATGAAACCTGCTGAAAAATTACTATTGGTTTCAAATTTATTGCTTAAAATCTTCTGAAACTTTAAATCAAATCCACTAAAAATTTTTGTATGAAGTTCAGGAAAACTAATTGCAACTACTTCTGCACCAACACCTGTGCTTGTATTATTTCTCCATTCTGGAATCGAATGAAAAAGATAAGTCGCATTAAAATAAAATTTTAGATTATTATGAATGAATGCTGACGTCCATTGAATAAATTCTCGACTATAAGTAAATGGAAGTCTATCTTGATTCCATTTGTTTTCATTTTTATCAAAAGAACCATCAACTAAATGGGCTGATATGTGACTTATTCTTAAACGATTAACCCAATCAAGATTTCTTCCTCTATGATAGAAAACAAAATAACCTCCAAACAAATAATCAACTGCAATTACTGGAAATCGAAAATTACTTTCACGATTGAGTAATGTCCAGGAAAAAAATTCCAGTCCAGTGGCAATTGAGTTTCGATAGTTGTAAATGTGCTGGAAAACATCCTTTGAAGCACCAATGTTCAATTCAAGAGACTTGTCATCTAAAAAAAATTGTGTTCCAATTTTAGCTTCCAGGGGATCAGAAAAATTTGAAGGGAAAAGATTGCCATCAGGGAAAAAGACTGTCTCTGAATAATTTAATCTCCAGTAATGTGGTTGAGAAAAAATAATTGATGTAAGAATCAGCAGAAGTACAGAAATTTTTTTAATCATTTAGTGTTTTTTATTCCTAAAAATTTGGTTTCAAATTTAAGAATTTTCTGTTTAATTAATTTATGAAATCCGTAATAAAACTTTGAAGGAACACTTTTAATTCCATAATAATTAGTAGGAAAAGCAAATGATGGTTCAAAATAACAATTCACAGTGCATCCTTTACAAAAATCAAATCTTCCTTCCATTGATTTGTAATATTTAACTATCTCAGAGTTCCGAATTTCTTTCAAGGGCTTATCAATTTTTATTGTTTTATTTCCAAAGTGATAACATGGAAGAATGACTTCATTATATGGTGAAATTACTATAACTCTTGAAACAGCTTTACACAATGGATTAGATGGATCATTGCCACCTCTTCTTCTCAATTCAAGAAAACTTGGATTTATGTAAATGTCGGGTTTACCAGAACAAAAATCATCGATATAATCAAGTGCTTCGAGACTTAAACCAGGATTTCCAAAATAACTGAATACTGGATTGACTATTAAAACGAGATTATACTTCTGAGAAAGTTCATACATCTGAGGAAGTTTTTTATAAGTATCGTTAGTCACAGTAAAAAGAATATCCGGAAACTCTCCAAGTGATTTTGCAATCTTAATTGATTCAATAACAGAACTAAAGCACTTCACTCTTCTGATACGATTGTGTTCTTCTTCATCGGGAGAATCAAGTGAGAAATGAAGTAAATCAACTTTGCCAGCAAGTCTTTCAGCAAATTTTGGATAAAGCAAACAGTTTGTTGTGATACTTGTTTGCATCTTCAGACTTTTTGCTTTCTCAACAAATAAATGAATACTCTTATGAAGAAGTGGTTCACCTCCCGTAAAGTCAATAAACTTTACGCCCAGTTGACGAAGTTGTGGAAGATTTGAAAAAACATCTTCATCTCTTGCAAAAGGAGTCCTGTTGAGCTCAGTAGAAAAACCAAAATGACAGAACTCACAATCTGCATTGCAACGATAAGTCACATAGTAATTACACAAAAGAAGCATATTCACTTAATATTCTCTTTCTTTCCAGATAACTTTTTTATCAAGAAAAACTACTAAAGGTAAAATCAACACATACAAAATAAAATAGATTTCAAATGATATGAAATACTTTAACTGGTTCAGCATCTTAAATTTTTTAAGTGGAATAGTAAGAAATATTAAATCACTTAAAAATTTCAGGGCAGTTAAAATTAATGTGAAGACAGAACCAAAAAATATTTGCAACAAAATCAAAAAATGACTGAACCAACCCCAGAACATAATTACAAAACCTATTAGTGGTGCATCAAGACCACCCTTCCCCCAACGATGTTTTTGTCGATAAAGTGATTTCCAGTCTGAACAAGGTTCAGAAATATTTATTCCTTCCAGCTCAACAGGAAAAACAACTTCATAGTGAGTGTGTTTATGAATTTTATGAAGTAATGCAAAATCTTCTGTTACGCTGAATTTAATATTTTCATAACCACCTACCCAATCATAGGCATCTCTTCTATAAGCCATATTGTTACCAATGCAACTAAGTGGTAAGCCAAGATTTATTGTCCCAGCTGCAACAGTTAAAAGATAAACCCAGTCTAAATTTTGCATCCCCGTAAATTGAGAGTAAGCTTTTTGAAAAGTAAATCCTGTAACCACTCCGACATTATCAGTAAAATATTTTATTTGCGTTTTAATCCAGGAAGGTTTAACGACACAATCTGCATCTGTTGTAAAGATTATTTCTCCACTCGAGTTTTTGATTCCATTTACGATTGCATTTGTTTTTCCTGGTTTCTGAATTACTCGAAGAGTGGGAATTACTTTTTTGATATTTGGATATTTCGCAGTAAACTCATCGATTATTTTACCTGTGTTGTCAGTTGAATAATCGTCAACAATTATGATTTCTAATTTTTCTTCTGGATAATCGATCTCCACTAATGAACTCAAACAATTTCGAATATTTTTTTCTTCATTTCGAGCAGCAACAATAATGGTAACATTTGGCTCGTAACCATCATTTGTTTTGAGTTTCCTTCTAAATCCTTTAATAAAAATCTTTTGTTGAATTGTGTAAAAAACAATAGAAATCAAAAACAATAATTCAAAAATTGACAGTGCTTCCAATTTTATAACCTCTCTTTTCAGCAAGATTGAAAGTATATTCTAAAGAAGCTTCAATTATCTTACCCGATTTCGGATTATTATGAAAAACAATAATTGAATTTTTACTCAAAAATTTTTCAATGTTTCTTTTCACGATTTCAAAATCACCTAAATAATCTTCTGATAAAAGTGACCACATCATTACTTTGTAATTCAATTCCTTTAATGCATTTTTCATGGCAAAGTTTATTTTCCCATAGGGAGGACGAAACAGTTTTAGAAAATTCGACTTGAACGAAATCATACTCTCAGCTGAAATAATTTCTTTCCTCAGTTCTTCCAGTTCCATTTTAGACATCTTTCTGGAATGATTGAAGGAATGATTGGCGACAAAATGACCGGCATCAATAATCTGTTCAAATAAAATAAAATTCTCTTTTACATTTTTTCCGGTTACAAAGAATAAAGCCTTGACTTTATTTGAATTCAAAACTGAAAGTATTTGTGAAGTGATATCCGGAAAAGGACCATCATCAATGGTAATTAAGATTTCATCCTTTGAATTTTCCCAGATAAAATCATTAAACAAAAATCTAACAATCTTTGGTGGTTTAATGTAAATCGATTTCATCTTCTGAATTTTCGTCCTTTCCAATCAAAACCTTTTAATAGACTGAGCAAAGGAACAACTGTGATATAAATCAAATGAAAAATCTCAGCAATCGGGAATAACAACATTAATTTTAAAAGCTCAAATTTATTTTCAGAAAGTTCAAGCAAGTGATAACCTTTGACCATAAAAATAAAATCAATAAAATTCTTCAAAACAAATATTGTAAAAATAGTTTTGCTCAACTCAGGATTGAATACAATAAAAATTACAGAAAATGTTAGTGAAAAATAAAACAGAAACAAAATCAATAAAACAGGCAACAAAGTTTTGTTCTTATAAAATGGAACTTTTGATACCCACCTTTTCCTCTGATTAATAAACTTCGAAATAGATTTAATTGGCTCAGTAAAAACAACAGCATTATTCATTGCACAGAATTTAATTTCATATTCAGTTTCTAAAAAAATTTTTTGCATTAAGAATTCTTCATCACCTGAAACAAGATTTAAATTGTCAGTAAATCCACCAACCCGGAAAAACAAATCTTTCCGATAGGCACAACTGGCACCATTTGCAAGCAATGGAAATTTATTACCGATAAAAGCAGCACCTATGCTTACAAGACTTGCAAATTCTATTTTTTGAAATTCTTCGAATAAATTTTCAGTTTTTGAGTAAACAACTTTTCCAGCGACAAAACCAGTCTTATTATCAAAAGTTTCTATGAGTGACTTCAACCAGTTTTTATGATGATAACAATCAGCATCAGTTGTAATTATGATTTCATTATTAGAATGGTGAATACCCGCTTCAATTGCTTTTTTCTTTCCATTACCATTATCAAGTTTTATGAGCCTAACGTTTTTTGAATTAATCAAATCACTCACAGAGTTGACTGACCCATCGGTTGAGTTGTCATCAACAAGAATAATTTCAAATCTCTCTCTTTCAAAATTCTGTGATAATAATGAATTGACACATCTTCTCAGAAATTTTTCTTCATTTCTAAATGGAACTATAACAGACGATTTTAAATTATTTGGTATAGAAATTTTATTAATTCTTAGAATTCCTCGAAGAAGAAAAACAACAAACAAAAAATAAAAGATGAAAAGAATAATTAGATAATGTTCAAAAAGATTATAAAAATTTAATTCATTCATGCCCGCTTCAATCTAAAAAGAAAATATAATCCAGCGACTGAAGGTAAAAGCAGATTCAAAAAGAAAAGCATCATAGAGCTATTGAACGCTATTACCTCTGAGCAACCGAAGAGTCCAAAAAAATAAATTGCAGCACTTTCACGAATTCCAATTTCTCCCAGAGTAATTGAAGGTATTAATGTCTTCGAAAAATAAACCATCATAGCCGCAACAAGAAGTAAACCAATATTTAATCCATTCTCAAAACTAAGTATGATTACGACAAACTCTAAGACAATAACCAGAAGATTTAATAAAGCTAAAAGAATTAATCTGGAAATGAGTTGGTTATTCAGGTCAGCGAGTGGCTCCAGCAACTTTTTTAGAAATTCAAATTTAATGTTGAAGCGTTGTTTTATTTCTCTCAGGTAATTGTAAAAGCGTTTTGAATAAATCATCATAAAAAGAGCTGAGAAAAAAGTTATAAACAGTATAAAAAGAGATGCAGTGACATAGAAATCTACTTGATAATAGAAAATCATCATTCCAAAACTCACAAGTGAACCCCAGAAAATTACATTAAGCAGAAGCATCATCTTATCAATAAAAGTAAGTGTAATGATAGAACTCAGTTTCAAGTCCTTCAGCGGAAGTTTTCTCAAAAAATATTCACCACTCCTTGCAGGAGTAAAAGTTCCACCACTAAAACCAATTAATAAAGATTTAAATATTGAAAAATTATCCAGCTCTGGAGCTTCAATTTTTAAAAGCATCCTCCATCTCAAAAATTGGAGATAAACATTCAGTACGGAAAAGAAAATAGCTATGGAAAAATAAAACAGATTTATCGTACTGAGAGATAATAAGATTTCTCTAATTGAAAGTTTTTGAATCAGATAAATTATAAGCCCGGCTCCGACAAAAATTTTTAATAAATCGAAGCCATATTTCTTACTTAATTCAGTAAATAAATTTGATAGCTTAAAAGGTTCTGTTTTCATTTCAATCTTACTTTTTGCTAATATAAAAATTTAGTTCCGATATGTCGTTAGAGAATTGAGGTTGGTTGAATAATTCTCATTAGTCAGCCTCAACGAATTATCTTCATTGTACTATGAATCTTAAAAATTTCATAAAAAGATTTTCAAGTTGATTTTGATTTTAATTACTCAGACACATTATACTTGAAAAAAATAGAATCGTCTATGAAAAAAGCAATCTTAAGAATTCTTGTTTTATTGAGTTTGATATCATTTTCTTGTGATGATCAAATTAATGTTCCCACTGACGACGAAATTCCTGAATCAAATATTTCATACAACAAACATATCCAGCCAGTCTTTAATGTAAGATGTGCAACATCAGGTTGTCACGATGACCAGACAAAATCAGCAGGTCTGAGTTTGACAAGTTATCAGAATACCACATCAAGTTATGTCTTTGTTTATCCTGGCAATCCCGACGCAAGTTTATTAGTACTTTCAATTGAAGGAAAATCTACATATCCAATGCCTCCGCCGGGAAGATTGCCACTTACACAAAAACAAATTAAAGCAATTCGAACCTGGGTTGCTGAAGGTGCAAAAAATAATTGATTAAATTATAACCAGGTATTTTTTATATACCAGTCGACCGTTTGTTTAATTCCATCTTCCAGATTAATCTTTTGCGAGTATCCGAGTTCTTTCTTCGCCTTTTCTACACTGCACACCCAGTTCGATTGCACCATTTCTCTTGCTTTTTCAAGATTTAAAATTGTTGCTTCATTTTTGAAGTAACTCAAGAATTGTGAAATAGCTGCAACTGAATAAACCATAAAATGGGGAATACGAATTTTTATAACTCTCTTCCCTAAAATCTTCGAAGAAAGATTACCAATCTCCTCCCAGCCATAGCCTTTTTCACTTGAAATAAAATATGTTTGATTTAATGAGCTTTCTGAAAAAGCAGCAAGTAAAATTCCTTCAATCAAATCTTGAACGTGGACAAGAGAAACGTATTTTTCTGAAAATCCAACCATTGGTTGAATCCCTTTCTTCAAAGTCTGGAAAAAAAGCAGGATTTCAGGATCTCTCGGTCCATATACAGCTGAAGGTCTAATGATCGTAAATGGAATTTCACCTTCATAACTTTTGACAACTTTTTCTGCTTCCAGTTTTGATTTACCATAAGTTGTAACAGGATTACATTCCATCTCTTCAGTCTTTGGTTGATTTTCGAAGCCAGGTCCTGAAGCAGCCTGACTACTGATGAACACGAACTTTTTCAAATTTGTATTTGCTTCTTTTGTTGCTTTCAAGAGATTTCGAGTTACTTCTACATTACCCTTATAATAAATGTCTTTTGATTTAGCCTTTATTACGCCAGCAACATGAAAAATATAATCAACATTAGATAACGCTTCTTTTAATAAAGAAATATTTTCATAATCACAATTAAAAATTTCCACTCTTGATGTATCAATCCACTTTAATTTACTTTCTTTGCGTGCAATGATTCTGACATTATGATTTAATTCTAAAAGTTTATCTACTAAATGACTTCCAACAAAACCACTGGCACCTGTTACCAGTGAAGTAAATTTTGTATTCATTTAAGACCTCTCATTTATTGCAATTATTAAACATCAAACTTATTTTTCGTAGAATTTACATAAATTTGAATATTAATGTAAAATGTTGAACAAATAGGAGAAATAAAAGTGGATCTATTTGATAAGTGTTACAGCTTTACCAGAGCAGACGAAGTCAAAAAATTAGGTTATTACCCATATTTCAGACCAATTGAAGAAAACGAAGGTCCAGTCGTAAAAATCGAAGGAAGAAAAATAATAATGGCTGGATCAAATAATTATCTTGGATTAACAGCTCATCCAAAAGTCAAGGAAGCTGCTATAGAAGCAATAAAAAAATATGGAACTGGATGTTCCGGTTCGAGATATTTAACAGGAACTCTGGATTTACATATTGAACTCGAAAAGAGACTGGCAAAATTCATGGGCAAAGAGGATTGCCTGCTTTATAGCACAGGATTTCAAGCAGCTCAGGGTGTAATTCCAGTTATTGCCCAAAAAGGTGATTACATTATTTCAGATAAAGAAAATCATGCGAGTATTGTTGCCGGTAATCTAATAGCCCGTGCAATGATGGTGGAAGTTATTCGATATAAACACAATGATATGGAAGATCTTGAACGCGTTTTATCAAGATTGCCTTTAGATGCAGGCAAATTAATCATCAGTGATGGAATCTTCAGTACATGGGGAACAATCCCTGATGTTCCTAAAATGGTTCAGCTCGCAAAAAAATACAATGCAAGACTTTTACTTGACGACGCTCACGCAATTGGAGTAATTGGAGAAGGTGGTAGAGGTACAGCAAGTCATTTTGGATTATCCAATGATGTAGATATGACAATGGCAACATTTAGCAAAACCTTTGCATCACTTGGTGGTTTTGTTGTCGGTGAAAGTAAAGTCATCAATTATCTTAAACATCATGCACCTGCACTTATTTTCAGTGCAAGCCCTACACCGGCATCTGTTGCTGCAGCTCTGGCAGCCCTTGATATACTTGAACAAGAACCAGAAAGAATTCAAAAACTTCAGTACAACGCCCAAAAAATAAGAACAGCTTTTAAAGATTTAGGTTTCAAAATTGTTGAAAATCAATCAGCAATCGTTCCTGTTATTATTGGTGATGATATGAAGACATTTATTTTCTGGAGAAAACTCTATGATGCAGGAGTTTTTGTTAATGCTTTTGTTTCTCCTGGTGTCCCACCAAATATGGCAATGTTAAGAACTTCATATATGGCTACGCACGAAGACGAGCATCTTGATTTCATAATTGATGCATTTAAGAAAATTGGTAAAGAACTTGCTGTAATCTAAACAATATAGAGGATTTTAAGATGTCAGTAGAAATCAAAAGAATTAGTTCTAAAAAAGATCTGATGAAATTCATCAAGATGCAATGGAAAATTTATGAAGGTGATCCATACTGGGTTCCGCCACTTATTATGGATAGGAAAAAAATTCTGGATAGAGAACATCATCCGTTTTATCAGCATGCAGAAATGGAAATGTTTTTAGCTTATCGAAATGGAGAAATTGTCGGGCGTATTGCAGCAATTAAAAATGATTTACACAACCAGGTTCATAACGATAGAGTTGGCTTTTTCGGATTCTTTGAATCAATTAATGATCAGGAAGTGGCAAATTCACTCTTTGATTCAGCGGCACAATGGTTAAAATCGAAAAATTTAACACATATGCGGGGCCCAGCGAATCCTTCAAGCAATGACGAATATGGAATGTTAATAGAAGGTTTCAATGATTCACCAAGATTACTGATGACTTATAATCCTCCATATTATATTGATTTATGTGAAAATTATGGTTTCAAAAAAATTAAAGACCTCTATGCTTACAAACTTGAATATGATAAAATAACCAAAGTAAAAAAGATTTATGAAGTCCAGGATATAGTTCGAAGAAGATACAACTTAAAATTAACATCTCTTAATATGAAAGATTTTGATAACGAATTAAAAAAAGTCAAGTATGTTTACAATAAAGCATGGGAGCCAAACTGGGGCTTCGTTCCGATGACTGATGAAGAAATAAATGCAATGGCTAAAGACCTGAAATTATTAGTTGACCCGGAACTGGTTTTATTTGGAGAAATAAATGGTGAAGTCGTCGGATTTTCTCTTACTATGCCAGATTATAATCAAATATTTAAAAAACTAAATGGAAGATTATTCCCATTTGGTTTCATTAAACTTTTCACTGAAAAGAAGAATATTACCTGGTGTAGAATACTTACACTTGGAATTATTCCTAAATACCAGAAGAAAGGTATTGATGGTGTATTTTATTATGAAATAATTGAAAGAGCTCATAAAAGAGGTATTCACTTAGGTGAAGCCAGCTGGGTTCTTGAAGATAACGAAATGATGAATCGTTCTGCATTGATGATGCAAGGTGAACTCTACAAAAAATATAGAATCTATGAGAAAGAAATTTAATTTTTCTTTCTTGATATTTTTTTCAATTACAACTCAGGTTTTCGCACAAAAACTTTACGAGACAGAAGGTTTCGCTTCTTATTATGCCGAGGATTTCCACGGTAAGTTAACCTCGAGCGGTGAAATTTATGATATGCATAAACTCACCTGTGCTCATCCTTATCTGCCATTTAATACCTGGTTAAAAGTTACGAATATGGCAAACCAGAAATCTGTGATTGTCCGTGTAAACGATCGTGGTCCTTTTTTAAAAAATAGAATAATTGATCTTTCATATGCTGCTGCTCGTCAATTAGGGATGCTTGGTCCAGGCTCAATTTATGTAAAACTGGAAATTGTAAGTCCCCCACTCACTCAACCTGAAACTGAGATTAGCAAAGTCCCTGTTGAAACTCCAATTCCAGAACTTGACGAAAAAGATGTTTACTTGAGATTCAAAACAAAACCTTATCAGCCAGAAAAGAAAATAGAAATATCAGAATTTGGACTCTATAATTCGAAATATGAAAAAGTTAATATTAACACTGGCTATTTAATCCAGATTGCAAGCTTCTCTACACTTAAAAATGCTCAGGTATTTCTCGACCAGATTGAAGAATTAAATGAAAATGAAATATTTATTTATCACCCGGCATCAGGAATTTATCGTGTAGTGGTAGGAGTATTTTCAAACATAAGAGAAGCTCAAATCAAAAAAGAAGAAATCTCAAAACATTATCCCCAGAGTTTTGTGGTTAGTTTAAAATAAAAACGAATACTTCGGGATTTCTATTAATAAAGATTGATCTTGAGGAAACTAAAAGTTCAAAATGTTTTCGAACTTTTAATTTTTAAAATCACCTAAAACAATCATCAATTAAATTTAGAATTAACTTAAGTCTTTCTATCTTTTTCTCTGATACTCATCATAGGTAGAAATGTGGGCAGGGTCGATTTTTTTTAATCTATCATAAACACTTTTATCCGGGTAATCTTTCAATAATTCACAGAACTCGAGATACTTAGTATCAAAAAAAACTTTTAAGAGCATACTCCTGGAAAATACTTTTGACCTTAATTCTTCAATTACTTTAATGAAATTCAACAGGCTCTTGACAGGTAAATCAGGTTTTTCTGATGCTAAATCAAGACCATTGTAATGATAATCGTAGAATGATTTTCTAAAGTTTTGATATTTCTCATTCAAATAATCTAAAGCAAAATCTACACGATTGAAAGAACCTTCACCCTGTGTCCATCCACTAGAAAAATTACTGGAGGCACCCTGATAAGCAATTGAAAGTGCTCGATTAAAAAATCTCGTCCCGCCAAATTCTTCATAAGAATCTGAATCAATTCCAAGAATCATATAAATGTAATAGTTGATAAATCCTGTCAGTGGTTCAAATAAATCTGGATTAAACAAAAAGACCTGATTTTTTTCGTAAACAAATTCCCAGTTCGGGTCTATTAATTTTAACATTAATGTACTTTTTTCACTCTGGTAAATCGGGCGTTGACTCGAAATTACAACCTGTGCAGAATATTTATTTGATGTATTTCCACTCCTGAAATAAATCTGAATTGAAACGGGAATTCTTGGTCCTTCCCATTTAATATCTGTCCATTTGTTCCTGTTGATGTAATCTTCAATTTGTGATGAAAAGTTGACAAGTTTTTCTCTGAATTCAGTCTGAAGCGATTCAAAATTAACTGTAACTTTTGCAGCAATCTCTTGAGCAAATGTAACCTCACTAATGAATAGAACTAAAAAACTAAAAAATAATTTTCTCATTGCTGCTTTCTCCAGATTTTCTTGTATAAAAAATCATTTTTAATTAATATGCTTAAGCAAATTTATAAAAAACTATGTTAAAGCACATTTTAATAATTCTAATTTCTATTAACTTACAACTGCTTGCTCAGTTCCAGCCAGGCTCCAGACAAAATGCAATGGGATTTGCATTTACTTCAATTGCTGATGACCACTGGAGTTTGTTTTATAATCCTGCTGGTATCTCTAAAATCAAAAATTTAGATGCAGGTATTTACTTTTCACCTGCACCTTTTGGATTAAAAGAGCTTGCAACAGGAAGTGCTGTCATTACAAAAAAATTTTCTTTTGGAAATATAGGTCTGGGATTTCAATACTTTGGATTCGAACTTTTTAGAGAAAATAAAATTTCAATTGCCTATGCAAAAAGTCTTTTCCCCGAATTTCAATTTGGAATTAAAATAACTTACAATGCTTTGAACATTGCAAACTATGGAAACGATTATTCGATCGGAATTGATTTTGGAATTCTTACGACTCTTTCTGATGCTCTTCAACTTGGTTTTGCTGCGACAAATCTAAACAGACCAACCTATGGTGTAAATAAGGAAAAATTGAAACAGAATTTTTCTGGTGGAATTTCTTATAAGCCTTTAGATAATTTTTTAATAAGTCTTGAATTAGAGAAAGAGGTAAGATATCCATTCAATTTTAAGGCAGGTTTAGAATATTTTATAATTAAATACTTAGCCTTAAGATTTGGTTTTAATACTGAACCTGATAACTTCACTGGTGGTATTGGTATTTCCTATTCAAAATTTCAATTCAACTATTCATTTATCTCGCATAATTATCTTGGATTAACTCATAGCTTCGGGATTGATTTTAATTTTTGAAAGAAAATGATTGATACAAAAAAATTCATCTTACTTATAATTTTTTTGATATTTAACTCAAGAATTTTTGGTCAGAGTGATACTTTAGAAATCCCTGTTGATGAACAAATTGAAAATATCCTGGAAGAAAGTATCCAGGATGCTGATGATACTCAAATCAATGAAATCATTGAGGAATTAATTACTAATCCTGTTGAGCTTAACAGTGCATCAATTGATGATTTATTAAGAATCCCCTACATCGACCTTGAACTTGCTAAACAGATAATTCAATTCAGAAATAAGTACGGTTATTATTTGACAACTGGTGAGTTGATAAATGTTTCTGGAATGACACCTGAATTACTGAACAAAATAAGACAATTCATTTTTATTGATAGAAACAAACTGATCGAAGAAAATAACAGAATTGAAATTGATCAGACCTACGAAAGACCTCTTAGTCGATTAAAAATACAATACAGACAAAGATTTTATCAGAGTTTTCCAAGGCGAAAAGGTTATGAAACAGGAAGATACTTTAATTCGCCATTTAAACTTTATAATCGATTAACAGCTGATTACTCAAGAAAATATTTCATTTCAATTTTAAGTGAAAAAGATCCAGGTGAAAAATCTTATCTAGATTTTGTCAGTGCAAGTTTTTTTGCAAAGGATATTTTCATTTTCAAAAAATTTGTAATTGGAGATTATGCTCTTGAATTTGGTCAGGGACTCTCGATGTGGCGACAGATAGGTTTTGCAAAAGGAACTGATGCTGTTTTCCCGATTAAAAAAAAGAGCAATGGAATTGTTCAATACAAAAGTACTGATGAAAATCAATTTTTCCGAGGAATTGCATTCACATCAAACATCTGGAATTTTGACTTAACATTATTCTTTTCCAGCAAATCATTCGATGCAAGGATTGATACAATTGAGTCTTTAATTCTCAGCACACCTCTTGATGGATATCATAGAAACGAAAGCGAACTAACAAGAAAAAATTCGGCGAAAGAAAAACTTTTTGGCTCACGTTTATCATACAATGTTAACTCAAATCAATTTGGATTGAATTATTACTTTTCCAGATTTGATAAAGCTATTTCTCCTAATTCTTACTTCAAAGATTATAAAACTGATTTCAACTACATCTCTACAGATTTTAACTTATTTTATGAATCTCTAAATCTTTTTGGTGAGATTGCAAGAGACAGGAAAAGTAATCTCGCATCAATCATTGGACTTCAAGCTTCAATCTCTCGAAAAGCAAATTTTGTCTTTGTATTCAGAAACTATCCTGCTGAATATATCAATATTCACGGCTATGGATTTGGTGAACGAAATGGTCCAACAAATAATGAAAGAGGATTTTATCTTGGCTTAAATCATTCATTCAAATATGGAACAATTAATTTTTACTTTGATCAGTTCAAATTTTTGTTCCCATTAACCTACGATAAAACATTGACGGGTGGAAAAGAAATTCTTTTTGCTTACGAAACACCATTAATATCAAAAACCAAATATCTTTTGCGTTATAAAAACGAGATAAAAGAAATCAATTCTTACTCCACCGATCAATTCAATAGAACTAAAAAAGTAACTGATTTACGACAGCAGCAAAATCTAAGACTTGAGATTCAAAAATTTTTTGGTAAAGATTACCGAACAGCTTTTCGAATCGAATATGTAAATGTTTTTTATAAGCTCAATGCAAAATCAGAAGATGGAATTCTTGCCTTTGGTGACCTTGCAATGGAGATTATGAGAAATCTCAGATTTAAAACTCGACTTACTTATTTTCATACCACTTCTTACGATACGAGAATTTATCAACTTGAAAGTGATGTTGCAGGAGTATTTAGTAGTTCAGCTATGTATGGTCGAGGATGGCGATGGTATGTACTTTTAAATTATAAAGCTCTTGATTTTATTAATCTGTCACTAAAATATTCTGAACTTTTTCGAGATGATGTAAAAAAACTTGGAAGTGGATATGACGAAATTCCAACCAACCTTTCTAAGTCGTTGACTTTCCAGCTGGAAATGAAATTTTAAACTCATGCTTAATTATTTAGTGATCATTCCATCAAAATATAAATTTCAATTCACAGGAAATCTTTTCACTCAAATTTGCAGTCTTAAAATCGGGTTGATAAAAAAGTATTAATTCATCAACCCGAATTCATTCCGATTTTATTTTTAGTAAAGGAATTTATTAAAAAGTATCATCTGGTTGAACTTAACTCATTTCATTTTCTATTCGGGGATTATAATCTCAAGTGTAGATTTCAGAACAAATTCGGTTCAACACTTTCCGAATAGTTTCGGTGCCGTGCTCAGTTTAACAGGTTGCTCTTTAGACAGGCTCTACAATTACTTTCCTTTGAATTCTGGCTTTCGTTTTTCAAGAAATGCAGAAGTTCCTTCTTTGAAATCTACAGTTCCACAACAAACTGAAAACATATCAGCTTCAAACTTTAATCCTTCTGAAAGTGGGAGTTCACATGCAGCATTGATTGAACGAATTGCCGTTGTAATTGCAATTCTTCCTTTTGAAGTAATTGTATTTAGAATTTTCTCTGCTTCATTTAATAATTCATTCAAAGGTACAACTTTACTAACTAAACCATATTGTAATGCTGTTTTTGCATCAATCATTTCACCGGTTAAAATCATATACATTGAATTGCCTTTTCCAATCAGTCGAGTTAATCTTTGTGTTCCACCATAACCTGGAATAATTCCGAGATTCACTTCTGGTTGACCGAATTTTGCATTTTCCGAAGCAATTCGGATATGACAGGCCATTGCGAGTTCACAACCTCCACCTAAAGCAAATCCATTAACAGCACAAATTACAGGCTTTGGAAATTGTTCGATATAATTAAAAATTGATTGACCCTTGAGAGCGAATTCTTTACCTGTTTGTGGAGTGAGTTGATTTATTTCAGAAATATCTGCACCAGCAACAAATGCTTTCTCACCCGAACCAGTAAGTATTACTCCCCAGATTGTTTCAACTTCACCACAATGTTTAAATGCATTGTAAAGTTCTTCAAGCACTTTTTTATTTAATGCATTTAATTTATCTGGTCTATTGATTGTAATAATTGCAATGTTTCCTTTCTGTTCAAATAAAATTGTTTCGTACATTTTAACCTCCTAATATGATATACTTATTGGTAGACGAAGTTTATAGTCAATTCCAATATAAGGTTCATAAATTAAATAATAGTATTTCAAAGTAAACTCAACGAGGAAAAAGCTAAATCCCCCACCAAAGGCGAAACCAAATTTCTGTTCATCTATTTTGTTTGTTTCAAATCGATAAGTGTATGTCAAAATCTGTCGTTCGATATAATTATATGTAAGATCTACTGATATAAATGGAGTTAAGATTGTTTCTGAAGCTATTAATGGATAAAAAAGATAATCTATCCCGATTCCTACACCGGTGATAGATTTACTTTCATACTGATTTTGGAATAAACCTTTCTGAGGAAAATGAGTGTAATTAAATTCAAATTTCATGAAGAAAGGTAGTTCAGAAGTTCCATATTCTATACTTCCACCAAAGCTGAAACCTGTCTTATGTTTTTTTGAAGCATCTTCAATGGGGAAACGAGCTCCAACAAAAGGACTCACGAAAATACCAGAAATCTCCTGACCTAAGATTTGGGAAACAAAGACTAAAGTTATTAAGAATGCTTTTCGCATGATAATTATTTTGTTTTTCTTCTATCAAATATAAAAAAGAAAAGACCGAAAAGTATTATCAGGAATGCAAATATAAGGTCAATTGTTTCAATTGAAATTTTTCTCACACTAAAGATTCCATCCCATTGAGAATAAGTCCTTGCGAAAAATGTTTTAATGAGAAAAGAGTTATCAGAGCCGAAAATTAATACAAAGGCATAAATAGAAGTAATAATCGAGAATATGGAAATCCACATCGATTTGAAAAATTTCAATACACCAACATTATAAAAAACGATACCAAAAACCGGCAACAAGAATGCAAAGTTTTGAATCTGAAATTTTGCAGTAAATTTATCTACTCCCGGTGAAAGAAAGGCAATTGTAAATAATAATGAGAATAATAATGATTTTAAGAATGTGAATTTTTCAATCAATAAAATTATCAGAACAACCGTGCTCAATAATAATGGAAAATTCCATAAATAATAAATCGGAATATCAAATACTGAGGATAATCCAAATTCAATTAAAAATTCTGGTCTCTTATATTTTATATTTCCAATCTGACTAATGACCAAGATTGTAAGTCCCACCACAATTACTGGAATAACAAAACAGAGAATCCAATTTTTAAACTTGCCAGGATTTTTTAGATATGGTAGAATTGAAGACAAATTATCACGCCAGGTATAAATGAGAAAGATATTCACGACTAAAAACAAGTTCAGTCTGAATCCCAATAAATAAAATTGCAATTCAGAACTGAAATAGTTTTGCAAAAAGAAAATTAAATTATAAGCAAAAAGAATTACAATCAGACTAAAAATTTTTTTTGTCAAGACTTTATTTAATGCTCATGTTCTTCTTCGTTATCTCCATTTTGCGATGGAGTTGAAATCGAATCCGGGACAATTCCCTTTTCAATTACTTTTGTTCCAACACCATATTTATAAACAAGTTCACCACCGTGCTCACCCGTTTCATAAACTAAATAAACACCCACGAGTGAAAGTGTAAAAACAACAGCCTGTAAGAAACCTCTAAACTTATCTTTTAAATTCAATAAAAATCTAATTATCAAAATTCCAAGAAACCAGAAAAGTGTCCAGGTTGCGTATTCTTCGTGATGATCAATTGCACCTAATGGAATTTTCACATCATAATTATCAAATAGATATTCCGCATAATGATAAGCTTGATTTCCAGTTAATAAAGAAGCAAGTGCTCCTAAAACACCAAGAAACAGAATTAATGTGGCTGACTTGTTTAGAAAGTCCTTCTTAAAAATTAAATAGAGAAATTCAAAAAGGACATAAGTTAGAAGAAGTGCTATAGCGAAGTGGACAACCTTTGGATGAAAAGAAGCAAGTGTATCCATATTACCCTCCAAACAATGATTGAATGATTTTATATCTGAACTTAAAAATTTGTTTTAAACGCCATTTTATCAATGGGTTAAGAATCTTACCTACTAATCCTGTCTCGTATTCAATTTCATCTGAAATTACAACAGTTCCGTCAAATAATTTTTGAAAATGATGTTTGTGTCTCCAGAACTTAAATGGTCCTTCTTTCTGAATATCGATGATTAATTCATTTTCTTTTAAATCCTCTATTGTCAAATACCAATTGATAGATATAAAAGGAAATAAATTAAAGCGAATTTTAATCTCAGAATTTTTTTCAATTGGTGATTTACCTTCAATAATCCTTAAATTCATATTTGGTGTTGAAACCAATCTCAAGTTTTTAGGATCAAGATGAAATTTAAAAATCTGCTGGAGATCAGTTTTAACCGAATATGAACTTGAAAAAGTTTTCATCTAAATTCCCTCGTTAACCACAAAGTACACTTCCACCATTTACATTTAATATTTCACCTGTGATGTGATTTGCAAGATCAGATGCCAGAAATAAAACTGGTCCTGCAATATCTTCCGGTGTTGCAATTTTCTTAAGTGGAATACTTTCACGAACCTGTTCTTTATAATTGATATCGTTAAAAACAGGATAACACATCTCAGTATCGACCCAGCCAGGTGCAACTGAATTGACAAGAATTTTATATGGTGCAAGTTCAGTTGATAATGATTTCACATAACTGATTAGGGCACCCTTACTTGCAGCGTAATGTGAATGAAATGCTTCTCCTCTTTGACCTGCTGTTGAAGTAATAATTATGATTTTTCCACCATTTAGCTTTTTCATATGAGGAATAACTTCACGAGTGAAGAGCATAGTTCCAGTTACGTTAATCGTCATTGTTCGATTCCAGTTTTCAAGAGTCATAGTGTCAGCTTCTCCATATTCCCAGATGCCAGCATTATTGACAAGTATATCAATTCTACCAAATTCATTTGCAATGTCTTTAACAATTTTAACTATTTGTTTTTCTGCTTCAACATCATTGTCAAAGCTGCATTTATATGCTTTAATTTTTCTATTCGTATAACCAAGCTCATCAATTAATTTTTCGGCTGCATCTTTAGATTTGTTGTAAGTAAATGCAACATCACAACCAGCTTCAGCGAAATATTTTACGCAAGCTCTTCCAATTCCTCGAGAACCACCTGTAATAATTGCAACTTTATTTTTCAGGTTAATCATGGTTTTATCTCCATATTTTAATATTCAACTTTATAAAGGATTAAACCTTTTGAAGGTGCCCAGAGCGGACATCTTCGTTTACCATCTATTACTTCTTTGATTTCATCGAGACTAACTTTACCGCGGGCAAATTCAACTGATAATCCAACAATTCCTCTAACCATTCCATGAATAAATCTATCAGCACGGATAAAATATAATAAAAAATCTCGTTTATTAAACCAATGAGAATAATTCACATTACATATTTTATTCTCAACTTCGTCATGAGCTTTACAAAATGAAACGAAATCTTTTTTCCCAATAAAAAATTTTTGAATTTCCAAAAGAGCTTCAACATTTAAATTCCCATAAATAGTCCAGCTGTAACGATCAAAAAAAACATTTTTTCTTTTTGCGACAACATAAAGATAAGTTCGATTTCTGGCAGAATATCTCGAATGAAAATCTTCTTTTTCAATTGTAAAAGATTTAATTGCAATATCTGAAGGAAGCAAACCATTACAGGATTTTTTCAAAGCATTTAAATCTAATTCGCGATTTGTTTTGAAATGAAATACTTGATTGAATGCGTGAACACCGGCATCTGTTCTTCCAGAACCAACAATTGAAACTTTCTCACTTAAAATCGTTGATAAAGCTTGTTCAATTTCTTCCTGGATTGAATTTGAATTTATTTGCTTTTGCCAGCCTGAGTAGTTAGTCCCATCGTATTCACAGATACCTTTTACGACAGGCATTTTCTTAAAAACTTTTTTGAAGAGAAATTTTTATTTGAGGATTGTAGAACTGATCAAATCCAAATTGTGGATAAAACCGAATTGAATTTTCATTCAAATTCTCGTTATAATTTTTAGCGACTATTGCGGCATTTATTGCACTTGCAATGTGATTTATGATTATCAATGATACTGGAAATTGTTTGTTATTAAATGCACTCTCACTCGATAGCCAGGTATTTCGATATTTTTTTCTTTCTTCGTTAGAATTCCAGAACCAATAGTGGGTATTTTCATTATACATCGCATTGAATTGACGATTGAGTAGCTTCTCATTATTGTAATCATAAATATTCATATAAGAGCCAATTATAGACCAGTACATTTCATCTTTGCCAGTGGAATTTACACCACCATTTACTACTGCATAATTTATGTAATTATTCCTCTGAAATCTTCCATAATAATCAAATCCATAGAGAGACAACCACAAACCACCTTCAGCAATCAAAAAATATTTACCAATATCAAATCGATTGAGATAATATTCACCAAGTCCTGGAACAGCAAGACTCAACAAGAAAGCAAGAGTTTTACTTTTTTCTTTTTTCTCCAGCAAAATTGAATTCTTATTCAATTCGATATAATTACTAACCTCAATCCGTTCTTTGAATTGAGCAGTAAGAGTTGAAACTAAAAGTAATGAAAATAAAAGAGTTTTAATTTTCATTTAATCCTCATAAACTTTCTGAATTTGCCCTGTAACAAATTCGTGTTCAATTTCTTCTAAAATGAAATCAGCAAATTTATTGGTTAGCTCAATTTGTGATGTAGTTTTAACTCTAATGTAATTTGAAGTGAAGCCCTTAATCGAATTATCTTTTTCTCTATGTTCAAATAAAACTCTTTGCTTTGTTCCCAGCATTTCAAGATAAAATTGATATTTTTTTCTCGCACCAAGTAATCTGAGAATATTAGTTCTTCTTTTTCTTTCATCTTTCGGAACTTGATTATCCATTTCTGCAGCAGGAGTTCCCGGTCTTTCTGAATACGTGAATACATGTAGATAAGAAATCGGAAGATTTGAAAGGAACTCTTTTGTCGTGTAGAAATCTTCTTCACTCTCACCTGGAAAACCAACAATAACATCGACACCAATTCCAGCCTCAGGAATTAATGATTTTACTCTTTCAATTCTTTCTGCATATAACTTTGAAAGATATCTTCTTTGCATCTTTTTCAAAATTTTATCACTTCCACTTTGAAGTGGAATGTGAAAATGTTTACAGAGTTTATCCTCAATTGCCACAAGTTCAATTATTTCATCGGTTAATAAATTCGGTTCGATTGAACTTATTCGTATTCTGAAATCGCCATCTACTCTTATTAATTTTTTTAAGAGGTTATAAAGATTTGTATTGATTTTCGAACCATAATCACCAACATTCACACCAGTCAAAACAATTTCTTTATAACCCTGATTTACAAGTTCAGTCAATTGTTTAATTGCTTCTTCTTCTGGTTCGCTCCGACTCATTCCACGTGCTTTTGGAATTGTACAGAATGAACACTTATAATCACAACCATCCTGAATTTTTAAGAAAGCTCGTGTTCTTTCTTCTGGAAGTGAACTGAATGCCGGACCAAAATCATTTAATTTCTCAAGTGGAGTAACATAAATACAGGCGAGTTCCTTTTTCTCAAGTGAATCAATGAAATTAAAAATCTCAAACTTTTCTTTTGAACCTAAAACTAAATCAACACCTTCTATCTTTTGAATTTCTTCAGGTCTTAATTGTGCGTAGCAACCAGTAACAATTACGAAACCATCAGGATTGTGTCTTAATGCTCTTCTTATGATTTGCCTGCATTCTCTTTCAGCATTTTCAGTTACGGTGCAGGTATTAATCACATAAACATCTGCCCGAGAATCAAAATCTGTAACTGTAAAACCTCGTTTTAAAAAAGAATTCCCTATTACGCTGGTTTCAGCATAGTTTAATTTACAACCAAGAGTATGAAAGGCAACTTTTTTCGAATTCATATTCATTCATTAAAATAAAAATGTCATTGCATTCCAAATTATAAAGAATGCAATGACAAATTCAATTTCAAAAGAATAGTCTATTATTCTTCAGATTTTTTAGGTTCTGATTTTTCTTTATCCTGTTTTGATTTTTGAGCTTTGGCTTTTTGCTGTTCCTTTTCCTTGAATAAATCACCGATTGTCACTTTTTCGAGTTTATGTTTAGCAAGATAATCTTCAACCAGTTTTTGCTCTTTATCTCTTAAAGCTTCTATTGCACTTAAAGTAATCTTTTTGTTTTCTTTATCAAATTCAATCACTTTAAGTGTTAGTTCTTCACCTTCTGGAAAAGCTTGTTTGATATTTTTAATTGGAGTTGGTGAAAGCTGATTTGCCGGAACAAATCCATCTACTTTCAAAGGTAATTCGACAAGCAATCCTTTGTCAACATGTCGAATAATTTTTCCGGTAACTTCAGTTCCAACTTTGTATTCTCTTTCAAATCGATCCCATGGATTTTCTTCAAGTTGTTTATGTCCTAAAGAAATCTTTCTTTGCTCAACATCTATATTCAAAACAACGACTTCAATCTTATCACCTTTCTTAACAATTTCGGCAGGGTGACGAATTTTCTTTGTCCAGGAAAGGTCACTAATATGAATTAGTCCATCCACACCTGGCTCAAGTTCAACAAATACACCAAAGTTTGTCAAATTTCGAACGATACCAGTATGTCTGGAACCTTCAGGATATTTTTTAAGCAATTCTCCCCATGGATCTGGTTCAAGTTGTTTCAATCCAAGAGATATTTTCTTTTCTTCTTTATCTATGCTCAGGATTACTGCTTCGACAACCTGACCGAGAGAAACTTTCTGAGAAGGATGTTTAATGTGCTCGGTCCAGCTCATTTCAGAAATGTGAATTAATCCTTCGATTCCTTTTTCGATTTCAACAAAAGCACCATATTCTGTTAATGAAACTACTTTACCGGTTACACGCTGATTAATTGCATATTTCTGATCAATGTTTTTCCATGGATGTTCTTGTAATTGTTTAATACCAAGGGAGATTCTCTTCTTCTCTTGATCAAAATCAAGAACAACACAATTAATCACTTCATCTAATTTTACAACTTCAGATGGATGATTAATTCTACCCCAGCTCAAGTCTGTAATGTGAATCAAACCATCAACTCCACCAAGGTCAACAAAGACACCAAAATCTGTAATAGCTTTGACAGTTCCCTGAAGTACCTGACCTTTTTCAAGACTATTAAGAATTGCTTCTCTCTGGTCTTTAATTTCCTCTTCAATCAATACTTTATGACTTACAACGACATTTTTCTGAGCATGATTAAGTTTAACAATTTTCACATCAAGAGTTTTTCCTATGAAAGCATCGAAATCACGAATAGGTTTAATATCAATCTGACTTCCCGGTAAAAATGATTCCATTCCAAAAATTTCTGCGACAAGTCCACCTTTGATTCGTTTCAATATCTTTGCTTGGATTATTTCTTGTTTATCATAAGCATTGACAACTTTTTCCCAGATTCTCTGGAAATCAGCAAGCTTCTTCGATAAAACAATTTCGCCCTCAGCTGTTCCTTCTACTTTTTCAAGCAAGACTTCTACCTGTTGACCTGGTGCAATCTGAGACGGGTCATCGAATTCAGATACCGGCACTGAACCTTCAGCTTTAAATCCAATATCAATTATGACTCGATCACCCTGAACCTCGACAATTGTTCCTTTGACAATTTCACCTTCTTTATAGTCAGTAAAATCTTTTGTTAGAAGTTCAGCGAACTGCCTGTATTCTTCATCTGAATAGTTACCTTCCATATCATAAAGATTTTTTTGACTGAGTAATTTCTGATCTATGATTTTTGAGCTCATAGCACCTGTTTGATTTGTTTCGTTTTTTAATTCGGACATTATTCCTCCGTTTGATGAACAAGCTTTTTACCGCCATCGAAGTAAAAAACCTGCTCAATGTTTAACATAAGTTAGTTGCGATGGCTTTCGTTTAAATTCAAACTCTTTATTATTTCCTGAGCCTTGTTATAAATCGCATCAACCTGTTCTTCTATAGTCATCCGTGTCGTATCAATTACAATCGAATCTTCAGTAACCATAAGAGGATTGACATCTCTATTTGAATCAATGAAATCTCTCGTTTCTAAATTACCTTTAATTTCATCGAGATTTATATTCAATCCTTTATTTTTCAATTCTATCAATCTTCTATAAGCTCTAATATCAAGATCAGCAGTTAAGAAAATTTTTAATTCTGCATTCGGAAAAACAGCAGTTGTGATATCTCTCCCTTCCATTACTATCCCACCTTCAGCACCGATTTCTCTTTGTTTCTTAACCAGAATATCTCTCACTTCAGGAACTTTGCTAAATTCACTAACTCTATCTGATACTTGAGGTTTTCTTATTTCTTCGCTAACATTCTCTGAATTAACAAAAAGAATACTTCCATTGTTTTCAAATTTGAAGTTCATTCCTTTAACTAAATCAATCAATTTTTCTATCTCATCAGGTTCAATCGAATACCTTAAAGCATAAAGAGTTACTGCACGATACATAGCTCCAGTATCGATGTACTTATAATTAAGTTTTTCAGCCAGTAATTTTGCAGTTGTACTCTTACCTGCACCAGCAGGACCGTCAATTGCAATTATTATCCCTTTTTTATTAATCATTGACCACAAATATATTAATTGATGTATTGCTTTCCAAAATTTCGAAAAATTGATGAAAAATGTTGAAACTCTCTTAATATTCCGGTAATAATTCAGTTATTTCAAGAGAAAAAAAATTTATGCATTGCTTAACAGAAAGAATAAACACATCCATTAAAATCAATTTTTCAGAACAAACGAAAAATGGTAGAAATTAACCATTATGAATTCAATCAACTTGGGGCTGACTACAAAGTATTATTTTGTCACCCTGAATTTATTTCAGGGTCTATTTTTGGTTTATAATTACAAGTTTAGATGCCGAAATGAATTCGGCATGACACTTTTTGGACAACCCCCAGAAGATTCAATAGAGTAAGTGTCCAGAAAATTTCTATTTATAAAAGAATTTTTTGAAGGATGAAACACAGAGCTTTAATCGAACAAGAAAGAACGTGAAATTAAAATTTCAGAATAAACCAACAAATTCAAACCAGTTAATTAAAGTAAATAAAATGAACCGGTTTTGTTTATTGTAATATTTTCTCGTATCGCCAGAAAATTCTTTGAACCTTTGCTCCGCAATGATGAGAATAAAACGGAATTGGTCCAACCCAAGGAATTATTGCAAATTGATGACCTTGCTTTTGCTGATCGTTTAAACATCTTTTCAACAATACGCCACCAATATTTTTCCCTCGCATTGAAGGACTTGTACCCATTGGACCAAACCAGCCTGTATTAATATTATTAGTGTCATATGCAGAAAAACCTACAACTTCATCTTGATAAATTGCAATGTGTATTGAGATGGGATCATTTTTGAAAGCAACATTTACTTCATTTTCCCACAGCTCAAAGTCTTTACGAATAAATTTAAGTGTCTTTTCATAATCACTCTTTTCTGCTCTCTTGATAAGAATTCCTTTATCCAGTAATTTTTTTTCTTCGATAGAAGTGTCGAAGTTTTGATTGACTAAATTACAAATCATATTAGCTGTATCGTTAAATTTTTGGAATCCTTTTCTCTCAACAAAACAAATGGCTTCAGTGTAGAGTGGATCAATGCCAGGTTGAAAATAATTTGGATGAGATTCATAAATTCTTTCTTTTTCACAACCTTCTTTTACAAATTTTTCGTGAATAATTTCATATAGTTTTGATGCGATTCCTTTTCGGCGTTCAGATGATTTTACAGCCATTAACTTAATGTAACCGATCTTGCCAATTTTTTTGTGATTTCGAATCACACCAACCATCAATCCAATAATTTCATCACCTTCTTTAGCAACAAGTGCAGTTTCAGGATTGAAATCAGGATCATCAAAAGTTTTTTCTTTGAAGAGGAAATCTGGCATTGTGTCGAATTTCATATTAATTCGACAGAATTTTGCCGCAAACTGTAAATCTTCAGGATTTAATTGTTCTATTTTCATTTCAGTAATTCAGATTGATTGAAAATGATGATGTAAATAAACCCAAACTGATTAAATGAAATTTGTTTTTAGAAGCAGGTAAATAGTTGTAAGAATATGCAATAAACATTTCAAATGTATTCAAAACTTTTAGAAAACTGAAACTCAATTCAGTTGATAAACCATTCTTACCTTTAAAGTTTGAAAAGCCACCAATTCCAAAACTCACAAAATGTTTTAGGTCTCTTATTTCATACAAATATTTCCCACCAAATCTTAAAGAATTTTTTACATAACCCTGGGATATGTGAGAATAACCAAGATAAAAATAAAAGTAAGGAAAGTTTTTATAAGCTGATGAAGAACCAATGCTCAGTAATGGCAAATCTTTTATAAGTCCAAATTTAGTCTGGTCATTTTCAATTGCAAGACTGGGTGAAGGAATTAACCAGAAAGTCGTTCCTAATAGAAAATTGTAAAGATAATATGAACTTGAAGTTTTAATCTGTTTTTCTCCTGGTTGAGTAGATGTCTCTACTGGCACCAGAAAAGAATATTCGTCACTGGTAATTTGAGTTCCATCTTCGAGTTCAGAAATTATTCGAAAGAAATTTTCTTCTTTTGTAAAAGTATAATTATTCAAATCAATTTTCGCTTGATGAAAATCTGTTAGTGAATCACTAACATTAAAAATACCAATATCTTTAATCTCAACTTTAGATTTTACTTGAAGATTGGTCATCCAGCTTAAAACCAGCACTTTATCATTTTCGCTTTTTATGTAGTTATCGATCAGATAGATTTCCAATGAATCTGTTGTCTCATCCATAGTGTCTTCTTCCTGTGCAATTGAAAAATTAATAGATAAAAGAACGATTAACAGAAGTAATTGAAATAATTTCACTTTTTATCCTCCAGATTTTGATTATCAGAATTTCCATTTTGAAATTTTTCATAGGCATTAAGAATCTCTTTAACGAGTTTATGCCTGACAACATCTTGCTTTGTAAAATAAACAAAAGCTACACCTTCAATTCCATTAAGAATTGTTTGAGCTTGAACGAGACCACTTTCTTTTTTGCTCGGTAAATCAATTTGAGTTACATCACCAGTTATAATCGCCTTTGAATTTGCACCAAGTCTTGTTAAAAACATTTTCATTTGAAGAGCTGTTGCGTTTTGGGCTTCATCTAAAATTACAAATGCATTGTTAAGTGTTCTTCCTCTCATATATGCAAGAGGTACAATTTCAATTTGATTTCTTTCAAGGTAATATTTTAGTTTTTCATATGGAATCATATCCTCGAGAGCATCATACAATGGTCTTAGATATGGGTCAATCTTTTCACGAAAATCACCTGGCAAAAATCCGAGACTTTCACCCGCTTCAACTGCGGGACGACATAAAACTATTTTACTGACAAGATGATTCTTAAATGCAGCAACAGCAAGAGCGACAGATAAATATGTTTTTCCTGTTCCAGCAGGACCAATTGCAAAAACAATATCATTTTTCCTTGCAACTTTGATGAATTCGAATTGACCGGGAGTTTTAGCTTTAATCACATCGTTTTTTGTAAATAAGATGGCAGAATCGATATCATTATCTGAAACAACTTCCTTCCCATTTTTTGCCAGCTGAATTACCAGTTCAATATCCTGGGGAGTTAAGTTTCGATTTTTGTTAACCAGAAAAGCGAGTTCGTTAAAAACTTTTTCAAGAATTTCAATTTCTTCTGGAGTTCCTTTCAGAAGAATATTTTCTCCCCGAACTGAAATGGTTGTTGTAAAATATGATTCAATTAATGAAATATTTTGATCGTTTATTCCAAGAAGGGTCATCATATCAACATTTGCAAGTTTAATCTTTTTCTCAACTGCTGTCACTTATTTATCTCCTCCATTCTTTAAAATAAATACAAAAATACCCCACTTGATATTGATGGGGTCTGGCTAAAATGAACTTCGAATTTATTTCAATAATCTTACTCAAATTTTGACTGAACTCCTTTTAATTGTTTCCTGTTATTTTGAAATCAATAGAACTTCTTAATCTTTTCAATTGAGTAAAATGAATAATTAAAACTTTCATTTTCCATACTTAAATTAATCAATACTTCGAATATTTCCGATTTCTCTTCTAACGCTCAAAATTAATTTATTAATAATTATCAATAAAAAACTTCCTTTCATCTCAATTAGAACCTTGATTTGAGTTCTCTAAATCTTTACACTTTTTAAGTTCATTTTTCAGGGAATCCAGATCTTTTAATGATTGTAAAAAATTTATCAAATATTCTCGTTCAAGTTCAAGACTCTTTTTCCTTAATCTTAAATCTTCCATCAAGTATTTCAATTCAGACTTTTTCAATTTCAAATCCTGAGAAAAAATGTTTAGTGATGAAATAAAGATTAAGATTACTATTACCAGTATTTTGTATTTCATTTTTCGCAAATAGTTTCTTACTAATTTTTCAGGTCTTGTAATTTTCTGGATTTTTTACACTCGTCTAATTCTTTCAATATTTTAGACCTTAAATTGACAAGTTCAATTTGTTCTTCCTTCAATGATTTTACTTCTTTCTCCAGATTAAAAACTTCTAGTTTCATCTTTTCATATTCCAGCATTTCATCTTTAGTTGCATATCTTGTGCAACCAACTGTCCCGAGCAATGAGAGTAAAAAAATAACAAGGTAAGTTTTCGGATTAATTCCTTTCCATCTGCAGTTTACTTTCATTTGAAGACCAGATTTCGTTCCAAAAAACTTGTATAAGAATTATTTGCAATTATAATATGATCAAGCACAGGAATTTCAAGAATTTTCCCTGCCTGGTAAAATTGCTCAGTTACTTTAATATCCTCTTTACTTGGTTCAAGATTGCCGCTCGGATGATTATGAACCAGAATTATGCTTGCTGCCCTATTGTCAATTGCTATTTTAAAAATTTCTCTTGGTGAGACCAGACTCGAATCGAGAATTCCTCTTGTAACCAGTTCAGTTTTAAGCACAATATTTTTTCTATTCAAAATTACGATATGAAATTCTTCAACCGTCAGATTTGCAAGCTTTGAATTCATCAATTCAAAAACTACTTTAGGTTCGGTTATCTGAATTTCTTCATTGTTTGGATCGAGTTGAGTTGTTCTTCTGCCGAGTTCAATTGCTGCAAGCAATGTTATTGCTTTTGTTTTACCTATTCCTTCACCTTTGAAATCATTAAAAATTTCCCTGAAATCTTTACGGGCTATTTCCTTAATACTTTTATATTCATTAATTAAATCTCTTGCAACTTCAATGGCAGATTTGTTTCTCTTCCCTGATTTCAAAATGATTGCAAGCAATTCAGCATCGCTAAGGGCTCGTGGTCCCTTAAGCTCCAGTTTTTCTCTTGGTCTATCATCGATTGGTAAATCTTTTACTCTAATGATAACCTCCAGAATTAATTAGATATAATTCTATCAATCTTTTTGATTTTTTTGCCTCTGTATTCAAAAATGTAAACTGATGAATTTACTCCATCTTTATTCAAAATGATATCAGAACTAACACCCTCATAATCTCTATCATCAATCATCTTTTCGTAAAAATTTTCTCGATGTAAATTATCATTCCAGTTTGACAAAATTTTCGTTACTGATTCAAATCCATAAAAGAAAGTTCTGTTCGGCTGAATTTTTGTGTATTCGAAAATTTCTTCTGATAAATCTTTAAATGAATCATCTTCCATATCAAAATAAAAATCTGAAGTAAAAATTACACCATTCGATGCAGGATACGCTTTGTTCAATTCTTCCAGGGAATTCCAGTTATCATTTCCAATCCTGAGTGCAATAATATTTTGATTTTCAATTTCATTTATTATTGCAGGAATTAATTTATCATCAGATATTGGGATAAAAATTGCGTCAATAGAATAAAGAGGAACATTTAAATCACCAGCAATCGATTTCGTTCGTTTATAAAAATCAATTTTGTTTGATTTGCAAATACTTTCAGCGTCCTTACCAAAAATTTCAAAGATACTCACCTCAGCTTCAACCATTTTTAATGAATCAATCAAATCTTGCTTCATCCCGAATGAAATTAATTTCTGTTCTGTTTCGAAATCAAGTAATGGAGTAAAACGAATGACTAAATCTCTACTGGCTGCTGCTTTTCTTAATTCTTTAATTTTTGATGAAAGTGTTTTTTTATTTTCGTTCCAGCTCAAATCAGCTATTAATTCACACTTTGAGTTTTTAATCTTTTTTTTAATCTCATTTGAAATAGATTTAAGTGTAGGATTATCAGAATTCAAAAGAGCAAATCGGGTAAGTTTTAATTTATCAATTGCATAACTTGCCATTGCATATCCTCTAACATCAAGTGTTGGATTAAATTGAAAAATATATCTCGATTTGATTGAGATATCAGATGCTGTTGCAGTTGGACTTATCAATGGAATACATAACTTTTCAGCAAGGCTTGAAAGAGCTTTAAATTGATTGGAATAAAGAGGTCCAATCACACATAAAACTTCTGGATCTTTTGCAAGCTGGACTAATGCATTCTCAAGAGTTTTCTGATCACCTTTATAAATTTTTAATTCAATCTCACCGTCATTTAATTTATTAAAACGATGTACACCAAATTTTAGTCCTTCGATTATTAAATTTTCTATGGAGCCTGATTTAATTTCTTTTGGAATTAAAACACCTATTTTATTTACTTTGAGAAGTTCTTCCCTGAATCCGATTTTAATTAATTCTGTATAATATTTTTTTATCAAGGTGGAATTTCTTTTTTCAATTTCATTTTGAAATCGTGCCCGGGCGAAAGAAAATTTCAAAATTGAATTGGAGATTAATGGTTCAAGCTCATTAATACTCTGGTCATTTAAAAAAGTAAACATTTTATTAAACGCACTGACAAAATCTTTCACCTGTTCTTTTTTCACACTTAATTTATTGAGTTTTATTAAAGAGTTTTTGATCCCTTCAAAATCTTTTTGAATGATTGCAATTGCAAGTTTTGTTTCAAGAACTATGTACAAAGAGCTGGAGTTTGAAAAATTAGATTCAAATCTGGAAATGAAATTTTTTGTCTTTTCCAGGTCATTTAATCGATAATAACTCAAAATCAAAATTAAATTCGCCGTTTCTGCAAATTCACTTTTCTGATCAGAAAACTTCTCTAAGTATTCAATAGCCTTAACATAATCACCCGAGTTAAAGAATTGAATTCCTTTTTGAAATTGATTTTTTTCTTGAGCCAGTAGATGAGAGATAAGAATTAACAAAATAAGTAAAACTAATTTACTCCCATTCAATAGTTGCCGGTGGTTTTGAAGTAATGTCATAAACAACTCTATTAACGCCTTTAATTTCGTTAATGATTCTATTAGAAACAAGATTCAGTAACTGATAATCAATTCTTGCCCAATCTGCTGTCATTCCATCGATACTTGTTACTGCTCTAAGAGCAATTGTATAAGAATAACTCCGTTCATCACCCATTACGCCAACACTTTTAAGTGGAAGAAGAACTGCAAAAGCCTGCCAGACTGCATCGTAATAATTATTTTTTTTCAACTCTTCAATAAAAATGTGATCAGCTTCTCTGAGAATATCTAATTTTTCTTTTGTGACTTCGCCTATGATTCGAACAGCCAGTCCAGGACCAGGAAAAGGATGTCTTGTTAAAAATTCCTGAGGAATATTGAGCTGCTTTCCGAGCTCCCGCACTTCATCTTTAAATAATTCTCTCAGTGGCTCTATCAAATCAAAATTTAGTTCTTCAGGCAATCCACCAACATTATGATGTGTTTTAATCACACTCGAATTACTTGAAAAAGCTCCTGATTCAACAACATCTGGATATAAGGTACCTTGAACTAAAAACTTAATCTCACCAATTTTTTTTACTTCATTCTCGAAAACTTCAATGAATGTTCTACCAATAATTTTTCTTTTCTCTTCTGGATGAATTACACCTTTTAATCTTTCTAAAAATAATTCTGATGCATCAACAAAATGAAGATTAAGATTTAAATGTTCTTTAAAAAATTTTATGACGGTCTGACTTTCGTTTTTTCTCATCAATCCTGTATCAACATGAATGCAATGAAGTCTATCTCCAATTGCTTTCTGGACAAGAACAGCAGCAACAGTAGAATCGACTCCACCACTTAGAGCACAGGCAACTAATTGATTATTTGTTTTTTCTTTTATTTCTAAAATTTTCTCTTGAATAAAATTTGACAACTGCCATTCTGGTTTACATTTGCATACCTGAAAAAGAAAGTTTTGAATTATTTGTTGACCGAATTCTGTATGTGTGACTTCCGGGTGAAATTGAACACCAAAGATTTTCCTTTTTAAATCGCAGGCAGCAGCAAATTCTGTGTTTTCTGTTGATCCCAGGGGAATGAAATTTTCTGGTAGTCGAATTACTTTATCTGAATGGCTCATCCAGACATTAAATTCTTCTTGAACATTCTGAAATAATAGTTCAGAATTCTTAAGATTGATTTTTGATAAGCCAAATTCTCTTTTTAGTGATTTCTGGACTTCGCCACCAAGCATAAATGAAATCAATTGAAATCCATAACAGATACCAAGAACTGGAATTCCAAGATTAAAAATTTCTTGATTGATTTTCGGAGAATTTTCATCATAGACAGATGCAGGTCCACCAGATAAGATTATCCCTTTCGGTTCTTCTTTGATTATCTCTTCAATTGATACTTTGTTGGATTTTATAAGAGAGTAAACTTTACTCTCTCGAATTTTTCGAACGATTAATTGTGTGTATTGCGAACCGAAGTCAATTACTAAAATTTTATCAACATTCATTTTTGTAAAGTAGAATTAAAATTATTTTAAAAAATAAAGAGACGGAGTTTATCCGTCTCTTTAAGTGATTTCAAAAAACATAATAAAATTATTTACCAATGAGAGCTTTATAACCATTAGCATCAAGTAAGGAATCTAACTCCGCAGGATTTGTTAATTCAATTTTAATCATCCAGCCTTCGCCATAAGGATCTTTATTTACAACTTCAGCATTAATTTCAAGATTTGTATTGAATTCAATAATTTTTCCAGAAACAGGTGCAAATAAATCTGAGACAGTTTTAACAGCTTCGACTGTTCCAAAAACTTCACCCTGTTTGACCTCAGTTTTATTTTTATTCAAGTCAACAAAAACAATATCTCCAAGTTCACTCTGGGCAAAATCGGTAATACCCACAGTTCCGATATTACCTTCGACCCGAATCCATTCGTGTTCCTTAGTGTATTTAAGATCTTCAGGAATATTCATTTATTTTTCCTCCAAATTTTTAAAATTAAAATTTTCAAGAAAATGTGTATCGTATTTGCCATTCCTATAATTTTCATCTTTCATCACTTTGAGGTGAAAAGGAATGGTGGTTTTAATCCCTTCAATTATAAATTCTTCAAGTGCTCTTTCCATCTTCTTTATTGCATCGAGACGATTAGCACCCTTAACAATCAATTTTGCAATGAGTGAATCATAATAAGGTGGAACAACATATCCAGCATAAACATGAGTATCCGTTCTTACTCCAATTCCACCAGGTTGATGAAATACAGTAATTTTACCAGGTGATGGTCTAAAATCCTTATCAGGATCTTCAGCATTAATTCTACACTCAATAACTGAAAATTTTGGATTAACTTTAATTTTCTTTACTCTGCCACCTGCAGCAATTCTAATTTGTTCTTTTACTAAATCAACTCCATATAATTCTTCAGTAACGGGATGTTCTACCTGAATACGTGTATTCATCTCCATGAAATAAAAATTCTTTTTATTATCCACCAGAAATTCGATTGTCCCTGCACCTTCATAATTAACACTTTTAGCACCTGCTATTGCTGCTTCTCCCATCGCATTACGAAGTTCTTCATCAACAATTGGTGAAGGAGATTCTTCAATTAATTTTTGGTGTCTTCTCTGAATTGAACAATCTCTCTCCCCGAGATGAATTACATTACCATATTGATCACCCAAAACTTGAATTTCCACATGGTGTGGTTCTTCAATGTATTTTTCAATATAAACTTCGGGATTGCCGAAAGCAGCTTCTGCTTCATTCCTTGCAAGAGTAAAAAGTCTTTCAAAGTCTTCTTCATTTTTAGCAACTCTCATACCTTTACCACCACCACCAGCAGTTGCTTTGATAATCACTGGGAAGCCAATTTTATTTGCAACAGAGATTGCCTCATTCAAATCATTAATGGTTCCATCACTACCAGGAACAACAGGCACACCAGCTTTCTTCATTGTTTCTTTGGCTGTAGCTTTATCACCCATCAGACGAATACTTTCAGCAGATGGACCAATAAATTTAATTCCTGAGGCTTCGCAGATATCAGCAAAGTCTTCATTTTCAGCAAGAAATCCGTATCCTGGATGAATAGCATCAGAACCTGTAATTTCAGCAGCAGCAATTATTCTTGGAATGTTTAAATAACTTTCTTTACTTGGTGGCGGACCTATACAAACAGCTTCATCAGCAAATCGCACATGAAGTGAATCTCTATCTGCTTCAGAATAAATTGCAACTGTTTTAAGACCGAGCTCTTTACATGCTCTAATTACTCTTAATGCAATTTCACCACGATTTGCAACTAATACTTTTTTGAACACTTTTAATTTTCCTGATTAGTTCAAGATGAAATCATAATGGTTCAATTAAAAACAGGACTTGCCCATATTCAACTGGTTTTCCGTTTTCAACAAGAATTTGCACTACCTTCCCGTTTATATCACATTCAATTTCATTCATCAATTTCATTGCTTCAACAATACACAAAACCTGACCTACTTGAACTACATCTCCAACCTTAACATATGGCTCGGCATCAGGCGAAGGAGCCCGATAGAAAGTTCCAACAATGGGAGATTTTATCTCATGATATTTTTTCTCGACTTTCTTCTCTTCAACTGGCTTGGTTTCTACAGAAACCTGTGGAGTTGAAGTTGAAACCTGCGGTTGATTAATTGTGGGTTGAACGGGAATTTGAAAATTTTGTGGAAATGGAAAAGGGAAAACGCTTTGAGAATTTTCCTTTGCCGATGGAGTTTTCTTAACTCTAATTTTAGAACCCTCTTCCTCTATTTCAACCTCATCAACCCCACTTTCATCAACAATCTTTAAAAGTTTTTTTAGATAATTTAAGTCCATTTTTACCTCTCTTTTACTCGTTCAACATATTCACCGGTTCTTGTATCAATTTTTACAATATCACCTTCGTCAATGAATAAAGGCACAGTTACAACAGCTCCTGTCTCAAGTGTCGCTGGTTTTGAACCACCAGTTGCAGTGTCTCCTTTAATGCCCGGTTCCGTTTGGACTACTTGAAGTTCAACAAATATTGGTAATTCAGCAGAGACAATCGTTGACCCATCCATCAATAAATCAAGTGTAATTCCCTCTTTAAGGAATTTCGTTCCTTCACCAATAACTTCTTCAGGAACATTTATTTGGTCAAAGTTTTCAGTGTTCATCAATACAAGTAAATCTCCATCTTTATAGAGATATTGAAACTGGTGTCTTTCGACTCTCACAACATCAACACTTTCACCAGCACGAAATCTATTTTCGATTACTCTGCCAGTTTTTATGTTTTTTAGTTTTGTTCTGACAAATGCACGCCAGTTACCTGGATTGACGTGCTGAAATTCAACTATCTGATATAATTCATTGTTAAATCTTATTATTAAACCTGGTCTAAAATCTTGTGTTGAACCCATACTCTCTCTCTTTTTTTATTTTTGGAGTGACAATTTAAATTTTAGAGTTTATAAATACAAGAAATTAACTTTTGTTATTAAGTCCAACTTCATCGAGCTTTTTTAATTGTTTACCTTCAATCCAGACAGATGAAATAAAGAATCCAAAAAGAACAATCGAAAAGAATAAAGCTGCCAGATCAATAAGAGATAAATCCTGTCCAGCAATTTTATAGTCACCAACACCAAAATAAAAAATTAAAACATTAACCAGAGCAATAAATACTCTTGCCTCAGTTGGACCAAATCCATAATAAGAAATTTTAAAAACTCCATGAACAAATGTTTTTATATAAACAAGAATGGACATTAATAAATAACTAACCAGAGCCATCAAAACAAAATCAAATCTGGCATAAGGAGAAAGTCCCACACCAACCCCGATTACAACCATACTTATAGAGTCTAAAGAATGGTCGATAAAAAACCCATACTTCGGTCTTTCTATGTGTCTGAAACGTGCAACTGTTCCATCAAGAGAATCTCCAAACCAATTGAGTAGAAGACCAAAATTTGCAAGCCACAGATAATAATCACTGTACAATGAAAGGAAATAACCAAGTCCTGTTAAAAAAGAACCAATCATACCTACTACAGTCAGGAAATCCGGGGTCATAAATTCTGGTAATTTATTAGCAAGCCAGTTAAGTGCCGGCTTTTCGATAAAAGAAAGTATAGTAGTTGTTTCTCGTTTATGTTTAATTGAGTCATTCATAATTTTAAGAGTTTTATCTTACAAAAGTAAAAATTCATACTTTAACTAAAAATTCATTGAAGCGAAAATTTCAACTAATTTTTTCGGTGCTTCAATTTTTCATATTTTTGCAGTGCTTTTGAGCGGAAGTGGCGGAATTGGCAGACGCGCTAGACTTAGGATCTAGTGAGGAAACTCGTGGGGGTTCGAGTCCCCCCTTCCGCACATTCTTAACCAATCAATTCAGAAATAATGTAGAGGAAAAATTGAATACTGAAATTCAACATATAAATGAATCGGAAAGAAAAATTAACATTGAAATGCCTCAGGAAGAAACTCAGAAATATTTTGAAGAAGTTCTGAAAAAAGAGGCAAAAAAACTTACAATCCCGGGATTTAGAAAAGGTAAAGCACCATTATCTTTAGTCAAAAAGATGTATGGTGATGCTCTCTTCTACGATAACTTAGATAAAATTGCCCAGAACAAATTCTGGGATGAAATGGACATTCAAGGTATTGAAGTTCTGGGTGTTCCAAAATTAACTGACCTGGATTTAAAGGAAGATGGCGGTCTGAAATTTGAAATTCAATTTGAGGTTTATCCAGAAATTAAAATAGATAATCTGGAAGAAATTGAAGTTGAAAAAGTAGAATATGAGGCGAGCGAAAAATTTGTCGAGAATATGGTCGAATTTGTGAGATTCGAATTAAGGACAGAAGAACCAGCAGATAAAATAGATTCAATGGAATACATTGTCACTCTGGAAAAAACAGACATTGATGTTAATGAATCAAAAACTCCAGAAAAAATTCCAGTCTATCTGAAGAATTCTTCCGTAAATCCAGAATTCGTCAATCTCCTGATGAATAAAAATTTAAATGACGAATTTGAAACTTCCATTCCACTGGCAATCAAGAAAGAAGAAACTGAAAATGATGAAAATCAAACTTCAACTTCTCGTTACAGGATAGTTGAGATTAAAAAAATTACCTTACCAGAAGCCAATGATGAACTGGCAGTAAATTATTCAAAAGGGAAAATTTCAACTCTGGAAGAATTAAAAAAAGCACTTGTAGATGCTGAACTCTCTTATTACGAAAAACAAGAGACTGACCAGTTAAGAAATGCAATAAGAGATGCAATGATAAAAAAATTTAGTTTTACTCCTCCACCAACTCTTGTTGAGAGATATGCTTCCTTAATGGAAAAAGAGTTGAAGAAAAAATATAAAATAAATGAACTCCCGATGAACATCTTATCTGAAGTAAAAAGAATATCTGAGGATAATGTTAAATGGGATTTCATTCGCAACGAGTTGAAGAAAAAATTTAATCTATCCCTTACTGAAGAAGAAATAGATGCATATGCACAAAAAATTTCTGAGAAAAACAATCTCGAAAAAGAAAAGGTGCTTAATTATTTGTATAGTGATAAATCAGGATTATTGAACGAATTAGAAGAGGATAAACTTTTTGATTTCATTTTAAGCAAAATAAAAGTCATACCTAAAAAGGTAACAATTTAAAGGAGAAACAATGGATAACAAAGAATATTATAATCAGCTAATCCCTTATGTGATTGAACAGACCGGTCGGGGAGAAAGAGGGATGGATATATTCTCTCGACTTTTAAGAGAGAGAATAGTTATGATATCTACACCAATTGATGATCATATTGCAAGTCTGATTATTGCTCAGTTAATCTTTCTCGAATCAGAAGATCCAGATAAAGATATTAATCTATACATCAATTCACCTGGCGGTGATGTTTATGCTGGACTTGCGATTTACGATACAATGCAATATGTAAAATGTGATGTTGCTACAATCTGCATTGGAATGGCTGCGAGTATGGGTGCAGTATTACTTGCTGGTGGAACCAAAGGCAAAAGAACAGCTCTACCTAATTCACGAATTATGATACACCAACCCTGGGGCGGTGTGCGTGGAACTGCAACTGATATTTCAATTCATGCCGAAGAAATCTTGAAACTTCGAAAAAAATTAAATGAAATATTAGCATTTCATACGGGTAAAGATATACTGCAAATTGAAAAGGATACTGATAGAGATCGTTTCTTTAGTCCTGAAGATGCCCTTCAATATGGCTTAATTGATAATATCCTGATTAGAAAAGACAAGAAAAAGTAATCTATTATTTTCTGAAGAAGCCTTTCAAAATAAAAAGCCATCAACTAATTGATGGCTTTTTTATTTCTCATAAAAACTTGAGTTTATCTTTTAAATATTTATTGAGAAGTTCTCTTGCTCTGAAAAGATGAGCTTTAACAGTGCCGATAGGTAAATTTAAGATTTCTGAAATTTCCTCGTAAGATAATTCTTCTTTATGTCTGAGCTCAATTATTTTTCTGTATTTCTCAGGAAGCGACTCAATTGCGTCGTTAATAATTTGCTGTCGCTGCTCAAGAATAATATTCGCATCAGCTGAGTATGTTGTATCTGGAATTTCAAATTTTGGTTTATCCTCCTCGTCATCATCATCACTATCAATTGAAAACGTATCGAGTTTCTTTTTTCTGAGATAATCGATTGTATTGTTTATCGCTATTCGATAAATCCAGGTGGAGAAAGCATACTCCTGATTATAATTTTTGAGAGAGTTAAAAGCTTTAATAAAAACTTCTTGCACAAGATCTTCAATTTCACTTTTTTCACTAACCATTTTATAAATCAAATTATTTAATGGTCCTTTATATTTTTTCATCAACCAGGCAAAGGCATCTTGATCCCCATTTATTGCTGCATTTATGTGTTTTAAATCTTCAGCTTTCGATTTTTCCGATGCCCTGTCTCTTATTTTCATATTGACATTCTCTTGTTTAATTAAAGTTATTAAATTCTTTTCTGACTATGTTTTTTATAAAAAATCATCAAGCTAAAATATTGAATTGGATTTAATACCAGTAAAACTGTCAAATATAGAATCAACATAAATATAATTTCTGTCGTTCTTTCAATCACAAAAATGAATGTACTTCCTTCAATTAAAAATCGAACAAATTGATATACGATAAAAATTGAAAATGTTGCAATAAATGGAACAAAAATAATCAAGGTCCTGTTCAGAATTATGAGCAATATACTTTTAAAGCCAATTGTTAATTTTTCCCAGAATGGAATTACAAAACTTTCATTTCTCATTATTTTCATTGATTCATTAAAAAGATAAAAATAGAAAAAGCTTTTAAATATCAAGAACACTATAATCATCAAAATAAATTGATACCCTGTATAAATCGAAAGTAAAAGAGATATTAATAAAATCATTCTGAAAATAATTAACAGTATAATTTTTAATTTGAAGGTAAGGATGCTCAGTTCAAGGTTTTGAAAACAAACAAGTTTAATTGCAGCGTATGTCAAATTATAAGTGTTCAATAAAAGTATTATGCCAGCGAGAACAAGCCAGAACTTGCCATCTTTAGAGATGAAAAAAGTCAGATTAAATTCACCGTCAAGACTTATGAACAAAAACCACAACAACAATATTGAGGCAAATTGCCATAAAATTATTCTTCTAAAAATTTCTCTAAAATTTTCATAATAGAAAATCAGTGAATAAGCTATAAAATCTGTTAATCTCATTAATATCAGTCTTTTTGTTATTGAAAACTCAACGCCATTTTAATTCAGTAATCTCAGAGGTTTTTAAATCAAAAATCTTCATTTCGTTTTTTTCAATATTCAGTGCAAGAATATTGAGTTCACTTTGATTTAAATTTATCCAGAGTGTATCAAGTTCAGGTTTAAGGTAGATGAATTTCGAGTCTCTATTTAAAAATTTTTCTTTGATTGAATTAAAACTAATCGGTGAAATAATAATAACCCAATCATTCAATTCACAAACTTCTGTAAACGATTTTTCAAACAATTTGTATTTGATTTTATCATTGACAAACTCATAATGACCAATTGATTTATGTAATTGACCTCCAAAAAACCAGACATTATCATCAACTCGAAAAATATTGTGAGAATTTATACGTGACTTAAAATCGTTTTTCAAAAAAATCGCTGGAGAAAAGATAATTGAATAATTAATATAATCATGATTTAATTGCCAGAAAATCCTGTCTAACTTCTTAAAATCATTTGCAACAAGTTTCAATGAATCATTCTTTTCATAAAATTTGAAAAGATTACTCTCTTTATTCCCACAAAAAATTGAATTAGAATTCGCCAGCTTAATCAGAATTAATTTATTCCCGGATGGATTCATTTTTACATTGCTCATAAAATTAAAATGAAAAACATAATTAAAAATTAGCAAAGCAATGAAGAGAAATTTTAAACCGGGTTTATATTTTTTGTTAACAACCATTATTACCAGTACAATCATCAAAAAATAAATTATTGTATGATTAAGTGAAAAGTTTCTAATCGGTAAATATGCAAAAGGAATATTCGCAAAAAACTTCACTATACTGAAATTAATATTGATTAATTCTGTCAAAGCAGTTTTATAAATGAAAGATGCAAACGGCAAAAAATTAATAGTAACCAAATTCAAAATTATTCCCCCGAGAATTATGCCAGTCAATGGAATAACTATAAGATTTGCCAGTAGAGCTATCACAGAAAATTTGTGATAATAAGAAGCTACAAAAGGAAAAGTCCCGATTGATACAGCCAAAGAAATTAAAATCAAATCAAAAATACTTTTTTTCCACCCAGTTATTTTTGAAACGCCAGAGAGATTAAGTAAGACTGGATAAATTACTCCAATGGAGAGAACCGCTGCAAATGATAACTGAAATCCTGGATTAAATAAATCAAGTGGTTTGAAAATCAATATTAATAATGCAGCTAATGCAATTGAGTTCAATAATGAGTTCTGCCTTTCAATTGAATAGCTAATTAATACGGCGATACTCATTAAACTTGCACGAACCACCGAAGGAGAAAGATTTGCAAGATGAGCAAAAACAAATAATCCTATCGAAACAAAAATAATTTTTAACCAGCGATTTAATCTGCCAGTAAAAGCCAGTAAAATCAAAGCGATATAACCAGTATGCAATCCTGAAACTGCAAGAACATGAATTACGCCAGAATTAACAAATTCCTCTTTTATTTCTTCAGAAATATCACTTCGTTCGGCAATAAAAAGTCCTTTAATATAAGCTGCTGTAACTTGATCAAAATTATTTTCAATCTGCATTTTTAATTTTTGTCTTAAACTATTCAAATAACGACTGAAATTAAAAATTGATTTGTTTTCTTCAATTAAATTTAAGTCATCGAATATATTTGAATAAAGAATGTAATTGATATCCCTGGACATCAAATAAAATTTATAATCAAATTCACCAATGATTTTTGGTTCTTCAGGCTTTAAGATATTTCCAGAGATACGAATTTTATTTCCAGGAGAAATTATTTTTTCAAAGTATCTTGAAGGGAATGAACTTTCATTGATATTGAAATTCACAAAGAAATTTTGATTTACTGGAATCCATTTACCATCCAGAACCAGATTTTCACCATTCAAAATGAATTGAATTTTATCTTTATCGAAGTATTCAACTTTTTCCACATTACCGTAAAGCAAAACTTTCTTTCCACTTAAAGCATCAAAAAGTTTGATTTCTTTTTCATTCTCATAAAACTTAGAAGAAAATATCAAACTGCCCAACAATACAACTGCAAAAGCAATTGAAATTGCTCCATACTTTGAATTAAAACGATTTAAAAAAATTGTAAACAGAAGAGCAATACAAAGAAATATTATTTGAACATTCAGATCAATCTTAAAATTGTATGCGATGTAAAAACCAATTAAAAATAAAATGAGAGTTTTGATTAATGGATAATCATTAACTTTCAATATAGCTTATAATTTTGTTTTTGATTTGATAAAGAAATTTTAATTTCTCTGAAAATTCTTGATGTCCATTTCCAACAAAAATTCCTATCGCTGGATTTCTCGTGTGCCCCTTTACAGATAAATCTTCAATATTCCCATGATCAGAAATTAAAATCAAAAAGTCTTTTTTAAAATTCATTTTTGAGATTACTCCTTCAAGAAATCCATCAAGTTTATTCATCACCTCAAACGCAAAATTAAAGTCTCTACTATGACCCGCATAATCAGTTAAAAAATATTCAAACAAATTAAAGTTAAAATCCAAACTTATAGAATAAAATCTTTCACCTGCATCCTTTGGACTTATTAATTGAAGATTGTAACCAAGTTTCGAACTCCAGACTTCGTTTGTAATTTCTGCAGTGATAGCTTTACCATTTAAAAGGTCATTCACAGTGTTCAATTTTTTACCAGCAGCAAGATAAGAAAATGTTGTAACGCTTAAGGTTCTTCTTCCATTTTTTAGATAATCAAAAAATTTTTGTGGATACGCATTGGAGAAATATGTTTTGAAATTTTTTTTCTCAAGTTCTATGAAAATATTTTTTTGCTGGATGAGTGGCTTCAAAGTAGAATAAGGATATGGTCCAAAATGTTTACCAATGAATTTAGAAGCATTAATACCACAGAAAATCGCTGTCTGACCTGTTCCACTTTGAGGGAGTCCTTCAACTCCCATAGTGGCGTTAATTGGTTTTATTGTAAAATATTCATTCTGAATTCTTGAATTTTTTAATGTTGGAAATTGTCCAAAAAATTCATTGAAGAAATTAAACTTGAAACGAACAAGTGGATTTACCTCAGGATTATTTTTCCCGATACCCAATCCATCTACAAAAATCATCATTACTCGTTTTTTCATTTTTCAGATAAAATTTTATTGTAATCTGTGTGAGCAATAATTGTTACTGGACCTTCATTTATAATTTCTACAGTCATCATTGCACCAAAAATTCCTGTTTTCACTCTCTCATCACCTAAAATTCTTTTACATTCTTTAACAAATAAATCATACAATAAATTTCCCTTTTCAGCATTAGCTGAGTCAGTAAAGCTTGGACGATTTCCTCTTTTACAATCACCATAAAGTGTAAATTGAGAGATTATTAACATCTCACCACTTACATCATTAATGGAGAGATTTAATTTCTCATTTTCATCATTAAAAATTCTGAGATTGCAAATTTTTTCGGCAAGTTTGATTGTATCTTGCTCTGTATCATCTTTGTGAACACCAAGTAAAACCACTAACCCTTCCCCGATTTCTCGATAATAATCATCACCAATTTTAACACTTCCACGACTCACTCTTTGAATTACTGCTCTCATTTCGATTTTTCCCCTGAAATTATTCTGTTTAATCCTGAATAATCTTTTTTAACTTTAATTGACTTAAAATTTTTTTCTTTCATTAACTGAGAAATCGAATCGACAAGTTCATCATCAATTTCAAAAAATAGTTTTCCCTTTTCATTCAAAAGACTATCAGTTAATTCAATAATTCTTCTGTAAAATTTTAATTCATCATCAACAAAAAGTGCTGTGTGCGGTTCGTACAGACGAACTTCTCTTTGAAGTTTATCTTTCTTTTCAAATGATATATAAGGTGGATTAGATACAATTACATCAAAATCTTTTTCATCGGGAATCTGATTCAAAATATCAATTAATTGAAACGAAATATTTTCAACATTCAAATTCTTCGCATTTAAATTTCCAATCTCAATTGCTTTTTCAGAAACATCCAGACAATAAACGAATGAAGCAGGAAAATTTTTTGCCAGAGTTATCCCGATATTTCCACTTCCTGAACATACATCTAAAATTTTCATTGATATATTTTTATCAAGCGAATTGATTATTTCCTCAACAAGCAATTCTGTTTCTGGTCTTGGAATTAAAACATCAGGAGTAACGATAAATTCTAATCCAAAAAAATTTGCTTTACCAGTAATGTATTGCAAAGGCTCGCCTTTCGCTCTTCGTTTCAAAAACTCACGATATTTTTGGAGTTCATTTTCGTTTAAAGGCTTATCGAAACTTGTATATAATTCGAGTCTCTTACATTTGAGTATATCTGAAAGAAGTAACTCCGCATTTAATCTCGCATTTTCAATATTGTATTTTTCTAAATATTCAGTTGCCAGTTTGAGTGTCTCAAGAATTGTCATATTTCAGTAACAGAACCATTTTTTTTAATTTAGTTAAAAATGATATGATATTAAATAAAAACTCAATCAAGAAGATACTGATTATAAAACCAAGAGGAATCGGTGATGTAATTCTATCAACCATCGTTCTCAAAAATATAAAATCAGAAATAAATGATTGTGAAATTCATTACCTCACTGAAAAATTCGCTGCACCTGTTTTAGAGAATAATCCTTTCATAACTCGTATTTACAATTTCGGGAATTCATTGAAAGAAAATATTAAACTGATTTTTCAACTGAGAAATGAAAACTATGACGTAATTTTTGATTTTTATTCAAATCCACGAACTGCCCAATTTACATTCTTAACTAAAGCGACTTTAAAAATTGGTTATGATAAACGTGGTAGGAATTATGCTTATCACATCAAGATTAAACTTGATGACCCGAATATGCATAGTGCTCTTGCTCATCTTGAGTTCTTAAAAGCAATTGGTATTAATGTAACTTCTCAAGACATTCTTTATTTCATATCTGATGAAGAAAAAATTTTTTCTGATCATTACTTTTCAAAAAATAAACTGGATAAAAATTGCATCGGTATAATCCCTGGAGGTGGCTGGAACTCTAAAAGGTGCGAACCTGAAAAATTTGCAGAGATTTGTAGTGAAATTCATAAAATCTGGAAAACAAAATTTTTAATTCTCTATGGTAAAGAAGATTACGAGGATGCAAAAAAGATTTTTGAATTGACTTCAGATATCTCAATTATTGGTCCTGAAACTTCAATTAGAGAAATGGTTGCACTTGTATCGAATTGTATAGCTGTTATTGCAAATGATTCTGGACCAATGCATCTCTCAGCTGCTGCAGGTATCCCAACAATTGGAATTTTTGGTCCGACTAACCCCAATGCTCATGGACCATTTTGTAAAAAATGTTTTTGGGTAAGAAACGAAAAGCTGGATTGCATTCAATGCAATTTGAGAGAATGTCCAAAAAAACATGAATGTATGACTGAGCTTGACCCTCAGCTTGTAATTGATAAACTTAAATTAATTTTTGATGGTGAAAATGAGAAAGATTGATTACAGTAAAATCAGAAATATTATCATTCTCAGACTGGGAAAAATTGGTGATTTAATAATTTCATCATTTGTCTTTTCAGCAATTAAAAAATTTAATCCCGAATCAAAAATTTATCTGGTAACTCTAAAAAAAAATGAAGATGTTCTTCGAGTAAATCCTGATATTGATGAAATCTATTCAATGCATCAAAATGTTCTGGAAATCTCAAAACTTTTTCCATTGAAATTCAACATAAAAACCGATTTGATAATCGATTTGAATGATAACGATTCTAAAACATCTGCTTTCTTACTGAATTTCTTCAAAGCGAAATATAAACTGGGATTTAATTTCTCCTCTCAGAGTAAGTATCTAACTCATCTAATTAATCAACCAGATAAAGAAAAGACTCATCTCATTGAAAGATATGCTCACCTTTTAAAAGAAAGTGGATTACCAATTTCAGATGAAGAAATTAAACCCATTATGTACTTAGATCCAGAAATTGAAAAGAATGTTTTAAATGAATTAAATCAGTTCAAAACACACTACAAGTTAATCGGAATTAATATTTCGGCTGGTGCAAATATTCGAAGATACCCGATTGAAAAATGGAATGAATTAATTAAAGCTTTAAGAAATAAATACGAGTCAATAAAATTCATCATTCTTCACGACTGGCTGGATAAAAAAGAAGCCAGAATGATAACTGGAAATTTTAATCCTGATTATTTCATTCAAACTTCAGGAGATACATTTCAACACTTTGCAGCAAAAATTAAAAATCTTGATTTGTTAATTACACCAGATACTTCTGCAGTTCATCTTTGTTCAACATTTCAGATTCCTGTTATTGCCCTATATCCAAATGTGAAATGGAATTTTGTTAGTTTTGCACCTTACAAAACTCCTTATAAATCTATTCTTTCAAATTCAGAAGAGATTAAAAATATTCCAGTTGAAAAAATTATTGATTCATTTGAAGAACTAATTCACGAATTAAGGTGGACTTTATGATAGAAAAATCCAGATTTGAAATTCCAAAGTGTAAAAATTTTTCAGGATATAAACCCTGTTTTCCTTATTACAATTGTCTTGAAAAAGGATGTAAAGAAAATAACCCGATTGGTAAAAAAATTTTAATCATAAACCTTGATGCAATGGGCGATGTAATAATGACTACAGCTCAATTGCAGGGTTTAAAAAGAAAATATCCGGAATCAACCATCTACTGGATTACTTTGAAGAATGCTTATCCATTACTTCTGAATAATCCATTAATCGATTATCCCCTTGAATGGAACTTTGAGAATATTTTATTCTTGAATGAAATTGAATTTGACATAGTATTGAACGCCGATAAATCCCAACGTTCTTGTGCACTTCATAAATCAGTTAATGCAAAAGAAAAGTATGGCTTTACTTTAAATGAAGATGGAAAGATTGTTCCGGAAAATGCTCTCGCAGATTACAATTATCTTCTCGGAATTGATGATTACTTAAAATTCCGGGTTAATCAAAAAACAGGTCAGGAAATTTTAGCTGAGGCTTGGAATAACGATTATAGAAGAGACAAGTATATACTCAATCTTACATCAGAAGAAAAAAAATTTGTTAATGAATTTCGGATGAAAATTCTTGATAATCCAAATCAAACGATAGTTGGATTCAATACTGGTTGTTCAAATCTTTACCCTAACAAGAAAATGACAATCGAACAACACATTTATTTAATTAATCAACTTTCAAAATTTCCTGAACTCAAATTAGTTCTGCTTGGCGGACCTGAGGATACCGAACGAAATTATAAAATAAAAGAAGCTGTTGGTGAAAAAGTAATTCTAACTCCGACAAATGAAGGATTACGCAAAGGACTCTGTTACATTGATGTTTGTGATGTTGTCATTACAGGCGACTCATTTGGGATGCACGCATCGATTGGATTAAATAAATATGTAATTGTCTGGTTTGGAGTGAGTTGCTGGACAGAGATTGATTTGTACGATTATGGCAAGAAGTTTTATCAGGAAGATCTGGAATGTTCTCCCTGCTGGAAAAAAGTCTGTCCCTACAATCTCGAATGCATTGAAAGAATAGATTTAAATGGAATGATTGAAGAGGTTCTTAGATTTCATAACGAAATAAAAAATGCAACTCGATAGAAATTATTTTTTAAGACTTGAAAAACCTCTGGTTCTTGATGGACCAATGGGAACGCTGCTAATTGAAAGAGGAATTGATTTAGGCTCAAAGCTCTGGTCGGCAAATGCTTTGTTGAATAATCCTGAGGCAGTTTTTCAAATTCATAAAGATTATATTATTTCGGGAGCAGATATTATAACAACTAACACTTTCCGGACAAATCCTTACGCAATTGAACTTGCCAATTCAAATTATTCATCAAAAGAACTTGTAAAAATTGCCGTAGAATTAGCAAAAAAAGCAATTTCTGAAACAGAAAAGAAAGTATTTATCGCCGGTTCTAATGCTCCAGCTGATGACTGCTACCTAACTCGAAGATTGGTTACTATCGACAAATTAATTCAAAACCACAGGGAGCATATTCAGAATTTAATAGACCAGGGCGTTGATTTAATTCTAAACGAGACTTTTGGTGACAAAGAAGAGATTGAGATTGTTTGTAATATTTGTTCCGAATACAAATTCCCGTTTGCTGTTAGTGTATTAATTAATTCAAACTTGAAAACTTTCTTTGGTCAGGAGCTATATGAGACTGTTAAAATGATATCTTCTTTTAATCCAGTATTCATTTCACTGAATTGTTCTAGACCAGAACTAATTTTGCAAGCTTTAGATGTGATTAGTGATTTTCCCCCTTTTGGAGTTTATCCGAATCTTGGTTCAGTTGAATCTTTTAATTCAGGGAAATTAGTTCGTGATTTTTCAAGTGATGCACTAAATCAATTTGTCAATGAGATAATTAAAAAAAATGTGAAGGTAATTGGTGTGTGTTGTGGAGGGAAACCAGAAGATATTAAGTTAATCAGGGAAACAATAGATAGATTATGAAAGAATATTTTTCTTCAGCTAAAATCAACATTGGTTTGAATATAATTTCAAAGAGAGATGACGGTTATCACAATATCGAAACAATTTTTTATCCCATAAAGCTTTGCGATAGAATTATTTTTTTAGAGGATAAAGCTTTTTCAATAGAATGCAACGATGCTTCAATTCCTGTTGATGAAAATAATTTAATTTATAAAGCAAGAAATATTTTATCCGAAGCAATTGGAAAGGAGATTAATGTAAAAGTTAAACTTGAAAAAAATATTCCATCATTTGCAGGATTAGGTGGAGGAAGTTCGAACGCAGCAACAACTCTGATTGCTCTGAATGAAATACTTGATTTACATTTAAGTGAAAACGACTTAATTGAATTAGCTTCAAAAACTGGTAGCGATGTTCCCTTTTTTATTCTCAATAAACCTGCATTTGCTGAAGGTAGAGGAGAAATTTTATTTCCATTACCTGAATTAATTCTGGATTACAAAATTTTAATTGTCATTCCTGAAATTAAAATTTCAACTGCATGGGCTTATTCGAATTTTAAAAACACACAAAAGAAAATCGATTTGAAATTAATCAGAACAGCCGAAGATTTCGACAAATACAAAGAACAAATAAGTAATGATTTCGAGGCAATTGTATTTCCATCCTTTCCAATCATTGAAAACATAAAAACAGAATTAAAAAAATCAGGTTCTATTTTTTCACTTTTATCGGGAAGTGGTTCAGCAGTTTATGGTTTCTTTCATAAAGATTTTGATTTGACACAAATCAAAAATAAGTTCACCAATATGAGAGTATTCGAATGTTAAAAAGAAATCTTTTCATATTTATTTTGTTTAGCGTCTTTTTCACAAATGGTTGTTTTAATAAACAAAGTATTAAGACAGAAACCATTGTAATACTTCCACGAACAAGCTGGAATGCTAATGAACCAAAGGATTTTCCGAAACACACACCAGTTCGTATAACAATACATCATGAAGGGACTTACTTTCCACAGGACAGCGTTGCCTTTCGTCATATCAAAAATATTCAGATATGGGGAATGAGAGAAAGAAAATGGGCTGATGTACCTTATCATTTTTTCATTGATGGTTTTGGAAATATAATCGAAGGTAGAAATATTTTTACTGTTGGAGAAACAAATACTTCTTACGATCCAACAGGACATATTTTAATTTCAATTATTGGTGAATATCACCGACGCCAGAAATTAAATCCTGCTCAATATAATGCATTAATAAATTTAATTGCCTTCCTGTGTAATGAATATAAAATAAGTCCAGATTCAATTCGTGGTCATAGAGATTATTGTAAAGAAGGAGAGACCAATTGTCCTGGTGATAATATTTATGAGATGATAAAAAGTAAGAAGATTCAAAGTGATGTGAAAGAAAAATTGAAATAAAAAAGATTTGAATTTTAATTAATTTGCCCCGAGTTTCGACTCGGGGCAAATTAAAAATTTAGAAACTGAATTTCGTTCCAAGTTGAATCTGTCGTTTAGCACCTGCAGAAGTTGGTCTACCAAATGTAGCCAGACTCATATTACCAACATATCCACCGTAATTGGTCCAGTTAAATACATTAAACACATCAACCATCAACTCAATATTGTAACCACGATATTTAAATACCTTTGACACTCTTACATTAACATTTCTTTCAGCAAAGACATGTTTGAAAATGAATGATTGACCAGGAACTCTACCTGCATTTCTTCCACCTGATGGATAATCATTTGTCAAAACACCATCATTATTAGCATCTACACCGAGGAAAACCAGATAGGGTCGACCGGTTGCAAATGTACCCCATGCACTAAACAGGAATCCATAGGGTAAGTCAAAAATTGTACTGATAGAAATTCTATGTCTTTCATCAAGAGTTGATGGTGCTCTTTTCAGGAAGTCAAGCGATGTATAGTAGAGATAACCATAATAGATTGTATTATCAAATTCTGCATCTGTTTTTGATAAAGTATACGAAATATTGAAACCATAAGAACCAGGACGATATGGTTTATCGACAGTCAAATACATCGCATCATACCAGGAATTTCCTTCGTCAGTCCAGACATTTATTCTACCATATTTAGTGGTCAATTTGCTCTTATAGTTTGCATTGTATGTTGTTATCTCGTTATAACCCCTTACACCTACATAAGATAGTCCAATTGTAAAATCACCAAGTTGTTGTCTTACACCAAGACTGAATTGTAAAGTTTTAGGTGGTTTTAAGTCAGTTGGAATCAAGAAAATCTCTGGTGGAGGTGTTTTACCCTGATTTACTAAATTAAGTAAAGCCTCTCTGGTATAATATGAATTGCTCCATGGAATTGAGGTAGGATCATTACTCTGCGGGAAATAAATATAAGTTACTTTCCAGGTTAATCTAAGAATTTCATCGGAAGCAACATTCCAGACATGACGATCAAAGAAAATTCCAGCACCACCAAAGAGATAAGTTTTCTTATTCTTGAATAAGTCATATGAAAAACCAAGACGTGGCGCAAAGGCACCTAAATAAGGTTTCCTGTTACTTCCATCAGAAAAATATTTCTGATCAAAGAAAGCCGACAAATCTCTCTTTATTGAATCTGGAGTAACAAAATCATTATTAATCATATTAGATTCATAATCCCAGCGTAAACCAATATTTAATGTCAATTGCTCATTGAAATTCCAGTCATCTTGAATATATAAACCAAGTTGTGTATTCCACTTGGTAACATTCGGATTTCCATATCCAATTATCGCATAATAAGGTTCACTACTGGTATCAGCTTTGAAATAATATTGTGGATTCAAATAAAGTTTCTGTTCAGCTTGATATTTTAATCTCTGAAAGAATAAACCTGCTTTAAAAGTGTGTTCATTTAAGACATAAGTGAAATCATTATACAAAGCATATCTATTCTGGAACCAGTTCTGTGGTGCGTGTGAGAAACTACCGAATGCAATGCTCGGGTACACCATTCCAACTTTGCCTTCGGGAGCGATATTGCTAATAGCCCAATTATAAGTTTGGAAATTCAATCTTAATTCATTTATCATATTATCAGAAATTGCATATTGATGTTTAAGGGTAAAGGTATAAACACTATTATCAAAATATCTTCCTCTTTCATAAGCGTTTGTTCCACCAACTCCTAAAATTGATCTATCATATCTTCCATTAAAAGTAAAATCGAAAAATTGTTTAGGATCATATTGATAAGTTAATCGAGCTACTGCTAAATGTTCTTTAAACGGAATATGGAATGTACCGGCATATTGATTCCATATACTATTAGCTGGAACAACTGTAGTATAACCATCTCTAAATTCACCTTCGTATGTAACGAAGAAGTGCATTTTATCTGGAATAATAGGACCACTTATTGATAAACCAGTTTGTCTTCTTTTGTAAGCTGGCTTTGTTTTTTCAAATGCGCCAAGTGCATTTAATGCTTTATCTCTATAAGTTATGAAAGCAGAACCATGGAATTCATTCGAACCAGTTTTGGTTACTGCGCTAATGATGCCTGCTGTAGATTTTGCATACTCTGCTTTATAAAGCTGGGTTATAACTTTAAACTCTCTAATTGCTTCTTGTGGGAAAGCATTTCCACTGCTAAGAAACTGACCTGCTAAACCTCCTTCTACAATTTCATTTTTATACTCAGCTCCATCAATATAAAATCCAAGATTTGTTGGTTGTGCCGCACCACTTCCAATTGTTGAACCAATTGGTTTAATACCCGGCGCAAGAGTTGCTAACTCAAGGAAATTTCTAGAATTAAGAGGTAGCTTTACAACTTGCTCTGGTTTCATCAAGAAAACAACTTCTGAATTTTTCAGAGCAGCAGCTTCAGACTGAGAAACTACTCTTACCTCACCAAGCTCTATCTCTTTTGATTTGAGAACAAAATCAATTGTGAGTGTCTGCCCAACATAAACATCAACGATTTTTTTCTCTGGTCTATATGCTAAGTGCTGAACAGAAATTTCATATTGACCAGGTAATATTGAAAGAATTGAATAACGCCCATCTTTATTTGAGGTTACTCCTCTTGTTGTTCCTGTCTCAACATTTTTCGCAATAATTGCAGCATCTCTTACTGCCAGACCTTCTTCATCAACAACTTTTCCCTGAATCGTTGATGTAGAAAGTTGAGCGAATAAGGAATTAAAAAATATAAACAGGGAGAAAAAAACAGAAAGGTAGGATTTAGTGCTCATACGTACCTCCGTTTTATTTTTTTTATAATTGTTACTCTCAAACTTATCCAATTAAAAAAAAATATTCAAAGACCCCTGATACTTATAATTCTATAATAATATTTCAATTTTAATTCATTTACCGAGGAGCGTTTCGAGGGGAAAATAATTTATGTCAATTAAGTTCTAATCTTTTCATCAAACATTCAAAAATTCGAAATTATTTTTTCAACTTACACAGCTTTCAAGAATTTCAATCGATTTCTTATCACAATCGAGCAATGCTTTCACCCCAATAGGAATTGTATTTTTTGGATTTATATGTCCATAAACAAGATTGTAAGCCACTGGTTTTTTGAAGTTCTCGAAGTAATCTCCAATGACATCATTCAATGAAAGAGTTTTTTTATTCGGATCAGTTTCTTCACAATCAGTAAAGTTACACAGCACTACACCTGAAACTTTATCGAAAATTTTTGCCAGTTTCATTTGAGCAAAAAATCGATCTATTCGGTAAGGTTTCTCCTCAACTTCTTCTAAAAACAAAATCGATTTATCAAATTTTGGCAGATAATTTGTACCCAGTAAAGAAACGACAAGCGATAAATTCCCTCCAAGCAGGATACCATTTGCTTTACCTTTAGTTAAACAATTAATCTTTTGATTATCAGGATTGTGAAATTTTCCAAATGGTTTTGTTGATGTAACCATTTTCCAGAATACCTCTTCTGTAAAAGGATGAACTTCACCAGCAAAGTCAACTGCTGCCATCGGTCCTGAAAAAGTTATAAGTCCTGTTCTCTGGAAAATTGCAAGCTGAAGTGTGGTGATATCACTATAGCCAACAAATATTTTTGGATTTTTTTTAATTAGATTGAAATCAATCTTATCAAGCAAGCGAATTGAACCATAACCACCACGAATACAAAAAATTGCTTTTACATCTTTATGAGCGAACATCGAATGTAAATCATGGAGTCTTTCTTCATCAGTACCTGCAAGATAACCTCTAAATTTTCCGACATTTTTTCCAACAACTACTCGGTAACCAAGTCTTTCAAAATATTTTACTCCCTGATTAATTCTTTCAAGATTATCTGGAGTTGATGCGGGTGAAATTAATCCAATTAAATCGCCTTTTTTCAAATGTGGTGGTTTTATGATTTTCATAATATTTCCTTTTTATTAAAAATAAATAGAAGATCTTATTCCAATTACGAAGTAATCAATTTTGTAACTGGAAAATTTAGATTTCTGATAGATTAGTGAAGCGACCAAATTCTTGTAAAAATTATAATTAATTCGAAGTGAATAATTACTCAGTTGAGTTTCAAGCTGATTGAATAAAACCATTAAATCAGGATTGTAATAAAATTTTCTTGCACCAATTGTAAAAGTTGAATTTATAGATAATTCATAAAATGGAAAATATGTAAGCGATGTTTGAAGTGATAAATATTTTGAACTATCAGAAATTAGATGAAATGAAGGAATTAAAGTGATTAAGAATTTGTAATGTGGATAATAATCCATTCTTAAATAAAACTGAGATGAATTTGTTTTATAATTTCCATTTTGTAAAAAGTAAGAAGCACCTAAACCATAATGTAAAGGATAAACACCATAAACTATTTCAGGCGAAATTAAAGACCCATTATCAGTGAGTGGTTTAAAAAGAAAATCATCAGTGTATTTTCCTTTTATTAACAGAAAATCTGTCTTTAGTTTTAATTTCCAATCAGTAATCCAGTAATGAATTCCAAATGATAGGTTACTCTGTTCGTATCTCCACAATTCATTTTTCAACTGGATGAGATCATAACCTGAAACAAGAAAATTAGATTGACCAATACTCCCTCCTAAGAAAAGAGAGTACTGTCTGGAAATAGTCTTATCGGAATAATTTCCATAAGTAAAATATGTCGAAGGTTGAATTAAAATACTCTGTGAGTAAACAGAAGTAAATATGAAAAGAACGATAAACAAAATTTTATTTAACAAGTTTTAATCCTTCCATTGCCGATTTATCATTTTCACTAACCATCAATGCATTGATGAAATGCTTTCTGGCTTCTGATTTTTTATTAAGATAAAAATATGTCCAACCAAGATAGAGATTTGTTTCATAATCACTGGGATAGAGATCAAAAACCTGTTTAAGATAAGTTTCAGCTTTTAAGTATTCTTTCCTGTTAAAATACATCTGTCCTAATCTCAAATTGGCAGTATAATTTTTCTGATCAAGAGCCAGAACTTCAAAATAAATTTTTTCAAGTTCTGACCATTTTTCTTTAGCCGCAATGGGGAGAGTTAATCCAAGCAATGGTTCGATAGCTTTTTGATTAGTTAAGTTAATCGCTTTTCTGTAATAGTTAATCGATTCATCATAATTTTTTTGAAGGTAATAAAGATATCCAAGACGAAGATTAACCAGATAATCATTTGAATTATCTTTATAAATATTAATCAGCTCGTCAATAGCCTTTTGATAATTTCCCTTCAGTGCTTGATTGATCGAATTATTAAAAGCTTTAATCTTTGAATCATTCTGCTGAGAAAAGACCACTCGATTTAGAATTATAGTGCTGACTAAAACTATAAATATGCCGAGGTAATAAATAAATTTTTTCATACTTCATCTTCCTTTATAAAATTGAACTCACATTTAATTTTATTTAATTCAAGACAATAAAACGATTTCAAAAATCCATTCCTGTCAACAATTATTTTATAATTTCTACTCCAATTTATTGAACGAAAAATTCCTTTTCCATAAAAAGTTATTTTATTCTGGAAGATAAAATCTCCATCTTCCTCCACAGAAAAGTTTCCAGTTGCTTCAAAGGGATTGTAGATGAGAATTAAAATATCGCTTATAATCATTGCCAGAAAATTAGTAAGCATTGAAATTGGATATGAATCACTCCATGTAATATCTTTCATTGATGTAAATGGAATTTGAAAAGAGGCAAGATAAAAATGGTAAAGAGCGTCTTTCTTTTTTCCAATGTAACTCGTAAAGTAAAACACCTCATCATCATTAAAGAAAGTTGCAATCGAACCACTGGAAGATTCAATGTAAGGAATATTAAATGGGTCAATTTTTACTTCCCACTTTTCCGTAATTAATTTACCTGATTTTTTAAATTGAATTTGATATTTATCCCCGTATTCAAAATTGAAAGCATCTTTAATTTTAGAATTAATTTCGAGTCTCTGGATTTTTTCATTTTTCAATGGATAGTCATAAGATTTCAATTCAAAATATTTACCTCGATTTACTACAAAATGACCGAATGGAAATTGTAATGTAGCTCCACCAATCTTATCGTTCTTCTGAAATTGAAAATGAATATGAGGTTCAGGTGAACGACCACTATTGCCACAATGACCAATCACATCTCCTTTTTCAATTTCATCACCTTCTTTAACTCTAATGGAATGTTTTTTAAGATGAGAAATTGCAGAAAATAATCCTTGACCATGATCAATTACAACAGTATTCCCCCAATTTTGTTTGATGTTGATTTTACCAATTTCATTTTCATCAATTCCATCGACAACTTTCACAACTTTACCTTTGTATGGTGAAATTACTGGTAAACCATAGCAGTGAAAATCTTCGGGATTTAAGCCAGGTTCATCATAAGTTTTATTACTCTCATCGGTAATTACAAAATCAAAAGCATATCTCCAGTCTTCTTTATGAGTAAATTCTCCGTCAAAAGCCTGTGAAACCGTCCATTCTCCATTAAAAGGTAAACTTGCATTTATAAATTTGTATTTTTCAAATCGAGCTTTACGATTCTTATGATAATAGTAATTCTCTTCTGGTGAACCAGGTCTAAAATAGAGAAGTACTACCTCGCCTGCGGATTCTCTAAATTTTAAAGCATAGATTATCAGAAAGACAGTGAAATTGAAGGGCAATACAAAAATGTTGAGATTTACTTTCTGAAATATGGAACTCCAGATTATTGTAAGAATGCTCACTATCGAAACACCGAGTAAACTCAAAATGATAGAGCGATTCGATGGAATAATTAATGAACCACCAAGTGCAATTGAAACAATGATTGAATTTAAACTTATCAAGATTCCAAGTTGAGATGAATAATTAATTTGAAAGATATTCAAAATGATCAGAGAAAAAATAAATCCGATTAACGAAAGAAGAAACATAATTCTTGAAAAGAACAAAATCGCAATAAGAATAATTAATCCTGAAATAACAGAATTCTGTAAGATTAAGTATCCAAGATTCAATAGAAATAGATTAACTTCATCTGGCAGGAAAGACAAATATGTAGCCGATTGAAAGAACACAGAATTCGCTTCAAATATTTTTATAGTTCGATTGAAGATTACAAATAGATAAAACGAGATAAGAAAAGGCAAGCTTAATCCCGGTAAATTGAAAGCAAAAGCAAAATAATTTTCGACTGCAGCATTTATAAAAAAGTTAATTAATAAAAAGATTACAAGAACTGGTAAGAAATATTCATTTGGTTTATAAAAAAAACTTAAAGCAGCACCAAAAAGTAATCCATTAAAACCATAAAATCCTTCGCGAATTTTCTTTTGTTCATAATTAAAAATAAGAGCTATGAAATTTGTAATGAGTGTTGAAAAAAGAATTATTGAACCATGAACTGGAAAAATGAATGTTGCAATCAAAACAAGAAATCCGAACCATCTCCTATTCGAAAAAAATATTTGAGAGTAACTGAATAAAGTTGAATCGATTAGAATAGAGAGTTTCATTTCTTTTGAAGTTTCTCAGGAATTTTTTCCAGCTGAGTAAGATAGTCAATGGTTTCTGCTTCTCTTATTACTTCTACATTTCCATCATCCATAATCATAACAACCCTCGGCCTTAGACTTATAAATTGCATCCATTGAGTCATATTATAAGCACCAACATTATGAAAAATGATTTGTTTACCGACAGGAACTGGAGGCAGATAAACTCCATCTCTCAATACATCAATATTCATACATAAATTTCCATAAATAACCGATTCATCTCTTACTTCGCCATAAAATTCTGTCGTTGAAATTTTGTGTTTGTACCAGAAACTTGTAAAGAGAAGATTTACACCCGCATCAACTATAATAGCCTGTTTACCATTGCTTAATCTTTTGTTTGAAACCACACTTGATATTAAGTAACCTGCTTCATCAACTAATGCTCTTCCACTTTCAAGTATCAATAATGGTAATTCGTCTGACCTCAATCCATGTTCAATTATTCCTGATGTAATTGCATCGGCATAATCCTCAAGTGGTGGAATACTAACACTAGCATCAAGATATAATGAATGCAATGTATTCTTACTTGGAATTCCACCTCCAATATCAATGTAATCAAGTTGAAGATTGTACTCGTATTTTACGCGTTTGTACAAATCGGTTAATTTATAAGCAGCAGTTTTATAAGCTTCTGTTGACAAAACATAAGTTCCAATATGACAATGCAATCCAACTAATTTTAAATAATCACTTATCATTATTCTTCTAATTGCTTCATAGGCCTCACCGTTTTCATAATTCAATCCAAAACGATCCCACTTAGGATAAATTCCTGTATCCATATTAACACGGATTGCGACGTTTGCTGTTTTCTTAATTTCTTCAGTTAATTCGATCAGGCTAAAAAGTTCATCGAAATGATCAATATGAATCAAAGCCCCATCATTTATTGCTTTTAGTAATGCTGATTTGGGTTTATGAGGACCATTAAAAATTATTTTATTCCCAGGGACACCCAGAGCTTTTGCTTTATCATATTCAAACTCTGAAACCACCTCTGCCCATGAACCTTCATCATGAAATACAAGACATACGGCGTTTAAATAATTTGTTTTATAAGACCAGGCAAATTGAACTTTTGGATATCTCGTCTTGAAAATTCTAAGTGCTTTTCTCTGATTGAGTCTAATTGTTTTTTCCGATATTACGAAGAGTGGTGATCCAAATTTTTCAACCAACTCTTCAATTGATACTCCATCAATTTTTTCCAGAACCGTAAGTAATCCTGCTTTACCAAATTTGCTGACAAAACCCGTTTTTTGTTTTGTGATGATTGGTTTTGTATAAGTTTTTTTTGATTGTTCCATTATAATTCTCCATAGACTGATAATTTTTCATAAGTTTTCATATCAGAGATTAAATCAATTGAACATCTGATAAACATTTTTCCAATCTCGTATTCTCTAACGGGTTCAACTTTTTCACCTAAAGCAAGTTGAAGTATGTAATAAGGTAAATTCTGTCCAGCAGCTTGAGTTAAATAAACCCAGGCAGGAAGTCTGGAATTAATTTCAAGGAGATAATACTTCCCATCTTTTTTAGATTTCAAAATTTCAAGTTCTAATCCACTTCTCCACTTTAAAGCATTAATCACTTTATGAGTTAAATCAATTAATTTATCATCTCCAATCGTAACTCCTGCCCAACCTTTGCCTTTATCTGTTATAAAAAGTTTTCTCATAGCCACAGCGCCAATGGTATTTCCCTCGCCATCACCGACAGCAGCAACATTAACTTCGTCACCCACAAGATATTCCTGAATAATAATTGGTAAACCCCATTTCGAGGCGATTTTGTAAAAATTCGTACTCACTTCATCAAAAGTGTAACAAATGTAAGCTTCGTAAAAAATACCTTTTACAACAATTGGATAATTAATTTCTTTCAAGATTTCATTAACCTGTGTCAGAGAATTAATCACAAAAGTTTTAGGTGAATCAATTTCATTTTCTTCACAGAATTCAAATAATTTGTCTTTGGACCTTTTTTCAAGATTATCTGTTGTTGGAAGAAATGTTTTTATCCCGAGTACAGCAAGTTCATCGGATATATGAATGAAATTGTAAAGTTCAGAATCAAGAGTCGGGATTATGACATCTATGTTTTCTTTCGAATGAATATATCTTAATCTTTCAAGAAGACTCTCAGGACCTTGAGATGGATAAGGAATCATATATGATCTGGATTTTATTCCATCCATATAAATTCCAGGTTCAAGATTATCATAATGCAGCCCAATAATTTCACCAGAAAAATCAGGGTGATTTAATATTGAACGAATTACAGGTACACCAGGTCCGGGATTATCTGTATTATTCAAACCAGTGACTGCAACTTTCATATTAATCCTCGAGTAGGTCAAATGTTCTCAATTGATTTAGAAAGTCAATTAAATCCTTCTCTGCAGTGATAGGATTGACATCGAACTCTTTGATTAATGCATCAAGGATTTCTTCTCTTGAGAGATTTGATTTAATCTTAGAAATGATAAAAGTGGCAGTTTCATTTAGAAGGAATGAGTCGCCGGTTGAGCCATTAAAAGCGAAACCGCTTTCACTTATTGCAAGATTTTTATTTAATTTCATCGGGGCTCCTTATAACTAATAAACTTGTTGCCCCTCTCCGAATAACTTAGTGACCCCAACGGGAATCGAACCCGTATTTTCACCTTGAAAGAGTGATGTCCTAACCGTTAGACGATGGGGCCAAACTTATGGGTGAGCGACGGGGCTCGAACCCGTGACCACCAGAGCCACAATCTGGCGCTCTACCAACTGAGCTACGCTCACCATTTGTATTGGTCTGTACGCCCGACTGGACTCGAACCAGTAACCCTCAGCTTAGAAGGCTGATGCTCTATCCTGTTGAGCTACGGGCGCAAATCAATATTTGGAAAGAACTTGATAAAAACCCAACAGAATCTTTACTGTAGCAATCAAATTTTCAAAGTTTGTTTTAATATTGAAAAATTGTTTAGAATAATTTCTAATGAGCGATGCAAAAATAAAAAAATTATCTGATTTCACAAAGAAAACAGTGAGGAGTTTATTCTGGTAGCTGAATAAATTTCTTCAACTTGTCAAATAATTCTTTTTTTGACATTGGTTTTGAAATATATTCATCACAACCAGCCTCGAGTAAACGCTCTCTATCGCCTGCTAAAGCATATGCCGTTAATGCAATTATTGGCATATTTTTATATTTCTCTTCTTTTCTTAAATCTTTGACTAAATCAACCCCGTCCTTTTTACCAGGTAAGTTAATGTCAAGCAAAATTAAATCTACTTCATTGTCTTTAAGAAAATCTATTGTCTCCTCATAGGTCTCTGTAAAAAATACATCGCATTTACCCTTGAGAAGTGTTCGAACCAATAAGGCAGATTCGAGATGATCTTCAACATAAAGTATTTTTGGTTTTTCCATAGGATAACTCTCAATTAATTTTTTTCCGATGTAATTTTAAGAAAATTACAAGTTTATTACAATTTTTTTATATTCAAGTAAATCAGTTACTTAATGGAGTGAAATATGAAATATCTAATATTTTTCTTCTTAGTTTTTTCAAATTTAATTTTTTCTCAGAGTATTGTTATTAACAAATTTTTCAATAGCGGCAAATCTAATGGACTGGATGACGCTGTAGAATTACTCGTTATTGAAAAAGACCTTAATTTACAGGGCATGATTCTAAAAGATTTTTCCAGCAGTATGAACAATGATAATGGTGGAAAATTTTTATTTACAGAAAATCCCTTGTGGAGTAAGTTACCTTCCGGGACACTTCTAATAATCAGAGTTAATAATCAAACAGTTGATATCGACACTACTGATTATGTTCTGGATGTTGGTTTAAAAGATACTCTATACTTCAAACAAATGGGCAGTGGAACATTTGACATTGCAACTACTGAACTCGTTATGATTAAAGCTGCTGGCAATGACACTGCAGGTGTTACGGGAAGTATTCATTCATTTGCTTCCGGGACAGCCGGTACATTCTTCAATCTTGCACCTGAACCAAAAATTAGAAGTCCAAGAGGTGCAGGTTCTGGCAAATTCGCCTTTGCTAAAAATTCAACATCATCATTAACTGATTTCAATGGAAATGATGCAGATACATCATCATCTTTAATTCTCGGTCAACCAAATAACGAAACAAATGCACTTTTTATTAATCGTTTAAGGACTGGCGAAACAAAAGTCGAATTATCCCCTAATGTTTTGAAAGATTTTATTCTATTCGACAATTATCCAAATCCATTCAATCCATCAACAACTATATCTTTTAAACTTTTTAAAGATTTAGATATTGACTTGAGCGTATACAATTTGATTGGTAATAAAATTGAAACCATTGCCAGTGGTTTTTATAAAGCTGGTTATTATGAAGTTGCATTTGATGCATCTAAACTTTCAAGTGGATTGTATCTTTATATTTTAAAAACTCGCTCAGGTAGTGTTGTCAAAAAAATGATTTTAATAAAGTGATAAAAGGGAACTTTCGGAGAAAAAATTTCGCAGTTGTATTTCACTTTTGAAATCTTTTTTTGTGTAAAAAGATTACTCTACTTTAGATTTTTAATGACTGGTGTTTAAAAATCCAGTAAGTAAATTTCCAGACAACAGTGGAAAACTTATAAATCTTTCTTTTGAATTAACTACGTTAATTAGAACTAAATTTTTGTAAGAATACTCTCCGAAAGTTTTTTCCCTATTAAATAAGCTTCATTATTTATTGGAATTAATTTGTGATATCTCTCTGGTAGAACTTGTTGCAATCCATAAATAATTGATTCATCACTCACAACTTTCACAACTTCAATAAATGCACCGAGCATTAACATATTCAATACTTTCAAGTTGTTTAATTTGTTTGCTTCTTCAGATGCAGGAATTGGAAATATATTTATATCATCTCGAGTTGGTGGTTTAATAATATTTGTAGAATCATAAAATAAATTACCACCAGGTTTAACAGCCGATTCAAATTTATCAAGAGATGGTTGGTTTAAAGCAATTACTGAATCAAATCTTGAAATGATTGGGGAACTGATCAAATCATCCGAGATAATAGTTATACAATTAGCAGTGCCTCCTCTCATTTCTGGTCCATAGGAAGGCATCCAGCAGACTTCTTTACCTTCCTTCATTCCTGCATAACACAGTATCATTCCCATTGTTAAAACGCCCTGCCCACCAAAACCAGCGAAAATTGCTTCATGTTTCATTTTTGTTCCTCCTTCGGGACTTTCAAATCACCAAGTGGATAGTTAGGTATCATCACCTCTTCAACAAATTTGTTTGATTCGACTGGAGTCATTTTCCAGTTCGATGGACAATTCGAAACTATTTCAATAAAACAAGTTCCTTTTCTTTGTTGTAGAAATTGGAAAGCTTTTTGGATTGCCTTTTTCGCTTTCCGGACATTGCCTGCATTATTGACAGCTTGTCTGGTTACATAGTATGTTCCTGGCAGTTGAGCGACTAAATCCGTTATTTTTAATGGATAACCCATTGTTTTAACATCACGACCAAAAGGTGATGTAGTGGTTACCATTCCAGGTAATGTTGTTGGAGCCATTTGTCCACTTGTCATTCCATACACTGCATTATTAATAAATACAATCAAAATATTTTCACCACGATTGCAAGTGTGAATTGTTTCAGCAGTTCCTATTGCAGCTAAATCTCCATCACCTTGATATGTAAATACTAATTTGTCAGGGAGAACTCGTATAATTCCAGTTGCGACGGCTGTGGCTCTTCCGTGAGCAGCTTCCTGCATATCAATATCCATATAATTATATGCGAATACGGCGCATCCTACTGGTGCAACACCGATTACTTTATCTTGAATATTCATTTCTTCGACTACTTCCATCAATAATCTATGGACAACGCCATGACCACAACCCGGACAATAATGAAGATCTGTATCTGTTAGTGTTTTTGGTTTATGATAAACTAAATTTTCAGCAACACAAATATCTTCTTCAATAAAATCTTGTTCCTCAGTTTTTAAGATCGTTTCATCCATAGTCATTCTCCTTTCAGGAATTTATTTTCAAAATATTCCAGTATTTCTTCTGGAGTTGGAATAATACCTCCCATTCTTCCATAAAATTCAACTCGTGTTTTACCATTTACACTTAACTTAACATCTTCAACCATTTGTCCTGCGTTCATTTCAACATCAAGTATTCCTTTAACTTTTTCAGCAATTTCTGAATAAACTTTAAAAGGAAATGGGAATAAAGTGATTGGTCTAATTAATCCTAATTTATAACCTTTTTCTCTTCCAATCTCTACAACTTTTTTACAAATTCTCGCACCTAAACCAAAAGCTGTTAAGATATAATCAGCATCTTCTATTTTGAAAGTTTCATATCGCACTTCTTTTTCTTGAATCTCTTTGTACTTCTTTTGAAGTCGAAGATTAATTTTTTCCATCTGTCGTGGATCGATATGAAGAGAAGTAATAATATTTCTTTCTCGATCTTTTGTTTTTCCTGTAGTTGCCCAGGGTTTAGAATAAGTTCCTCCTCTGGGCAGTTGCTCAAACAATTCAACTTTCTCCATCATCTGACCAATTGCGCCATCAGCTAAAATCATAACCGGATTTCGATATTTATCTGCTAAATCAAATCCCAAACGAACGAAATCTGCCATTTCTTGTACACTCGATGGTGCAAGGACAATTAATTTGTAATCGCCATGTCCTCCACCTTTTGTTGCTTGAAAGTAATCTCCTTGAGATGGTTGAATAGTTCCAAGTCCTGGACCACCTCTACTTACATTTACAATCAGACATGGAAGTTCAGCTGCAGCAATGTATGAGATTCCTTCTTGCATCAAACTGATTCCTGGACTTGATGAGCTTGTCATAGCTCTTTTACCTGCACCTGCAGCTCCATAAATCATATTGATAGAAGCTACTTCACTTTCAGCTTGCAAAACAATCATACCTGTTCTATTAAACGCTTCTCTTGAAAGATATTCAAGGACTTCAGATTGTGGTGTGATTGGATAACCAAAGTAGGCATCACAACCCGAACGAATAGCTGCTTCTGCTAAAGCTTCATTACCCTTCATTAATCTAAGTTCACCCATATCAATTGACCTCCAGGCTCATATCTTTTTGAACATTTGATATTGTTGCGACTTTCTCTTTCTTCTTACCAGTTTTTCGATAAACTGTAATAACAGCATCAGGACAAACAAGAGCGCAGTTTTCGCATCCTGTACAATTATCCTTAATCTTTACCATATAGTGATAACCTTTTTTATTGATTTTATCACTCAATGCAATTGTATCCTGAGGACAGGCTACAACACACAACTCACACCCTTTACATTTTTCAATATCGACAACAATATCACCCTTAACTTTTGCCATTTTTTACCTCATAAATTTTTTTGGTGAATTTTTGATTTAGAAATCTGGAAAATAGAAGCTGATAGAAGTGATTCAACGAGGAAGGATTGAAAGGAATTTTTTATATGTCCAGAATTTTTAATTATCCCGTCATAAATTCTCTCTCGCATGTTTATCGGCGTGATAAGATGAACGCACAAGCGGTGCAGATTCAACAATTTTCAGTCCTATTTTTAATCCTTCTATGCGAAAATACTCAAATTCTTCAAGTGAAACAAAGCGATGAACTGGCAGATGTTCTCTTGTTGGTTGTAAATATTGACCGATTGTAACTATATCACAACCATATTCATACAAATCTTTCATAACATCAATTACTTCTTCATTCGTTTCACCAATTCCTACCATTATACCTGATTTGGTTCGTAAACCTCGGTTCTTAAACCATCTGATTAATTCGAGACTTCTTTTATATTTAGCTTGTGGTCTTACAACTGGATAGAGTCTTGGAACAGTTTCAACATTGTGATTAAGAATATGAGGAGGATGTTTCATTATTATTTCAAAGGCTTCTTCATCACCCTTGAAATCCGGAATTAAAATTTCAACTGTACAATCTGGAGAAGTTTCATTTATCAATCTGACGGTTTCGGCAAAGATTGAAGCACCACCATCTTTTAATTCATCTCGATTAACTGAAGTAATTACACAATGACGGAGATTTAAATTTTTAACTGCTTCAGCAACTCTTCTTGGTTCATCTTTATCGAGGACAGATGGCATTCCCATTTTTACAGCACAGAATCCACAGCTTCTTGTGCAGATATCACCAAGTATCATAAAAGTTGCTGTTCTGTGATTCCAGCATTCAGAGATATTGGGACAACGAGCTTCTTCACAAACTGTATTTAAATTATTCTCTCTCATTAAACGATAAACATCACTAAAATTTTCACCAACAGGGAGTTTAACCTTTAACCATGGTGGTCTATGTGTTAAAACTCCCTGTTTCTCAACTTCCTCTTTATATCTTTTTTGAAATGAATTGATTTTCAATTTTTATTCACCTTCAAATGTTTCAAGTAATTCTTTAATTCGTCTCATAAACTTACCAGCAAGGGCACCATCAATTAATCGATGATCATGACAGAGTGAAATATACATCATATGTCTAATTGCTATTGTATCCTGTCCATCAACTTCAACAACAACTGGTTTTTTAGTTACAGCACCTACACCAAGAATTGCAACTTCTGGTTGATTAATGATTGGGTTACCAAATAGTGTTCCATAAAGTCCGTAGTTGGTAATTGTGAATGTCGAATCTTTGACTTCATCGGGCAAAAGTTTTTTGCTTCTTGCACGAGTTGCTAAGTCGTAGATGCTTTTAGCAAGTCCGGTTATATTTTTCTCATCAGCATTTTTAATCACTGGAACAATCAATCCCATTGGTTCGAGAGCAACAGCAATTCCGATATTGATATAATTTTTCAAAACAACATTTGTCCCATCGATTGATGAATTCACATAAGGAAATTCTTTTAAAGCTTTTACAGCAGCATCAACTATAAATGGTAAATAAGTTAGTTTTACTCCCTCTCTCTCAAAGAATGCGTCTTTATTTTTCTGAATGTAATTGTGAATTTTAGTCATATCAACTTCTTGAATTCCAACGACATGAACAGAAGTATCCCGACTCTTAACCATATGTTCCATTATTAATTGACGCATATGGTCCATTGGTTCAATTTTTACTTTCTCACCCGGTGCAAATTGAACTCTTTCAACAGTTTCTTTAAATGGTTTTTGTTCAGGTTGAACAATCTTTTGCTCAGTTAATCTCTTTGGTGCTGAAATTTTTCCTTCTTTTCTTTTCTCAATGTAATTCAAAATATCTTTCTTAGTGACTCTACCACCGAGTCCTGTGCCTTCAATTGTTTCAAGTTCTTCCATCGAGATTTTTTCTTCTTGAGCAATTTTCAAAACAAGTGGAGAATAAAATCTTGATTTCTCGACTTTTTCTTTCTTTTCAATTACCTCAGGTTTAGGTGTTGATTGTAACTTTTCAGGTTCAGTGACTGGCTTTTGTTCTTCCTTTGTGATTTTTAATACATAACCAGTAGGAGCAATTCTTGCGACAACAACACCAACATCAACAGTTTCCTGTTCTTTAACTAAAATTTCAGCCAGCACACCTTCAACTGGTGATGGAACTTCTGTATCAACTTTATCTGTACTGATTTCAAATAGTGTTTCGTCTTTTGCGACTTTGTCACCAACTTTCTTATGCCATTTAATGATTGTTCCTTGCATCACACTTTCACCCATCTTGGGCATTACGATATCAATCAGTTCTTGAGATGTTTGAGCTTGAGAAGATTGTGGTGAAGTCTCCGTCGGTTTTTCTTGTGGTTTTATCTCCTGAGTTACATCAGTTTCAATTAAAGCCACAACAGTCCCAACTGGAACAGTTTCTTGTTCGAAAACTTTTATCTCAGCTAAAATTCCTGATGCCGGTGAAGGTATTTCTGTATCGACTTTATCTGTGCTTATCTCGAAGATAATTTCGTCTTTATCAACTTTATCACCGACTTTTTTATGCCATTTGATAATTGTACCTTCATTTACACTTTCACCCATTTTAGGCATTACAACTTCAACTTTCATTTTTCCTCCATTAAAATTCCATTAGTTCTTGAATTTCTTTTTTAATTTTTTCTTTATTTGGTAGAATAAAATTTTCTAAGTTAGGATGATAAGGGATATGTGTATCATGAGCAGCAAGTCGTCGAACTGGTCCATCAAGATACTGGAAACAATTGTCAGAAATCAAAGCGGCAATCTCAGCACCAAAACCAGCTGTGAGAGTATCTTCATGAACAATCAATACTTTTCCTGTTTTCTTAACGCTACTAAAGATTGTTTCTCGATCAAGTGGAATAATTGTCCGAACATCAATTATTTCAATTGAATAATCTTTCAATTCATTAGCAGCTTTAATTGCTTCGTGAACCATTAATCCCCAGGTAACTATTGTTAAATCATTTCCTTCTTGCTTGATTGAAGCTTTCCCAAAAGGTATCATATAGTCTACATCTGGTTCAGGTGACATTGCAAATGTTTGACGATATAATCCTTTATGTTCGAGGAATAAAACAGGATCATCAAGATGAATGGCTGTTTTGAGAAGTCCTTTTGCATCTGCAGCATTGGAAGGATAAACAATATATAAACCAGGACAATGAGCAAAAAATCCTTCGATGTTTTGACTATGATAAAGTCCTCCATGAATAAATCCACCACAAGCTGTTCTAATTACAACTGGTGCAGACCAGCTTCCATTCGAACGATAACGAATTGTTGCAAGTTCATCTCGTATTTGCTGCATAGCTGGCCAGATATAATCAGCAAATTGAATTTCAACAACGGGTTTCAATCCATGCAATGCCATTCCAATTGCAACACCAACAATACTCGCTTCAGCAAGTGGTGAATTGAATACTCTTTCTTTCCCAAATCGGGATGATAATCCTTTTGTTGCAGTAAAAACTCCACCTTTATCATCAGCTACATCTTCACCAAAAATGTACATATTTGGATGTCGTTCCATTTCTTCCTTCAAAGCGTGATTAATTGCATCCACCATTACAATTGGCTTACCTGGATTCTCATTTTTTTCATAGATAATATCTTTTCGATTGATTGCATCCGAAAACACATGTAATAAAGCTGTTTCAGGTTTTGGGTCGGGTGCTGTTTCTGCCCAGGCAGCTGCTTCTTCCACTCTGTCGTGAACTTCTTTTTCAAGTTCTTTATATGCTAATTCAGTTAAAACTTCTTTTTCAATTAACAAATTTTTGAAACGAACAATTGGGTCTTTTTGACGATCCATTTCAAGTTCTTCAGGTGAACGATATTTTCGATGATCATCTGAAGATGAGTGCGGTAAAAGTCTGACGACATCTGCTTCAATTAAAACAGGACCCTGTCCACTTCGAGCATATTTAACAGCTGATACTGAAGCTACATTGGACTCAAGAAAATTCGTTCCGTCAACTTTTAATCTTAATAGATTTTTGTAGCCCTTCGTCATTTCATAAACAGAACCACCTTCGCCAGCGACTTGATTTTCGACTGGAACTGAAATCGCCCATCGGTTATTTTCAATTAAAAAGATAACTGGCAATTTTTCTCGACTTGCCCAATTAACTGCTTCATGAAATTCACCTTCACTCGTGGCTCCTTCACCAGATGAAACAAAAGTCACTTCATCTCTTCCAAGTTTCACAGAAGCCAGAGCACAACCAACTGCTTGAAGATATTGTGAACCAGTCGGAGAAGATTGAGTTGGTATATTCAGAGCTTTTGAACCATAATGACCTGGCATTTGACGGCCACCAGTGAATGGGTCATCAGCTTTTCCAAGTGAATGTAAAAATACTTCTTCAGGTTTTATTCCGAGTGTTAATGAAAATGCAAGCCCACGATAATACGGGAAAGCCCAATCATAACCAGGTTTTAATGCTCGAGCCATAGCGACTTGAATTGCCTCATGTCCAGCACAACCAATATGAAAGAAAACTTTGCCCTGTTTCAACATTCTCAAAATTTTCTCATCAATTGCTCGAGAAAGCATCATATATCTTAATACAGAGATTAATTCTTCTTTTGTCATTCCACCAGCAACTTCTTTTCTACCAGTAGGCTTTTTATTAACCACTTTTTCTTCTCTGTTGTTAGCCATTAAACGCCCTCCAAAATTTTTTCTGATGAATATTTTATAAACTCATCGATTGATGCAAAGTTTAATGCATCATCATAATGGAAAATCTTCATAAATTTTCCTGCTAAATTTTTCTTCACTTCATCAATATTAATTTCTTGATTTAATATTTTCTGAAGCGAAGTCACGCCCTTATCTTTAATTCCACAAGGAACAATTTTATCAAAATAACTCAAGTCTGTATTAACATTAAATGCAAATCCATGCATTGTAATCCAGCGGGAGACTTTGATTCCCATTGCACAAATTTTTTCATCATTGACCCATACACCTGTTAAACCTGGAATACGATAAGCTTCAACATTATAATCTTTCAGTGTTTGAATTATCACTTCTTCAAGCTCTCTTAAATAACGATGTAAGTCCTGATATAAATCATCCAGTTTAATAATTGGATAACCGACAATCTGACCGGGTCCATGATAAGTAATATCACCTCCACGATCTATTTCAAACAAATCGATTTTCTCTTCAATTAGTTTCTGAGGGCTAATCAATAAATGTTCTCTTTTAGCAACTTTACCGAGTGTATAAACATTTGAATGTTCGAGTAAAATCAAAACATCAGAAATTTTTCCATTGAGTCTGAGATTATGAAGTTTATGTTGATAATCCCAGATTTCTTTGTAAGGTTCTATACCAAGGTTAATTATGTTAATAATTCTATTATTCATTCAATTAAGAATTAAATTTATAAACGAGATTTTTAATTAAGTCAAACAAAGTTTCTAATCAAATAGTTCAATTCAGCTTAAACCAGAATCTATTACAAATGAATTGCTTCACCATAAGCATCAGCAGCAGCTTCCATAATTGCTTCTGAAAGAGTTGGATGGGCGTGAACAGTTTTGAAAATTGATTCACCCACTGCCTCAAGAGATTTAGCCAGTCCAAGTTCAGCAATTAACTCTGTTGCATTCTCACCAATAATATGAGCACCTAAAAGCTCTCCATATTTTGCATCAAATATCAATTTAACAAAACCAGTATTCTCACCCACTGCGAGAGATTTACCATGACTTCTAAAGGGATATCTTCCAACTTTAATTTCATGACCGAGTTCCCGGGCTTTCTTTTCTGTCAAACCAATACTTGCAACTTGAGGTTGACAGTATGTGCACCCAGGAATATTTGAATAATCAACACCGGGATGATGAAGTCCAGCAATTTGTTCAACACAGGCAATTCCTTCAGCCGATGCAACATGTGCAAGCCATGGTGGTCCATTTACATCGCCAATTGCATAAATACCCGGAACACTGGTTTGATAAGTTTCTTTATTGACAACAATGAAAGATTTTTCTGTTTTAACTCCAACCTGCTCAAGTCCAATGTTTTCAATATTTCCCTGAACACCAATTGCAACAAGAGCAATTTCAGCAGTTAATGTTTCTTCCTTTCCATTTGCGTCAACTTTGACTTCAACTCCCTTACTGGTTGTTTTTGCTGATAAAACTTTTGTACTGGTTAAAATTCTAATTCCATTTTTTACAAATTCTTTTTCAAGAGTTTTTGAGACTTCTTCATCTTCTACTGGAAGAATTTGAGGCATCATTTCGACAAGTGTAATTTTTGTTCCAAGCTCATTATAGAAATAAGCAAATTCAACTCCAATTGCACCAGCACCAATAATAATCATATCTTTTGGTTGACGCTCAAGGACCATTGCTTCTGAACTTGTGATGATAGATTTTCTATCTATCTCAATTCCCGGGATTTGTCTTGGTCTTGCACCCGTTGCAATTATTATATTTTTTGCTTTAACTAAGCTTTTATTTCCAGAGGCATCGGTAACTTCAATTGTATTTTTATCGATTAGTTTACCAAAACCATCATATTTATCGATTTTATTTTTACGCATCAAGAATTCGACACCTTTAACAATTCGAGCCGAAACATCCCGACTTCTCTTTATGATTTTGGTAAAGTCGAAAGAGTATTCTTTAATATTTATTCCATATTCTGATGCTTTTTTAATTGTATGAATAACTTCGGCGTTTTTGAGTAATGCTTTGGTTGGAATGCAACCCCAATTAAGACAAATCCCGCCAAGTTTATCTTTTTCAATTATAGCTGTTTTAAATTTTAATTGTGCTGAACGAATGGCAGCCACATAACCACCTGGACCGCCACCAAGAACTGCTATATCATATATTTGTTCTGACATATTTACCTATCTTTTTATTCAATTTAATTATACTTGTAAGTTTTTTCAATGAAAGTAATCTGGTGTTGACAGAATTTTAAAATATGATGAATGAAAGCTCTTAAAGATTTTTTGTTAGAAAATCATCTTTTATTAAGATTAATACAACTTGAGACAGCAAATATAAAATAGATAAAACTTTTAATACTTAAAACAAATCTCTTGTTTGAAAAAACTTATCATGTGAAATGTTAATCTGATAAATAATTTATGATTTTAATTACACTGGTGAAAAGAAAATCTTGATTAAACAAACCAGTAGTGAAATGATTGAATGAATAATTTTAAAGAGTAGTAATTACTTATCTTTAAAATGAAAAAGCCAGGAGCAAATCCCGGCTTTAATAATCAGGACAGAAGCTAATCTTTTAAAACTGTTGCAACAGCTGATTTCTCAAATTTGAGTTTTACATTATCAGCTACCTGAACAACAACTGTTCTATCATCAATTGAGGTAATAACGCCATAAATTCCACTTGACATTACAACTTTATCACCTTTTTTGAGTTCGCTCAGCATCTTTTCACGTTCTTTCATTCTTTTTTGCTGCGGTCTGATCATCAAAAAATACATAATCAAAAAAATCGCAGCAAACATTATTAAAGTGCTGATCATACTTGCACCTGGATCCTGTCCTGGTTGTGGAGCGAATAATAATATTGAGTTAATCAATGATTTCCTCCTTATTAATTGTTAGTTTATTTGAAATTTGAACAACTTTTTCTTTTTTCCATTCACTAAAACGATCTTCCAGAATCATTTTTCGTGCTTCTGACATCAAATTTAAGTAAAATCTCAGATTATGAATAGAAGCAAGTTGAAGAGCCAGAATTTCTCTGGCTACAAATAGATGACGCAAATAGGCTCTTGAAAAATTCTTACAGGTATAACAATCGCATTCATCATCAACTGGTGATTCATCGTCTTTAAATTGACTATTCTTGATTGAAAGAACTCCTTTGCTTGTAAATAAATAGGCATTTCTCCCATTTCTTGTTGGCATCACACAATCAAACATATCAACACCTCTTTCAATTGCCTCAAGAAGATTTTCAGGTCGACCTACTCCCATCAAGTATCTTGGTTTATTTTGTGGAAGTAAATCAGTTGTGTAATCTGTTATTTCATACATTTCATCAGTCGATTCACCAACTGCAAGTCCACCAATAGCGTAGCCATCAAAATCAATTTGATTTAAATCGTTAGCAGAAATTTTTCTTAGCTCTTTAAAGACACTTCCCTGAACAATTCCAAATAAATATTGACTGTGTTCATAAATTGGTTCTGTCGATTTAAAATGATCGAAACATCTTTTTGCCCATCTTGAAGTAAGTTCAACTGATTTTTTAACATAATCATATTGAGCTGGATAACCTACACACTCATCCAAAACCATCATAATATCAGAACCAATGGACCTTTGAATGTCAATTACTTTCTCGGGAGAAAAAAAATGCATTGAACCATCAATGTGAGATTTAAATTCAACGCCATCCTCGTGGATTTTTCTCAATTCAGCCAGACTGTAAATTTGAAAACCACCACTATCTGTCAAAATTGAATTTTCCCAATTCATAAATTTGTGTAATCCACCAAACTTCTGAAGAATTTCAGTGCCCGGTCTTAAATATAAATGATAAGTGTTTCCTAAAATTATCTGAGCACCAATTTCATAAAGTTCACGATGCTCCACTGCTTTAATTGTTCCTTGAGTGCCGACTGGCATAAAAACAGGTGTCAAGACCTGACCGTGAGAAGTACGAATTATACCTGCTCTTGCTTTGGATTTTGATTCAGTTTTAATCAGTTCAAAAAACATTATCCTTGATCTCTCACTAATTCGGTCATCTTAACAAGTTCAATACGATTTGGTGTAGCTTTTATAATTGTGAATTTGAAATTATCAATAATAAACTCCTCTCCTTCAGAAGGAATTTTTCCAAGTCTATTCATGATATAACCACCAATCGTTTCATATTTTCCTTCCACAATATCAACACCAATATTTTCTCGAATGGTATCAATCTCAACTCTTCCACTGATTAAATAAGTATTTTCAGCAATTTTCCTGCAAATATTTTCATCAACATCATATTCATCTTTAATCTCGCCGAGAAGTTCCTCAATTAAATCTTCCGTGGTTACTAGTCCCGATGTACCTCCATATTCATCCACTATAATTGCAATCGATATTCCTTCCGACAAGAATTCTTTCAGCAATTCAATGCTCGATTTAGTTTCAGGATAAAAATTAATAGGTTTCATTATATCAGTAATCTGATTGAACTCGGTAAATAAATCATTGAGATAAACAACTCCTCGAATAGTATCCAGTGAACCTTCATAAATTGGAATTTTCGAATATCCACTGTCAATAAAAATTTGATACAATTCTTCTTTACTTGCATTGATGTCACAGGCGACTATTTCAGTTCTTGGTTTCATCGCTTCATTAACTCTTTGATCGCCAAGTTCTATAACTCGGTCAATAATTTTTTTATCTTCTTTATCGACTGCACCTGCTTCAAGACTTTCTTTTAATAAAATCTTAATATCTTCCTTTTCAAGAATTTGAGGCAAATTAAATTCAAGTTTTAATTTTCTAAGAACATATCTTGAAATGTTTTCAAGCAGCTTTACAATAGGGAATAAAACTGCTTTGATAAATTTGAATGGATATGAAAAATAAAGAATTGCTATATCAGCAACTTCTTGAGTGAATGCTTTTGGAATAACTTCTCCAAAGGTCAGTATTATCAGAGTTGTAATCAATAGTGTCGAAATTTCCGAGAGTTGAAAAGAATTTTGTAAATACAATCCGAAAAAAGAAGCAAATGTAATGTTTGCAATATTATTGGCAACGAGAATTGTTACAAAAACTTCTTCTGGATTTTTGATTATTCTTCTTGCGGCTTTTGCACCAAAGACATTTTGCTTTGCTCGTATTTCGATTTTAATCTTGTTGGCAACAACGAATGCAATCTCAGTTGCTGAAAAATATGCCGAACCAATTAAGCTTAAAATCATAATTGCTAATTCCATAGTCTAATAAACCACTTGAATTTCTTTTTCTCCAGCTAAAAATTTCTCATTAAAGCTATTACCAGAAGACTTAAAAAACAAATTCATATAAATTCGAGATTTTCTTGATTCGCTTTTTAATAACTCATTTGAACCAGTTGTTGAGAGATTATAATTAAATTTTTCAACCTGAAAAGGATTTAGAAATATTTGAGATGCATTTACAGGATAAAACACTGAAACAAGATTTTTATCTGAATAAACTTCAAAATTCAAAGAGTCTATTTCAATTTTTTTATCCGTTGGATTTTTCAAAATAAAATCAATATTAAAATGTAAAAGTGAAGGTGACTCAATTTTTGGCATTGCATCGAACCAGATATCAATTTTATTAATTGTAAAACTAATCTGCTTACTGCTTTTCAAATGATTTAATTGACTGCAAGAAATAAAAGCGATTAGAAAAATTAGAATAGATTTTCGATAAAATTCCATAGAGAGACATTAAATTTCTGTTTATAAATTATACCAATCGAAGCAAATACCCACAACAAAATATTTATAATCATTGGAATATCTGTAATGATTATTTGAGTCGGATTTTCACCAAGATTTTTCTTATGAACCAGATATAAATACCTGAATATTCCATAAACAACAAAAGGAGTAGTAAAAACTAAATTTTCAGTTTGAAAAATTTCTCTTGTTCTTTCAGAAACTGTGTAGAGAGCATAAGAGATAACTGTTCCAGCAGCTGATATTGTTGCCAGTTGATCGGCAAATAAAATAGAATAATCATTTAAAACTTTTCTTGTACTTAAATTATTCTCAATGACAGCAAGTTCGCTTCTTCTTTTCGTCACAGCTAAGAATAATGAAAGGAACAATGTAGTAAGAATTAACCAGCTTGAAATATATACATTAATTACCCAGCCACCTGCAATAATTCTAATCATAAATCCAAAAGCAATGAAGAAAATATCGAGCAAAACAATTTGTTTTAATTTAAAACTATACAGGATGTTAATTATAAAATAAACAGTTAAAGCAAATTTAAACTTCGGATTTAAATCGTAAGCTAAAATTATCATACCAACAAAAAAGATAAAAGAAATAATAATTGCATTTGGAATGGAAATTTTTCCAGAAGGTAAAGGACGATTTTTCTTGGTTGGATGATTTTTATCCTGTTCTAAATCAGCAATATCATTAATGATATAAACAACACTCGACAAAAAACAAAAAGAAACAAACGCCTTTAAAGCAAGGGATATATAACCCAGTTCAAACAAATGATGAGAAAAGACTAATGGAGCAAAAAGAAAAAAGTTTTTAATCCATTGTTTAATTCGAATGAGCTGGAGAATAACCTTAAATTCAGAAAACAATACTTTCCTCATAAACGCCATAGACTTTCTTTAATTCATCAACCATTTCACCAAGAGTTACATAATTTCTTGCACAATCTAAAACATAAGGCATAAGATTTTTCTCATCAATGGCAGCTTGATGAAGAGCTTCCAGTTTTTCTTTTACGATTTCATTATTTCGTTCCTGACGAAGTTTTGCAAGTGCTTCCCGTTGTTTGATTTCAACTTCAGGTGGAATATACAGGATTGGAATTTCGAGTTTTTCTTCTTTTTCAACGAACTCATTAATACCAACAATAATTCGTTGTTTTTCTTCAATTTCTTTTTGATATCGATAGGCAGCATTGGCAATTTCTTTCTGGAAAAATCCCATTTCAATTGCTGGTATTACTCCACCAAATTCATCAATCTTACGGAAATATTCATTTGCTTCTTCCTCGAGTCGATTTGTTAATGCTTCGATGTAATAACTACCACCAAGTGGATCAATTGTATTAATCACCCCAGTTTCATAAGCGATAACTTGTTGAGTTCTCAAAGCAATTTTTACTGCTTTCTCACTTGGAAGTGCAAGAGTTTCATCCATTGAGTTTGTATGAAGTGATTGAGTTCCACCTAAGACTGCAGCCAGAGCCTCGAAAGCAGTTCTTATAATATTATTTTCAGGTTGCTGTGCAGTAAGAGAACAACCAGCAGTTTGTGTATGAAATCTTAACCACCAGCTCCTTGGATTTTTAGCCTTATAAACTTCTTTCATTCTTCGTGCATAAATTCTGCGAGCAGCTCTAAACTTTGCAATTTCTTCAAAGAAATCGAGATGTGAATTAAAGAAGAACGAAAGTCTAGGAGCAAATGAATCTACATCCATTCCTCTTTCAATACAGGCTTCGATATAAGCAAAACCATCGGCAAGTGTGAATGCAAGTTCTTGTGCAGCAGTTGAACCAGCTTCTCGAATATGATAACCACTGATTGAAACTGGATTCCATTGTGGAACTTCATTACTGCAGTATTCAATCATATCAACAATAATTTTCATCGAAGGTCTTGGTGGGAAAATATATTCTTTCTGTGCAATGTATTCTTTGAGAATATCGTTTTGTAAAGTTCCTCTTAACTTTTTGAAATCAACGCCTTGTTTTTCTGCCACAGCAAGATAAAAAGCGAATATCATTGCTGCTGGAGAATTAATTGTCATTGAAGTAGAGACTTCACCAAGAGGAATTCCATCAAAAAGTCTTTCCATATCCAGTAAAGAAGAAACCGAAACACCACAAATTCCGACTTCGCCTTCAGACATTGGAGCGTCTGCATCCCAGCCCATCAAAGTTGGTAAATCAAAGGCAACAGAAAGTCCAGTTTGACCATGTTCAAGTAAATATTTGAAACGTTTATTGGTATCCTCTGGAGTACCAAATCCTGCAAATTGTCGCATTGTCCATAATCTACCACGATACATATTTTTATGAATTCCACGAGTAAACGGGAATTCACCAGGGAAACCAAGATCCCTTTCATAATCAAAATCTTTGAGGTCGTCGGGGGTGTAAAGTATCTCAACTTTATTTCCACTGATAGTATTGAAAGTAAGTGGAATAGTTGGTTGAGATTCAGCTTCCTGTTTCCATTTTAATTTTTTCTCTTTGAAATTTTTGTTTTCCATTTTTACCCTCTCTTTTTAATAATCTTTACTGGGATTCCTTCCGAACCTTCGATCAAGTTCGTCGATGGTCAATTTTATAAAAACAGGTCGACCATGAGGACAAACATACGGAATTTTAGTTGCGAATAGATTATCAATCAAAGATATCATTTCTTTTTCTGTTAATGGATCTCCAGCTTTAATTGCACTTTTACAAGCAAAAGATTTTGCTAAGTTTTCTTTTTCTTCAGTAACATTGGTAAGTGCAAATTCTCGATACATTTCCAAAATTTCAAGCAGGACTTCTTTCTCTTTTCCTTGCTTGACATCTTGAGGTATTCCATTGATTATAATTGTTGATTTTCCAAAGGGTTTTAAATCAAAACCAATTTTTTCAAAATAATCTTTCAATTCGATCAAAAGTTCAAAATCAGGTTTAGATAATTCTACTGTCTGAGGAAATAATAATTGTTGAGATAGAGGTATGGAATTTTCAATACTTTGAATTGCTTTTTCATAAAGAATTCTTTCGTGAGCAATATGTTGATCAATAATCATCAAACCATTCTTAATCGGAGTTAAAATGTATTTGTTATGAAGCTGCCATACCTGCCTTGTGACAACAGCTTCATCTTTTTCATCACTTTTTTCAAAAGAAAGTGAATTGATCAATTGTTTAGTTTTTTCAACTATATCCAGATCAGTGAATAACTCGTCTCGTTCTGACTGATTTGTTCGGGTAATTTCAGTTTCAGTTCCAGCAAAATCTTTTTTTGGTTGACCATAAATTTCTTTTGCAATAAAACTATGAGGATTTACCACAGGATTTTTAATTCTGGTTTGACTTGTAAAATCATCAAGTTCATTTAATGCAAGTTGTGGAGTAAAATCTTTTGTTGATAATGCATCTTTAACAGCGGAATAAACTGAAGAATAAACTAAATTTTCATCATCAAATTTTACTTCGAGTTTTGATGGATGAACATTAACATCAATTCTTTTTGGATCAAGGTTGATAAAAAGTAGATAGAAAGGAAATTCTCCTTTCTCTATTAAATGCTCATAGCCTCGATAAACAGCATGAGACACTGATTTGTTAACAACATACCGATTATTCAAGAAAAGAAATTGCTGACCTTTAGTTTTTTTTGCAAAGTGAGGAGCTCCAATATATCCTGAGATTGAAAAACCATCTTTTTCAAAATTGACTGGTATTAATGAGTCCAGAAACGATTCGCCAAAATAAAATTGAATTCTTTTTTCAAGTGAGGATTGTGGTAAATCAACAACAAGTTTTTCATCGTCAATAAATGTAAATCGTAAATTCGTGTAACTTAAACTCAATCGCTGAAATGTATCATAAATATGCTTAAACTCTGTTGCATTTGATTTCAAAAAATTTCTGCGAGCTGGAACATTGAAGAAAAGATTTTTAACAATGATGTTTGTCCCTTTTTCACAATGTACCTGGTTTTGTTCAATAATCTTTCCGCCTTCAACTATTATCTGTGTTCCTAATTCCATTTCCTGAGTTTTTGTTTTCATCTCAACTCTTGCAACTGATGCAATCGAATAAAGAGCCTCACCTCGAAATCCAAGAGTTGTAATTTTTTCAAGATCATCGACATCAGAAATTTTACTTGTCGAATGTCGATAAAAAGCAAGACGAGCATCTTCCTCTGACATTCCAATCCCGTCATCAATCACTTGAATCAAAGTTTTGCCAGCAGCCTTTATTATCAAAGTGATATGAGTTGCTTGAGCATCAATTGAATTCTCGAGCAATTCCTTGACAACTGACTCTGGTCTCTGAACAACTTCACCAGCAGCAATTTTTGATGCGACACTTTCAGGTAAAATTTTAATCTTCTGCATATCCTTTTAAGCTCTCTAAAACAATTTACCCTTCATATAATTTAATTTCAAATGAATTAAAATTGTTTGAAAAAATTAGTGTTAGAACTACAATTTCACTTCTACTGGTAATCCAGTTCTCAATGATTGAACTACTGCAAAAGTTGTTTTAGTGGTTAAAAATAATGTTTCAAGATCTATGGGAGAATTTTCTCCCTTTCTAATTGCATTAATGAAAGCCTCTACCTCTTCTTTATGACCTTTGCCGAAATAATTTTTCGATTTTTTCTTTCCACCAGAATAAAAATCTACACTCTCAAAATTATTCAGAATTGCACTTCGTTGAAGTGCAGAAACTTCGAGATACTCTTTTGGAATTGAAGCATCACCATTAGCTTGATAAATAATTGTTCCAATCGAGCCATCTCCAAATTTCATGACTATTGAGAGAGTATCTTCCTCTTTAGTGTTTCCCGCTTTTTCTGATAAGGACTGGGCAAAAACAATTTTTGGATGTGAATCACAAAGAAATGACAGCGTATCGATAAAATGACAGACCTCACCAATAATTCTTCCACCCTGCTCTTCAAATTGTGTCCAGTGATTGAGATGAATCTTTCCGGCATTAACACGATACAAAAAATTAAAAGGTCCTGATGGAAAATACTTTTTTATATCCTGAATGCTTTTAGCAAATCTTCTATTAAAACCAACAAGTAAAAATTTATCTTCCACATCAAGATTTATGATCGAATTCAACTCCTCATCATAAATTGCCAGAGGTTTTTCAACAAAGACTTTTTTTCCTGCTTTTAATGAATCAATTACATAACTGGCATGAGTATCATGACGAGTTGCAATAAATACAACATTAATTTTTTCATCGTTTAAAATTTCTTCAGCAGAAGTTGTAAATTTTTCAAATCCAAATTTAGTTGCTACATTCTTTGCTGTAAGTCCATCTGTTGTACAAACAGTAACAAGATTAACATTTAGATTTTTTAAGTGAGGTATCAAATAAGACTGGGCAAAACTTCCTGCACCAATAAAACCAATTCGAATATCAGATATTGGTAATGACTTTTTAGTGGTAATATAAATTTTTTCCTTATCAACTCTATCCTGTTGATATTCGAATAGAATTCCTCGATAAAATTCTTTTACTTTTCCTAAAATCAAATCATAAGCTTTTTCAAATTCTTCAATTTGAAATTTGTGAGTGATTAACGATTTAAAATCTAACTTTCTTTGAGAAACTAAATCTACAATTGCCTGCATATTTCTGTTTTCAGTCCATCGCACAAAACCAAATGGATAATCAATCCCCATTTCTTCATATTTAGGATCGTATCTGCCAGGTCCATAAGATTTAGAAATGACCACTTCGATTTCTTTATTATAGAATGGACCTCTTGGAATATCCATCTTTACTGCACCTACTACCACAACTTTTCCTTTTTCACGGGTAATTAAACCTGCAAGTTCAATCGGTTCATTACTTTCTGTACCAGCAGTAATTAAAACTTTATCAACGCCAAATCCATTCGTCAGATTGATAATTGTATCTTTTTCATTTTTAGAACTTTTTACAACAAAGTCGCATCCAAACTTTTTTGCAAACTCGAGTGCTTCTTCTGAAACATCAAGACCTATAACTCGACAACCATTCGCTTTCAACAATTGAACTGTAATTAAACCTAAAAGGCCAAGACCAATGACTGCAATATTTTCACCAATCAAAGGAGAGGCGAGTCGAATTCCCTGAAGTGCAATAGCTCCAATGGTTGTAAATGCAGCTTCTTCAAGACTCACATTATCTGGAATTTTAACGCAAAGATTTTCTGGAACGAAAATAATTTCTGCATGATTTGCATAACCAGCACCAGCACATGCAACTCTGTCCCCAGGTTTAAACTTCTCGCTTGATGATTCAATTACAATTCCAGATGAACTATAACCTAAAGTTTTGTAATCATTTAAGTTTCCAAGTATTCTTTCTATTGTAGGTATTAATCCATCTCTTCTGATAATTTGATAAACCTGTTTAATAATCTCAGGATTTTTATAAGCTTTTATTAATAAATTTTCTTTTGTTGCTTCAATTGTGCTTCTTTCAGTTCCAGCACTGATTAATGAATAATAATTTTTAACCAGAACACCTTTAGGTTTTAAAAGTGGAATGGGGAGATCAACAACTTTCATCTCCCCATCTTTAATTCTTTGAACAAGCTGTTTCATTTTTCGAAATCTTCTCTAAGGACTGGTTTTCTTCCAATCGAATAATAAACGAATTTATACTTTAATGCCTTTTCAATATCAAAAACATTTCTACCATCAAAAATTACAAATTCTTTCATTGCTTTTCTCATTGCCTCGAAATCTGGGGTTCTAAATTCATTCCATTCAGTTGCAATTATTAATGCATCTGCATCTTTACAAGCTGAAATTGGATCTACTGCATATGTAATCTTATCACCATAAACTTTGCGAGTGTTTTCCATTGCTTCAGGGTCATAAGCTGTAATAGTTCCACCGAGTTCAAGAATTCTATCAATGATTTTAAATGCTGGTGCTTCTCTTACATCATCTGTCTCGGGTTTGAATGCAAGTCCCCAAAGTGCAAATTTTTTCCCTTTAATATCATTATTAAAATGTTTAAGAATTTTTTCAACAAGGATTAATTTTTGTCTTTCGTTTGTTTGAATTACTGCATCAATTACATTTGAAGCCACCTGAGCTTCTTGAAATGATTTTTGCAGTGCTTTGATATCTTTGGGAAAACAACTTCCACCAAAACCAATTCCCGGGAATAAAAATCTTTTCCCAATCCTGTTGTCAGCTCCCATGGCAATTCTAACCATATCTACATTAGCACCAACTTTTTCACAATAATTTGCAATCTCATTCATAAATGTAATTTTAGTTGCAAGAAAGCAATTCGCTGCATATTTAGTGAGCTCAGCACTCTTTTCATCCATGAAATAAATCGGGTTACCACTTCTAACAAATGGTTCGTAAAGTGTTCTCATTAGTTCTCTGGCTTTTTCTGATTGTGTTCCCACAACAATTCTATCCGGTTTCATAAAATCTTCGACTGCAAATCCTTCACGCAAAAACTCAGGATTACTAACTACATCAAAAGGATAATCACCGGCTTTCGATTTGATTTTATCCCTGACTAATTCTGCAGTCCCAACAGGAACTGTACTTTTATCCACAAAAATTTTGTAGCTCTTTTCATTTAATTGACTTAATATTTCACCACACTGTTCAGAAACTTCAAGGATATGTTTTAAATCAGCAGCACCATCATTTCCCTGTGGAGTTGGAAGACAGAAGAAAATTATTTCAGAATTTTCAACAGCATATTTTAAGTTCTCAGTAAATTCAATCCTGTTTTTCTGAAGATTATGATTTAATAATTCAGCAAGATTCTTTTCATAAATTATGGGGTCACCTTTTCTAAATCTCTCTAATTTCTCAGTATCTTTATCAACACAAATAACTTTATTACCAGTTTCGGCAAGACATACTCCTGTTACCAGACCAACATATCCAGTACCAATAACAGCTATTTTCATATATTCTCCTTGAAATATTTAGAAAGTCTGATTTTAGTTTTTATCATATCTTCAGAAATTAATTTTACATCACCAAGCACAGGCATAAAATTCGTATCTCCATTCCATCTCGGTACTACATGAAAATGAATGTGTTCTTCAATACCAGCACCAGCTACTCTACCAAGATTAGTTCCTACATTATGCCCCTGTGCTGACATTGTTTTTTCCAGTGCTTCAACAGATTTTTCGATTAGATAAAAAGTTTCTAATCGTTCTGACTCATTCATCTCACTTATTTTTGCGATATGGCGATAAGGAATAATTAGAAGATGACCATTATTGTAAGGGTATCGATTCATTAAGATAAATACTTCTTTCCCTTTATACACAACCAGCGAATTATCATCATCAACATTTTCACTTTTTGCGTTACAGAAAATACAGCCTTCTTCCTTAGGATTTTGAAATGACTCAATATATTCAGATCGCCATGGAGAAAATAATCTTTCTATCAAGCTTCTTCTTCCTTTTGCTTTTCGGCTGCTGCGATAATTTTTGCTTCTATTTCTTTAGGTACTTCTTCATAATGAGATAATTTCATTTCATAGGTACCTTTTCCTTGAGTCAAACTTCTGAGTTGAGTTGCATATTTAAACATCTCTGCAAGTGGAACCAATGCTCGAATAATTTGAAATTCTCCATCTGAATCCATTCCAAGAATCTTACCTCTTCTACTGGAAATATCACCCATTACATCACCCATAAATTCTTCAGGAACTCGAATGGTTACTTCTTGAATTGGCTCAAGCAAACAAGGATTTGCTGCAAGAAAACCTTTCTTGAAAGCTTGAGAACCAGCAATCTTGAAAGATAATTCATCAGAATCGACTGGATGATGGGAACCATCAAACAAAGTAACTTTTACATCAACAACTTTATAACCTGCCAGAACACCTTTTGCCATTGTTTCTACAATTCCTTTTTCAACTGCCGGAACAAATCTTCCTGGAACAACTCCACCAACAATCGCATCAACAAATTTGAAACCTTCACCTCTTTTTAATGGCTCAAGTTTAAGATGAACATGACCATATTGACCACGTCCGCCAGTCTGTTTTTTATGTTTGTATTCTGCATCTTCACATGAACCTTTAATCGTTTCACGATAAGGAATTCTTGGCTCTACTAAATCGACTTCTACTCCAAATTTATCTTTCAATTTTTTTGCAGCTAAATTTAAATGTAATTCACCCTGTCCACCAATAACTGTTTGAGAAAGTTCAGGATCAAAATACATAACAAAAGTTGGGTCTTCCTGATGCAAAGCATGGAAACCATTTGCGATTTTATCTTCATCACCTTGAGATTTCGATTTGACTGCAAAATGAATTATTGGTTCAGGGAATTGAATTTCCTTAAATCTAATATTCAAATTTTTTGAGCAAAGAGTATTATTGGTATGTGTATCTTTCAACCTAACTACAGCACCTAAATCACCGGCGTAAAGATGGGCGACTTCAGTTCTATTTCTTCCATTTAAAACATAAATCTGACTTGTTCTCTCAAATTTGTTTGTCGAAACATTGATGAGGTCAAGTCCATGTGTAATTGTTCCGCTATAAACCTTGAATAAAGATAACTCGCCAATTGCAGATTCGGCAATTGTTTTAAATACAAATAAAGCTGGTTCACCATCTTCCTTAATTTCTATCTCGATTTCATTTCCATTTTGAAATCCTTTTACTTTGTTTCTATCTGCTGGAGATGGAGTAAATGAAACAATAAAATCCATAAAACCAGCAACATTTATATTTGAAGTCGATGCAACTGGTAAAACAGGAACGATAGTTCGATTCAAAATGCCTTTCTTTAATCCATTAAGAATTTCTTCTTCTGTAAGCTCACCATTTTCAAAATATTTGTTCATTAAATCTTCATCGGATTCAGCAATCTTCTCGACTAATTGATTTCTAAGTTTAGAAGCTTCTTCCTTTAGATTATCTGGGATTTCCTCAATTCTGTATTTACCATTTCCATTTTTCTCGTAAACGAGTTGTTTCATCTTTATCAAATCAATAACAGAATTAAAATTTAATCCTTGATTTACAGGGAACTGAACTACAATAGCATCATGAGTAAGTTTCTGATTGATTGAATTTACTACACCTTCGAAGTTCGATCGTTCATTATCACATTTATTAACCAGAATCATTCGTGGAAGTTCATTTTGATTTATCAATTTCCAGACTTTTTCACTTCCAACTTCAATTCCTTCAACAGCTTTAAGAAGAAGAACAGCAGTATCAGCAACACTTAGAGCACTTAATACTTCACCAATGAAATCAGCATAACCAGGAGTATCGATAATGTTAATTTTATTCTGGTTCCATTCACAATGCATAAGAGCTGCTGAAGTTGAAATTTGTCTTTCAATTTCTTCAGGTTTGAAATCGGAAACAGTATTTCCATCTTCAATTTTACCCATTCTTGTAGTGATGCCTGCAGTATATAGCATAGCTTCTACTAAAGAAGTTTTACCAGCACCACCATGACCGACCAAGGCTATATTTCTAATATTTTTTGATTTATACTCTTTCAAGAGAAACCTCCGTTAATTTATTTTTAATTATAATTTTTTAAAATTAAAGATGAATTAAACATCACAAATCTGGTGAAATAAATTGAGCAGGAATAAATGTTGTTTAAATTATCATTCAAAACCAGAGCAAAAAAAATAAAACTATTACCCTGACCGTCTGAATAAAGTTTGAAAGAAAACTCTAATCCCTTTGAGTAAAGCTCTTGCATTCGATTGTAATTCATCAATTGGTTCTTCGATAGTATTAACTACTTTATCTTTGATTCTTTTATAATCTCTGGCGGTTTCCTTAAATGGTTCCAGAGTAGAACTTATCTGATTAATTTCAGAATTAATATTTTTAGAAAGAGTTGAGAGGTCCTCGAGAGTAATTTGAAATTTTTCCAGTACCTGGTTTAATTTATTTACCGTGTCTGAAATATTGTTATCAATATTCTTTACGGACTTCAGTAAATCTTTAAGGAAAAAGATAAAATAAATTAAAAATCCACTAATAGATAAATAAACCAGGACGAGGAGAATTTTTAGCAATAATTCCACTGGATTTCTTAAGTTGATTCTTTTTCACGTTTATAAGCATCAACGCCAGCATCAATAGCAGATTTTACTCGACCTGCCTCTTTTGTTACTTCAGTTTTAATCTTCTCGACTTTTTCTGATGCTTTAGTTTTTGCCTCTTCTAAAACTTTTTCTGCTTCAGATAAAATATTCTGAGCTTTCTCTTTGGCTTCCTGAACTAAAGTCTCGGATTTTTTTTTACCTTCATTTATTAATTCTTGAACTTTTTCCTTAGTCTGAGAATAAATCTCATCAATATCTTCTTTAATATCTGAAGCCCTGTTCTTGATATCCTGCCTTAGTTCTTTACCACTTTTTGGAGCAAAGAGAAGAGCGACTAATCCGCCAACAACACTGCCAGCGAGAAACCCGATTATTAAACCTTTTGCCACGCCTTTGTCGGAAGCCATTGTTTCCTCCATTTTTATTCAAAATTAATTATAACTTGCTTGAGTTTCAAGAAAAATAAGTAAAAGAAAAATTTACTATGGGAATATTGAAAAAATTATTCTTCTGTCGATTCGATTTCAAAAACTTTTTTGTGAAGAACTTTCTTTTGAAAGTAAATTAAACCAAGAATTCCCATCAAAATTGCAAACCATAATGTGGCTACTCTAATTAAAAATGTTGAAACAAAAGCAATGTTTAATGGAATTTTAGTTCTCACCAGAAGAAGTGTGAGGCTACCCTCTGTGGGACCAATTCCACCAGGTACAAGAAGTAAACCACCAATAATTGTTGAGAATGAATACACAAAAAGCGACCAGAAAAAAGTAGCTTCTGTATTAAAGACTTTTAAAATCAAATAAAGACCAAATGCCTCAAATCCCCAGGCAATCGCTGCTAAAATTAACATTGAGAATAAAGGAAACGGTTGAAGTAATTTGTAGGAATGTTCGTAAGCGACTAAAATTTTTTCACTGATATTATGAAAATATTTCAATCGAGAAAAAAATTTAATAACAGGTTCTGCAAAAGGTCGATAAGAAAGTCCAAAAAGAAAAATGCTGAAAATTATCAAAGTAGTTAAAACAATTTCTCTACCAAAATTAAAATAAATGGCTCCAAACATCGCAACCATAAGTAACGAAACAAAATCACCCAATCTTTCAACGAGAATAACAGGTGCAGAAGCATGAATGGAGGTTTTATTGTATTCTTTGATTAGATAAGATTTTAATAATTCACCAACCTTTCCTGGTGTAATAGACATAATTAATCCACCAAGAAAAATTGAGAATGAAATTTTTCGAGGAAGTTTAATATTAAGCATTCGGAGAAAATAATCCCATCGTTCAAATCGTAAGTAGTAGTTAAAAAAACTTAAAAACAAAACAAGAGGGAAATATCTAAAATCAAATAACGAAAAAGCTTCTATTAACTTTTCAAAATCAATATAGATTGAAAAGCCGAGATAAACGATTGCAGCTAAAACAATTCCGATTATTATTTTCTTTTGTAGATTTTTCATCGATTATTTTTTTTAATTATAATTCAATTTCATCGTGTGATCGATTGAAGCATTAAATATAATTTTTGCAATGGTAACCCGACAACATTGTAATAACATCCATTAATTTTTTCAACGAAAACCGCACCGAGATCATCTTGAATTCCATATGAACCAGCTTTATCAAGACAGCTACCACTTTCAACATATTCATCAATCTCTTTGGAAGTTAATTTGCGAAAAGTGACGAGGGTCTTTTCGACATCAATTAATTTCTTCTTATTATTTTGATTAATCAGACAAATTGCAGTATAAACAATGTGAGTCTTACCACTCAGAGTTCGTAACATTCTTTTTGCATCATCAGGTGATTTTGGTTTTTCAAGAATTTTCCCATCGATTACAACAATTGTATCGGCTGCAATGATTATTTTATTTTGAAATTTCTTATTAGCTACTTCAGCTTTATCCTCAGCTAATTTCTTTGCGTAATAAACTGGTTTCTCTCCACGGTGATTTTCTTCAATCTGTGGATGAAAAGATTTAAACTTCAAACCTAAAAGTTTAAGTAAATGTTTTCTGCGTGGTGATTGAGAAGCTAAAATATAATTATAACTCTTTAGTTCACTAAGGCTCATTTATAAATATGAGATGATTTTTTAAGGGACGGTTTAAACATTACCTGAACATTGCTTTAATACTTCCCCAGGTTCGCTTCACACTTGAGACACTATGTAAAATCGAAATTTCATTGGAATAAGAAATCGTTCCGTTGAAATCGACTATTTTTAATCTATAGTAATAAACAGAACCAAGGGACTTGAAGGCAGTTTCATCGATGAAGGTGTAGAAGGAGTTATTACCTTTAGGCTGGATAGAACCAATAGGAATAAAATCACTGTTTAGAGATTTTCTTTCTACAATGAATTCTTTTACTGCTGATTCTTCTTTACTCTTCCATTCAAGGATAACTCTATTACTTTCACTTCGACCCCTGAAAAATTCAAGAGTAGCTCCCGCAAAAAGCAAAGAGATGAAAGATAAAAGATATACTGTCGTAAAAACCTTTTTCATACTGTTCAAAAATAATTTAAGATTAATTGAATGTCAAACATGGCAATGAAGGATTTTATTTACAATTCTCAATAGGACAACTTTTCAAGTCGAAGATTTATTTTGATATTCAGTAAGTTTTCGAGTACTTTTTTTCGCCTTTCTGAAGCCCATAATTCACTTTCTGGTGGATGGGTAAGATACCTGAGAACCATAATAAAAGATTTTCCATTTTTATCAGGGATAAATTTTATATCGTTAATTAATGCATTATGAGTTTTTTCAAGTCCATCGGAAAGTCGAAGTATACCTGCAAGTATTGAAATTTTTCGAATTTCGTCATCATCAAAATCTTTAAGATTTTTATGCTTTTCTTTTGGAAGAGCTTTCCTGTGATACCGTGCAATATTTGCAATCATATTTATTTCTTTTTCATTAAAACCGATTAGTTCAGAGTTTTTGATTATAAAGTTAATTCACATGACTCATTTTTTAATTCATAATTAGTGTATATCTATCATTTTCAATTCCACATTTAGTTTCGTTAACCTAATATAAAAAATAAACATTATTAAACTACGAAAGGAAATTCCGACTTGTCGGTATTGGTTCGATTATTCTGACAGATTATATTTTTATTTTTTAAGGTTTTGGGATGACCTCACCTCGTTTGGTAAAAACCTTTTTTTCATAATCAAGCAAATATAGGTTCATCGTTTCAATTCCACATTGAGTTTTATTAACCTAAAAAATATTATCAAACTATGAAACGAAATCCCAACCTATCGGGATTGGTCCGATTACAACAGTTAAAAATGGTAGATTAAAGCCGTATTTCGTCAAGTTTCAATTCCACATTGGTCCGATTACAACTATAATTACCAAGATAAAAATTTTTGCCATTGATTAGTTTCAATTCCACATTGGTCCGATTACAACGAATTAACTTCCTTTCTTAAGTTCTTAAGTTATCGTGTTTCAATTCCACATTGGTCCGATTACAACTTTTCAAGGTTAGCGGTTTTTTCTTCTGTGTCTATAGTTTCAATTCCACATTGGTCCGATTACAACACAATTCCACCAGCTTTATGCCTCCCTTTGCCAAATGTTTCAATTCCACATTGGTCCGATTACAACTTGAGAAGTATGCAATTACTGACAAGGGTTCAATCCGTTTCAATTCCACATTGGTCCGATTACAACGTCAGGAAAAAACTCAGGAAAGAAGTCAGGAAAAAAGTTTCAATTCCACATTGGTCCGATTACAACTTGCCTGTTGTTGCCTGCTCGTGCTTGCTGGTCGGCGTTTCAATTCCACATTGGTCCGATTACAACTTATACTCCTACTTTAATAATACCCCGTTATCAAGTGTTTCAATTCCACATTGGTCCGATTACAACTGTTGCTCGTGCTTTGCTGTTGCTTTGCTGGTCGGCGTTTCAATTCCACATTGGTCCGATTACAACCTTAATTTATAAAATAAATGATATTAATATGAAAATGTTTCAATTCCACATTGGTCCGATTACAACTTAGAGAATATTACGATTATTAAATAGGTGGGAAAAGTTTCAATTCCACATTGGTCCGATTACAACCCGGTCTTCAGCCCCTAATATAATATTCAAAATTAAGTTTCAATTCCACATTGGTCCGATTACAACTCCTCAAACTCTAACTCCTTAAGCCTCACAATTAAGGTTTCAATTCCACATTGGTCCGATTACAACCTGAGTTATGGAAAGTTTATATCCTTGGAGGGGTCGAGTTTCAATTCCACATTGGTCCGATTACAACTATAGTTTCCTTTACTACGACGATGGAACTGGGAACGTTTCAATTCCACATTGGTCCGATTACAACATTTTTCTAACAGGAGCATTAATTGGTAGTTTGTTAGTTTCAATTCCACATTGGTCCGATTACAACAGAATATCTTGTCGTTTTTGAAGCCTCGATTAAGTCGTTTCAATTCCACATTGGTCCGATTACAACAAATATTATTTTTAATAATTTGTTTTACCCACCAAAGTTTCAATTCCACATTGGTCCGATTACAACTCTTTAATCTTTTTGAGAACTGATGGAAGACGCCCTGTTTCAATTCCACATTGGTCCGATTACAACAATATGGAGTTAAATGCATTTATAATTAGTAATGCCGTTTCAATTCCACATTGGTCCGATTACAACGTTCACTTGCTTTATATTTCCATCGGGGCGGTTTGGGTTTCAATTCCACATTGGTCCGATTACAACGCGAATTTTTTTATTTTAATAAAAATAGAGCCGTCGTTTCAATTCCACATTGGTCCGATTACAACCATTGACAAACTGGGACATAATTCAAAATAATTTTCCGTTTCAATTCCACATTGGTCCGATTACAACTCTCCAGCAAATCAAAATAATCAATTTTCAATAACCGGTTTCAATTCCACATTGGTCCGATTACAACTCTCAGTTTCCCCGTGTTGCAAAATATAATAGTGTTGTTTCAATTCCACATTGGTCCGATTACAACAAACATTCAAGATACTCAAAACCAATAACTCATTTCGTTTCAATTCCACATTGGTCCGATTACAACCTTTGTTTAATGCACAACAAAGTATGCAACAGCAAAGTTTCAATTCCACATTGGTCCGATTACAACGGGGGTATAAGATTATCAATAAAGAAGATAATTAAGTTTCAATTCCACATTGGTCCGATTACAACGCGAACTAATGCAAAAGTTTCCTATGCTGTTTGGACGTTTCAATTCCACATTGGTCCGATTACAACTTCAATTGCTAAACTATTAATGGATAACGATGTTAAGTTTCAATTCCACATTGGTCCGATTACAACGAAACAGGTTTATTCAATGTATATGGGGATTTTATTTGTTTCAATTCCACATTGGTCCGATTACAACTGTCTATTTAGCACTCAACATTATTGAAAATTATTATGTTTCAATTCCACATTGGTCCGATTACAACCAAATGGAAGTTCATTAAGGCAAATCGGTTGTGTTGCGTTTCAATTCCACATTGGTCCGATTACAACAAGACAGTCGTTACACAGAGGGTAATTCCATTTGTGTGTTTCAATTCCACATTGGTCCGATTACAACTTATGACTTGATACCAAAGAACAGAATTCAGTACGCGTTTCAATTCCACATTGGTCCGATTACAACTGGAGAGGAAATCGCTTCAATTATTGGTGTTAATTAGTTTCAATTCCACATTGGTCCGATTACAACCAATAAATCCCCCGTATTGGTCAATGGAAATTTTAAGTTTCAATTCCACATTGGTCCGATTACAACAATTGAGGAAATACAGAAAGGTGCATTAAAAGGAATGTTTCAATTCCACATTGGTCCGATTACAACAAAGATTAAAAACGATTTATTGAGTAAGATTAAAGAGTTTCAATTCCACATTGGTCCGATTACAACGATTATAGTAACGGAATTGATTATTTTTTTTTAATGGTTTCAATTCCACATTGGTCCGATTACAACTCGAAAGAACTGCATTATTAATTGAGACTTTTCAAGCGTTTCAATTCCACATTGGTCCGATTACAACTAATATTGAAGTATTTTCTACTTTAAGAACATTACAGTTTCAATTCCACATTGGTCCGATTACAACGGTTAAACAGGAAAATACTTACAATGTAGGATCAATGTTTCAATTCCACATTGGTCCGATTACAACAAGGCTTGAGATATTGAAAGCTATCAAGGAACTGGTGTTTCAATTCCACATTGGTCCGATTACAACACATTCCCGATACCTTGAATATTCAAATCGTAATCCGTTTCAATTCCACATTGGTCCGATTACAACATAGGAATGTTGGCGGATTAAACTTAAAACAAATTGGTTTCAATTCCACATTGGTCCGATTACAACTCCTCTCCGTGCAAAGCATCGAAAACCGCTTTGCAAGTTTCAATTCCACATTGGTCCGATTACAACTGCTAATGCAGTTCAAACTAAAAGTTCATTAGCAACGTTTCAATTCCACATTGGTCCGATTACAACAAGATAAAAAAAATGAGGTAATAAATGCCTAAAAAAGTTTCAATTCCACATTGGTCCGATTACAACATTTAGTTCAGGAACTTCAGGAACTTCAGGAACTTCGTTTCAATTCCACATTGGTCCGATTACAACAAATGAGCAAACTATTAAAGTTATATTAAAACAAAAGTTTCAATTCCACATTGGTCCGATTACAACCACTCTCAAAATAAAAAATTACTTTGTACAAAACCTCGTTTCAATTCCACATTGGTCCGATTACAACATATATGCAGGAAAATAATATTACAGGTAATCTTGAGTTTCAATTCCACATTGGTCCGATTACAACTGGAATATTAGTTTATTTATCATTAGATAAAGTTGAGTTTCAATTCCACATTGGTCCGATTACAACAAACTTTGGTTGTCTGCGAAAAGATATAATGGTGGAGTTTCAATTCCACATTGGTCCGATTACAACTGCTGGCATAGAAATAATACAGGTAAAGATTTTTAGTTTCAATTCCACATTGGTCCGATTACAACTTTTGATTTTTATGTTGATGCAAATAACTTAATAATGTTTCAATTCCACATTGGTCCGATTACAACCAATTCGTCCAAAATGTAGAAGTCTAACAAAAAATTGGTTTCAATTCCACATTGGTCCGATTACAACATTAGCTTATGTTGTTAAAATCTTAACTAATCCAAAGTTTCAATTCCACATTGGTCCGATTACAACAAGTTAAAAATCAAATTCCTGTCGCAATAGCAAACGCGTTTCAATTCCACATTGGTCCGATTACAACTTATCTTATTGCAGAAAGTGATGCACTAAGTTTTATGTTTCAATTCCACATTGGTCCGATTACAACATTACTTGAGGACATCGAAAAGTTCGACAAAGACAAGTTTCAATTCCACATTGGTCCGATTACAACGCCAAAACCAAATAGTGTCATATCACTTAAGTGATGAGTTTCAATTCCACATTGGTCCGATTACAACCACTTGCCGAACGAACTGGCAAGTATGCAGGAACAGAGTTTCAATTCCACATTGGTCCGATTACAACAATCCAAGTGGGAATAGATGGACTTCGTGCACTTGCGTTTCAATTCCACATTGGTCCGATTACAACAGATAATCAAGAAGGATAATTTGTCAATTGCTCTCGCGTTTCAATTCCACATTGGTCCGATTACAACTTTCAACGCATCGAAGGGCTGGAATACAGCCCTTCTGGTTTCAATTCCACATTGGTCCGATTACAACTATTCATATAATATCCATCCTCTTTGGTTATTAATAGTTTCAATTCCACATTGGTCCGATTACAACTCATAATCCAAAGCCTGATATCCACTTTCATTCACTGTTTCAATTCCACATTGGTCCGATTACAACTCAAATTCTATTTAGAAAAACTTCAAGAAAATCTGGGTTTCAATTCCACATTGGTCCGATTACAACCTCAAGACTCATAAGAATTCAACCACTCCACCTGAAATAGTTTCAATTCCACATTGGTCCGATTACAACCCTTAATAAAACTGTTAAAAAAATAATAAAAAAACAAGTTTACACGTAAAGTCTATTGTCGACCTAAGAAAGTGCAAAAAACCTTTAAGTTCGACGATTCTAAATAATTGTATCCAACGTCGATTTTTCTACACCGATAATTTTTCTTTCAAAATAACTTTTTGAATCAAACACATAATAAATAATTGAATCATAATCATTATTTACCATCTTCTCTAAGTCTTTCTTTAGTTCCATTAAAGAAGATTCAGTAATTTCACCTTCAAAGACCGAGTTTTGAACCCAATTTAATTTTTTCCTTAAATATTTTAATACTTTATTTCCTCTTTTTGGTGCTGCATCGTAGACAAGAATGATGTACATTTTACCACCAAATTTTGAATGATTGATAATCTTCTGAATCAAGCAAGTGTTTTATTAATTTATAACATTCGTATCTGATCAGTGTTTGATATGAAACAGATCTTTTGAGTTTTCGGTGTTTTATAGTTGTAGCGAGTTTTTGATCATATTCATTTACAAAAAGTTTTCTTCCACTTTCTTTCAATAAACAGCTATTAAATTGAAAATCAAAGTCTTCGTTCTTTATCATATTTTTATTAAACAAAGAAAAGATTAGTCGATCTACTATTAATGGTTTAAATATTTCAGCTAAATCCAATGCTAGAGAAAATCTTCTTTCTCCTGGTGTATGTAGATAGCTTATGGTTGGATTAAGTTGATTTCTATAAATTTCACTTAATACTGTGGTATAAAGTAAACTATTACCAAAGGATATTAGTGCGTTTACTGGATTTGTGGGTGGTTGTTTTTCTCTTCTATCAAAATTTATGGGAGGATCAATTATCAAATTCCAGCTTTCATAGTAGGTTTTTCGTGCTATTCCTTCTAACCCCATTAATTCTTCAATTGAATTTACCATTTCTACTCTTTCAATAGCTTTTCCCATATATTCAATGAAATAACTTAAATCCTTGTTACGATTGTTGTAGTATTGAAGATTTTTCAAAATATTATTCAATGACCCTCGAATAATTTCTTTAGCAATATTTAATCTTTTACTAGAATCTAGATAAAATTCTACCTGTGCAATCAATAATTTACCCGAAACTAAAGTCTCTCTTGGATAGTAAGTGCCCGAATAATAACCATAATAATTAAATAAGTGAAGGGGAATTTGATTTTGACTCAAAAAATTAAAAAACCTCGAGTTGAATCTATGTTCTCCAAAACAATATATGCTATCTATTGATTCAATTGGTATGTATTTTCGTTTAGATTTACTTTTATCCTCGTTTTGATATTCTTTTTCATCGTCATCAAAGTCTATCAAATATTCTTCTTCTGAAGAATCTTTTTCTTTCGGATTTTGATTTGTTTCGTCTAATATATCGGTTTGTTGATTTTGAAATGGCTCAAAACAAATTGTATTGTCTTTCCTTTTTAAAATACCACTTGTAAAAATGTAAAAATTCTTTTTCATAACAACCTCTTATACATAACATAGTTCATAATATGAACATTTTTTACAAAATGGTTTTCTTATAACTTTAGGTGGTTGTGGTTGTTGTATTATTAGTAAAATGTCCTGGAATGCCTGCTCAAGTTGTTTTTCATCATCAAGGGATAGTGCAACATTATATACCCTCTTCAATTTTGGATAATCAATTATCCCTTTCACATTTTTAATTCCAATTTTTTTTAATTGATATATATAAAATTTTACCTGCCAGATGTGCAATTCTTCAAATTTATTGGTCTTCTTAATTTCGTGGATAGTATTTGTCCTCCTATCGAAGAAGTCTATAGCAAAATGAAAATCTTCATTTTCGAACTGGAGCTCATGTTTTTTTCTTTCGTAAGTTGATTCTGAAATAAATTTACCAATAGCTACAAGTTCACTTGTTTGTTCCATTCCAATTGAATTGGCAAAAAGCCACAAGTGTCTTTTACAATGAAAATAATAATTGATATGTGTACCTGTTATTTTAATCATAGAATATTTGCAAGGCTTGATAAATCTTGATTTATGTTCCTATCGAGACCCTTTTGACTATCATAATTGTATTTTACAACGAGGATATTTTCTGTCCAATGACTCAATTTTCTTTTATGCTCATCTTTTAAATTAATTTTGCCTTCAATTTCATTAATCCAGTGACTCACTGTTTTACTCTTGGTTGTTTTCATATAACCATTAACACTAACTACAAATTCAGAGATAATTTTTTCCTTAAACATAGTATAAGGTCGTTTTTGATCGATATATTTTGCGCAAAACTCAGCAATAGCATTAGTGAATTCTTCTTTTCGATTTTCAGGAATTACCTGATAACTTAACATTGGTCTGAATTTTTTCTGGGCTTCGGCTTTTTTATCTGACATATAACCTGCATCTAGTAATTCAAGTGTAAGGTCAAAATCTTTAAGGTAATCAGATTGATCTCTAAATTCCATCAGGTAATTATAAAGTGAATTAACGAGCTCAAATTTTCTAAATTCAGATAAAAGAATTTCATTATTGTGAAGCTCTAATTCAAATTTTTTGTTTCTGTTTTTTTTACCTTTAAAACCATTTTGATAGAAACTGGATATTTCCTCTTGTAGATTGAAATTATTATTAATTTCGCTTTGAAATATCATGGCAGTCAAATTAATCAACTCAGTTTTATAGACCTTTCCATTACCCGATTCCAAACCATCAGAGAAAATTATAATTTCAACATTGCTATCACCATTGTGAGAATAATTTTCGCGATATCTACGCAAAACTCTACCCATTCTTTGAATAAGCGAATCAAGAGGAGCAATTTCTGTGAAAAGAAAATCTGCATCTATATCTATGGCAGCTTCTATAACTTGAGTGGCAATTAAAATTTTCCCTTCCTTTTCATTTTGTGGTTTTGGGTTTTGAAATTCTTTTTCAATCTCATTCCGAATTTTTTCTTTATCATTGAAGGTAAATCGTGAATGCAATAAATAGATTTTAATTGACTCTTTATCACAAATACTTTTAAGTTTTTCATATACCGTTTGTGCAAGGGCGATTGTATTTAGTATAACTAAAACTCGATTATTTCTACCAAGATTTATTATTTGATTTAATAAATCATCATTTAGGAAAAATTTTTGTTCATTTCTTACATTGGAGTTATCAATTAAATGAAACTTTATTTTATGTTTTTTAAGAACCTCAAGTTTATTTTTATTTTTCTCATATAAATTGATTATTTGTGGCGAAGCTGACCTCGATTTAATCTCTTTTTCAATGAAAGAAGGAAAAGTAGCTGTCATTAATAATGATTTACCTCCCATCTTATTTACATCTTCTATAAATTTAACAATAATAGCTGCAGCAACTGGATCATATGCCTGAACTTCATCTACAATCAATTTAGAATAAGAAAATAAAGAATAAATTTTTTCATAACCTGGTGGTCGCAATGCATATGGGAAAAATTGATCACCAGTTGATATAGTAATTGGAAATGATAATTGTCGTGCTGTATCATACTGGAGGATAGAATATTCTTGATCATCAGAACCAATTAAATAAATATCCGCATCCGAATGAAGTAAGCCAACTTTTTCATCAACAAAAGCCTGAGTTGTTACATCGTTAAAACCATTTTTTATATCATTAAAGATTATCGAGGCTCTTTCATAAATCTGTTCAACGGCTGCTCTTAGAGGTAAAGTATAAAAGAATTTTTCACCAGCTCCCCATAAAAAAGCAAATTCAGTTTTTCCAACACCTGTGGGAGCAATGAGAATTGTGTCTGAATCTTTGCAACTATCAATTTCCTGAAATTGCCAGATATTTATAGTTGAATTTAAGCTTGACCTTTGCTTAATCTGGTTTAATGTTTTTTGTTTTATTATCTCATAATCAGGTGAACAAATTTCAATTGGTAAATCATAATCTTCTTCTTCACAAAATGATGCAAAGTGATCGCATCTTATTAAAAATCCCGAAATTAAAATCCAATCAATAATTTTTTGGTCATTAATATCCAATCGCTTTGGTAAGTAGTAGAGCTGGTAAGGTGGAATGACATACTCATAAAAAGGTAATGGTATTTGGCTCGATAAACCCTCAAGCATATCTCCATCAAGTTCAATTAAATTTATATTAAAACCATTCACTTGATTCATTTCATCTTTAAGATTATTAATTAATGCTTTTTTAAAATCATCAGGTTTGTTCATCAACTTTTCAAAATTTTTATTTCCATATCTAAACAAATCTTCAAATTTATCTTTCCAGTGATGAAACGCTACTGCTGATAGGATAAACTTTTCAAAATCAGCATCTTTGATTCCGCTATTTAAAAGCTCTTTTTTAAGTTCGTTTTTATTAATGAGTAGAACAGAAAGGATAGAATGATAGATATCAATTGAGACATCAAAAGGTTGGTAGTTAATATTACCTAGTCTTTTCCTTTGAAAATGTGGTAGAACTTTACCAATATCATGAAGTTGAATAGCAAGCTTTACAGGTTGATGAAGTTCAGGTCTAAGCCTATTTTTAATCTGGTCAAGTTTTTCAAGCAGATGGTTAGTATGTTCACTCAAGGTGATTGTAATCTCTTTTTTCCCTTGTTGATTAACTAATTTTCTTTTAGCCCATATTGAATTAGACAAATTCATTGGAAATCTCCTAAAAATATTGGCAGCGATAGTTCTTTATCAAGTAAGATTTTTGTATTAATAATTTTACCTTCATTAAGTTTTGTTTTAATATATTGAAACGTTCTACTGCCACCTCTATTAAAAGTATCTTTGTAATTTTCGATTTCTGAGAAAACTGGGAGATTATAAAGAATACCATCAAAGTCGTTGAAATTTATATTAAAAGAGTTAAGCGGATAAACTTTCTCAGGAATCCAGAAAAAGTAACCATAATTTCTATCAAGCCTACGATACTCTAAATTTGCTTTATCAAGGAATTTTGGTTCATCTTTTATAATTATCCAATCTTCTGCTCTTCCAAGGTGTAAAACTTCTAAACGAGATTGCGGATTAATTAAATTGTCGTATATTATCTCAAGAAAATCTTCATTCTCATGGTACAGATAAAGTAGAATTTCAACATTATTAAGAATATCAATCCACATTGGCGACTGGCCACCAAAGTGTTCAATATGACCTGATAAGGTTCTATTTTGAATATTTCCAAATCTCTCATTATGGGCTGATTTACTGAGATTTCTGAACCATATCATCTCAGTTGTTTTGCTTTCAAATTTTCCTGCAACCGAGAGTTTAAGTTTTTTAAGTTCTTGGTAATAATTAGAAGTTTGATCATAAATACCAAGTAAATTTATTAAGAAGCCAAAAACTGTTGAGTAAGGCGGGATTGGATACGTATGTCTTCTTTTATAAGTAAAGGGTATTCTGTAATGAGCATTTGGTTGTTGAATTATTATTCTCAAAAGCTTCATAAAAGCCTCTTAAGTTTTCTAAATACAATTCTACCTTTAACAAATACTATTAACGCAGTACCATTATAAATTTATCACTACTTTTCTAATCAATTAGACCAACGTCTCTTAAAAAATCATCCCAATTTCTGGTAATTTTTTGATTAATAATAGATACTGGTAATCTTTGTGAATCAAAAAGAAACACTTGTTGGGAATTAATCCAGCTGTTATTCAGAGCATCTTCAATACCAATAACCTTTAATCCGGAAACATCTCTTTGCACATCGATGTAAGGATGAAAAATTGGAGAAGGTATTTTAACGCCACTTGCAATCATAAATAATGGAATAATTGTATTAACTTCCCCGCTGGATTGAGCATAAAAACCATTTCTAATAGCTTCGAGAATTGAAAGAATTCTTTTCTTTTTAAGTTCCTCATTTAATTCGAATATTACTTCAAAAACATTATTCGCTATTTCATTGTAATGAACTTTACCTTTATCTGTTTTATAATATTTCTTCTCCCGATGATTTTCAACCTCATTGACTCTCAATTTTTTCGCTTCTGAACCCAGTTTAATCACTAAGAATTCATTATTATCAAATTCCGGTTCGGAGTTAACTAACCATCTATCTTTACCAAAAATATTGCTATCGATTGTAATTGTATATTTATACATTGAAGTATGTTCTTCTTTATTATATGGATTAGGATTTAATGCCAATCCCTGTTCTTTTCCACGTTTAATTAAATCATGATTTGCATAAAAAGCATAATCTTGACTATATGGACTGATCGAGATAGCTTTTGTTATTCCAACAGGTGCTTTTCTTATTACTGAAGCTTCCCCACTAATTGTATACATATAACCGAAAGCATCAAGCTCAGCACTTGTTAAAATATCTTCTTCTTTAATATCAAATTGAACAACTTGACCTTGACCTGTAACCTTTGTTTCTTTCCATATTCCGTCACCATTTTTCATAAGAGTACTGAATAAATAATGTCTAAGTGCAACTTTACTAATAAATGATTTGACTTCCCCATTAACATTTAGTTTTTTAATGGAAAGAATATTACCGCCAATTTTTTCATCTCTATTAAGAGCAGAACCTTCAAAAATAATTGTAGCTGTGATGTTTTTAATTGTGTTTGACATTTTTAATTCTCCTCATTTGATGTTAATTCTTCTTGACCAAGTACCCCACTTAAGAAAGAAAAGAGGAATACTTTAAATAATTCATCTGAGTAGTAAGGTTTAAAAGCTTCAACAAGATCTAAAGGAAATTTTTCTTTTGCAGCAACAAAGATTCTGAGTAAACCATAATAAACATCGTCTCGTCTTGTTGCTCTTGTCTGTTCAAGTAATCTATAACCCATATTTGTAAAAGCTTCTTTAAGTGAACTATTATTCGATTTACGATAACGATATCCGAGCTTTTTTAACTTTTCAATCAAATCAGATGAATTCTTACCAGAAACAAGCCTTAATAATGTTTGAAATTTATCTTTATCATTACGAGTAACATTTGTTGCCTCTTCCAGAATTTTTTGAAATTCCGAGAACTCATCAATCGAGTTCCGATAAAATGTTTCGAATTCTTGATAAGAAAATTCTCCTGATAAGACTTTTTGATTTAATTCCTCGAGTGTCATACTATGGCTCCTTTTAATTTATCCTCAATGAGTGAATAGAGTTTTAGAAGTTTATTAGCAAATTCTTGAGAATTAAGTTGATTTCGTTTAAGTTTCATGAGATTTTTTATAAAGTCTTTATCATTTTTTGAAATATTTTCAGGCTTTTTAAAAGATATTCTTAAAATTTTATAAGCCCAATCGATTAATTCAGAGAATTTCTGGTCGAGTATTAATTTTAGAACTTCCGTTTCACCTATTTCACCCAACAAATTTGCTATATCACGATCAGAAATGATATTAATAACATCAAAAGGTAGAGAAAGGAAATCAATATTATCTTCAGATTTTATAATGATTTCTATATTCATAGAAGTCCATTTTCCAAAAAAAACATTAACTTTTCTAGCATATTCAATAATTGATGTTGCAAGAATTTCTCTTTTAGAGGTTTGATCATCGTATAATCCGGACCCATAGATGGATTTTATAATTCGATTTAATTCGAACATTAGTTTGAAAGATGGAGCATTAATGAAAATTTGAGATTTGTCAGCCAGTTCAACATATACTAAATGATGATGTATTAAAACAAAACTGCACAGGTGACAAACACTAAGACTTTCATTTAAATTCCAAAAACTATTGGGGAACTTAGATTTTGATGGTCCAAGAAGTTTATTGTAAACCATATCGAAATTTTTGACTTTCGAAAGAAATTTTTCAGCTGCCTTATCTCCACTTTCAAGTTCGCTATATCGGTTTTGATTAATGTAATGCGGATTTGAACAAATATGACAAAAACCAGAATTTTCTAACTCAGAAAACGAAGTAAAATATTTAATAAAGATATCTTTTTGATTTCCTTTTGTATCAATATAATTTGGATAAAATTGATTTTTCCCGATTAAATTTATAACCTTACCATCCTTGAAATAATATGATTCATAATCAATATTTTTAAAGAGATTAATATCTAGCTCTACACTTCCATTCTTAAAGGTGAAATATTCAGGATAAGTAAAAATCAATCCCATAACACCAGCATTGTAAAGCCAGTTAGACGGATAGAGAATGATTTTATAGTTCATTATTCAATCACCTCCAGCATCCCAAACCCCTGACTTCTCCTTGCTCCAATGCCTGTATCATAGAGAAGTTGTAGGATTTGAGGATGACTTCTTAGAATTAATCTACCCTTAATTGATTTATTCCATTGATTATAATGCCAGACCGGACTTACTTTCAGTGTACCCTTTTCAAATTCATAATCAAACGGAATTTGTTCATCTATGTTTAAAAAATTCTTTATCTGTTCATAAGTCAAAAATCTTAATCCTTCATCGAAACCATCATCTTCAGGAGAAAGATATATGTCATATTGTTTATCATCTTGATGGATATGACAATTTTTGTTCGTAACGAGAAGTGGACTAATGATTTTAAATCTGATTTCGTTTTTCTCTATTTTTTTGGGGGGATTAAGTATGATTGACTTAAGTATTATTTTATTGTCAAAAAACGGATAAGATTCGTATCGTAAATTTTGCATTCCATTATAAAGAGCTGCGGCGAATCGTACATCATTAGTAGAAACTTTTAGAACAATATGATTACCTATTTCAAAATTATCATTAACATATTTACTACCATAAGGGAAATATACACTGAATGTAAATGGTTTAATTTTAAATCGACCGTTATAAAAATATTCAAAAAGTTTTTTGTCTGCTCTATAAAGAGCGTTTTTAATAATGGAAGCAAATCCCCTTCTGTAATCCTTAGGAATTATTGTTCCATCTGATTCAAAATTAAAATTAAATCTCATTGTCAGTCCGATATTGTTTCGGATATATATAATAGAGTAAAAGTTTTTAAAAATTTCCAGTGATATGTGTATAGCTTTAAGCCCATATTCAAAAATTTTTTGTGATTATAATATTTTTTGAAAATAAATGCAATGAAATTGGAGAAATGTTCTATTGAATGGATATAAATTTTGTGTAGAAAAGATAATAGTTTTAAAAGCTAATAGAGGAATTCTTTCAGGGATTTTTAATTAAATGTTCAATTCCTATACAAAAACTCTTTTGCTTACCCATGGGGATTAATATTTTTTGAATGACTAAAAATAAACTTTATACTGAACAAACATGAGGGATGATTTTTAATATTCTAAATTTATTTTTTCAAGCTTTAATTCAAGTGATATTTTTAGAATTTCCTCAAGCACTTTCTTCCTTTTTTGAGCAGCCCAATATTCAGCCTCAGGTGGATAAGTGAGATATCTCAAAACTAATATATAAGAATTTGAATCGACTGATTTAATTAATTTAATATCATTAATTAACGCTGAGTGCGTTTTTTCAAGACCATCAGCCATTCTCAATATCGCTGAAAGAATCTTAATAATTTTGATTTCTTCTTTGTTGAAATTCTTCAAGTTTGTATGCGAATTATCTGGTTTTGCTTTCCTGTGATACCGTGCAATATTTGCAATCATATTTATCTCTTTTTCGTTAAAACCGATTAGTTCAGAGTTTTTGATTATGAAATATGAATGTTTATGGTGTTTAACTGGTGAGATATAATAGCCAATATCATGGAGTATGGCTGCATAATGTAACAGTTCTCTTGCTTGATCATCAAGTTTATGGATGTCTCTTAGTTCATCGAAAATTGTAAGTGAAATTTTACTCACCTGCTGAGCGTGATTTAAATCAACATTGTACGATTTTGCAAGTTCAATTACACTTTTTAGTCTATTCTTTCTTTCATCTTCGATTGAAATTTCGGTCAATGTGGACAATTCTTTCCTATAAAATTTTTCAACTGCATCAATAATAATTCCTTCCCGTAAAGCAAATGCACTCACAGTCATTTTTTCAATCTTTAACTTTTTGAGGATTACTTTCAAAATCAGAGTTCCAGCAACAACAATCTCAGCACGTTTATCATCTAAATTCGGAATCGATGTAAGTTCATCTATTGTTTCAGCTTGCAAAATTTTTTCAGCGACTTTATTGAATTGATTTATGTTAAAATCTACATTATGAAAATTTTTATACTCTCCTTTTTCCTTTTCTTTCAAATAAAGTAATCGAGCAATTGTTTGAATTTCTCCTGAAGTACCAACGACCTGATCAAAACCAATTTGTTTAATAAGTTTAAGATTATCAGCGATAACTTCATTAATATATTTTTCACAGTCAGATTTGTTTTTATGGGAAAAAGATTTTCCACCATTAAAGAACTTTTGTGTGAGTCTAACAGCACCTAATTTGAAACTTGCGGCATACAAAATTTTTCCTCGTCTGCCAATAAGCAGTTCAGTACTTCCACCGCCAATATCAATCAATAAGATTTTCTTATCATATACATTCAATCCCTGAAGCACTCCAAGATAAATTAGTCTTGCTTCCTCATAACCTGAAACAATTTTAATCTCAATGCCAAGATTATTTTTCACATAATTCAAAAATTCATCCCGATTTTCGGCTTCACGAATCGCACTTGTGGCAATTGCATGAGTGATTGCACCATATTGATCGATTTTATCTTTAAATTCTCTTAAAACTTTAATTGCTCTTTCAATGCCTTCTTGTGGAAGACGATTTGTCTCACCTTTTTTACCAACATTTATTCTAACTACTTCTCTCTGTCTGTATAGAATTTCAAAATTTCCTTTTGATTCAAATTCTTCAATAGATGTAACTTTATCTATATCTTTTAATTCAGCTATTACAAGATGAAATGAATTTGTTCCGAGATCAATTGCGGCAATTCTTTTTGGATACATTTTATCGTTATTATTTTTTTTGAAAAATATTATTAATTAATTCAAGAACATCTTCAACTTTAATTGAATTTATATCGTCTCCCTTTTTAAGATAGAATTTATTTTTTCCTGGTGGAGCCCAGATTTCCGGATCAGTAGGACCGAATAAAGCAATTAGTGGAGTTGAAGTCGAACCAGCAACATGCATTATTCCGGTATCGTTCGAAATAAATAAATTCGATTGTTCTATAATTGCAGCGAGTGCTGGAATTGGTAAATTTCTCAATACTTCCGGTTTACATTTTAAAAAGGGTGTAATTTCTTTTAATAGTTCTTCATCCCAATTGCCGATTGTCAAGTATATAAATGCATTATATCGTTCAAATAAGTAATTAATAACCTCAGCGAAATTTTTAATACTCCATCTGTTGGGAATTTTACCAGCACCGATGTGAATTCCAACTTTTAAGTTATCTACACTTTTGAAATATTCTCTCGAAAATTTTTCATCTTCTTCTGTGATGAAAATATGTTCACTCAAATCATCAGTTTCAATTCCAAAGGGTCTTACAATATCCAGAATTTTATCTGAAATGTGTCGTTTAGATTTTGAATTTTTACCAACATCAATTTTATAATCAAACATAAATGAATATTTATTTTGTTTATTATCAAGACTGGCAGGACCAATTGTATACTTAGCTCCACTCAATCTTGCAATTAAACAACTTGTAAATGAGATAGACACAGTGACCGGAACAATAGCAAGTTCAAAATTTTGTCTTCTCAACTCAAGAAAAAATTTTAAAAGTTGAAAAGGATTCCAGAGTTTTTTCTTTTCAAGAATAATAACCTTATGTATGAATTTGTTTGAAACTACTGCAGGATAATTTTCTTTACTTGCTAAAAGATAAATTAAGCCACCAGGAATTTTTTCTTTGATTGCCCGGAAGAGAGAGTTTGAGAGTAACATATCACCAAGCTGATTGTGCTGACGGACTATCAAAATTTTTGGTTTCTCTCCAATTTCATCAATTAAATTTTTTTCAACTGGAAGGTTTTTTACCCCTTGTCTAAAAACAAACTTCAGTATACCTGCTAAAATCTCTTTCATTTATTTTGATTGTTCTGACTTTTCTTCGTCTTTGACTTCTTCGTAGTCTACATCAATAATTTCAGGAGAATCTCGACGAGTCTTTTTTTGAAGTGTTCCTGTTCCTGCAAAGAGTCTGAAAAAGTATCTGAGTGCTCTATAAAGCAGATACATCATCAGCAGAAAATATAGAAGTCTAAACATTACAAAAATCCTTTTAGTTTTGGTGAGTAATATTCAATGAATGCTCTATCCTTCCGGAAAATTAAATTAATCAAATTATCAAGGTCTTCTTTGTTATTAATAAAATCGAGTTCATTAGTATTAACAATTAAAAGTGGAGTTGATTTATATGCAAAAAAGAAATGGTCATAAGCTTCATATAATTGTTCGATGTAAGCTCGTTGAATATTTCTTTCGAATGCTCTATCTCTTTTGCGAATATTGTCCATCAACTTATCAACAGAAGCTTTCAGAAAAATTACGAGATCAGGTTTGAGAATATTTTTTTCGAGTTGTGTTGCCAGTGTTTCATAAAGTTTTAGTTCTTCACCTTCCAGATTTAGATAAGCAAATATTTTATCTTTCTCAAAAATATAATCGCTCACCAGATATTCCTTAAACAAATTTGATTGAAGCAAATTCTGTTGCTGAATGTATCTATTCACAAGGAAGAAAATCTGAGTTTGAAATGCATATCGTCGCCGATCTTTATAAAATTTCTCGAGAAAAGGATTAATTTCAAATTGTTCAAGAACAAGATCAGCGTTTAATCGTTCTGATAATAAGGTTGCAAGAGTTGTTTTACCAGCTCCAATGACGCCTTCAATTGCAATGTACCGAATTTCTTTTTGTTTATTTTGATTTTCCATTTTTCATTCAAGTTTTTTTACTGATAGATTGTCTTTTAATTGCGAAAGTAATTCTTTCACGCTTTTTTTGAAAACAGGATGAATGAAATCAGGGTTTAGTTCATTTAAGGGTTCGAGGACAAATCTTCGATTGTGTAAATCATAATGGGGTATGGTGAGCTTTTGTGTCTCGATAATTTCAGAATTATAGAACAAAATATCGATATCAATTTCTCTTGGTTGAAAATCTCCCTTAGAATTTCTTCCAATTGCTTTTTCGATATTTAATAATTTCTCGTGTAACTCGAATGGTTGAAATTCAGTTTGAATTTCGACTACTTGATTAATAAAATTTGTTTGCCCTTTTACTCCATAAGGTTCGGTCTCGTAGAGTGAAGAGATTTTTTGAACTGTTATATTCTCAATAGAATTAATCATTAGTAAAGATTGAATTAAATTTAAAAACCGATTCCCTTTATTTGAACCGAGTAAAAGATAAACTTGAGCCAAATCTACCTCTTCATTTCTAATGATGCTTCTACAAAATCAATTAATCCACCAACAGGTGGATGCAATTTTCTGACTTTAACTGTAACTCTTTCTACACTTTCAAATTTTTCAAGAATCTTTTTCCCTATAACATAAGCTAATCGTTCAATTAGATAAAATTTATTTTCCAATAAAATCTCATTTAAATATCTATAAACCCTTTCATAATTAATAGCATTTTCAAGTTTGTCTGTTTCGGCTGCTTTGGTAAAGTCATATTCTAATTCGACATCGACCTCGAATTTTCTTCCAAGGTTTTGTTCTTCTGTCATTACACCATGATAAGCATAAAAGACTGCATTCTGAATTTTTAAAATTCCCTTCATAAACTTCTAACCTTCTTTTGATGATAAAATTTCTTAATACCTTCCCAGTTCACAACAATAATTCCTAACAAAACAAAAATTGCTCCCGAAGCTATATTTTTTGAAAGTTTCTCATTACCAATCAGAACTCCAACTAAAACAGCTATTACTGGAGTAATAAATGATGTTAGTGATAGAATTATTACACTCATTCTTTTTAGTAACCAATAGTAAGTTGTAAAATTAAAAACTGTCACAAAAATCGCCAGATACAATACCATCAGAATCGATTTATAATTAAAAACATTGGAGGATAAGTTTTCGGTGAATGTTCCTAAGATTATTAAGAGTAATCCAGCAATCAAAGTAGGAATAAAATTCATACTTAAAGGATTGAGATGACCACCTTTTTTCTTAATCGTAATAGCGACACTTGCCTGCATCAATGCACTTGTGACTACGGCTATCATTCCAGTTATGTATTGAGTTACTTCAATTCTTAATCCATCCTTAAAAATCATTGTCAATCCAAAAAATGAAAGTAAAATTCCTAAAATTCTATTACTGCTTAAAATTTCTTCTTTAAAAAATAGACTTGAAAGAATTGCTACAAACAATGGATACATTCCAAATAAAACTGAGGCAAGTGAAGAAGGTATTGTTCTTTCTGCCCAATAAACTAGAGAAAATGGTATGCTGTATGAAAATAAACCGAGAATAATATAGATTAGAATTGACTTACTTGAAAGATCAATTTTTGTTTTAGTGTAAATCATTATGAAATAAATCGCAATTGCAGAGACTAAAAATCTCAATCCAAGATTTATAAATGGGGTCAAATAATTAAGGCTTACTTTTATAACAAGCCAGCTTGTTCCCCAGAACACGCAGATTAAAACATATAAAAATGGAATTAAAAAATTTCGATTGTTCATTTACGAATTCCTATTACACCAAACATTCTTCCAGATTTTTCTTTATCTCGTCTATACGAATGAAGTAACTGATTTAATTCAAATGTACAGAGTTTTGAAATTTGAATGTTGTTTTTCTTAATTCCAAGGTCTAAAAGATATTGCAAATTAATTTGTTGTAAATCTACAGTAAACTTTTGGTTTTTCTTTTTTACAAATCTTGGTTCGAAAAGATTAGCAACATCTTCATCAACTTCAAAACAATTTGCACAGATAGATGGTCCAAAATAGAAATAAGTATTATTTATATCGAGAGAAAGTTTTGATATGGCGAATTCAATTGTATTCAAAACTATTTTAGAATAAGTACCCCGCCAACCAGCATGAATAGCTCCTGTTATTCGATTCGATTTATCATAAAAAAGAATTGGAATACAATCAGCAATTGTTACAATTAGAAACAGGTTTTCCTGAACAGTAATTAAGGCATCATTTTCTTTGATAAATCCAGGAGCTTCAACAAGTTGATAACGATTTGAATGAACTTGTTGCTGATAAACTACCAGATTTTCATTTATGTTGAGTGTCTTAAAAAAGATTTTTCGATTATTATAAATTACTTCTTTATTAGAATTTGAGTTTATCCCGAGATTAAAATTAGAATCGTTCACAGAACCAACTCTGGTTGATATTCCGTGAACGATTTCGTTGAAAAAACTTAAGATATGACTTTTAATTATTACCGGTTTCATCAAATTTGTTTTAATGCGTCTTCCAGGTCTCTGATTATATCTTCAACATTCTCAAGTCCAATTGACATTCTTATACCAGCAGGATCAATGCCTTCTTTAATCTGTTCATCTGGTGGAATCATAGAGTGAGTCATAGAACCTGGATGTTCTATAAGTGTTCTAACATGACCTAAACTAACCGCAAGAGTTAAAGTATATGCATTTTGTGCGATGTAATTCATCATTGCTCTACCCTTTTCCCGACCTTCTTCTGGAGAATTTCCTTTCAATGCAAAGTAAATCATATTACCAGGAGCAAAATTGCCATGAAAGTCAATCATTTGCTTTCGAGCTATTTCATAATATTTAAATGACGGAAGACCTGGATAATTGACAAATTGAACTTTCGGATGCTGTGCTAAAAATTCAGCCACTTTCATTGCATTATTAATTTCTCTTTGCATTCTTACAGCAAGTGATGGTAATCCATAAACCATAATAGGCCAGGCACTCTTTGAAGAAAGAACTCCACCAAAATCCTTACGATAAAGCATCAATATATCTCGGTATTTTCTTTTACCGATAACTACTCCACCCATATCAGTTCCAAATCCACCAATATTTTTTGTGAGTGAATGAACAACGAAATCCACTCCCCACTCTATTGGACGCTGACAATATGGAGTTGCAAAAGTATTATCAACTACAATTTTAACTCTGTTTGCTTCATCTCTGTTTTTATTAATTTCAGCAACTTTTTTTACAACAGCTTCAATATCAATAATTTCAAGATTTGGATTTGCTGGAGTTTCAAAGTAGAGTACTCTCGTCTTTTCAGTAATTACATCGTTCAAATTTTCAGGATTTGTTAAATCAATTTTTATAGTTTTGATATTATATCTTGGATACCAATTATTCAGTAAGGAGAATGTACATCCATAAAGAGTTTTATGAGCAACTATCTCATCACCGGATTTTGTAAGAATACCAAGAACACCTGAAATAGCAGACATTCCACTGGCAAAAGTAACTGCAGTTTCACCAGATTCTGCTGTTGCTAAATTTTCTTCAAGGATTTCCTTATTGGGTTCACCAAGTCTATCATAAATGTAAATTGGTGGTTCAGTATCTGGAATTTCAGCAATGCGTTCAAATTCAGAAAAACCAAGAGCTCCTCTCTCGACTGTATCAAGTCGGAAAGTTGTTGATGAAGAAATTGGCGGAACTACATGATGATTGTAATCCCACTTTGTTGTAAAAGCTTTGCCATAAATTAAATGAGTTTCACGAGAATATTTATTGTTGTTGGACATAATAACCTCTCTATTTTAATGCTTGATCTATATCGTTCAATAGATCTTCAATATCCTCAATTCCAACTGACAACCTGATTAATCCATCAGTTAATCCGTTTTTCTCTCGAATTTCTTTTGGTATCGAAGCATGAGTCATAGTAGCGGGATGACATACAAGACTTTCAACACCACCAAGACTTTCGGCGAGTGTGAAGATTTTGAAATTTTTTAGAATTGATTTAGCAAGTTCAAAATTCTCAACTTCAAATGAAACCATACCTCCAAATCCACGAGCTTGTTTCTTTGCAATATGATATTGTGGATGTGATTGAAGACCTGGATAAAAAACTTTCTTAACTTTTGGATGTTTTTCTAAATATTCAGCTATTGCCATCGCATTTTGATTATGCCGTTCCATTCTAACTGCAAGAGTCTTTACACTTCTGAGTAACAGCCAGCAATCAAATGGAGAAAGAATTGCTCCAAGTGAATTCTGGACGAACTTATATCTTTCATAAAGTTCATCTGAATTAAAAATCAAAACTCCACCTAACAAATCGCTATGACCACCTAAATATTTTGTCGTACTGTGAACTACAATATCAGCACCAAGGTCAAGAGGATTTTGAAAGTAAGGCGTCATAAAAGTATTATCAACACTTAAAAGCAATTTTTTCGATTTGCAAAGCTTTGAGATTTCTGCTATGTCAGAAATGCTCAATAATGGATTTGTGGGTGATTCAATGTGAATGAGTTTTGTATTCGGTTGAATAGCTTTCTCGATATTTTGGATATTAGAAGTATCAACAAAAGTCGCTTGAATTTTATAATCACACAAAAATCTTTCGAATAATCGATAAGTCCCACCATAGACATCATTAGAGATAATGGCATGGTCACCAGCTTTTAATATGGTTGATAATGCGTAGATTGCAGCAAGTCCACTTGAGAAGGCAAGAGCATATTTCCCATTCTCGAGTTCTGCCAGATTCTTTTGCAAGATATCTCGAGTAGGATTAGCTGACCTTGAATAAACGTATCCTTTGTGTTTTCCAATTTCTTCCTGGTAATATGTTGTAGTCAGATGAATTGGTGGAATTATTGCGTTGGTTGCTGGATCTGGTGTCTGTCCAGCATGAATTGCCTTAGTTGAAAAGCCCATAATTTTTCTCTTTTTAATTGATATATATTAGTGTAATTGATATCATTTACAAAACAAATTTAAGGATTTTGATAGGATTATAAAGGATTGAAAAAAATCACTTCGTTACATCAGAAAAGACCCATCGTTCACAATAACTTCTGAGATATATTAAAGAGTAATTAATTTTTTTGAAATATTTTCTTAAAAGTCTCTGCACGAGTTTCAATGTTAGCAAATCATATTCAGAACCAACTTGAAATGAAGCTATTCCTTTATTAGCAAGGAGTCTATGAATATTTTTAAAAACATTATTCAGAAACTTTTCTCTCTCTATTTTTATAAATGATTCAGGATGCATCGTTAAGTCATATAAAATCACATCAAAAGTATCTTCAGTTGTTTCTAAAAAATTAAATGCATCCTGTATCACTAAGTTTACTCTTTTATCAGTGAAAGCTTTACCACATACTTTCTTGAGATATTTTCTGGAAACATTAATTACTTCCTCATCAATCTCAACTAAAGTTACTTTTTCAGGATTATAATTCAGGAGAAAATTCAGAAGCCCACCATCACCACCACCAAGAATTAAAACATTCTTGAGTTTCTTTTTCCTGTCAATTACAGGTCTGATCATAACATTAGAATAGGCATCTGCGTCTGCTTCAGAAATCTGTAAATCTTTATCAAGAAAGAGCATTTTTCCGAAATGCTCATTCTCAATCACATCAATGAACTGGTATTTTGATTTATTGGAATATAAAAGTTTTTTAATATGATATTTGATTTCAAATCCATACTCAGCTCTGGAAGTAAGCCACTCATCCTGCCTGAATTCAATTGGATTTCCACGAACTACTTCAGCAATTTTTAGAGATTTAGGCTTTAATACTTTTTGAAGGTATTTGATTAGTTTCAATTGCTTGGCAGGATGTGAGCAAGTGAAAACATCAAGTGAAAGATGTCCAGCCTCAGGATAAGTATGTAATCCTATGTGACTTTCAGAAATAATGGCAAGCAGAGTTACTCCAAGTGGATTGAATTTGTGCGTAATAATTTTTTCAAAGTGTAAACCAGAATATTCAATTGCATTTCGAATTATCTGTTCTAATTTTATCGGATCGTCAAGAAATGTTTTCTTGCATTCGATAAATTCAGCTATATGTTGTGTCCCAAGTGAATTCATTTCAAAAGCAAATTTAAAAAAGAGAAAGATTTATCTCTAATGGATTGAGAACAAAAAAATTATTTGTTGAAAACCTGGATAAATGCTCTACTCAAATTTTTTGTATTCTTCAATTAGCTTTCGATATCCCAGTAAGAATTCTTTAACGGTCATTTTCTTTTTTGATTCAGGCTGGATTTCAAGAATTGAGATTAGTTTATCATTTGTATTAACTAAAAGATTCTCATTATCAATTAGAATATTCCCTGGTGATTGTTGCGAAGCTGATTCAATAATCTTCGATTTATAAATTTTATAGATTTTTTCACCCAAAACAGTAAAAGCACCTGGAACCGGTGAAAGTCCTCTGATTAAATTATGTATTTGAATTGCAGATTGATTCCATTTTATACGACAAATCTCTTTGGTGATTTTTGGAGCTAAAGTCGCTTCCATTTCATTTTGTTGTTTTACTTCGAAGTTTCCACTTTCGATTCTTTTGACCGTTTCAAGAACCAGTTCAGCTCCAATCTGAGCTAATTTATTATGTAGAGAATAAAAATTGTCTTCATCATCAATTGCAACTTCTTTTTGAAGAATAATATTTCCAGTATCTACTTTCTGCTGAAGAAAGAATGTTGTTACTCCAGTAACTTTTTCTCCATTGATTAGTGCCCATTGAATTGGTGCAGCTCCTCGATATTTTGGTAATAAAGATGCATGAAGATTGAATGTACCGTATACCGGAATTGTATAAACTTCAACAGGGAGAATTCGATAAGCTACAACAATTCCCAGATCGGGTTTTAATTCTTTTAATTGATTATGAAAATTTTCGTCTTTTAAATTCTCAGGTTGTATTACATTGAGTTTATTCTCAAGTGCAAATTTTTTTATGGGAGAAGGCTCGACTTTTAAACCTCTTCCTTTTTCTTTATCTGGGACTGTAACTACAGCAACAACATTGTAATTATTTTCTATTAAAATTTTTAATGATGGAATGGCAAATTCAGGTGTTCCGAAAAAAACTATTTTCATTTTATATAATTCATCTTCTTTAAATCTCGATATAACTTTTTAGTCGATAAATCCTGTATGACTAACTCACAAAAATACAAACCTGAACTAAGATTAAATTCCTCAGCATTAAAGGAAAATTCGTGATAACCAGCTTTGACTTCATTAATCGTCTTTGTGATAATTCTACCAAGTAAATCATAAATCCTCACTTCAGCAATAAATGAATCATTATTACTCAGAACAGGAATATAAAATCTAATTTTTGTATTTGAATTGAAAGGATTTGGAAAAACATCACTCATTTGAAAATTCCGGCTTAAATTTTTCTGTTCAAAATTTTTATTTGCATAGGAGACAAAAAAACTCAACTCAGATTTTGTGTTGAGGTAAAATTCATTCGTTCCACTTAGTTGAATTTCTTTTCCATCAAGAAATCTAATTTTGATGGATGAATTATTACTGGTAAAAGATAGTCTAATTTTTACAGGTAATTGCTCTGATTGTATTGTTAGTAATTTTTCTTCACCATCGAAAATTAAATTTGTTTGATCTTCAAATCTCACATCAAAAATTTGTCCTGGTGGTTTTGGAGGCAACTCAAAAAATGTTTTATCCATTACTCTGTTCAGAAGAAAAACTTTAGAATGAGAATTCCCAGATGAAATAATTAAATGATCAATCTCATCGAAATTGATTTCTGTAAAGTTGTTTCCTCTTTTCAATCCTGAAATAGTAAGTTGAAGTGTCCCGTCTGAGTTAGATTTAATCCAGTAACCTTTGCCTTTCACAATCTGATTCGCAATTTGATAACCCTGATTGTATTCATAAAAAGGTGACGCCAGAATTCCTGGAGGATTCGTTTCAACAGAACTAACTGGAATTATTCCATTCAGTCCTCCAATTAAATTCCAGCCAGTTTTGATGGGAATAGAAATGCTATTCAACTGATTACCAGTGAGCGAAATGTTTTGTGCAACAGGAAATTTAAGCCAATAGCCAGTCCCAACTTTCAAAGTATCTATCTGAACGTATCCATTGTCAAAAGTGTAAGCATATGAATTAGAACCTGGAAATAAACTTTTATAAAACATATTATTTCTTTTCAATGGAACTGATAAAAGATTCCATCCTTCATTTAATGAAAATGTAGTGGTAGGCATTGATTGAATTGTATCCTGGATAATCGCAATCCACACACTTCGTTGATTATTCTCTAATCTCGTCCAAATTGGATATACTATTCCATTTAGAGCAGTTATACCAGTGTAATCACCAAAGAAGATTGATGAATTTGGTGTGAATGGAGATTGAGAAACTTTGAATTCAGTGAAGGTTTCGCCACCATCAGTGGAGCGTGCTACATAGACATCTGTTCGATTATCAGAGTAATTTCTTCTGTCGTAATAGACAATGTAGATGTATCCCGTGGCAGGATCAACAGTCATCCAGGTAAAAAATTGATGTGTCTGCGTATTGTCCTGATTTACCTTTTTAGGTTGAGACCATGTATTACCACCATCAGTAGATTTAACTATAAACACATCAGTATTATTCAAACCATTTCTTTGATCTGACCAGTTTATATAGATATTACCTCGATAAGGGGAATTGCTTATATCACAAGCAGTTATGGGAAGTCCGTTACATCTATAAATCCCGGGTACACTGAAATCCCATCCACCAGGAATTGAGGTGACTACTTTATCTACTCCCCAGCTCAATCCACCATTCGTGGATTTGTCGAAAACCAGACCCAGTGGACCAGCCCAGGCAAGATAGATTTCCCCATTAGGTCCAATAGCAGGTACTGCTCCTTCAACAGTATTATCCTCATCAATACAATCACCTCCTTTATCACTAACTCTTACCGGAGCAGACCAGGTTAATCCACCATCTGTTGACCTTGAAAATAAAATTCTTGTTGAATCTTGAGGATTTGTACTTCCATAAGAATCAAATTCTGTCCAGGCAACATAAATATTATTTCGATAAGGGCTATTTGTCCAGTCAACTGCTAACCATTCCTTGTCTTGATTTCTCGATGGTGGGTTATATCCAATACCAACTCCACTTGACCAACTTATGCCTTTATTGGTAGATTTTTGAACGACAATTCGATCAATCCAATATCCACCACTTTGCGGATTTGACAGATGTCCAAAATAACAATGACCATTTAAATCAAAGACAACGCATGGGTCTCCCCAAACACCAAGTGGTGATGTCAAATTTCCCTGTGTCCATGTATAGCCTCCATCTGTAGAATAGTAGTAGTATCTGATATTTGCACCAGCGACAAGATTATTAGTATCAAGTGGATTAATCGCAATGCTTGTTTCGTTAGGATCTGTACTTGTAGGTTGACTCACTCTGATATTAGGGAACTGAGCAAAGATATTTATTGAGATAATGAAAAATAAAAGAACTAATCGCTTCATTTTTTTACTCTCATCAAAATTTATAAAGTTTTTTATAAAGATAAAAAAATAAAAGCCCCTGTCCGGGGCTTTCAATTTTTTATTTCATTAAAATCATCTTCTTCACATCAGTGAATTTATCTGTTATCAACTTATAGAAATAAATACCAGAAGAAAGATGGGATGCATCAAACTTTATTGAGTATTTTCCAGCTTCAAATTCATTATCCGCTAATGTTTGAATTTCATTTCCAAGGATATCATAAACGATTAGTTTAACCTTTGATTTTGTTTGTAATGAGAATGTAATATAAGTTGATGGATTAAATGGATTAGGATAATTTTGACTCAAATTAAATGAATAGACTGGTTGTTCTAATCGCTTAATTTTTAAATGATCAACTTTCTGAAATATTAATACCTCATTATCGTCACTCAGAAACTCTTGCACTATTTTTCCATCAAGTAAATCAGAAATAAGATAAATTGCATTATCATTTTTATCGAGCTTTATTTTTAATGGTAGAATAACTCCCTTTAAATTCACAATATTTTCATCACTCGAAGATGCATTGTACATTCCATTATTAAATCTAACTTCAAAAACATTAGCCGGGGCAAGTGGTGGTAACTCTAAATGTTTAAAATCTTTATCGAATTCCAATCTTAATCTTGCAGTTTGTCCATCACCATTTACAAAAATCAAATTTCCAGTTAATTCATTTTCATCGTTTATCTTCTCAAACGAGGAATTTATTGTTAGCGTACCAACCTGTGAACTCTTTATCCAATAAGCTTTCCCTTTTTGTAAAGAATTAACTGGAACATAACCACCATCGTAACCATAAACTTGTCCTTGAATAATATTCGGTGGATTAGTTGTGAGCGAACTAACTGAAGTATTTCCATTAACCATTCCAATTAAATTCCAACCCTGTTTAAGATTAACCGTTATACTTGTTAAATCCTGTCCGGAAAAAGTGTGTTCTTGTGAAGAATTAAATTTCAACCAGTATCCTTCGCCATTTCTCAAAGTATCTCTTGTTGAATAACCATTATCAAATGCATACGCATAGGATGTTGATGAAGGAAACAATACCGATTTTCTGAAATCATCAACGACTAAAGGAACGGATACTAAATTCCATCCTGCCGAAGTATTAAATGTAGTTGATACTATACCAGAAGTTTGCTGGTAGCTCTTAATTACAATATCATCGATATACCAACCATCTTTTTGGACTGAGCCATCACTCTTTAATAGAAATTGAATTTTGATATTATAACCGATAAAATCACTCAAGTCCATTTCTTCTTTAACCCAGGTTAATTGAGTTCCATCATATCCAGGTTCACCAGAAGGTTGAGCTCCTTTGCCTGAACCACTTTTTGTGAATTTACCTTTCAATGGAATCCAGTTCATACCGTTATTTGTTGAGATTCGAACCTGAGCAAAATCCCACCCACTTTCTATATCCCATCTTGTCCAGAATTCAAGTCTCGCTGCGTTTGATTGTGTTAAATCAATTATTGAGTTTGAAATCACATAAGTATTGGCGTTGTTTGGATAATTTCCTGATGGTGAATCAGTAAGAGAATAAACAGGAGAGTGATAACTTGAATTAATTAATCCCCAGCTATTCATTAGCTGCCAGTTTGAAATACCATTTTCAAAATCATCATTAAAGACGGCAACTGGAGTTCCCACAAAAATTGTAGTTGTATCTTTTATTAACACAACGCCGTTCAAACTAATGTTTGCTACTATCTTATGTTTTGAACCATTAATGATTGAATTGCTAACTTTTATGAGAAGCGGATTATTTGAGTTTGTCCTACTCGCTCTTGATAATAATGTATCGATACTAATTGTTTGATTAGCTAAAATCTGTAATTGTGGTGAAAGAGATTCAAAAGTCAGTACAACATTGTAGGCGTTCCCCAAACCTTTATTTTTTAATTCTACAACAAATTTAATTGTATCGCCTCCTCTAATTTGATCACCATTAGCAATAACAGACTTAGAAGCCAGTGCTGGATATTCTCCAGCAATCCAGGTATAGTAAAGATTGGGTCTCAAATTTTCTATAGCAAGAGGATAAATCCTTGATTGACTTGGCCAGAAACCGTCGGTGGCGCTTCCAACTTCGGGCGTCATTGCAAAAATTTTAGGACGAACACTAACAGGTTCACCATCATACATATAATCATCTGAATTTCCACGAGTAGAATATCCTACAGTTTGCATATCAGTACCATACACATAACCATTATATGCTGTCATATCTCTTGCAAACTCACGGAAAATTAATGAGTCCGGAGTTTCTCTACTCAATGCACCATAAGGATAGATTAATAGATTACTATATGTGTGATAATTTAAGCATGCTCTTATTCCTTTTGATAAGAGAAAATCTCTCAATGCAGCCGTTTCGGGTTCACTGAAAGGTGCTGTTCCTCTGTATGTTTCTGATGATGGATTTGTACTTGAGCCACCATTTGGTGCATCCCAATAATTATACGGTCCATAATTTCTATTTAAATCAACTCCAAAAGTACCTCCATTATTTCTCCTGTTTTTTCTCCACATTCCTCCACCAGATGGAGAAGAGGTTCTATTATATTCGTAACCATCGGGATTAACAACCGGGATAAAATAAATTTCACGATTATTAACGAGATAAGTTACTTCTGGATCAACACCGTATTTTTCAAGTAAATAATACATATAATAAATAACTGTCATCATACCTTGAGGCTCACGAGCATGAGTCAAAGCAGTGTATAAAACTTGTGGTTCATTCTCATTCAAATCAGGATTATCAGATATCTTAACCATCCAGATTGGTCGATTCTCGATTGAATAACCAATTGGAACTCTTTCAGTAATTAAATTTGGATATAGCATTTTCATCGTATCGAGTTCGGCAATAACTTCATTTAATGTATAAAATCCACCCATTGAACCATATTGAAATCCTTGAACGCCGAACTTTTCACGAAAGTATAATTCATTTGAAAATTCGAGGGCTTTTTGTTGTGAATAATATTCATCCCAATCAGGAATTACAATTTCTAAATTCAAGCCGAGATTTTTTAATGTTTTTACTTCCTCGTAGGAAATCCATAATTCGGGTCTATCAATATTTTTTCTATCCAGCTGACAACCGATATCAATTCCTGATTCCACTAATTTCTGAAAATCAGAAAAATCATTGAGATAAATTTTAACTTTCGCATATTTATTTGACTGAGCAAATACTGAAAAAGCTAAAAGAAATATTAATAAAAATATATTAGAACGAAGCATATCAACCTCATTATTTGAGCAACATACATTTAATTAGTTTTGAATTTGAATTGTATTTTAATTCGACAAAATAAATTCCTGAACTTAATTCATTAAAAGAAATTTGTTGTTTATGAAATCCTTCATTTTGAAATTCATCTAAAACTATTTTAACCCTTTCACCAAGAAAGTTATAAACTGATAAAGTAATTCTACCACTCGAAGGCAAAGTATATTGAATTGTTGTGGTGGAATTAAAAGGATTTGGGAAATTCTGATAAATTCTAAAATTATCTGGATAATTGACACCAGCAAGTTTCAAAAGATTAATATTCTTTTCTATAAGTAAAGAATCTCCATTATTTAAATCATACATCTCACTTGTAATTTCATTTTTGAATAATAAGGAAATTTGTCTATCTCCTTCAACAAAAATTTTAACAGGAAATTTAATTGAATTAAACTGAATGATTTGTTCTTCACTCATGAAACCTGTTTCTAAATTATTTACAAATCTTATGTCTTTTATACCAGCAGGTGGAATGGGTGGTAATTCATAAGATTTTACTGGCTGGTTTTTATCATAGAGATAAAGAATTTTAGTGAAACCTTCAGCATCAACAATATTAATCTTAATACAATTATTATTGTAAATTAATTCTGGAACATCACTCTTATTGTTCAATGTATTATAATATATAGTTCCATTCTGAGATACTTTAACCCAGTATCCTTTTCCAACCTGCAATGTACTGGCTGCAAAATATCCATTTTCAAAACCATAGAAAGGAGTTTCAATGATTCCTGAAGGTGAAGAAGTAATTGAACTAACATTGACATTTTTATCAAATACACCAATTAAATTCCAACCAGTTTTTAGATTAAGTGAATTTGTTGTGATAGCATTACCACAAATCACTGATAACTGATTTGATGGAAACTTTAACCAGTATCCTCTACCTGGAATTAAGGAATCTGAAACATAATAACCACCAGAATATGAGTATGCAGGTGAAATTGCATCTGGAAAAATATTAGCTGGTGAATATGTGTTTGAATTTAATGGAACAGAAATCAGGTTCCATCCTTCATTTAAATGTACTTCTTTACAAATTGTTGTAGTCTGAGTTGTTGTTCCTTGCTTGAGTACAATATCATTGTTCGGATCAAATACTAAGCTTGTTGGTTGTTTACTAAATAGAAAGCTAAAAACCTGATTATTAGAATTATTAAAAACTCTTACCAAGGTATCTGTACCATCTACAAAATTTATTTTTAATGTCAGAGGCATTTTGAAGAAGCCAGTATTAGTTTGTGTCTGACGAGCTGTAAAAGCAACAGCCCATCTGCCAGGTGCAGTTGAGCTAATACTATAAGTATTTTGATAAACTGGATGATTTGGAGTATAAATCCATTCATCGAAAAACCAGTTCATATCTTGCTGAGCAATTTCACTAACAAGATTTGCAAAATCACGAATTGTGGCTGCTTTGTGTCTAAATCTTAAAGTATCCGTTCCATAAGTTTTCAAAACCTTAAAAAAGGTTGAATCGCCAAGAACATATCTCAGCATATGTAAAACACATGCACCTTTCGCATATGTAATTGAATAATTGAATAAAGTATTTACATCTGGAGTAACAATTGCCCATTGAGGATTTGAAATTGCCCATCCAGGATTACCTGAGAAATAAGAACTTGCATCGCCCAGTATATCATTTTTATATGAACTGTAACCACCTGTATATTCATACCAGAGAGCTTCACAGTAAGTAGCAAATCCTTCATTTAACCATATATCAGCCCAGGTTGCACAGGTAATCATATCTCCAAACCACTGATGAGCAAATTCATGTGATATTAAATTTTCACCCCAACAATTAGGACATAAACTTGTCAAAGTCTGATTCTCCATTCCACCCCAGGCAAATTGACTATTAAGTGTTGCAAAACCATTTTTTTCGAAAGGATGCTCACCGAATAAATTCGAATATCGATTAATCATTTGCATCACTTTTGGTTTTATAGACGCAACCGATTCGCCAGGATTATAATAAAATCTAATCGGAATAATTTCCTGCGTGGATGGCCTTGTCCAGTAAATTATATCCAGATTATAATTTACTCTTGCTGAAATCACAATTAAATAAGTTGCAATTGGATCACGACTTATCCAGTTATAATAAATTGTATCTCCTGTTTTTACTGAATCTGCAAGCCTTCCATTTGAACCAAGCTTAACAGTAGCTGGAGTTTTTGCTCTCAAATTTAAAGTTGCTTTATCATATGGTTTATCCCAGCAAGGGAACCAGTTTCTTGCACCTTCTGGTTCGCAATCGGTAAAAACAAATCCATTGGAGACATAAAATGCACCATCACTGACATTTAAGTGTCTATATTTTATTCTTACCTGAAAAATTTCTCCTTTAGAGTAGTAGCGATTTAAATTAATATTCAAAACATTTGAAGAGTGCGTATATGAAACTCCAGCCAGATCAACTGCATCCACAGCTAATGAGTAATTACTTGCATCCAGTTTAATTTGATTTAATAATGTATCAGCTTTTATGGTAATGATTTCTAAAGCACTGAACGATTTTGGATAAGGACTTATAAAACAATTATAAATATCCAGATCTAATTTATAATCTAATACATCAAAGGAATGAGTTGGTGGTGGAGAAGTGATTTCTAATTTTCTGGAAATATCTTTTTTAATCTTATTCTGATAACAGAATTCTGCACCTTTATTTCCACCATACTCCTGAGAAAATAAAAGTGTTGATAATGCAAGAATTAATACAATAATTTTCTGAAATTTATTCATAAAGGTTCCTGAAAATCTTTTGAATTATTTTAAGAGAATCATCTTTTTAATTTCTCTGAAATTTCTGGCTTTAAGTTCATAGAAATATATTCCTGAAGGTAATTTAGAACCGTCAAAATTAATTGTGTGAAAACCAGTCTCAAGTTCTCTGTCAATTAATGTCTCAATTAATTGTCCCTGAAGATTATAAACCAAGAGAGAAACTTTAGATTTTTCTTTAATATAAAATTTAATGTTCGTATTTGGATTAAATGGATTTGGATAATTTTGAAGTAAAATAAAATTAGTCGGTAATTCTTTCTTCTTTATTCTGATAATATTTTCCGCTTCACCTAATAAAATCTTATCGTTCTTTGAAAGAGTTATTTCTTCTTCTTTTCCGTTTCTGAAAATGAAAATGGATATCAATTCATTGGTGTTTTGAGATTCAAAAGTTAGTTCTACTGGAAAAATATCAGATTGAATTTGAATCACACTATTATCTTCATTCAGATTATTGACAATGGAGTTATTCATAAATCTTACATCAAAACTTCCCTGTGGTGGTACTGGTGGAAGTTCAAAGAATTCAGCATCATATTTAAACTCACTAATGAATAGTTTTTGAACTTTATTACCAGCTCTAAAAATCAAAGCACTTTTAAAATTACTCTGATTTCCATTGAATGCAGTTGAACTTTTCCCTGATAATGAAATTGTCATAGAACCATTCTGTGAACTTTTTACCCAGTATCCTTTACCTTTTTCAAGTTGTTGAGAAGTTGCATAACCACCATTGTATTCATAAAAAGGACTTGATAGAATATTTGGAGGTGAAGTTGTTACTGAACTGACTGGAATAGTTCCATTAAGTGTTCCAATGAGATTCCAACCCTGTTTTAAGGAAATAGACAAAGAAGAAATTGGTTGACCTGAGATGTTATGATTTTGAGCCGAATTAAATTTTAACCAGTAACCTTTTCCAATTTCAAGAGTATCTTTTGTGATATATGTTCCATCAAAAGTATAAGCATAAGATGTCGCACCTGGAAATAAAACAGACTTCCTTCCATCAAGCGGTTGAATTGGTATTGATAATAAATTCCAACCTACATTAGTAAAAACTGTAACGGCATTAGTCGAAAGAACTTGAATGTATTCTGCTGCAGTTGCTGCTGTAACTTGAGCAATCTTATGAGCATAATTCATATTCAAGTATTGAAATTTATCATTTACCGTATGATATCTTGGATTAAATTCAAGGTCATACTCAATTGCAAGTATTGCACCATAATTTTTCTGATGAAAACTGTAATGATCACTGTACGGCTGAGATGTGACCATTCTTGGAGTTAATGCTATACCATATTGATAAATATTATTTATCCATTCATTTGCAATTTGAGAAGTATTAGCAACATTATTGGAGTGAACATCAACAATACCATCGTTATTAGCATCATAGGCAGTCATATCAAGATTAATTACACCAATTATTGAGTCATTTCTGTTTCTTGCTTGAGTTGCGTAATAATTACTACCGACTAAGCCCTGTTCTTCCTCATCAAAACCGATAAATTTTATCGTATAATTAGAATTATATTTTGAAAAAACTCTTGCGAGTTCTAAAACAGTAGCTGTTCCACTGGCATTATCATCAGCACCTGGAGCAGTTGTACCAGTTGGCATATTATCATAATGTGCACAGATTACGAAATATGCCTGACTATCATTCATACCTTGTTTTGTTGCAATCACATTTTTACCAGTCGAACTAAATGATTCATACTGCACCTGATATCCCCATGATTGAAACTTTTCGTAAATGAATTGAGCAGCTTTATCATTTCCAGGTTGATTTTTATGTCGAGAAAGGATTGTGTATGGAGCTCCACCAATTACACAGGAAGTATCTCCAGATAGTTGACGAATATAAAGAGCAATTGAATCTTTATTCACCTGATTAATAAGTTGAACAATTTGAGGTGGTTGTGAATAAACATTCGAAAGTGAGAGAAAACAAATTATTAAAATCAGGTTTTGCTTTATTTTTTTCATAAACATACCTCAATCATTTTAGGAGAACTAATTTTCGAGTCTGGGTGAAATTTTTAGTTGATAATTTATAAAAATAAATTCCAGAACTTATCTCTTTCATTTTACCTAAATCCAGTTTTAATGTATGAACACCAGCTTCAAAATTATCATCAACAAGAGTCATTACTTCTCTTCCCATTACATCGAATATTTTTAGAACTACTCTTTCATCAACTGGAATTTGAAATTTAATGGTTGTAGTTGAGTTAAATGGATTAGGATAATTTTGAGATAATTCATAACTAAGACTTTGTCTATCTATCTTAATCTTCAACAAATTGGAATTTAAATTATCTATCTTTACCATTTCAGAAGGTCTAATCTTAGCTATTAATTTGTCAGTTATATAATCATAAATGTTCAAAGTGAGATTTGATTTTGGTGATAAGCTCAAACTAACTGGGAATGTAACTCCCTGAAACTGAATAATATCTTCTTCTTTTTCAGACGCAATTTTTGAATCAACAAATCTAATATCAAATATTGAGGCAGGAGGCATTGGAGGTAATTCAGGATCAAAATCAACTCTTGAAAGAATTAGTTCACTTCGATTTCCTGATGCATCTTTAATCATTAAAATATCTTTACTCAGATTATTAAATGAAATCTGGTTATTTGTCATTTTGCTTGTTGAATTCATAATCAGATAACCATCCTGAAGGACTTTTACCCAGTAACCTTTTCCTTTTTCAATTTGAGGTGAGTTATAATAACCGTCATTATATCCATAAAATGGAGTTAATATATTGTTTGGTGGTTGACTCGAAACTGAATAAACTGGAATAGTTGAGTTTAATGACCCAATTAAATTCCAGCCAGCTTTAACTGGAAGTGATATAGCTGTTAATGGATTTCCAGGAATTGAATAATTACCAGAGTTATTGAACTTCAGCCAGAAACCATATCCACTGAAGATTGTATCATTCACAAAATATCTTCCATCATAATAATAAGCTTTGGAAGTTGCACCCGAAAATACAGACGAAATTGTTGAACCCTGTGAGATTACTGGTACTGAAATCAAATTCCATCCACCTGTTACATTAACACTTGTAAAATTTCCAACTCTGAATTCGAGCAATTCTTGAGGTGCTCTCTTGGGATATCTTTTTTTAATTTGTCCATCTGCAGTTTTAGCTTCGATGTAATATTTATAAACTGCAGACTGACCATTTCCTGGAATAAAGGCATAAAATGTATCGCCTGGTGCTTCATTCATCAAAATTGAATCAGTGATGCTTCCTCTTCCCCAGAATAATTTTACAGATGCAGGATCGATACCCAAACGTGATGTAATTTTAACAGCAATTCGATAAGGTCCATTTAAATTTGTTGTATCTGTAGGTGAAGAATGTGAAAAAACAATATTATAATAATTAACAGCTTGTAATGCATTCAGTATACCCCAACCCATTTCACGATTGGGATTATTTGATAAGCTTGCTGTTTGCCTCATTGCATCTCTAACTTGCATGGGTGTAAGCGATGGATTTTCTGAAAGAATTAGCGCAGCAACTCCAGCAGCAAGTGGACATGAAAAAGAAGTTCCACTTGATGATGTATATCCATTATCTGAAGTAGAACTGGCAACTCTAACGCCACTTCCCATTGCCATAACATCAGGTTTAATTCTTCCATCTACAGTATTTCCTACAGAACTAAAATATGATCTCGTTCCACTTGATGTAACAGCACCAACAGCAATTACACTATCCCCATCAGCAGGAGCAACTAATGTATTTCGAGTAGAATTAAAGCCTTCATTTCCTGCCGAATTAACAACCACTATTCCTCTTTTGACAGCTAAATCTGCTGCAATTGTAATAGGAACAGTATTGCCATCCATATGAGTCCAGTTATAACTTGGATAAGGTGGGTCAAACTCAAGATAACCGAGGGAAGTGCTTGTTACATCAACACCAATACTATCCGCCCATTCAAGTGCGGCAATCCAGTTATCCATTTCAATTGGAGTTTCACTTTCAGTATTCTCTGTTTTAGCTAAGATATAAGTTGCTCCAAAAGCCGGTCCTATTAATTGTCCTTCTTTGAAACCACCAATAGTTGAAAGTGTTTGTGTCCCATGACTTCCTTCACCCATACCACCCTGACCATCTCCAACATATGGTCTATGATTCACAAAATCCCATGTAGCTATTATGTTCATATTCTGAAAAACTTCATGACTTAATCGATTGAAACCAGCATCCATTAAACAAATCCTGACTCCCTGTCCATAATTACCTGTATTATGAACTGCAACAACATTTATTTGTTGATTCTGAGTTAATGATGAACCATAATTAAATCCAGTTAAATTATTTGGTTGCTCTGTGGATATTGATTCCTCTATTTCATTCTCAGTGGGTTCTGGTCTTTTTCTAAATCTTTCGACCAATTCTACTTTTTTAACAAAAGGTAGAAGAGTTAGCTCATTAATATTTTGTTTATCGATAATGACGCTAATGGCATTAAACCATCTTGAACGATGTTTAATTTCTATTACTTTATTTTTTATGACATTCACATATTCTTCGTTCACTGGTAAATCATCGTAATCTATCAAATTATTAGGCGGCAGAACTTTTTTTCTTCTTTCCAGAGATTCTTTACTGACAATTAATTCTGGATTTGAAAAGAACCTATTTACATTATCTCCTTTATCCGTAAAATAAATCCACACTTTAACAGGTTCACTATTTTTATTAACTAAAAGAAATTCTTTGAGGTATTTACCAATTTTTTCAGAAGCTATCAGATTAAAACTGAGAGTTAAAGAAATTATTATTACAAAGATTTTTCTCATATCTATTCCCGATTAATTATTAATACTTATCAATAACAATATTAATACGAAAGCCCGAAAAATCGGGCTTTCGATTTAGAAGAACCATTGTTCCACACCAATGATTCAAATTATTTAATTAACAACATCTTCTTAACTGCACTAAACTTAGCAGACGATATTTTATAGAAATACACACCAGATTGTAATCCTGATGCATCAAAAGTAATTTCATGATGACCTTTCTTCAAATAATCACCATTCACAAGTGTTGCAACTTTTTCACCAACAACATTGAATATTTCAATGGTTACTTGAGCATCTTCGGGCAATCCAAATTTTATCTTTGTAGATGGATTGAATGGGTTAGGATAGTTCTGGTAGACTACAAATTTATCTGGTACTATGTTCGCCTCATCATCAACATTTACAAATTTCACAAGTCTTATTCTTATTGAATAAACACTATTACTTCTTACCGAATCACCACCAGCACCATATGCCCAGACTGCCCACTGTCCTGTGACTGTCGTATCAACTGGATATTCTGGTCTGGAGAATAGATTGAATAATTGATATTGTCTGATTGTAAACAGTGAGTCCGTTCCACCATTATTTGATGGAGTATCAAGCATAAATGGTGGAATTGCAGGAACTCCCATTCTCAAACGATAGGCAACTGCATTTCTTGCTTTGTACCATCTAAATGTGACAATTGTCGAATCATATTGTCTTGCTGTTACAAGAGCATTATTAATCGGACCAAACAAATTAAACGTTCCAAGAGCAGAATTCGGGAAGTAATTCAATGTTACTTTTAGTTTATTTAACAAACTATCCATAACCATCACTCTGGCAACACCTGAAACAGTTGTATCAAATCCAGGAGTTAATGATTGAAATCTTGCTGTTACATCAGCAGGTAAATAGAGATTTATGACGATATGCTGTCCACTTCCTTTCTGGAATTTTAATTCATGAACTTTAACAGATGGAACATTCGCTCTACCTTTTCTATAATCATAAGCTAAACCTTGACCTAATTGTAGACCGATATCGTCACCAATAAATCTTCCATCAAGAACGCCAGCAGGTGGTACTGGAGGTAATTCTTCCTCACCAAATTGAGCATCAATACTATCAGATGCTAAAGGATCAAGTCCAAATCTTAACAATCTACTATTTTCATTATCCGAAATAACCATTGGTAAATCAACCACAGGTAATGTATAAGGTGCTGTGGAAATTTCAAACATTCCATCTGAATCATCAAATTTTGTGGAATCAGTTTGTGACATTACTCTAACTTTATACTGATTTCCAGCTGGTGCATCAAGAGGAACCTGTACTGCAAATACGCCATTATTCGGGACGTTACTTGCTATCTCAAAGAATGTACTTCCACCATCTGATGAGATTCTTATTCTTACTCTTGTATCAAATTCAAAAGATTTCCATGTAATTAATTGCCATTGACCACGATAGAACTTTTCACCACCATTTGGTGAAAGAACAGTAACTGTTCCGGGTACGGGACCAAATTCATGAATCTTAAATCCGAATAATCTATGAGGAACACCTTGAGAGCTACCACCAAGTGTAACTGTATTTGGATCAAATTGGTTGGTAATCCATAATCCACCACCTATTGCACCTTCTGGTAGAATATCAGTAATGTTTATACTATCAATTCTTTGACCATTGGTCGGATTAATTTTCCATAATACTTTCGGATCGGTTGCTGTTCCACCACTGAATATCCAGAGATATGGACCACCAGGTGATAGAGTATCATAAGCATTACCAGACATTCCAGTGAAACCATGCTGTGATGCTGGAATTGTATAAAGTGTTGCACCAGTTCTGCTAACTAACACAATATCTGTGGACCAGTTTGCAACCCAGAATGCATTTTGTGAGGCATTATAAGAAATTCCTCTTACAGCAACTGGTGATGTAAATGCTGCACTTGCTGTAAATGAAGTTCTATCAATTCTGTATACAGTTGTCGAATTGTTACTTCCATACAGATATTGACCATCAAATGCTAAGTCGCGGAAACCTCCGCTTGGTAAGCCTGTTACTGTGAATGAATCGATTTGCGTTCCTGCTTTGTTAACTCTAAATATCTTTGGTTCATTCCATCTTGTTATATAGAAATATTCACCATCAAATTCAGAACCATAGAGAGAATAGGCTCCAGGAGCTAATCCTGAAATGTCGTAATTAAATTGCAATTGTGGACCGGGTACACCAGTAGTAATTTCAAATACATTATCACTAACATCAAAAACTGCTGGATTAGTTGCATCAGATACTCTAACTAAACATTGATTGGATGGAGTATTTGGAATAACCCAGTTATATACTCCTAATGTTCCTTCAGTATTTTTATCTAATGATTCAGCATCTCGATTGATTTTCTTTTCTGATAAAGCTGGAACCGTTGCGATATAATTCCAGGAAGAACCATTATTAGTTGAGAATTCTAATTTAACATTTGTTACCGCTTGAGCATTCCAGACAATCTGTCGTGTTGAACCAACAGTCCATTTTTCTCCACCATTTGGAGAAACAACAACAACTTGAGGAGTAACTGGTCCTCTGAAATATTTAACAACAAATCCATTTGCACCAACTGCATATCCAACTGCATTTGAACCACCAAGACCTTTGAAGTGTAAATGATATAATGAGGCACTTGCTGTAAATCCAGTTGACCAGTTAGTACCATGATTGCTTGTGTAATAAACTGAGGTTCCAGCAGTAAACCAGAATTCATTACCTCCAACTGTTGTCATGCCAAGAATATTTCCAGTTGCAGGAGTTGATATCGAAGCCCAGCTATTACCGCCATCACTTGAACGATTAGCTGTACCAGTTGCAGAACCAACAATACCTTTCTGTGCATCACCAAAAGCTACTGAATAACTATTAAGAACAGTTGTTGGAGCAAATGACCATGTTGCACCACGGTCTGTAGATTTATAAACTCTAGAATTATTTGTACCAAACCAGACATTATTTCCTACATTCCAACCTGAATTATTCCAACCATATTCACTGCCTGCCTGTGGAACTGTTGCAGCTGAAGTCCAGGTGAAACCACCATCAGTAGTTTTGAGTAATGTCCAGTTACCACCGACCGGGTCACCTTCAGCTAAACCGTTCATATCATCAAACATGATAATTACATTTATAAATCCACCGGCTTGAGTAAATACATCAGTCCAGGTTAATCCGCCATCAGTAGTTAAATGAATCTTTGCATCGGAAGTACCATTTGTTGCAACAAGAGCTTTTGTTGCACTAACACCACAAATAACATGTGCATCAACTGCTCTTGGAGAAGTAACAGTTGTCCAGTTTGCACCACCGTTAGTTGTTTTGATTACAGTTCCAGTTGTACCAGCTGCCCAGGCAACATTTGCATCAACTGTAGACACGCTATAAAGTGTAGCAGTTGTTCCACTATTTTGAACTGTCCAGTTCTCACCAATTACACCTTCGCTAATTGTAAATGTACCATCACTTTCATCATACAATGCAGGATTTGTTGCATCAGAAACTCTCACTTTACATTGTGTAGATGGAGTATTTGGAATTGTCCATGCATAAATTCCAAGTTCACCTTTTAGTACTCCATTAGGATCCTTCGGTGAATATCCATCAAGTCTAACTTTTTGAACTTTCGATGCTGGTACGGTTGCAATATCAATCCAGCTTGTACCATTATTTGTAGTGTATTGTAATTTGACATTCGAAATTAATTGAGCATTCCAGATAATATTTTGTGTTGAACCGACTGGCCAGTTTTCTCCACCATTTGGTTGAACAACTTGAACAGATGGTTGTTGAACTTGTCTTCTATATTTCAATACGAGACCACCAGCACCTACTGCCCAACCAGCAGCTGGTTGAGTTTGACTGGTTAATGTAGGTACAAAGTATAGATGATAGATACTACCAGCGCCACCATAACTCATACTCCAGTTATTACCACCATCAGTTGTTTTCCATACCGAGCCACCTGCTGCTACAAAGAATTCATTGTTTGAAACAGTAGCAATTCCGGTAACTGCTGCGGATGTAGGTGAAGTGATTGCATACCAGCTAACACCACCATTTGTTGATTTATTCAATACACCAGCTGCAAAACCAGAAAGTCCAACGAGATTGTCATCAAAAGCTACTGCATACGAATTTGCAGAAGTCGTTGTAGCAAATGACCAGTTCGCACCGTTATTTGTTGAATAATAAATTCTTGAATTATTAGTACCAAACCATAGTCTACCTGATTTATCCCAGCCTGAATTATTCCATCCATATTCACCACCAACCTGAGGAACTGTTGCCATTGATGTCCAGGTAGAACCGCCATCTGTAGTTTTTAATAGCATCCAGTTTCCACCAACTGGATCACCTTCAGCCCAACCATTATTTTGATCAATCATTCTTATAACATTAATAAATCCGCCAGCAACGGTATAAACATCAGTCCAGGTTTGACCTCCATTTGTAGTCATATGGATTTTTGCATCAGTTGTACCACTAGTACCCACAAAAGCTTTATTTGCACTAACTGCCCAGATAACATAAGCATCAACTGCACGTGGTGATGTGACGGCTTGCCAGGTTTGTCCTCCATTGGTTGTTCTGATTACAACACCACCAGCACCACAGGCCCATGCAACATTTTCATTTACAGCACTAACAGAATATAATTCAACAGTAGTTCCACTACTTTGAACTACCCATCCTTCAGACATTGGAGCCGATATTGTGAAGTAATTATCGCTCACATCGAAAACTGATGGATTTGAAGCATCCGAGACTCTGACCTTACATTGATTTGATGGTGTGTTTGGTACAACCCAGTTATATGTACCAAGTGTTCCTTCAATGTAAGCTTTAGGATCTTTTGGATGTTTACCTGAGAGTCGTACTTTATTTGTTGTCAATGCAGGTACAGTTGCAATATTATTCCAGGTTGAACCACCATCAGTTGTATATTCAAGTTTTACTTGACTAATTCCAGTTGAATTCCATACAATTTGATAAGTCTGACCAACAATTAAGTTTTCACCACCATTCGGTTGAACAACTTGAACTGAAGCTGGTTCAGGAGTATATGTCAAAGTAATTTTAAGTTTATTAAGTATTCCAGGATTTGGAACAGTGAATTTGCCTGCACCACTCATTGTTACATTAACAATTCCACCGCCGAAGAAATCCTGTAATAATCCAGTTACATTTGGTGGTAAATACCAGAATAATCTCAGTGAATCACCACTACCCATCTGATACTGGATTTCATGAATTTTATTTCCACTGAATGAACCACCACCTTGTCGATAATCTTTTAATGTTCCCTGACCAAGCTGTGGAATTCCAATATCAGTTCCAACGAATCTACCATCAAAAACACCTGTCGGTGGAGGCGGAGGTAATTCAGCTTCACCTAAAGATGCGTCAATACCATCTGTTGCACTTGGATCCAATCCATAGAATAACCCAACAGAGGATTGACCATCGCTAATTACAAACGGGTTATCTAAATAAACTAATTTTGAACCCTGAATAGCAAAAGTTCCATCTGATTCATCAAATATTGATGGATTATCTACGCTCTGAATTTTCAATTTCCATTGATTAGACTCAGGAGTATCGTATCCAATATTGGTACCAAATACACCTGTATTTTGAAGACTGTCTTCAACTAAAATCCATGTTGAACCGCCATCAGTTGAAGCGTATAACCTGACTAATCCAGTAAAATTCGATTTCCATGCAATAACAACATTTGAACCTCTTCTAAGTACTTCACCACCATTTGGATATAGTAACTTAATTTCTCCAACTGTTGGTGCAGTATATGTATAGGTTATTTTTAATTTATCATAAAGCGATGGATTAGTTACAGTATATGAACCCGCACCTGTCATCTGTACATCAATATTACTTCCCGTAACTAAATCCTGCAGTCTTCCTGTAACATTTGATGGTAAGTCCCAGTAAATTGTAATTGGATTTGAACTTACTCTTGCCAGTTGACTAACTTGATATTTGATTTCATGTAATTTTTGTCCTGAAAAAGTACTTGAACCCTGTCTATAATCTTTTGTCACACCATTACCTAATTGAGATATTCCGATGTCTGTTCCTATTAATCTTGCATCAAAAACTGTTGAAGGTGGAACTGGAGGTAATTCATATTCACCCAGACCAGAATCAATTCCATCAGTTGCCGTAGGATGCAAACCTGTTCTTAATCCTTCAGCATAAATTCCATCTGTTACAACTAAAGGAAAATCAACCTGAGGATTTGTTCCAGTTACGACATTAAATGGTTCGCTTAAATCAAATATTGAAGGATTGCTTGAAGATTCAACCTTTAAAATCACATTGCTAAGCGGAACTGATGGTGTTAGTAAAGAATAAAAACCAGTATTTGGTACATTAGACGCTAATGTTTCAAATGTAGATCCACCATCTGTTGAGACTAAAATATTTACGGTTCCAGTCACATTCACAGATTTCCATACAAACAATTGTTTAGAATTTGTAAGGAGATTCTCACCACCCATTGGATATAAAATTGAAATACTTGTAGGTACTGCAGTAGTACCAATCTTATAACCAGTTATCAAATGTGGCGTGCCTTGATTCAATACACCAAGAGTAACACTTCCTACATAAGCTTTATCTGTACAAAAAACTCCACCACCGATTGCGCCTACTGGTAAATGATGGGTTATCTTAAAGCTATCAACTTTTAATCCTGTAGCTACATTAATCTTATATAATATTTTTTGGTCCGTAGCAGAACCACCATTTAATACCCAGATAAATTTCCCACCACCAGACAGTGTATCATAAGCTAAACCTGACATACCTGTTAAACCATGTGAAACAGCGGTAATTGTTTGTAATGTTGTTCCAGTTCTACTAACTAATCTTAAATCCGTATTCCAATTTGCAACCCAGAATGCATCATTTGCTTTATCATATGCAATGCCTCTAACACTAATTGGAGAAGTAAAAGCAGTTGTAGCAGTGAATGTTGAAAGATCAATTTTATAAACTGTTGTTGTTGCAGTACTGCCGTATAAAAATTCTCCATCCCAGGCAAGATCTCTTAAACCTGAAGTTGCTGATAATCCTGATATCGTAAATGAATCTATTGATGTTCCTGCCGTGTTTATTCGATAAATTTTATTTTCATTCCATTTGGATACATAGAAATAATTATTAGCATATTCAACACCATATAAAGAGATTCCTCCAGAATACAAAGTAGTCAGATTATGAACAAAATCTTTTTGAAGTTCTTCAGTTACAGATACAAATCTTTTCAAAGTATCATTTTGTGGATTCAAATCACCAGATAAAGTAGTGTATGCAATAACCTGGTATTGACCTTTAGTAGGAGGTACCCAATTTGAAAAATCTAGAACGGCTGTTTCTCCAGTATTGAGTGAACTAACATTTAAGACTTGATGATAACCACCTGGTTCAATCATTAGATGAGCCTGGAACGTACCGGTTGGATTTACACCAAAATTCTTGACAACGATTTGAGGTGTTGTTCCGAGAGTTGTCTCTAGATTCGTTGGCTTATTAATTGCTGAAATACCAGCATCTAATGCGACTGGAGTTTCAACAAAAACACTATCCAAATAAAATCTAAATTGATTTAATTCTTTATAACGAAAAGCCAGATAAACATTTTGACCTGATAAAGAATTAAGGGAAATCTGGAATAATTCTGGTGTTGTTCCTGCAGGCATTATGGTTGTTAAACGAGTATAGCCAGAAGGTGGAACACCACCAGTTGTTGAATAATAAATTTCTACTGAATCAGCATAAGTAGTTGATTGTCTCTTTGCATAAAAATTTAAAAATGCTCCGGGATTTACTGTAAATTGTGGAGTTACGAGCCAATCATCATTACTTAGAGTAGATGATTCCCACCTGACAGCCGCAGATGCTAAACCAAAAATTGGTGTTGTTGTATATCTTACCCATGTATTCGTTCCACCATCTAATTGATGAACAGCCCATCCTGTTGGTGGGAAAGTTGTGCCTTCAAATCCTTCAGACCAGTTAATTGTACCTAATGGTTTATAATTCACCGAAGCAGGAATTGAAATTTGAATAGCACCACTTTTTTCAAGTTCTTGCTTATAATTCGGATTCGAGGTAAAGAAACTTTCAGCATACTGGCTATACGCCATTGTGAAGAAAGTTACTAATAATACAAGTGATATAAATATCCTTTTCATAGACTCTCCTTTATTAATTTTTAATGTTAATCCCGTGCATTCGTCGGGAATGCACGGGTTATTAACTGAATTAAAATTATTCCTGTAAATAGATTCCAGTACTCGCATTATTTCACCAAAATCATTTTCTTGACATCACTCCAGTTAGAAGTCTTAATTCGATAGAAATATACACCAGAGGTTAAGTTTCTGGCATCAAAGTTTATAATATGATAGCCAGCTTTAAGTTCATTATTGATAAGTGTGGCAACGTGTTCACCAAGAATATTATACACTTCAAGCAATACCTTCGAGTTTTCTGGTAATCCAAATCTTATTACAGTTGATGGATTAAATGGATTTGGATAATTCTGACTCAACTCAAATTGTTTTGGTATTACTATCTTCTGCAAATACAATTGTGACAATTGATTTGCTGTTATTAACTTTTCTTCACCATTTTTAATAATATCTTCATAAATCTTACCATCAAGTCCATCTGACAATCTAAAGGTGTAATCTTCTTCAAAGTTTTCAATCTTTATCTTGATTGGATAAGCAACTGAATTAAGTGACAATGTGTATGAACCTGTTGACAAATCCTCAACATATTTATCAGTTGTAAATCTTACATCGTAAGCACCATAAGGAGGAGATGGTGGTAATTCGTAATTGTTGCTTAACTTTTCAGTTTCAGTCAGATATAATCTGGTTTGATTTCCATTAGCATCTGTCACAATTATAGTAGGCCACTTTTCACTTACATTTTCAACATAAATTTCTTTTCCAAGAACTTTTGGATAAGTTGTATGTAAAGTAAGCGTTCCATTCTGTTTTACTTTAACCCAATATCCTTTACCTTTATCCAGCTCAGTGGCCTGTGAATATCCATTATTGTATTCAAAGAATGGAGATTGAATTATACCAGCTGGTGAAGTTGTTACACTCGAAACTGGTACTGATTTATAAGTTGTACCAATGAGATTCCAGCCTTTCACAACCGGTATATTCAAAACATAATTTGCAAGACCCTGGAAGGAATGTTGCTGTTGTGCAGCAAATTTCAACCAATAACCTTTTGTTACCTTCAAAGTATCGTGTTTTACATAACCTAAATCATCATTGAATGTAAATGCATTTGAAGTTGCAGATGGGAATAATTCATTTTTACTCATATTAGGTAGATTCAATGGAACGGACAGTAAGTTCCATCCACTTGATGTTGAAAATGAAACTGACTGTGGCGTATTTACATTTATAAATTGGAAATTAATATTATTTACTGTATCAGTTCCAACCGTTGTATCAACTGATGCAACTGGTGGATAAAATCCTTCTGGTGCATTTGCTTCAACTCTATAACGTCCAGAATACAACCCGGCGAAAATATAACGACCGGTTGAATCAGTAACATAAGTATTAACTAAGTTACTTCCTGGCAATTGATAGAGTTTTAATGTAACTCCAGCGTTTGAAGTTACACCATTTAAAGTTACTTGTCCAGCAATTGCACCTGATGGTGGTGGTTCAACAGTAAAGAGATATTTTGCTGTGTTTTCAATCAATTTCTTTGCTGATACAACATCGGTCATACCACCAATATTAAATGTATAGAATACATTGTCAGCGCTTAATGGATTTGGATTCTTATCATTAACTATAATTCCTCCACTATCAGGGAAGCTTGACCAGGTATTCACTGGATATGCCCTTACACCTGGCATAACCGTCATAGCATCTCTTTCACCAATTCCAGTTCCAAATCCTAAATTATCTGGAATCAAATTCGGATTAGAATTTATTGGATGTGACGCAATCTTCTTATTGAGGAATCCACCGCTTACATCACTAACCCATCTATCGACAAACAACACTTCTTGACGGAATAATTGATCATTCGTTCCAGTTGAACGATAAGCATAACCTACTTCACCACCTTCAACCCAGGTTTTCTTTCCTGGTTTATTTGCAAAGTTTCTGATAGCATCTCTCTTAGCTTGATCGTTAAATGGTACACCAGTTTTTGGTCCAGCTGAGAGAATGACTACATCATATTCCGCTAAAACAGTTGTATCAAGATTACTAAATGTTACCAAATCAGCATTATAACCAAGTGAATCGAGAGTATTCTTAAATAGATTAGCAGATAATCCAAGTGGACTTGTCAAATCAAATGTCCCTTGTTTTTCTTCTGAAATTCTACCTTCATAAGAGGCATCATCGTCAACGACTAAAATATTACCCAATGTAACTGGTAAATATGCATTTATAGTTAAGCTACCACCATTGGGTAATAGAGTATCTTTACGAACTACTTTAAATCCTTGTTTTTTAAATTGAACAGTAATATTTCCTGGATTAACACCAGCTATTTGATAAGCTCCACTAGAATTCGTGGTTGCTACTTTATCAGGTTGATTAAGAATTTTTACTTCAACTCCGCTGTGGTCAGTTTGTCCTTCAAGCTGAACTGTTCCGCTCACAATACCAGTGACTAAAGGAACAAATGTGAAGTTGATTCCACTTAAATTTTGACCACTGCTTAGAGTAGTATCTACTGATTGAACATATGGATAGTAATTAGCTGGAGCAAGAGCGGAAATTCTATATGGACCAGCATAAAGTGAATCAAATGAATAACTTCCATCTGGTGCTGTAAATGTAGTCTTTGAAACAGTACCAGATAATTTTACTTGTACTCCACCACTATTCGGTGCACCCTGCAAAGTTACATTTCCTGAAATTCTACCAAGTGGTGCACTCTCAACATTAAAGAGATAAGAAACCACATTTTCAATTAATTTCTTTGCAAGTGATTGATCAGTAATCTGAGTTATATTAAATGTAAAGAATACATTATCTGCACTCGCTGGATTTGGATTTTTGTCATGAACTATAATTGAACCACTATCTGGTAAAACACTGTATGTTCCGGCATGATATATTGTTTTCGGTTCCCAATCCACACGCATTGCATCTCTGGTATAGATGGATGACCCTGTAAACGCAATATTATCAGGTAATGAATTTGGAACATTCCAGATTGGATGATCTGGTAATTTCTTTTTCAATGTAGACGTAGTAGCGTCACTCACCCATCTACTAGTATACAATACTTCTTTTCTAAACATTGAGTCTGCAGTTGTCGAAGTACTTCTGAAGAAGTATCCTAATTCACCACCTTCTGCGAGTGTTTTTCCAACTTGTGTTGCGTATCTACGAATTGCAGCTCTCTTTCCAGCGTCATTAAATATATTTGTTGATTTCGAGCCTGTCGACAAAATTACAAGATCATAATTTGCTAATGAGTTTGTATCAAGTGCTGCAAATGTTACTAAGTCAGCGTTATATCCTAAAGAGTCAAGGACTGATTTAAACAAAACAGCTGAAGCACCAAGTGGTGTTGTCAAATCAGCCTGTCCTTGCTTCTCGGGACTAATTCTGTCTGCTAATGTAGCATCATCATCAATAATTAAAATATTTCCTAGAGTTGGGTTTAAAGTCATATTAAGAACAAGAGTACCACCATTACTTAAAACAGTATCTTTTGATTTACTTCCATAACCTTGTTTTGAGAATTTCACCAGTACCTGTCCTGGCATTACACTATCAATTTGATATTGACCAGATGAATTAGTTATTGCCTGTTTACCTGGTTGATTAAGAACTTGAACAAGTACACCACTATGATTTGTTTGACCTTCCAGAGTAACCTGTCCAGAAATCGTACCAGGTATTATTGGAGTAAATGTAAAGTTGATGCCAGTAATTTGATTGTTATTAACTACCGTATCTTTAAATTGACTGGATGGAAAATATCCAGATGGTGCTAATGCCGTAACCCTATAAGGTCCGTTATATAACCCGGTAAATGAGTAACTACCATCGCTGGCAGTTGTTGTACTCAGATTTCCTGTTCCACTTAAATTAACAGTTACTCCACCATGATTTGAAGCCCCTGATAGAGTAACATAACCTGAAATACCACCGATAGGAGCTGTTTCAGCTGTCATAAGATATTCAGCAGTATTCTCGATTAATTTTCTGGCTGACAGCTGATCATCCATCGAAGCAATACTAAATGTATAGAAAATATTATCAGCGCTTGCAGGATTTGGATTTTTATCATTTACAATAATTCCACCACTATCAGGATATGTTGACCATGTACTAACAGGATAAACTCTTGCTCCTGGTAAGACTTTCATAGCATCTCGTACACCATAACTCGTACCCGTAAAGCTTAAGTTGTCAGGTACAGAATGAGGATAACTATTAATTGGGTGTGATGCTAATTTTTTATTTAAGTTACCACCGGAAACATCACTAACCCAGGCTTCAGTGAACAGGACTTCCTGTCTGAAAAGTTGATCATTCGTTCCAGTTGATCTAAAGAAATAACCAACTTCACCACCTTCTACCCAGGTTTTCTTTCCAGGAGTTCGGGCAAAATTACGAATTGCATCACGTTTACCTTGATCATTGAATATTGATGTAGTCTTAGTTCCAGCTGATAAAATTACTATATCGTAATTAGCTAATTGATTTGTATCTAAATTCGCGAATGTGACCAAATCAGTTAAGAACCCTACACTATCGAGTGTAGCTTTAAATAGGTTAGCCGATGCACCGAGTGGCGCAGTTAAATCAGCTTTAAATTGTCCTTTTTCTGGACTAATCCTTTCTGCTTCTGTCACATCATCATCAACAACAAGAACAATTCCTCTTGTTTGAATAATATTAAATTTATAGTAACCACTCGCTGGCAAATAGGTCGTATTGTGATTATCAGAAATATCTCTTGCTACTACCCTATAAAATATGGAGTCACCAATGGCAACTTGAGTTGTATCTGAATTAAATAATCCTTCCCATTTATTATTTCCCAGATAAGAAAGGTTAAATCTCTTAAAATTAACCTGACTATTTTTATACCATTCTACCCAGACACTATCAACACCAATATTATCAGTTACAGTAGTTCTAACTGCAGCAGGCCATCTGATAAATGCTTGGTTTCCTAATGCATTATGACTTATTACCGGGAATTCGGTATCTGGTATGATAACAAAACTATTGTATGAAGTACTGTTTGGATGATAACCAAAATTTGGCGTTGTTGCTAAATCTTTTGCAACAATTCTATAATAAATAGTATCTCCAACACTAAGTAAAGATGAACTTATATCAAAAACATTCTTATAAAGATTGCCACCTTGTGGAATCAATCGAAATTGTCTGATTGTTCCATTCCACTTAACTTTATATGTGACCCAAACAGAATCAACACCAATATTATCTGTAACGTTTGCACTCACCTCGGGTGGCCAGATTTCTCTATATTGATTTGGTAATACAGTATGGGTTATAACAGGTGGTTGATTATCTGTTGCGGCTTCAAATTGAAATACTTCTTGTGGAGCTCCGCCTGGTAAAGTTGCAAAGCTTCCAACACTATCTTTTGCATAAATATAATACTGGTAGATCGCAGGTAGCCCATTTCCTGGAATATTTGCAACAAAACTGTCCGGTGCAACTCTTGACATGAGAAGAGAATCGAATGCCCCTGTTGTTCCTCTTCTCCAGAAAACTTTTGCTTCTTGAATTCCAACACTGCCAGTAATTTTAGCAGCAACTGTATAAGGTCCATTAAGATTTTCAGTGTTTGGTAATTTAGTGTGATTGATTTGTATAAAGAAAACTTTTGCAGTGAATGCTTGATGCCAGCCAAATCTGTTATCATTCCAGAATGGCCAGACAACACCATTCTTTGCTGCTATTCCAATATAATCTCCCTGATATCCTGTAGCTAAACCAGCAATTGCTCTTGGTAAGTGAGCTCTATCAGAAACCTTGATATCTTCCCATGTATTTCCACCATCAAGAGAACGAGATAAATAAACTTCTGTCGAATCATTATTTGGATAATTACGACTATCATAATAAACAATATTGACTGAACCGTCAGCAGGGTCAACTGCAATTGCAGGGAACCATTGGTCTTTATTTGAAGGTTCCGAATTCACCTGAATTGGTGTAGACCATGTTGCTCCAAAGTCTGTCGATTTAACTAAATATACATTTGGTGGTTGACCTGTTGCCGGTCTTGCAGCATAAGTGATATAAATCCATCCTCTTCTTGGTCCATTGCTATGGTCCACCGCAATGTAAGGGAATGAATTTACACGAATAGTATTTCCACCTTTTGTAAGATTACCACGAATATCATATATATTAGAAACAACAAAGGTCTGTGTCCAGGTTTGACCACCATTAGTCGATTTTGCGAAAGTAACATGCGAGCTTGTTAATGTACTGGTTGGATAATGTGTAAATGCTGCAACTACATCACCATTTGTACCAACGGCTAAGTTTACTCCCTGATGTAAATAACCTGTGGTTCCACTCATATTAACCGGTGCTGAAAAGGTTAACCCACCATCAGTTGACCTTGAAAATTCTAGCTTACGGTAATTTGGATCAGTACTTCCAAATTCAGTATAGGCAGTATAAATATATCCAAAGTAAGGTGATGAGGGATTTACATCAATTGCAATCCAGTTTTTGTCTTCATCTGGACCTGGATTTGGTACCGCAACAGCTGATGACCAGGTTAATCCTTTGTTTGTGGACTTTAATGTAACAAGGTCACCGGCAGTTGCACTATATTCAAGTGTATTAAAATACATATTCCCCAGATGATCAAATGCAACAACTGGATCAGAACGGTAATATCCAGATGGTATTCCTGGAAGTGAATCACTACCATACCATGTTGAACCACCATTAGTAGTGATATAATAACCTTGATTTACATAAGTAATAGTTGATGAGTTATTAGCAGCATTTGACCCACCGAGTAAAACATTTGGATTATTAGGATCAATAGCAATATGAACTTCAGATTGCGTCATACCAGAATTAGGCCAGACACGGATATTTGGATATACAGTATATGTTTTATCCTTGGTTATAGTTCTAATAGGTTGAATTTTTTGAAGTTCTTTTTGTAGCTCATCAAAATTAATTTTAATTTCTTCTTGAGTACCGCCCTTGATGGGTTCTAATCTCAAGAATGGTTTACTCCATCTTTCTTCATCTTGTGAATGAAGAAAATTGGAGAACAATAGAAAAGCTATTACTGACAAGAAGTATTTTGTTACTCTCATCAAGTCCTCCTGAATGATTTATTGTTAATAATTCCTTTTTATTTAACGATGTTTTTAATAACTATCGTGTCAGATAACGAAGCCCCACGAACTATATCATTCCTCATAAAATCTTTTCAGCAATTTTATGAATTTTCATTTTTAATGTCAATAAATCGAAAAAGAATTTTTTAAATTTTATTCATCTTCAATAATAATGCCAGATATTCTTTATTTCATTATAATGACTACAAAATTTTCTGATCATTAAATTAATTTCGACTAAAAATTTAAAAGGATTCCTCTATGAAAAAAAATTTACTAATATTGTTATCCTTAATTTATCTTTCTTGCTCATCTTTCAGAAGCACAGAAAATTTTATCAGTTATAAAGAGAATCAAATTCAATTGAAAGATAAACTTTTAAAACTTGCAGATAATTATTCAGGTACGATTGGTATATATGCAAAAAATTTAAATACTGGAGAAGTAATTTCTGTTAATGAGGATTCTTTATTTCCAACTGCAAGTGTAATTAAACTTCCAATTCTAATTTCATTCTTTAAGAAAATTAAAGACGGTGAAATTAATCCTGATGAATATATTGTGATAAATGATTCACAAAAAGTTGGTGGTGCCGGTGTAATTCAGTTCTTTAAAGATGATGTAAAAATAAAATTGATAGATGCTGCAACTCTGATGATTATTCTCTCGGACAACACTGCAACCAATGCAATCATAGATCAACTTGGTTCTTCTCATGATGATAAGCTTAATTATGTGAATATGACAATGGAATCGCTCGGATTGAAAAATACTAAACTGCTAAATAAAGTCTTTTCATATCGTACGAAGAAAAATACTCCTGAAGCAAAAAGATTTGGACTTGGTTATTCCTCGCCAAGGGAAATGGGTGAATTACTTGAGATGATATACCGTCATCAAATTATTGATAGCTTTTATTCAAACTGGATTATTCAAATAATGAAAAATCAACAAGATGAATCAATGATCAGAAAATTACTTCCTTATTATAACTTAAAAGAAGGTGAAAGAATTATTGTTGCAAATAAAACAGGTGCGGTTGACCAATCAAGAATCGATGTTGGAATTGTTTATTCTCCAAAATGTGATTTTGTAATTGCAGTCTTTGCTGATCAAAGTAAAGATACACGATGGACTTATGATAACAAGGCAGAAAATGCAGTTGCATTAGCTGCAAAAATTATTTACGATTATTTTAATCGAGCGGATTGAAGTGTTTGAAATTTAATTTTTACTTATTAAGTAAAAATTATTTGCTGAATCTAAATTCTTTAAACCAGTTTAATTCAATTAGCCTGAAAATTTTAAGAAGTAGAATATATGCAATAAGTGTCGTGCTTTTTAAAATCAATAAGTAATCGCTTAAAATATTTTTAAAAATTAGATATCCCCCGAAAACGAAAAAGAGAATAATTCCTAACTTCAAAACTTTGTCCCATTCGTAATCAATTTTATAAAATTTCTGTGAGAGAAAATATTGATAAACAGCCATTGAAAAATATGCAAGTAATGTTGCATAAGCTGCACCAAGCATACCCATCAAAGGAATGAGCAAAAAGTTAGCAACAATATTTACTACAGCACCCAGACTTGAAACCAATGGCATATATTTTGTTTTTTTCTCAATCTGTAAACCAGCAACAAAGTTGAAATAAAAACCATTAAATAAATAACCCATCAAAACAACCGGAACAATATGTAAACCACTCCAGAAATCTTTACCTATCAAATAGAATCCAAAAATTTTTATTTTAATAATATCATCAATAAAGATCGATAAGACTAAAAAAATCAAAGACCCGAACAAAGTAAAAAACGTAAAAACTTTTGCGAACAATTCTTTTGCATTTTCTTGAGTCGATTTTTTCAAATAGAATGGTTGCCAGGCATATTGAAACATTGACACATAAAGCATCATGAAAATGCCGAGCTTGTAATTCGCTTGGTAAATTCCAACGGTGCTCGCATCAGTTAATGCAAGCATTATTGGTCTATCTATAACCTGGGTAATAATTGCAGCAATACCAGCAGGAACAAAAGGTAATCCAAATTTCAATAAATCATTTAATAAATTTTTATTGATAGATAAACTATAAACTTTCAATAAATCAGGAAATAAAAATATAAATGTGAGTAACGAAGCGGAAAAATTAGCAATAAAAACTCCTTCAGCTCTGAATTTCAAAAAGTAAATCAAATAAACATTCATTGAAACATTGAAAATAATATTTAATGTTTTGAGCCCTGCAAACTTTAAAGCCTTATTGTGAAATCTTAATCTTGCAAAAATCACATTTGAAATTGAGTCAAAAAACAAAATACCGGAAACAAAAAGAACAATTTCTTTTTGTTCTTTACTTATTCCGAAAAGATATGATAAAGGTTCATTTAATATAATTAAAACTATAGACAACAATAATGAAGTGATAAAAACTGAATTAAAAGCTGTGCTGAAAGTTTCCTTTTCACTTCCTGATTCCCTTGAGGCAGCAAATTTCAAATATGCCGAATCCATTCCATATAAGTAGATGATATTTAAGAAAGCGATGTAAGCATAAACATTAGTTATGATTCCATATTCAGCTTGAGTAAAGATATTGGTAAAGAAAGGAACAAGAAGAAAGTTTAAAAATCGACTGAGTATTGTTGATATACCATAAATAGCTGTTTCTTTTCCAAGTTGCTTTAAATCTGATTTCAACAATTATTCTCCTGCTTGTTCAACAAATAAATCAAGCATATTCTTCAAATCCTCTGTACAATCCAATTTGTCTTGCAAAACTAATCACTTCATAAAACTCTCTTTCATAAATTGATCTATTCAGCTCAGGAAATTTATTTGCAAGATATGCTGGTCTGTATTGATCCATAATATTTACATAAGAATTTTTTGAAATTTCATTTGCAATAAACTCCAGAACTTTTTTAGAACCAGAAATATCATTAGGTAAGACTAAATGTCTTATCAACAATCCTCTCTTTGCAATTCCACTTGAGCTAATTACAAAATCACCCACCTGACGATGCATTTCTTTAATGGCTTTTTTGACTACATCCCAGTAATCAGAAGCACCAGAATATTTCAATGCATTTTCATTGGATGAGTATTTTATATCAGGCATATAAATATCAATTATCTTATCGAGTAACTTTAATGTTTCAACCGACTCGTAACCGCCACAATTGTAAACAAGAGGAATCTCTAATCCTCTTTCTCTTGCAATAATTAACGCATCAACAATCTGAGGTGTAAAGTGAGTTGGTGTAACAAAGTTTATATTATGACATCCTCGATTTTGAAGATAAAGCATCATAGAAGCAAGTTCTTCAATTGTGACTTCCTTACCAATACCAAAATGACTGATATCATAATTCTGACAGAATTTACAATCCAGATTGCAATTAGTAAAAAAGATTGTACCCGAACCAAATCTTCCAACTAATGGTGGCTCTTCTCCAAAATGGGGAAAATAACTTGAGACAACTGGTAAATAACCACTCCTGCAATTTCCATCATTACTAATTCTTCTATCTACTCCACACTCATTCGGGCAAAGACGACATGCTTCAAGTAGTTCATATAACTTATCTTTTCTTTCTTTTAATTCTTCAAGACTCAATTCAGAAATATATGAAGGAAGCATTTTCTTTCTTGATTACTCAATTATCTCAAGTGATATATCCAGTGCTTTTGCCGAATGAGTTAAAGCTCCAACTGAAATATAATCAACTCCACATTCAGCTATTTCTCTTACTGTATCTAAATTCACTCCACCAGAAACTTCTATTTCAACTCTGCCATCTACCAGTTTTACAGCATCTTTAATTGATTCAAGAGAAAAATTATCAAGCATAACTCTATCGACACCAGCATCAATTGCCTCTTTCAATTCCAGAAGATTTTTTACTTCAACTTCAATCTTAAAATTGTTTCCTTTCTCTTGATTATATTCTTTGCATAATTTCACCGCTTTACTAATTCCACCAGCAGCAAAAATGTGATTATCTTTTATCAAGAACATATCATAAAGTCCAAATCGATGATTTTCACCACCACCTATTTTAACTGCAAGTTTATCGAGATATCGCCAGCCTGGAATAGTCTTTCTTGTGTCCAGAATTTTTGCTTTAGTTCCATTCAGTCGCTGAACAAATCTATTAGTTAAAGTCGCTACACCACTCATTCTTTGTAAGAAGTTTAATAAAATTCTCTCGTACTTAAGAATTTCTCTTACATCACCCGTGATTGTTCCAATAAACTGACCAGCTTTAATTTCATTCCCGTCTACATATTCAGAGTAAAATTCAATTCCATTTAAATGATTTTCTATAATTACTTTAATTACTTCAACACCTGCAATTATTCCATCTTCTTTACACAGTAAATCTCCCCGAACATTTTTATGATTTTTGAAAATAGCCTGAGTTGTTATATCCCCATCACGAATATCTTCTAAAACTGCTAATTCAAAAATTTTATTTATATAATTTAAGTCGACACTCATTTTAATTTTAAAATCTCTAAAAACTTATTTGGAGGACGGGTTGGTTTCAGATTTACTTTCTTTACCCATGAATGTTTTGTAAAACCTTCGGAAAGTAATTCTCCTGTTTCGTCATCAAAAATTTTATAAGAAAGTTGCAATCTAACACCAGAGCAATTTTCGAGAATCGTTTCTATCCTTATCAACTTATCGTATTTAACAGGTTTAATGAATTTAGCATAACAATCAGTTAATGGTAAAAGATATCCATCATTTTCAAGTTCAGAGTAAGGTAAACCCATATTTCGTAAAAGTTCTGTTCGAGCAATTTCAAAATATTCAAAATATTTGGCGTGATGAACTATACCCATTTGATCTGTATCGGCATATCGAGGGCGGAGGTAAGTTTTATGAACGAAGCTCATTTAATCTCTTGATATATTGTCTAACTAAATCTTGATATGCAATATAAAGGTCATATTTTTCAATGTGTTGAAATTTTTGTTTAATAATTTCAAATGGCGAAAATTCAAAAAGTGCTTTTGGAGAAAAAATTATCGGCAAATTAAAATTTGGATGATTAAACCACATTCCACTCAAATTATTTAAGAATGTCTGTCCGAAATAAGCACCAAATGTAACAATCAATTTATCCAGTGAGCCCTGACTTAAATTCTTTTTCTTGTACAATTCATTTATTACCTGATCAAGAATTCTGATACTTCCTTCAGAATAATCAAGCATTTTATCAAAAGTAGTCATAATCGATTCCTGGCAAATCTGTGCTTCCCTGAGCATTTTCTTCTGGAGTTGCTCATCCTGGAAATCTGGTACGTATGGTGGTTTTTCAACTGTTTGGTTTTTTTTAGTATCGACAATGAAGTAAACAGTTATGCCGATAAAAATTAAAAGGATAATGGATATTATAAAAAACATTATTCTATATAAACCCCCATGTTTAAGAATTTTTCTACTCTCATTTCAATAAGTTTATCAATTTTAATTTTCTTCAATTTATTCAATTCATCAATCAAAATTTCTTTCAAGATAATTGCAGCTTGATCTGGATTTCTATGGGCACCACCTCTTGGTTCAGGAACTATTCTATCTATAATTTTAAATTGAATTAAATCTTTTGCAGTCAATTTAAGAGCTTCAGCAGCTTGTTCTTTGTAATCCCAGCTCCTCCACAAAATACTTGAACAAGACTCTGGTGAAATAACCGAATACCAGCAATATTCTAACATTAAAATTCTATCTCCAACACCTATACCCAGAGCACCGCCTGAAGCACCTTCACCTATAATTACAACAATAATTGGTACACGAAGTCTTGACATCTCAAATAAATTTCTTGCAATTGCTTCAGCCTGTCCACGCTCTTCAGCTTCAATGCCTGGATAAGCACCTGGAGTATCAAGAAAAGTGATCACTGGTTTCTCAAATTTTTCAGCAAGCTTCATCAATCTGAGTGCTTTACGATAACCTTCAGGATTCATCATTCCGAAATTTCTGTAAAGATTGGATTTAGTATCTCGACCCTTCTGTTGTCCAATAATCATCACAGTCTCACCATTTAACTTAGCAAATCCACCAACAAGAGCTTTATCATCACCAAAATATCTATCACCATGAAGCTCAATAAAGTCAGTTGTAATTTTCTGAATATAATCGAGAGTATATGGTCTTTCGGGATGACGAGCAATTTGAACAATCTGCCATCGACTTAAATTATTATATATCTGATCTTGCAATTGCTGAATTTTTTCCTCAAGACTTTTTATTTCATCTTCAATGTCTAATGTCTCAGAAAGTTTTTTCATTTCTGAGATTTTTTGTTCTAATTCTATTATTGGTTTTTCAAAATCAAGTACAGTTTTTGGCATATCATCTCCTCAAAAAATTTTGAATTGTCTTAATCAAAATTTCAATATCCAGCCAGATGTTCTGGTTTTTTGCATAATAAATATTTAACCTTTCAATTTCCTCATCATTGAGATTTTTATTCTCATTTATTTGAACAATTCCTGTTAAACCTTCTTTTCCTAAATAAATATCTGACTCTCTACTTCCAATTGGTCTTCCTACTAAACTAAATTTTCCTCCAAGAACTTTGAATAAATATAACAAATTATTCCACTTCTTAGAAACTAAATATCTCAGCAGGAAAATCGGATAGAGTGTAAAAAGTAAAATCAATCCAATTACAATATCGAAAGTTCTTTTGATAAACCTGTGAACGGGCATTGAGATGTTATACTCAATTTGTATCAAAGGAAGTTCATTGAGCTCTAATACATCTTGCTTACTAATAATAAAATCATAATTCTTATCGGCAAGGTGAAAATGGATATTTTGATTTTGATTTGCCGCAACTATTGAGAGAATTTGATTGTAAGGCAAAAAATCTGATGCAAAAATTACTTCAGTGATTCCCTTTTCACGAATTATCTTTCCAAGTGTATCAAGACTTCCAATAATTTCAACATCATTAATCTTCTCGCCAATTCTTCGTCTATCGATATCAATTAAGCCAACTACATCATAATAAAAATTATAACTCTTCTTCAATCTACTGATAAGTTCAGCTGCCGATTCATTTGTTCCAACAATTAATGTATTCGATTCAAATAAAGATTGCCGTGAATCTTTCGGATACTTAAAAACTATTTTTGCAACTATTCGCCAACCTGGGAGAACAAAGAATAATAAAAGATAAGTGATTAATAAGATTGCTCTACTAAACGCATAATCTTTGAAAAAATATGTGAGAGAACTTGTAAATAAAAAACTGACTAATAACGAAAGATATAATTTTGAAATTGGAAGGTTTTTGATTTCATAAGAACCAAGTAAATATGAAATTAAAACAAAGCTTCCTGCTGGAATGATAAAAACAGTTGGATAAGCATATTCAGGAAATCCACTAAAAGCTGTTAACTCCATATAAAACAATTCAGCAATCAAAACTGATAAATTATAAAGAATAAAATCAATTACTATTGCAATTAAAATCAAAGACCTTTTACCAATGAAAGCTAAAAAACTTCTTCCATTAATTGCTAACCTCAAAAGCATTTCGACAATCCAGCTACTGGAGAAATGTTTTCTTACAAAAAGTCTCATTGCATCGTAAAAATGTTTAAGCTCATCAATGTTGCTTCTCTTTGTGCTCTCACCTTTGAAATGAATTATTTTTGTTGAATGAACATAATAAACTTTATATCCAGCTTTTTTCACTCGATAACAAAAATCTAAATCTTCACCATACATAAAAAATGTTTCATCAAGCCCACCAATTTTTTCATAGATTTCTCTCCTGAAAAACATAAATGAACCACTCACGGCATCAACTTCATAAGATTGATTTTCATCAAGATAAGTCAAATTGTAACGAGCAAATAATCTGGATTGAGGAAAGAGTTTACTTAGACCAATAATTTTTGTAAAAGCAACCCAGGGAGTTGGAAAACTTCTTCTACAGGCAAGTTGAAAAGTCCCATCAGGATTTAAGATTTTACAGCCAGCAAGTCCAACTTGATCATTAGATTCCATAAACCTGATCATCTCTTTAAAAGTATCTTCTTCAACTATTGTATCAGGATTGATTAAACAGATATATTTTCCTTGAGCAATCTTGAGTCCAATATTGTTCGCTCTACTGAAACCAAGATTTTCTTTTGATTCAATTAATTTGACTTCTGGAAAATTTTTCTTGACTAAATCGGCACTTCCATCATCTGATGCGTTATCAACAACAATAATTTCGACTGGAATTTTTTCTGTAGCTTTTTGAATTGAGAGTAAACAATTCTGCAGAAAAGCTTTTACATTATAATTGACAATGATAATTGATAGCTCAATCATTTTATCTCAAAATCTTCAACAAACTTTGAATTCTTAATTTCCAGACCATCCAGGCAGCTTCGAAAATTATTTTTTTACTCATCTTTGAACTACCTTCTCTTCTATCAGTAAAGACAATCGGGATTTCAGAAATTTTAAACTTCTTGATGAATGTTTTGAAATTCATTTCAATCTGAAATGCATAGCCATTTGACTTAATCTTAGAAAGGTCAATTGCTTCAAGAACCTGTCGTTTAAAGCACTTAAAACCTCCTGTTGCATCATATATGGGCATACCTGTAATAATGCGAGTATAAAAATTTGCAAGAACACTCAAGAACAATCTACTTAAAGGCCAATTCAAAACTCTTACACCGTCTTTATATCTTGAACCAATAACTAAATCAGCATTTTTTATGTGCTTTAAGAAATTTTTTATTTCTTTAGGATCATGGGAGAAATCAGCATCCATTTGTAAAATGTAATCATATCCTTTCTTCAATGCGAACTGAAAACCCTCTACATAGGCTGTTCCAAGTCCAGATTTTTTTGGTCTTGTCATCAGAAAAATATTAGGATGATCTTTTTGAAATTCCCTGACAATATCAGATGTACCATCTGGTGAATTATCATCAACTATTAAGATATCAACTTCACCATTCGTTCTTTTAATGATTTCGGGAATCAAATTTTTTAGATTTTCAGCTTCTTTGTATGTCGGAATAATTACAATTGATTTAGCCATTACGAATAAAATTCCTTAATTGAATTAGTAATGTATTCAATCTCTTCAACAAGCAAATCTGGATGCATCGGAAGTGAAAGAACTTCTTTAGCTGCTTTTTCTGATTCTGGCAATGAACCTTCCTCGGCATATCCTCTAAAAGCTGGTTGAAGATGTAAAGGTATGGGATAATGAATTGCTGTTGGTATGTTTTTACTCGATAGATATTTCTGTAATTCTTCTCGATTCTCAACTCTAATCGTAAATTGATGGTAAATATGCTTCACATAATCTTTTTGAACAGGAGTTTTAATCTTTGAAAGAGATGAAAGTTTTTCAGAATAAAGTTTTGCGAACTTGATTCTTTTATCATTCCATTCATCAATATATTTTAATTTGACATTCAAGATTGCCGATTGAATTGCATCAAGTCTTGAATTCATTCCAAGAGTTTCGTGAACATAACGAACTTTAGAACCATGTGAAGCAATCATCCTGACTTTTTCATGAATTTTATCATCATTTGTTACAACCATTCCACCATCACCATAACATCCAAGATTCTTACTCGGGAAAAAACTAATGCAAGCAACATCACCAAATGAACAAACTTTTTTACCTTTATATTCTGCACCAAACCCCTGAGCTGAATCTTCAATTACAAATAGATTATATTCTTTTGCTATAGACAAAATCTCATCCATTTCTGCTGGATTACCATAAAGATGAACTGGTAAGATCGCCTTTGTTTTATCTGTAATTTTTTCTTTAATTTTTTCCGGGTTGATATTATAAGTTTCAGGATCTATATCGACATATACTGGCTTTGCTCCGAGCATTACAATTGTTTCTGTTGTAGCAACGAAAGTAAATGGAGTTGTAATAACTTCATCATCTTTACCAATTCCGAGAGCCATCATTGCAATTTGAAGTGCATCAGTTCCATTTGCCACGCCAACTGCATGTTTAACTCCCAAATATTCCGAAGCATTTTTTTCAAATTCTGATACTTTCTTGCCAAGTATAAACTGAGTTGAATCAATAACTTCTTGAATTGCTGAATCAATCTCAGATTTAATATTTAAGTATTGTCTTTTAAGATCAACCATTTGAATATTCATTTTTATATAACCTCTTTTTTAATTAAACAATATTTTAAAATCGAAAATTGCAAATCGAAAATCCTCAATCCCAAATCCTGCTCTCAATTCCAAATTCGCAAATCCCAAATCACAAATCGTAAATCATAAGTCCCAAATCGTAAATCCTAAATCCCAAATCGCAAATCCCAAATCATAAATCCCAATTCGCAAATCTAAAATCCCAATCAATCCTCATAATGCCCTTTACCAAAAAGAACAACAAAAACAGTCCTGAACAAAATTTTTAAATCCATTCTAAGAGAAATATTTTCAATGTAATATAAATCATACTGAAGTTTCTTCTTTACATCTTCAATTGTTTCATCGTATTTATGTTTCACCTGAGCCCAGCCAGTAATTCCTGGTTTTACTCTTAATCTTCTTTTGTAAAGTGGAATTTCTTTGGAAAGTTTTTCAACAAAATATGGTCGTTCAGGTCTTGGACCAACTAAACTCATCTCCCCTCTCAAAACATTGATGAATTGTGGAATTTCATCAAGCCTGAATTTACGAATTATCTTTCCAACCCTTGTAATTCTTGGATCATCTTTAGTTGACCAGACTGGTCCAGTATGTTTTTCAGCATCTTTTATCATTGAACGGAACTTATAAATCTTAAATTCCTTTCCATCTTTCCCGACACGTATCTGTTTGAAAAAAACAGGTCCTTCCGAATCGATTTTAATTGCCAGTGCAACGATTAATGTTATAGGAAGTGTAAGAGTTAAAATTATAAGTGAAAAAACAATATCCATTAATCGTTTAATTTTTCTTTCCCAGACAGGCATCAATTGTGGATTAATTTCAATTAGAGGAACACCATATAGCTGATTTGTTCTTGCCTGTCCACTTATAATTTCATACAAATCGGGGACAATCTTAATATTTAAATCATTAAAATCACACTTAGCTATAACATCGAGCATTAAGTCATGTTCATGTCTATCTAAAGCAATTATAACTTCCTTTACATTATTTCTATGAACAATATCCTGTATTTCATCAATTGTTCCTAAGATTTTTTCATCTTTATCTTGAGTAGAATTATTTTCATTTACCAGGACAAATCCTATAACATCAAGTCCCAGAGCTTTTGCTCTATTAACTTCAATAAATACCTCTTTCGCTTTATCATTATAACCAATAATAACAGTGTTTCTTCTACCGATGCCTCGTAATAGAAGATTTCTCTGTAAACTTCTAACGAAAAGTCTTCCTGAGCTAACAAATAAAATAAATATTCCCCAGTAAATAAATATCAAATATCTTTGAGCTGAACTCTGTTGATACGAGATATCGTCAATGAAAATCAGAAAGAATAAAATCATTACACCAATGAAAGAAGTTTTAAACAAAGTCGTCAATTCATCAAATCTTGAAGCGGCAAACCATGTTCTATACATTCCCACAAAAAGAAAGATTAAAAACCAGTAGAAATAAATAACGAGCATTGGCAGGAAAAATTCAGGCTTGGATATTAAATCAAACCAGCCAGTCTCTACTCGAAAGTAGAAGTAAACAATGTATGCAAGATTGATTGTGATAAAATCAGTTAGTAATAATAAAATTCTCTCTGTTGATTTCTTCATATGTTATCTCGGAGTTGATTGCCAGATTACTGAATGTTTTTTCCTTAAAAATCTAATCAGACCAATTAATAACGCAAAATTAGTAATTAAAAAATATGTAATTAATGAGAGAACAGGGATACTTATATTAAATTTAGTTAAAAAATAATTAAACAAACCTAAAAAGTATATCATTAGTTGAAGATAGAATAAATACATGAAAATTGGATTATAGTTTAAGAGAAACAAATTCATAAAAAAAAGTGAAATCAAAATTAGAGGTAAAAACCATCTTATTATTTTGTGTGACCAGAAAGCATAACTGACCAGAATATTTTTATGAAATAATAATGACTTAAAAAAAGAAATTGTCTGGAAATTAGTCGCAGCAAATCTAACTTTTCTTTTAAATTCTGTATTAATATCCTTAGCAACTTCCTCATAAGCAATCGCTTCAGGATCATACAAGAACTTAAATCCTTTTTTAAGAACACTCAATGAGATAAAAAAGTCATCAGTGACAGGTTTATCTAAAGGGATTTTTTCAAAGAGCTCTTTTCTAATTGCAAAAATTCCACCATTTGCACCAATTAAAATTCCAAGTTTACCTTCAGCTAATTTGATAAAAGTTTCATATTCCCAATAACTTTTTTCCTCAACACCACTTTTTAGGTGCTCCTGTATGTCAACTAAAATTAATTTTCCGCTCACACCACCAACTTCTGGTTCACTGAAATGCCTGACCAAATTTTTAAGTGCATTAACATCAAATTCTGTATTTGCATCAGTAAAAATTAAGATATCATTATTAGCTTTTTCAGCTAAGCAATTAATCACCCCTGCTTTTCCCTGTCGATAATTAAAGATAAAAATTTTGAGCTGAGGAATTTCTTCTTTTAATTTCACTAAAATTTCATTTGTTCTATCATTAGAATTATCTGAACCGACCAATATTTCGATTTTATTTTGATCGTAATTTTGATCTAAGATATTCTTAATTCTTTTTTCAATTACTTTTTCTTCATTGTAAGCAGAGATGAGAATAGACAGATTTAGTGTATAATGAGAATGGGAACTCTTGACTTTATAAATCAAAGATAAAAAATAAATTACCAACGGATATAAAACATATGAATTGATTATTAACAATGAAAACACAATAAATAATATTAATATCAAACTAATCTCCAAATTCATTTATTATTAATTAATTTTACGTAAAGACTCTCAAATTTTTCAGCAACATTGGACCATGCATAATTCTGTTTAATAAATTCTTGAGCATTAAAACAGATGGTTTTATAATCATTGAAATCTTTAAAGACATTAGAGATTTTTTCAACAAAAGTTTCTGGTTTATTTGCATTTAAATAGTGTTTCCTATCTACAATTGGAATACCTTCCTTGCCAATCTCAGTTGATACTACAAGATGACCTTGAGCGAGTAATTCAAGAACCTTTATTCGAATGCCACTTCCAATTCTTAAGGGTACAATTCCTATTTGTTTATCCAGAAGCTCATTCCAGAGATTTAAAACAAATCCAGATTTAACTACATTTTTCTTCAATTCTGAAGGAATAATTAATTTCTCAGTATTTTTCCCATAAACAAATAATTGAGTTTTTGGAAAATTTTTTACAATTAATGGTAGTATCTCATCAACAAACCACTGTAATCCATCTAAATTAGGTTTCCATTCTAAATCACCAATATGAAAAAGAGAAAAAGGAATTTTATTATGATTATAAGCCTTAATTTGAAATAAATTATTATCAACTCCAGCTGGTATTATGGTTGTTTTAATATTGTTATTGAATTTTAAAATCTTTAATTCATCAACATCTGAGATCATAACAACTCGATCAAATTTTTCGGCATAGGTAGTTTCAAATTTTAATAACCTTTGATATTGTTTTAAAAAATACATCCTTGATATAGGATTCCGTTGATTCAAGTAATATCTATAGATAATATCACTTTCAAAATTATGTTCACGCAATACTATTGGTTTATCTATCACATTTCTTAGATGATCTATAAGCCAAGACATATGGATATGATCTATATGCACTATATCAGGATTGTTGTCTTTTAGATATTCCTTAATTGCATACCACATCTCTGGTCGGATAAACTTTGAGACATTATATGGTAATTTTTTAAAAAGATTAACAAATGCTTTAAAAACATTGTTATCAGTTTGAACATCTATTATTCTGGGATTACAAAATTTTGATAATTCATTATAACTATAATTATAGTCTGAGTGCTTCCTATAACAAAAAAAGTCGATAGAATGTCCTCTTTCAGCTAAGGCTTTTAATAGACCAAATATACTTATTTTCCCTCCATCTACTGGAGGTACAGGTACTTGTGGTGAGATTTGCAAAATCTTCAATTTCACTTTATAACAGTCTCTAATTTGAATTAAATAAAATCTGAATTAATTTTTTTAAAAATATTTTATCGGAATAATTAACTTGATACCAATTTTTTGCATTTAGTGAAATCTGTCTAAGAAGTTGAGGATTTTTAAGTATGTCTTTGAGGTTAGATTTCAATTGAGTTTCATTCTCAAAAAATAAGACATTAATATTATTCTTTAAACCCTTAATTTCAATTTTAGGAGGAGTTGTAAAAACAACACGCCCCAATTGCATTGCCAGCATAAAACTGCCTCTTCTTTCGGACAAACCATCCTCAAATGGTAAAATAATGATATGCATATTACAAAGTGTTTCAATTAATTCTTGCTCTTGTAAAAAGCCAAGAAATTTAATTCTTCTAGAACTCAGTATTTTATTTTTCAGCGTTAGATCATCTTCGGTAGGTTCTTCTGGTACATCACCGATGAAATAAAAATTTATATTCTGCTCTTCAAAGCTATTAGCAATTGAAATATAACTTTGAATACCCTTACCTTTCATTATGTATCCCCAAAATGCAACATTAAATTTATTAACTAATTCCAAATCGAAATCCGTTGTATCAATCATGAAATTTGATCCCGTAGGTAATTTAAATATCTTATTTTTAATTAAGGGTATTTTCTTTAGAAGTGTTAGATTTATTTCATCGGTAGTAATAATCTTTTTAGCAAACATTATCATGAAAAAAATTTTTAATTTCCCTTTAAGCGAATAGACTGCATACTCGTGAAGATAAATAATTAATGAAATTTTTTTAATAAATAATAAGAATGATAAAATAATGATTGAATGTCGATTCTTAATTTTAGGAGAGGGATAGTGAAAAATTATTTCAGAAAACCCAGAACTCACTATTTTTTTTATGTTTTTATAAACCTCAAAAATAGTCCATTTAAAAATTTTAGTATAAACACCATCCTGTTTAATTTGATCGCTGGAGGTTAATATGATTGATTCATATCCATTTTTAGATAGTATTGTATGGATTTTTTTTGCAGCTGCACCAACCCCATCTTTCGACGGCGGAAGAACAGTGGTTATTTGACAAATCTTTTTCATTTAGCACTACTAACTATTAATCTTAAAAGTGTGTATCCAAAAATTCTTACTTGTTTTACTTTCATTAAAATTGTAAAAAGTATTAATCTTTCGAATAGAGAAGCAATTATAATAATACTTGCAATTAAATATTTTATATATGAATAATGTTTTTTAAAAAATAATAACTTACTTCTGAAATAATTAAATGTAGAATATTTTAAACTATTAATATCAATATTGGAACTCATACCTCCATAATGGATTACTTTACAATCTGGAAAATATAAATTTTTATATCCCGATTTAAAAAAACGCATGCACAAATCAACCTCTTCTGAATACATTTCAAATCTCTCGTCAAACAAATAATCTTGTGGTAAAGTATTCTTCTTAAATCCTAAACACGCTCCTTTAATTACTTCACAAAATTGAACTTGATTTATATCCGTTTTATAAGCATAAGGGTCTTTTTTTTGTAAAAAAATCATTTCTTTTATTAGCAAAAAAATAGTTGGGAATTTATAAAAAGAAACTTGATATGTTTTATCTGCATTTAATAACATAGGACCAATTACACCGACTTTATCATGATTTAGTAAAAAGTCAATCATTCTCTCAAAACTATTATCTATTAAGATTACGTCACTATTTATTAAAAAGATTAAATCACCCTTAGCTTTATGGAATAAAAAATTGTTTGCTCTCACAAAACCGATATTGTTACCATTGAAGAAAACTTTTACATTTAAATTTGACAGTTGACTTAATTTATTGCTCAATTGAGGAGAATTGTCAAAAATTAAAATTTCATAATTGTATCTTTTTAAATATCTCTGGATGCTTTCTACAAGCTCCAGTGTTAAATTTTCAGTTTTATAATTTACTATTAAAATACTAACTAAATGATTCATAGCTAACTTAGAAGCCTATATTCTCTTATTAACTCACGCGATAAAAATATTAAAGTAATTGAAGTAAAAATTAAGGAAAAAATAATATGTAGTTGAAAGAAAAGATGAATGGCAAATATTATTATAAGAGCTGCAGCGTAAATACGATTTTCTCTAAAACCAATAATACTAAGATTTTTAATCCCTGAACTCTGAATAATTAAAATCACTACTTCACCAATAATAACAGAAATACAAGTTCCAATTACGCCAAAGTATATAGTCAATATATATAATAAAATTAACTTTACTATTGTTCCGACAAGCATTGAAAAAAATTGAATTTTTTCTTTTTTTATAGCAATCAAAGTATTTCCAATTAAACTGTTAATAAAATAAATGGGAATATTTATACTCAAAAATTGAAGAATGATTGAACCGCTTAAATATTTATTCCCATATAATATTTTAATTATTTCTTCTGAATTAAAGAGAACAAATATGGCAATAAGAACACCTAATAAAAATAAACTCGAGAATATTAGCTTAAAAAAACTTTTAAATTTCTCGAGGGAATCATTAAAAAATCTCGAAAACATTGGAAGAATGGATATGCCTAAACTCATAGGTATAAAATAAATTGATTCGATTAATTGCAAGTTTGCTCTATATAATCCGAGTTGCTCACTACCACTGATCTTTTGAAGAAAAAAAGTATCACTTCTAACATACAGTATCGATAAAACACCAAATAAAAAGAAAATTAAAGAATTATTTAAGATATACTTTATTTCATCGTAAGCTATCTTTGAGCTTTTAAAACCTTTATTTAAAAATAAAACCACTCCTGCTATAGTAAATGTTAAAAAATTTGAAAAGAAGTAACTAACTGCATATCTAAAGAGTAAGTTTTCGTGACTCAAAAAAATTAAAACTATTACAATAAAAATTCTTTCCAGCATCATCAAGAGACTGGAAACTTTCATTCTTTCAAGACCCTCGAAACCTTTTATAAGCGACATCAGTGCTGACTCAAAAAAGATACCCATTGAAAAAATAAAAAAAACATGAAAATCTAGTTTTTCACCCAAAAATTTTAAGAAAACAAAAAATAAAGCTATTACCAAGCTTACCAATACAATTTTAATCACTAGAATATTTATTAAAAGTTTTGGTTGCTTTTTATTATCTACAGCTATTTCTCTAACTAATAACGTACTTGATCCAAAATCTAAAACAAATGAAAAGATATTCGTTAAAGTAATAATTAATATTAATTCACCGAATTGAGCAACAGAATAATTTCTTGCAATAAATAGAAATATTAGCAAAGTAATTATTTTCGAGAAAATTCGATTAGAGAAAACAAATAGATTATTAATAATGAACTTTTTTTTATCTTCCATATTCTTTAAGATAAATGTCTCGTATTCTTATTGATATTCCGAAAAGTATGCCTATAAAAGGAGAAAATGTGTTTGTATTTAAATGCCAGGTAGTAAACGATTTCACCGAAATTGATATCAATAATAAAATTAATATAAAAGCAATTGAGTAAAATCTATCTATGAATAACCTGTTCTTTATTTTAAAAACTGGAAAAATTGCAAAATAAAGTATTGTCAAAAAAGAAATTAAACCCACAATTCCCATCTTTGAAAGTACATATAAATAAGAATTATGACAGTAAATTGATTCTACTGGCCCTATACCGGGTGAAAAATATACAAAAAGAAAACCCAATCCCGTACCAAAAATAGGATTTGCTCTAAAAGCTTCCAATGCGCTTGCATATTCCACTAAACGACCAAGGTTAGAAATATCAATCCTGTTTATTGATATAGTTTTAATTCTACTTAAAATTACATCAAGATTTACAATCTCAATCAGATTTAATATAAATAAGATAATCAACAAACCTGTTATTACTGCTATGATCTTTTTTAAATTTATTTTACTTTTTTCACTAAGAATAAAAAAGAATAAACCAATTAATAAAGTGAAAAATGTTGCAACCCAGCTACCCCGTGTATAACTTAAAAATAAAGATATTAGTGAAATTGTAAGTGTAAAAAGAAACAATAAGCGTGCGTAGATGTTTTTGGAAAATATGATTAGAAAAAATGAAGATATAAAAGATAATGAATAAACTATTTCATTGTACCCTGTTAGCCTTGCAAAACCTAAAAGTTGTCTGGTTTCAATATCAAAAGATTTTTCATAGATAAAAAGAGATAGATAGATATCAACTATACTTTTCAATGTAATTATAAATACAATAAAATATAAAAAATTAATTATTCTATTTTTAGTGCTCAAAATAATTATCGCTGGTATAAAGGCTAAGTAATAGAAAAAACCTCTGAAATCATAAAATACTGCTTGAAATTGAAAACCATTTTTAATCCCAGTGTATGCAGAGAACATAACAACAATTATAAATATTAAAATTGATAAAAATAATTTATTGATAATTAATTCTTCTAAACTATTTTTTAAGAGTAACAACAAGTTTATAAAAACAATTAATAGAGAAAGATCGATTAAGTACCAATTAAACCCATAAAGTCTAAACAAAACAAAATTTTCTATCCATTGACCTTCTATTGCTAAAGAAATAAATGCAATCAAATAAATATTTATCATGGGATAGTAAAAAGAAATAAAAGCTAGAAAAACTAGAAAAATTATTATTGCTTCTTTATAAAATTCCACACTAATGGTAAAGACAAGAACAATTTGAAATAACAAAAGGAAAATAAATAATCTGAGGTTCTGGAGGATATCACTTGAATAGAATTTAAAGCTATTTATTGTTCTCATTAAATATCATTTATTGTCCTGGACTTAAGATTATTCAAATAATCTTTCGTGACTATAAAAATCAATACGAACAAAATATAGATAAATACACCAGATAAAATAATTATCATTCGTTTTGGCTTTGCTTTATACTCTGGTACAAATGGTTTATCAATCATTACAAAAGCTTTAGATTGTTTCTGAGCATCGAGCTTGATTTGTTCATAAAGGGGATAAAGATATTCCAATAATTTTTGTTGAATTTCTAAATTACGATAAATCCTCGCATATTGAATCAATAGGTCAGGAGCATTCTCCAGATTAATAAGAAACTTAAAATCTTTATTTGATACTGTTCTTTTTTCAAGCTGTTGTATCCTGTCTTCTATTAAACTTATTTGTTTGTTTATATTCTCGATCTCTGGAGTTTCTTCGCCAACAGAAGATTTAATTCTTTGCTTATTTAATTCTAATATTAATTTTTGAGCTTTTAAATCTGCATAAACTTTAGTTGTGGCAATAAACTGTTCGTCTGGAACAATTACTCCAAATTTATTTTGAAAATCTTTCAGACTGTCTTCATATAATTTTAATTCATTTATATTTTGGAGATATCTATTCTCTAAATTTATTAATTCTACTCCTGTTAATTCCTTATTAATTGCACCCACTAAACTATCCAGTAAATAAATATACTCATCAACCATCAACTTCGCTTTTAATGGATCCCTGTCATAAACACCAATGGTCAATAAATTCGATTTATTATCAATATTCACCAGAGTATTGTCATGTAATTCTTCTATAGTCTTAAAAACATATTTTTGATTATATACTCTCTGGAGATCAAATTTTTCAATCATTTTTAAAGCTACATTCCGACTCAATATTAAAGATTTATAATAATCAAGATCCGAATACTGTAAGCTACCAACACTCAAATTTTTGCCTATCCCACTAAGTCCTTTAGCTCCTAAAATAGCAGAAAAAATACTCAACCCTTTATCTTCAGATGGTTTGATCGTAGCAAATGAATAATACCATTTCGGTAATAAAAAAGCCAATAGTGTAGAAAATACTGATATGATAATTAAATTTATCAATATCAGTTTTTTATTCTTCTTTAATAACTGGATAAAATTAATCAAGTTCAATTGACCTGAGGAGTTTTCCATTTTGCTTACCTAATTGTTTTTATTTCTTAAATATCAAAATCAATGTTGTCATTATTCCTGTAACTATGCTTCCTACAAAACCGATACGCTCAATGTAATAATCAAAATCACGAATTGGTTTCTTGGGAACCCAGATGAAATCTCCTGGCTCAATATCTGACTTAGTTTGTTCATCTACTTTTATCCAGGCTCTTGATTTTCCTTTGATAATATAAATTTCATTCTTAGCTGTTTCTCCCAATCCACCAGCTTGTTCAATATAATAATAAACGTCCTTACCCTTTAAATATCTCACATAACCGAAATTATTTACCTGACCAAAAACATAAACGAGATTAACTTTCGGAGGTACAAAAATATAATCACCATCCTTTACAATAAAAGTATCAGGGTCAATTATTTCTGATTTCAGTTTTGTAAAATCATATGCAGCAACACCACGAGAGAATCTCAGTTTATTGTCAATTAAAAAATTGAGTGAATCTTCTGCTTTTATGTTTGCCATTCTTCGCATCATTAAATCTTCAAATTCTTCGGAGAAAAAAACTGAACGAAATGCATTGGCACCACGAATAAGTTCTGTTCTCGATAAATCAGCTGTTTCCCTCAAACCTCCAACTTGTTTAAAAGCTTCACGTAATGGTAATCCTCTCTTGGGAAGTATTATGACACCAGGTTGATTGACTTCACCAGCAATATAGGCAGTATAGTCAATGTTTTGTGGAGCTTTGCCCAGAATTCGGACTCGATCACCTCTTTTTAATTGATAATTTAAATCTAAAGGTAATCTAATGATTGTATCAAGTTCACCATCATAATTTAATCGGTAAATTTCCATTTCGGTTATGTTTTCATAAGCAGGATCGAGACCCTGAGCAAGAAGAATCAAATCACTAACTTTATCACCTTCCATATATTGAAATCTATTTGGATTATTTACAGCACCTTCAATACGAATAAAATCTTTAAATTCATTATACTTTGGAAAGATTAAAACATCATCATTTTTCAAATAAGGATTATGCTTAAAGTCACCCGTTAGTCTAAATTTTTCTAAATCAAGTTTTAAAACTTCTCCTGTAGATCTTTTTAATGTAATGTCTCGTCTGGGATATTTTTCAATTTCACTTAAAAGTGCTGCCAGTTTTTCCTCATATTTAGGATCATCTGGATTTACCATTCCAACCATCTGGGCTCTTCCAATAGTAAACATTCGAGTTATAAATTGATCTACTCGTTCATTTGCTGAAGCAGTAAAAGTCCCATTCACAATAAAATTTCCACCTATGGTTACGCTGATCGGAACTGTAGTAGATAATGACAATTTCTCTTTAAGTTCACTCTGACCAAAAATAAGAGAAGTAGTTAATATAAAGATTAGAATAAAATAATTTTTCATTTTTCCTCTCATTCTCTAATTATTTGAGTAATTCAACTAATTTTGCAGTAATGCGTTCAGCAGCTTTACCATCCCAGAGTGGTGGTATTTGTGAATTTTTAGGTGGATTATTAATAGTTTCAAAACATTCTTCTGCTATCTTATTATATTCTATTCCGATCAATTTATTCGTACCAATCTCAGCAGTAATTGGTCTTTCTGTATTTTTTCTCAAAGTCAAGCAGGGAATTTTCAAGTAAGTTGTTTCTTCTTGAATTCCACCAGAATCTGTAAGAACGATTAAAGAATTTTTAACCAGTTTTATGAAACTAATATAACCAACAGGTTCAATTAATAAAATATTTGGATGTTCATAATCAATATTGGCAGAGTGAAGCGTTCTTTTCGTTCTTGGATGAATTGGAAAAACTATTTTTATTTTCTCAGCAATTTTTTTGAACTCATTAAATATTTTTACAAGATTTTCTGGATTATCGACATTGCTTGGTCTGTGGAGAGTTACAACAATGTATTCTCTGGGCTTGAGACTTAAATCATCGAGTATTGTTGAATTTTCTATTTTAGGTAGATAGTGAACAAGGGAATCAATCATTGTATTGCCAACAAAGAAAATTTTTTCGTCAGGGATTCCTTCATTCTTAAGATTTTCAATTCCACTTTTTTCTGTCACAAATAAATAATCAGCAATTTGATCAGTCAATAAACGATTAATTTCTTCAGGCATAGTTCGATCAAAACTTCTCAAGCCAGCTTCAACATGAGCAACTTTAATTCCAAGTTTTACTGCGACAAGACTGCATGCAATTGTCGAGTTTACATCACCAACTACTATTACTAAATCAGGTTTTTCGTTTAAAAGAACTTTTTCAAATTCAATCATAATTTTTGCAGTTTGTTCTGAATGTGAACCCGAACCAACTCCCAGATAAAAATGTGGCTCGGGTAACTCAAGTTCTTCGAAAAAGATTTTAGACATATTCACATCGTAATGCTGACCTGTATGACAAATCAGATGAGTAATTTCTTTTGAATATTTTTGAAAAGCCCGATGAATTGGAGCCACCTTCATATAATTTGGTCTGGCACCAACAACAGAAATTATTTTTTTCAAACCGAATACCCCTTTCTTGCTCCAGAACCGAGTAAGACAATTTTATTTTGACCATTTCTTACATTCTTAGTTGCGTTGCGAGTATCAATTACTCGTCTTGAATTCTTTACTATAAAATCATAATCATAAATAGAATGATTAGTTGTTATTACAACTAAATCCATTTCATTTAAAAGTTTCTTGGTTAACTTTACCGAATTTAATTTTAGGCCGTTCACTTCAATCTCAGGTACATAGGGATCATTATACATTAATTGCAAATCACAATAATCTTTTAATAAAAGCTCCATCACTTTTATGGCTGGTGAATGTCTTGTATCGTCAACATCTTTTTTAAAAGCAGCACCCAAGAAAAGAATTTTTGAATTTTGAATTGATTTATCTGTCTGACTTATCTCTCTTAAAATCATATGCTTTACATAGAAAGGCATATTCTCATTTGTCTCTGCAGCAATTCTTATAAAATGAGTGACAAAATCATAAGCTCTCGCTTGCCATTCGAGATAGTATGGATCAATTAGAATACAATGTCCACCTATTCCAGGTCCAGGATAAAAAGGCATAAATCCAAAAGGTTTTGTAGATGCAGCTTCAATAACTTCCCAGATGTTAATTCCTCCCATTCTATCACACAGTAAAGCCATTTCATTTACAAGAGCGATATTCACACTTCTAAAAATATTTTCAAGAAGCTTTTCCATTTCTGCAACTTTAGGATTGGAAACTTTAACAACTTTAGAAATGATTTGTTGATTTGATAAAGCAGCAAGGTCTGTGCATTTTTTAGTTACACCACCAACTACAACAGGTGTATTTTTGGTAGTCCAGACTTTATTCCCTGGATCAATTCTTTCTGGAGAAAATGCTAAATAAAAATCTTTACCAGCTTTTAGACCTGTTCTTTCCAGGATTGGTTGAACTATGCCTTCAGTTGTATTCGGGAAAGTAGTGCTTTTGAGAATTACGAGCTGACCTTTCCTCAAACCTTTTGCAATTTCTTCAGAAGCATTAACAATGTATGAAATATCTGGTTCTTTATTTTCCGTGAATGGAGTCGGAACACAAATATAAATCACATCCATTTCAGGGACTGAATCATAATTATTTTTTGCAACCAAAAATTTCTTTTTTACAACTTTCTCTAATTCTTTATCACTTACATCTTGAATATAATTTTCACCTTTATTGATTTTTTCAACTTTCCAGTTAGAGAGATCAATACCAATCGTCTTAAAACCTTTATTGGCAAATTCAACTGCAAGTGGTAAACCGACATAACCAAGTCCTACCACTCCTATAATTGCTTTTTTTGATTTAATTTTTTGTTCAAGACTGTTCATTTTATCTTTCCTCATACCATTTTTTATAATAGTTGAGATAATCTCCTGAAATTATCTCCTCCCACCAGGATTTATTTTGTAGATACCAGGAAATAGTTTCTTTAATCGCAGTTTCAAAAGTGTGATTCGGCTTCCAGTTAAGTTTTGTTTTAATTTTTGTTGCATCAATTGCATATCTTCTATCATGTCCAGGACGATCTTTCACAAACGTTATGAGAGATTCATCTTTTCCCAGTTCTTTCAAAATTAATTTTACTATTTCAATATTTGGCATTTCATTTTCTGCACCAATGTTGTAAACCTCCCCAATTTCACCTTTTTCAAAAACTTTTAAGATTGCATCACAATGGTCTTCAACATAAATCCAGTCACGAACATTCATACCATCTCCATAAACTGGAAGAGGTTTGTTATTTATTGCATTAATTATCATAAGAGGAATAAGTTTTTCTGGAAATTGAAAAGGTCCATAATTATTCGAACATCGTGTAATTAAAGCCGGAAGACCATAAGTATGATTATAAGCTCTTACAAGTAAGTCGGCACTTGCTTTAGATGCTGAGTAGGGACTATTCGGTGAAAGTGGTGTAGTTTCTGTAAATTTTCCATCTGGACCAAGTGAGCCATAAACTTCATCAGTTGATATTTGCACAAATCGTTCAAGAGAATAGAGTCGAGTTAATTCAAGCAGAACGTTTGTTCCTGTCACATTTGTTCTGATAAACTCCTGAGATGAAAGAATACTTCTATCAACATGAGATTCAGCAGCAAAATTAATTATTGAATCGACTTTCTCCTTTTCAATTATGTAAGAGACAAGTTCATAGTTGCATATATCTGCTTTGTAAAATTTATATCTTTTATTTGACTGGACATCGATTAAATTTTTCAGGTTTCCAGCATAAGTTAATTTATCGATGTTGACAATTTCATAATCCGAATTTTTTAGAGTATATCGGATAAAGTTACTTCCAATAAATCCACAACCTCCAGTAACAAGTATTTTTTTCAAATTACTCTCCTGTTATTTTGACATAAATCCAATTAAAAATCCTAAACTCAAACTATGATTATTTGATACCAGATTTTCGGGGAAATTTTCTACTGCAAATTTCCGTAAAAATTTCCAATCATTATTCAATCTAATTTGATAAGAGTATTTCAAACACAAAGCTGAAAATCTACTCAAACTATACTCCAGATTTATCACTGGTATGAAATGATAAGAATTGTTTGAAAAATTGATTGAATTAGATTTAAAAATTTTTGAATTGTAATCATCTATTATTCTTAAATAATTAATATTTCCATCAAAAGTAATCAGTTCAATAAAATCAGTCGTTTTACCAATTGAAAATCCTGGACTGATATTGAGATGTCCTATAGAAAAAGTGTATTCCAAACCAAAACTCCAGTAACTTTTTTCGTAATTCAAAAATCTTGTTGAAGAAGCTTGAATATCTTTATCACCAGATAAAAAATTAAAAGTTATTCTTGTGTCAGGTAGAAATAAGAAATAAAAATAAGCTGTGAAGCCTTTAATTATCAAATTATCCTGTAAACCTTTTTCGTCTTGTTTCAGGAAAGTTTTATTAATCTCAGAAAAATCTGCGAACTCTATTCCTGATTGATACCCAAAACCAAATCCGAATCTACCTTTGAGTGTCTGTTGAGCTAAAATCTCATAGTTCAAAACCAGAACTATTATCAAACTTATTCTTAATAAATTAAACATTGCTACAAAGTTAAAGATGAGTGAAAATTTTATCAATTATCAAAGAGTAATAAAATCCTTACACTTTGAACTGGATTTAATTTAGAAATTCTTAGCAAGTCATAAATTCAAAAAAAATTTTTTTGAAAAGTCATTCTAAAAATATCAAGAATCGATTTATCACCTGTACAAATTTAGTATACGATTAAAATCCAGAATAAAATCAATCAACAGGTAAGTGTGAATGGTCAATTAAATCTATAAGCTTCTTTAGTGTATTAGTCACTCTCAGTTTAAAAGAATACGAAAATTCACAGTGTGATTTGTGTTATCTCGAAATTAGTAATGGATTTATTTCTGTATCTTTTCAAATTCTTGTGAGCTCCTATCACGGAGAAGTCTACTCAGTTTAAAAAAATACATCTTTTTAATAGAACAAGTTAAAAAACACTTAATTTAAAATTATCTTTTCAGTACAGGAAAAAATGCAGGAAGTTCTTCAATTGAATTGATAATAAAATCAGCGTTTTTCAAAAATTCTCTTTCGAGTGTAGTTTCAATGGCAATGCAAATCATTCCAGCATTTTTTGCAGCTTCAATTCCAAGAGGAGCATTTTCCACAACAACACATTCATGAACTTCAACACCGAGTTGTTTCTGAGCTTCTAAATATGGGTCTGGATTTGGTTTTGCTTTTTTAAAATTTTCAGCGGTTAGAATTACATCAAATAATTTTCTTTTATCTTCTGGAATTGCCTTCTCCATATTCTTTCGAGCAGATGCAGTTACCAGTGCTGTTTTTAATCCTCGTTTTCTTAACTCTTCAATTACATTAAATACATTAGGAAAATATTTTATTTCAACAATCGAGCGGTAATATTCTCTTTTCCTATCTATGAATTCATCCCATTCATTTTCAGGAATAATCACATTCGTTTCTTTCATTAGAATGGGTAAGATTTCTCTTGAGTTTCTTCCTTCGTGTAAAAGAACGGTATGTTTATCAACGAGCCCACCTCTTTCCCTGAACATTTTATCCCATGCGAGATAATGGAAATGAAGAGTATCGACAATTACTCCATCCATATCAAATAAAATTGCTTTTATCATTTTCCTTCTTTAGAATTTTTGCAATTATAAATTAAGATAATAAGATAAAAAAACTCCCTACACTAAAGAAGTATAGGGAGTGATATGTTTAAGGGATTGTTAAGGGGGTAAACTTCAATCCATTAATTTTCTAAGAAATGCTGATGTATCATTTGGATCATTATTCTTCTTATCTTTTTTCTTTTTCAATTCATCATAAAGAGAATTGTCATCCTGACTTTCGGATTGATCAGCTAAATTATTTTTCTTCTCATCATCTTTTGGAATTCCTTTTACTCTTAGAAATGTTGGAATTTGAAATTCATTATCTTTTTCTGGTTCATAGCTAACATCATTAAAATCAATTTCAATAGGTGAAATATCCGAAGTAGAATTGAAGCTTGGTGGAATTTCTTCTTTAATAAGTTTTAGTTCTGTAGATGTTTCCTCTGGTATGCTCAATCTTGAAATTCGACTGTAACCAGTTGCAATAACTGTTACCATTACTTCGTCACCAAGATTTTCATCATTAACAATTCCAAATTTGATGAATGCATTTGGATTAATCATTTCATTGACTCGTTTCATTGCTTCTCTGACTTCAACGTATTTCATTGAAGATGAACCAGAGAAATTAACAAGAAGACTATGGGCATTTCTCAAATCAATTTCTTCGAGAAGTGGAGAACTAATTGCTTTATTCAGAGCTTCAATCACTTTATTCTCGCCGCTTGCTCTGCCGATTCCCATTAAAGCTTCACCACTATCACGAAGGACTGTTCTAACATCAGCGAAATCAACATTTATTTTACCGCTCTTCAAGATTACATCGCTAATTCCTTTAACCGCATTGAAAAGAATTTCATTGGGTTTATCATAACCTTCATGGGCTGAAGCATTTCGATCTAATGCTAATTCGATATTATCATTTGGAATGACTATGATGCTATCGCATACTTCTCTCAACTCAATCAAACCTTTTTCAGCGATTTTCTTTTTTTGCGGTCCTTCTTCAGTAAGTGGTTTTGTGGCGACTGAAACTACTAATGCACCTGTTGATTTTGCAATATTCGCAACTACAGGCGAGCTCCCTGTTCCTGTTCCACCACCAAGTCCAGTAGCAATGAAGACCATTTCAGCACCTTCCAGTGCTTTGAAGATTTTATCTCGATCTTCTTCGGCAGCTTTTCTGCCAAGTTCAACTTTTCCACCAGTACCAAGTCCCTTTGTTATTGCTGCCCCAATTTGAATTTTGTTATTTGCGAGGCAGGTATTAAGACTCTGGACATCGGTGTTAATAGCTATGAATTCTACACCACTTAAACCTCGAGAAATCATGCTTGATACAGCATTACATCCACCGCCACCAACGCCAACAACTTTTATTTTTGCAACCTGTGCTTCTTCCTCCTGAGCAATGAAGATTGCATAATTTCTCTGAGTAGGTATGTGGTCAAGACGATTTTGAAACATAAATCCTCCGTTGATTTTGTTGTTGATTAAAATTCTTTAAAGAAATCATAAACCTTTTTAAAAACTTGTTTGAACGAAAATGAATAACTTGAGTAGTTTTTTTCTTCCTCTTTAATAGTTGGTATACTTGGTACTCCATTCATTAATAAACCAACAGCAGTCGAATAAATTGGATTTTCAATTTTCTTAGATAAACCACCGCCAAGATCCATTGGCATTCCTATTCGTGCCTGTTTACCAAAAACTTCTGTAGCCAGATCATCACAACCTTTTAATTGTGAACCACCTCCTGTTAAGACAAAACCTGAATTGATTTGATTTTTCAAGTTTGCTTTTTTAAGCTCATTATCAATTATTGTGAAAAGTTCTCTCATTCTAAGTTGAATTATTTCAGTAAGAATACTCAATGAAATTGTAACCTGACGAACAGGACTCACTCTTACATTAATTTCATAATCCTGAACAAGTGCTTTTGGAGTTGCATATCCATATTCGATTTTAATTTTTTCACTTTGTTCTGTGATGATATTAAATGCAGTACGAATGTCGTTTGTCACGTGACTACCAGCAATTCCAATAACTCTTGTATGTCTTATCGCACCATTGACATAAACCGCCACATCAGTTGTTCCACCACCAATATCAATTAAAGCCACACCAAGTTCTTTTTCTTCTTTGTGTAAAACTGCATTTGCCGATGCAAGAGGCTGCAAAATCATTTTGTTGATTTTAAGTCCTGCTTTTTCAACAGCCTTTTTTAAGTTATCAGTAGAAGTTTTTTGAGCAAGAACAATATGGTGAGTTGCTTCTAATTTTCTTCCAGAAACTCCAACAGGATTATCAACAACATTCTCACCGTCAACAATAAATTCTTCAGGAATAATATGAAGTATGAAATAGTCCGAAGGAATTCGAGATACACGGACATCATCAATTAATTTTTCTACATCAGATTCTCTAATAATAAAATCGGGATCATTAATTAAAACGAAATCTCTATATCTCATTGAATTGATATAAATGCCAGCAACTCCCACATTAACTGCTGATATTTTTATACCAGCCTGACTTTCAGCAGAACTAACAGCCTGTCTGATTGATTCGGAAATAGTAATAATATTAGCGACAGTTCCTTTTGTCATTCCTTCTGAATGAGCTACACCAACACCAAGGATATTTAATTTATTATCCTTAAGCCTCTCTGCAATTATTGCACAGGTTTTTGTTGTTCCTATATCTAAGCTTGCAACAATATTTTTCTTCATATCAACTTGTTTTTGTATTTAATAATTTAACTACAATTTGATCATTGTATCTTAAATCAATATAGTCATACTGAATTTCTGGATTTGTGAGAATAACTTTTCTCCAGAATTCTGAAAGGTAAATCGATTTCAATCGATCAAGTTCTCTTCCAGCAAAAATTTTTCCTCTTGGTTTAGTTAAATAAAAAGTTAATCCTGATTTACTATCTATATTTAACTCAGAAATTATTTCGAAAAGAGCAACGTCTGTTTGATAAATATTGTAGAATGATTCATAAATGACTTTGAGGAATTTTGTTTTTAATTCACCAATATCTACCTTATTATCAGCCACTGTCACAACAGGTAAATCAAGAATGTTTAATCTCGGATCTTCAGGAATCAATTTTTTCTCTTTTGTTAAAATGAGATTTTGTTTATCTGTTACAATCAGCAGGAAGGGATTAACTTCCTCAATCTTTACGACGTATGTGATTGAATCCACGAAAACACCTTCAGCATTTTTAACATATGGATGTTTTAATATTCTATCTAAAATCATCTCTGCTGTTAATGAAGCAAGAGTTTCTTTATCCTTCACATTTGTAAATTCAAGCAAAATATTAGTCGGTATTATGTGATTGTTCAGAATCACGAGATTCTTCACAGTATATTTTGGTTCAAACTTTTTAGCAGTAGTAACGAGCATTACATTTACTATGATGAATATTATCAGAAAAATGTAAATCCAGATTTTTCTCATACCTTCACATCCTTACTGAATCCGACCATTTTAATTTCAGGTTCAAGTACAATTCCGAATTTTTGATAAACACTCTCTTGAATAATTTTCATTAATTCCAGTACATCATTTGCCGAAGCATTGTTAAAATTGACAATAAAATTTGCATGTTTTTCTGAAACCTTTGCGCCACCAACTGTAAGTCCTTTTAAACCAGCTTGCTCAATTAATCTTGCTGCAAAATCATCTGGTGGATTTTTGAAAATGCTTCCTGCATTTGGTAATTCTACAGGTTGAGACTGATTTCTTTTCAACAGTAATTCTTTTCTTCTTGCTTTAGCTTTTTCTTTATCACCAGTCTGAAGTTGAAACTCTGCTGATAAAATTATTTTTCCTTCGAGATTTGATTTCCTATAAGCAAATCCACATTCTTCTTTTGAGAGGAAACGAATTTTTTCTCCATCGAAAATTTCGACTTTTAAAATGTAATCTGATATTTCACCACCATACGCTCCAGCATTCATTAAAATGGCGCCTCCAAGAGTTCCAGGAATGCCAGCAAGATTTTCAATTCCAACAAGTGAGTTTTCAATACACACATCAACCAATTTTGATAATTTTATTCCAGCCTCGGCAAAAACAAAATTTTTAGAAACTTCAATCTTATTAAAACCAAATTCGAGATTAATTGCAGCTCCACGAATACCTTCATCGCTAATGAGTATATTACTTCCATTTCCAATAATTATGAAAGGATAACCAATCTCATTTAAGTATTTAATGAGATTGACTAAATCTTCTCTATCAAGTGGTTCGAGATAATAATCAGCAGGTCCACCAATTCTGAAGGTAGTAAATCTACTCAATGGTTCACTGATTGAGATATTTCCTTTAAAGAATTTTCTGACCTTTTCAACTGAAAACATTTTATCTCTTACTTTTTAATTTGTTAATAAACTCTTCTCCATATTTCCAGATATCACCTGCACCCATAGTAATCACAATATCACCAGGCAAAACAATTTCGAGTAACTTATCTGGAATTTGTTTTTTATCCGGAACATAAATCACATTTTTATGACCAAATTTTTCTGCAGCATCTGTAATTAATTGACCTGTTACATCTTGAATTGGAATTTCTCTTGCGGGATAAACATCAGTGCAAATAAAAACATCAGAATCAAGAAATGATTTTGCAAAATCAGCATAAAAATCTCGTGTTCTCGTATAAAGATGAGGTTGAAAAACTGCAACAACTCTTCTATCCCATCCTGACCTGATTGCAGAAAGAGTTGCAGATACTTCAGTTGGATGATGAGCATAGTCGTCAATAATCATTACATCATTTATTTCAGCTTTGATTTCAAATCGACGATAAACACCAGTGAATTTTTTCAGAGCTGATTTAATAATTCCAAAATCTACTCCAAGCTCTTTTGCAATTGTAACTGCAACCAATGAATTTTTAACATTGTGGAGACCTGGAACATTCAATTCAATTTCTCCCAGACTTTCACCATGATATTTTACTTTAAATTTCGACTGTGTTTTACTGAATGAAACATCGTAAGCTCTGACATCAGCTTGAGCACTTGTTCCATATGTAATTACTTTTCTATTAATCTTAGGAAGAATTTCTCTTAATCCTTCTTCATCAAGACAGAGAACAACAAAACCATAAAAAGGTACTTTATTGGCAAATTCAACAAAAGCTTCTTTGATATCATCAAGGTCTCTGTAAATATCCAGATGTTCTTTCTCAAGAGTTGTAATTGCAGCAATGACTGGAGTGAGCTGGAGAAAACTTCGATCAAACTCATCAGCCTCGACTACAATGAAATCTCCTTTTCCGAGTCGTGCATTTGTACCGCCAAGTCCACTTAATTTACCACCAACAATCACAGTAGGATCAAAACCAGCCTCAAGCATTACAAGTCCAACCATAGAAGTTGTTGTAGTTTTACCGTGTGTTCCTGCAATACCAATTCCATATTTTAATCTCATTAACTCAGCCAGCATTTCAGATCTTTTAATGACAGGAATTTTTCTTTTCAATGCTTCCTGAATTTCCACATTGTCCATTGTAACTGCTGAAGAATAGACAACAACATCAACATCTTTTAGATTCTCTTCACTATGTCCTTCATAAATTTCCGCACCTAATGATGCAAGTCGATCTGTAACTTCACTCAAACTTCGATCGGAACCAGATACTTTAAAATTCATTGCAAGCAAGACTTCAGCAATACCACTCATACCAATTCCACCAATACCAATCATATGAACCTTATTAAAATTTTTAAGCATTTTTGACCTCTATAGATTTTTGGACAGCTTCCTTTATTCGTAGAAATTCCTGTAAAAGATCTTCGTCATTTTCAAAATCAAATGGACGGACAACCAGAGTTTTTTTCTCGTTCTTCAACTTAATCTTGATTGTTCTGAGAAGTCCTGAAAGATGAAATCGATGTTCTCGCTTTATCCTGATTGATTCGATTTTCTCAATTGGTATCTCGATCGTTTTAAATTTTGAAGATAAAATAATTCTGTCATCAGTTATGATTATCATTTTATCTTTGATCAAATAATAAAGAGTAGAAATAAGTACATATCCAAAAAGTATTATGAACAAATAAAAGATTGAATCATGAATGATTTTATTCCAGTCAAAACCACTGAATTGTAGTTTGAGCAAAACATAAATCACAAAAGAAACAAAGTAAAACACAAGCAATTGATAATATAAAATCATATTGTATTTAAAAATTTTCTTATTCACTGTTATCCAGATATTTTTTTAATCTATTTGCAATTACTTTAGCTGCATCGGATTTAAAAAGTGATTTTGCGTTTTCTGAAAGTTCTCTCAGTTTTTTCTCGTCAGAAATAAGTCTGACGATTTGATTATAAAGTTCTTCAGAAGATTGATTATCAAGATGAATTTCAGCAGCTCCTTTTTCTACAAGCTCCATCGCATTATAATATTGATGATTTTCAGTCACATTTGGAGATGGAATTAAAATCGATGGAATACCCTGTGCAACAATCTCAGATACAGTTGATGCACCAGACCTTGAAATTAACAAATCACAAACTGAATAGGCATAATCCATCTTTTCAATAAATGGTAAAATTATTACATGTTCATTTCTTTCCAGAGTTTTATATTGCTCGAAATCTTGCTTACCTGTTTGCCAGATAATTTGATAATTCTCAGATAGTTTTTGATAAATCTTCTTGAGCTTTTCATTGATGCTTTTTGCACCCAGACTTCCACCAATTACCAGAATTGTTTTTAATTCTTTTGATAGATTAAAATATTTAATTGCGTCATCTCTATTACTTTCGAATAATGTTCTCCGAACTGGAGTACCAGTTACAAATAATTTTGATTTATCTTTAAAATATTTTTTACTCTGTTCGAAAGAGAGATAAATCTCATCTGCAATCGGAGATAAAAATTTTGTTGCAATTCCTGGAAGGGAATTGGATTCAGATAAAAATACTTTTGCACCGGTTATTTTCGATGCAATTAAAGGAGGAACAGAAATGTAACTACCTGTACCTATTGCAATGTTTGGTTTGAATTTTAAAACTTCCTTCAATGCCTGGAAGAAAGCAATTAGAAAACTGAACAAGAAAGATATTGTTTTCAAACCGATTTTTCTCGGAAGACCTTTTATTGATGTTCCTCTAAAATTGTAACCTGACTTTGGTAAGATTTCAGCTTCCATTCGATTTTTTGTTCCAATGAACATGATATCTACATTTGAAATCATCGATTTCAATTCCTCAGCAATTGCAATTGCCGGGAATAAATGTCCACCGGTTCCACCAGCTGCAATTAATATTTTTCTTCTCTCAACCTTCATACACTTTACTTCTATAGATTAAAGGTTCCATTTCAGTTTGATTTGAACTTTTTAAGTTTGAAGCAATATTGATCAATACACCAATTCCAATTGCATGCATAACAGTTGCTGAACCACCATAACTCAAGAATGGAAGTGGTAATCCTGTTGTTGGGAAAACACCAACAACAACCAGAGTATTGGCAAAAACATAAAAAAGCAGAGCGATAATAGTCCCAGCAGTTACAAGTTTTGAAAAGACATCGTTTAATTTTCTTATCATCAAAAATCCAGTAAAAAAGATTAACAGATAGATTAATAAAATTCCAACAGAACCAATGAAACCAAACTCTTCTCCTACAATTGCAAAGATGAAATCTCCATATGATTCAGGAATAAAAAGTTCACGAAAACGACTATTACCAATTCCCACTCCAAACAAACCACCAGATCCAATGGCGTAAATTGAGTAACGAACCTGGGGGTCAGGATCAGTTAAAGATTGACTAAAAATCCTTTCAAAAAAAGTTAAAATTCTCTGATATCTGTATTCAGCTGAAAATAAATAAACAAGCAAGAAAGGTGCAGATGCAAGGATAGTAGAAAGCAAATGTTTTAAACTGGCACCACCAAGATAGACCATACTCAATCCAACCATTATAATTATTAAACCCTGAGAGAAATTTGGCTGGAGAAAAACCAGAATTGCAATTACACCAATCCAGCTCAACATTGGAAGATAACCAGTTTTAAATTCTTTTATTCTTTCACCTTTCTTTTCGATTAATCGAGCAAAATGAAAAATCATTGCATACAGTGCAACAAAAGAAGGTTGAAGTTCAAACATTTTGAAATCAATTGATCTAATAGCTCCTTTCTTTTTTTCACCGATAATTAATACGGCTATCAAAAGTCCAACTGCAATCATCATAAAAATGTGAGTAAAATCTTTCCAGAATCTCAATGGCAACTTTGAAGCTATCACGAGTAAAATCAAAGCAAAAACTGTTTTGGCTGCATGTTTCATTGCTAATTCATGTGGATCATTTTTTAAACCAATTACTTCAGAGTATCTTACACTGGCTGAATAAACCAGAGCAAGGCTTAAAATCATTAAGCTCAATACGAAGATGTACAAGACCACATGAAGATTTTCAATTCGTAAAAATCTCATAATTGATTAACCAATTCTTTAAATCTTCTTCCTCTGTGTTCAAAATCAGTGAACATATCAAAACTTTTACATGCAGGAGAAAACAATACAACATCACCCGGCAATGCTAATTCTTTTGACTTCTGGACAACTTCCTCAAGTGAATCACAAACTATTACCCTGGTGATAGTCTCAAAATAATTTTTAATTTTTTCTTTCGATTCACCAAAGGCTAAAATTACTTTCACTCTCTCTTCTACCAGCTCTCGAATTTCAGAATAATCATTTCCCTTTTCTCTTCCTCCGAGTATTAAAATGATTGGCGTATCATAACTTTTTAGTGCATAATAAGTCGAACGAACATTCGTGGCTTTTGAATCATTAATGAAAAGAACACCATCAAGTAATCTGACAACTTCAAGTCTGTGTTCAACTCCACTGAATGTTGAGAGACCATCTCTAATTTTATCCAGCTCACAACCAATAAATTTAGATGCGAGAATTGCTGCCATTGCGTTGTAATAATTGTGTACTCCTTTGAGAAGCATATCTCTTGTATCAATTACAAATAAATTCTTTTCAAGTTGAGCGTCAGGAAAATTTAGATTATCACCTACTCTGATATAAATTTTATTATCATAATAAAAAGCTGTTGCAAAATTTGAATCAATCACTGAAAAAGATTGACTCAAAAATTTACCTCGAACCAGATTCTTTGAGATATTTTCATCATCTCGATTGTAAATGAATAAGTCTCCTTCACCAAGGTTCTTTACAATTCTAAATTTTGATTGAATGTACAGGGAAAAATTATTTTGATATCTCTCCAGATGATCTGGTGTGATATTCAGAATTACTCCTACATCTGGTTTAAATGAATCAATTAAATCAAGTTGATAACTACTCACTTCGAGAACAGAAATTGAATTATCATCTGTCTTATCAGCAAAATTTGAAAAAGGTTCACCAATATTTCCCCCAACAAAAGATTTGAACCCGGCTTTGTCTAAAATGTAATGAGTTAATGCGGTAGTTGTAGTTTTCCCATTTGTTCCTGTAATTGCAATTATTTTACCTTTCGCAAACCAGCTTGCAAATTCAAGTTCAGAATATACTTTTAAACCTTTTGAGAATGCTTTTGATAGAACTTCAGAATCAACTGGAATTCCTGGACTTGTCACAATAAAATCGCAATCATAAACTTTTTCGGAATGACGATTGAATTCCAGAGTAACTGAAGCTGAGTTTAATTTTTCCAGTGTTTCTTCAGATAGAGATGGCTTACCACTATCACTCAAAAGTACATTTGCACCATGACGAGCAGCAAGCAAAGCTGCGGCAATACCGCTTCTTGCAGCACCAATAACCGAAATTTTTTTATTACGAATATCTACTTTCATTTATCTAATCTTAAATGTTGTTAAGCTTACAATTGCTAAAATTATAGCGATGATATAAAATCGAACTACAATTTTTGGCTCTGGCCAACCGAGTAATTCAAAATGATGATGAAGTGGAGCCATTTTAAAAACTCTTTTTCCTTCACCAAATTTTCTCTTTGTGTATTTGAAATAAGACCTTTGAATTATCACTGAAAGAGTTTCAGCGAAGAAAATTCCACCAAGAATTGGAAGTAATAATTCTTTTTTAACAAGGACAGCAATTGTACCGAGTGCGCCACCAAGTGCAAGAGAACCAGTATCACCCATAAAAACCTGAGCGGGATAAGAATTAAACCAGAGAAAACCTAAAGTTGCACCTGCAGCAGCTGCACAGAAAACTGTTAACTCACCAGAACCAGCTAAATAAATTATATTCAGATAATCAGCATAAACGACATTACCGGTTACATAACTAAAAATTGCAAGTGTGAGCATTGAAATTGCAATTGTACCAGCAGCGAGACCATCAAGTCCATCTGTTAGATTAACAGCATTAGCAGTTCCCATAATTATGAAAATCACAACGGGTACATAAAAATCAGAAAAATCAAGATTTAAATTTTTGAAGAAAGGAAGAGTTGTTTCAGTCCTTACCTGTTCAAATTCAGGAGCGTAATAAACTGCCAGACCCACGGCAAGACCAATTATAAATTGCAGAATCAATTTATATCTTTCAATCAATCCCTTTTGATATTTTTTAATGACTTTGAGATAATCATCTAAAAGTCCCACACCAAAAAGCCACAAGGTTGCACCGAGAATTATCCAGATATAAACACTCAAAATATCAGCCCAGAGAACAACTGGCACAACGATGGAAAGAATTATAATTATTCCTCCCATAGTTGGAGTACCTTCTTTACTCCAGTGAGTTTTTGGAGCATCAACTTTTTTCAATTCACCGATTTGATTTTTTCTCAACCAATTGATGATTTTCGGTCCAAAAAAGAAAGCAACAAATAGCGATGTAACTGCAGCAGCTGCGGAACGAGTTGTAATATACTTGAAAGCTCCGAGACCGGGTATATCATAAGTTTTTTTAAGAAATTCAAATAAATAATAAAGCATAATTATCCTTTCAAATACTCGATTATTTCTTCCATTCTCATTTTCCTTGAACCTTTTAAAAGGATTAGACTTCCTTCTGGAAGTAAACTCAAAATTTCTTCTGCCAGTTTTTTCTTATCATCAAAATGTTTTGAAAATAATTTTAAACTCTGAGCCTCTTCATGACTCAATTGAGTAAATTCTCCAAAGAAGAATGCTTTTTCAATTCCATTTTCTTTTAAGTAATGTGCGAGCTCACGATGATATTTTTCCGAATCTTTTCCAAGTTCAAGCATATCACCAAGAACAGCCAGCTTATCTGAATAACCATTCATCATACTCAATGTTTTGATTGCCATTCTCATCGAATCAGGATTTGCATTATACGCATCGTTTATGATAGTAAAATTGCCAGCATCAATTAGCTGCATTCTTTTATCATAAGATTGAAATGATTCAAGCTCCTGTTTAATTTTTTTTAAGCTAATTCCAAACTTCAAACCAACTGAAATTGCACACAGTGCATTTTGAGCAGTATGAATTCCAAATGTCGGTAGATTGATAAATTCACTCTTGCCTTTGTAAGAAACTTTCAAGGATGGTTGAGCTAAATTGTTGAGAGATTGGATCTTTCCACGAACATCAGAATTAGAATTAAATCCAAATGTTAATTTTCTTTTCACATCTTTAGCTTGCTTTTTAATCAATTTTTCATCGGCATTGACAAATGCAAATCCATTTTTCTTTTTTAAGTATTTGAAAAGCTCGCCTTTCTCTTCAGCAATTTTTTCTCGACTTTCTAAAAACTCAATGTGAGCATTTCCAATATTTGTAATTAAACCATAATCAGGGTCAGCAATCTCACAAAGAACTTTCATCTCACCAAAATGATTAATTCCCATTTCAATCACTGCTAATTCATAACTTTTATCAAGTCGGAATAAGTTTAATGGAACACCAATATTATTATTCAAATTGCCTTCAGTTTTCAATGTTTTATATTTACTTGATAAAACTCTGGCAATCATTTCCTTAGTTGTTGTTTTTCCATTCGAGCCTGTCAGACCAATTATTTTTACATCAAACTTTTTTCGATAAATGTTTGCAAGTTCACCCAGAGCTTTTACAGTGTCTTCAACTATAACTAAAGGATATTTTTTTGATTGAAATTTTTCTATTTGAGATTTTTCAATTACAACTGCCGATGCACCTTTTGAAATTACTTCGTCAACAAAGTTATGTCCATCAAAATTTTCTCCTTTGATTGCAAAGAACAAATCACCTTCTTTCAGTTTTCTTGAATCGATGGAAATTCCTGAAATAGGTTGTATCAATTCTTTATTTAAGAACTCAGATCCAGAAATTTTTTTCAAATCGGAAATTGTGATTTTCATTTCTCAAACATTTCCTTTAAAATTTTCTGTGCAACTTCTCTATCATCAAATGGAATTTTTTGACCTTTTACTAATTGATAAGCTTCATGACCTTTACCAGCCACTAAAACAATATCTCCATCTTCTGCCATCTGAATTGCTTTTCGAATTGCCATTTCTCTATCATCTATTACCTGGAATCTGGTTTTGTCATTTATCCCGCTCAAAATGTCGTTGAAAATTTGACTCAGTTCTTCGTTTCTTGGATTGTCACTTGTTATAATTGCAAAATCACTTAATTCTTCAACAACTCTTCCCATTTTTGGTCGTTTAGTTCTATCACGATCACCACCAGCACCAAAAACTGTTATTATCTTGCTCTTCGAATTATTTGACTTCAATATCAATCGAATTGTCTGAAGGACATTCACAAGAGCATCAGAGGTATGAGCGTAATCAACAATAACCTTAACTGGATAGTTACCTACAAGTTCAAATCTTCCCGGAACTCGACTAATATTTCTAACGGCTTCTTGAATTTGTTCGATCTCGATACCAAGATTTACACAGGTTGCAATGGCAGCGGTTAGATTATATACATTAAATGTTCCGGTTAAATTTGTTTGAACTGAATAAGTTTTTCCGTTGTAGAGAATCTCAAATTCAATTTGATCAAAAGAATATTTAGGATTGATAAATCTAAAGTCAACATTTTCAGAAGAGCCATAAGAAATCACTTTAGCTTTTGTGTCAGAAATAATTTTTCGTCCGTACTCATCATCAAAATTTATTATTGCAAAAGCATTTTCGTTCAACGAATCAAATAGTTTTTTCTTAGCCAGAAAATAATTTTCCATTGTTTTGTGAAAATCGAGATGGTCTTGAGTTAAGTTGGTAAAAACGCCTGCATGAAAATTAATTCCATAAACTCGATTCAACTCAAGTGAGTGAGAAGAGACTTCCATCACGCAGAATTGACAATTTTCATTTACCATTTGATTTAAAATCTGGTTCAATTCAACTGATTCAGGAGTGGTTTTTTCAGATGGAAGTTTTTGTTCGCCGATATAATTCGCGATTGTCCCGATTAAGCCTGTCTTTTTTCCTGAATAATCAAGGATTGATTTAATGATGTAAGTAATCGAAGTCTTACCATTCGTTCCAGTTATTCCAATTACTTTAATTTTTTCCGATGGATTATTAAAGAAATTTTTTGAAAGAATAGCGAGTGCTTTTCTGGAATCACTTACAAGAATCTTTGTCACATTTTGATGGATTAAATAATCATTTGACACCTTTGAATTATCTTCGATTACAACTGCTTTTGCACCTTTTGCAATTGCTTCCATCACAAAATTGTGTCCATCAAAATTGAAACCTTTAATGGCAACAAACAGAGAATTTTTTATGACTTTGCGAGAATCATAACAGATCATTCCAATATCTTTTCTCTCAACTTCACCAGCGAGTTGAATTACAGATAAACCTTCAATCAAATTCTCTAATTTCATCAAATACCCTTTTGACATTTTAGTTTGACAACGATATTTGAATTCGGATATTCTCCCGGAGGAATGCTCTGATTTACAACATAACCAGTACCTTCCACCGAAAAACGAATTCCCGAAACTTTTAGTTTTGTTGAAGCTTCTCTTAATGAGAGACCAACAACAGATGGAACATAAATTCTCGTTTTATTATTACTTGAGTCTGATTCTTTATTCAAAATAATTGTGACCTTATTTTTAAACTGATCATAAACTTGTTTTTGAACTACATCACCCGTTCCAACAATTTCAATTTTTGAACCGAATGATTTTGCTATTTCAATTGCCGAAATTCTTGATTTACCGGTTAAATCTGGAAAACTATTTTCTTCAGTTCTGGAATTATCATTTTCTTTGACAAGTGCTTTTTGTTGTTGTATGGTTTGTTTAATTTTCCAGATTCGATCACCCACTCTCTTAAACACAGGTGCAGCAATCTCACCTCCATAATATCCATTTTTTGGAGAATCGAGTTTTATAAAAATTAAATATTCTGGATTTTCCACAGGGAAAAACCCAACAAATGATGAAACATAATTATTTGAAGAATAACCAATTCCTTGAATAAATTTTTTCGCTGTTCCTGTTTTACCACCACAGGATACATTTTCAAGCTTTGCTTTTTTACCAGTTCCTTCAATCACCACTAATCTCATAATTTCCTTCATAATCTGACTTGTATTTTCAGAAATCACTTTTCTAATAATTGTAGGTTTATTCTCCTGAATAATGTTTCCATTTGAATCAAAAATTTTTTTCACAACAAATGGTTTAATAAGATTTCCACCATTTATAATGGCAGCATACATAACTGCGAGTTGAATTGGAGTAACTGAAATTGAATAACCATGTGAAACCCAGTACAAAGTATAATCATTCTTTTTTGGATTGCTAACAAATCCTTTAACCTCACCTGGAAGGTCAATGCCTGTATAATTTCCAAATCCAAAATTATAAACGTATTTGTAGTAAGCATCTTGACCGATGAGTTTTGATATCTTAGCCATCATAATATTGCTTGAATAAACAAATGATTCTCTAGGAGTTAAATAACTAAACTTGTGATCATCTCGAATCAATTTTCCATTTGGCAATTTGAATGAACCATACTCTGCAAACATTGGCTCATCAAGATTAATCCTGCCCAGTTCAATTGCTGCAGCAAGAGTTACAGCTTTGAATGTCGAACCAGGGTCGTAAACCACTGAGATAGCTTTATTCTTTCTTACTTCTTCAGAATATTCAAAATATTTTGAAGGATTAAATGATGGAATATTTGCAAGTGCTAAGATTTCACCTGTATTTGGATTCAAAACAATTCCAACACCATAATCTGCCTTTGATTCACTAACAGAACGTTTGATTTCTTCTTCTAAGATTTGTTGAATTTCAAAATCAATAGTTAGTTGAAGATTGTTTCCATCTCGAGGTTCATAACCTTTTTCTTTAATCCTGCCTTGTAATCTTCCAGCAGCATCTTTCCTGTAATAAAGTAGACCTTCCTCTCCCTTAAGAAAATTGTTATAAACTTTTTCAATTCCATCAACACCTTCAGAGTCTTTTCTTACATATCCAATTACATGTGCTGCAATACCTTCTTTTGAATAGATTCTTTTCTGAAATTTTTCAAAACCAAAACAGGATAACCTTAATCTCGTAACAGCATCTTTAATTTTTGAGAATGTCTCACTATCTATTTCTTCTTCGAGATAAACAATTTTTGATTTAGAGTTTCTTACCTTGCTGGAATAGAAATCTGGTGATTTCTTTGTTATAAATGAAATTGGTTTAAAAACACTATCGTACTCGCTTTCATCGACCATTGCTTTATCAAAATAAAGTCTATAAAGCTGGATTGAAGATGCAATTAAAATATTATTTCTATCGTAAAGTTCTCCTCTGAGTGGTTTAACTATTTCAGCTTTTTCTGTTAATTCGAGTGCTTCATTTATAAAATGCTTATGATTTTTCAATTGATATTGTGTCAGCTTTGCAATCAAGACAGCAAAAGCAACAAAGAAGAAAAATATAAATAATAAAAATCTTTTAGTTATCAATTCTCCTCCATCTCTTGAATTCTTTCTTTGCTGATTTCAAGAACTACTGGAGGTTCTTGAGGGAAAACCATTCCCAGTTGATTTGTTGCAATTGACACAATGCGATCTTTAGCGATTAATGATTCATACTGAGTTCTGAGTTCTTTATTTTCATTTAGAAGTATTTGAAATTCCTGAGTTCTCTCATCAATTTTTTTTGTGATGTTTCTTATCACCATAATATTGGCTACATAAACCATAACAAGCACGCCAAATAAAACAATAACAGAGATTATGTAACCAGGATTTTTTTTCATTACAAAACCTCGGCTGCTCTTAATTTTGCACTCCTTGACCTTGGATTTATTTTTAATTCTTCATCATCAGGAGTGATAACTTTTTTGGTTAGTTTCTTCAGTCTTAACTTTTTTCCACATAAACATCTATTATACTCTGGTGGGCATGTACATTCCTGAGAATTTAAATTGAAAAACTCTTTCACAATTCTATCTTCAAGTGAATGATAGGATATAATTACAATTCGCCCACCTGATTTTATCAAATCAATTGAATCGTGTAAAAAAGTTTTCAGGTTGTCAAGTTCATCATTGATGTAAATTCTAAAAGCTTGAAAAATTCGAGAGAGAGTATCGTTTAATTTATGTCTTGGAGTAACCTTAGAAACTATCTCTACAATTTCTTTTGTAGTTTTAATTGATTTTTTCTTCGTGTGATTTTCAATTTCACGGGCAATCTTATGAGCGAATTTCTCTTCACCATAATTCCAGAGAATTTCTGCAATTTCTTTTTGTTCCATTTTATTTAATAGTTCATATGCAGGAACACCCTGAGTTTTATCAAAGCGTAAATCAAAATCTGTTTCAAATCTATATGAAAATCCTTCTGGATTATCTATCTGATAAGAAGATATTCCAAGATCAAGCACAGCACCATTTATTTTCTCAATATTCAAAGCTTCTAAAATGTGCTTGATATTTTTGAAATTATCTTTCACGATATTAATCCTGTTTTCATTTTTAAATTTTTCTTTACAAAAATTAATGGCGGCGTCATCCAGATCAGTTGAAATCAATCTCCCTTCCCGTGATATCTTTTTTAAAATCAGATCCGAATAACCGCCGCCACCTAATGTTCCATCAAAATAAATTCCATCTAAGTCAGTAATTAAAAACTCAATAGCAGTCTCTAAAAGAACTGGTTTATGAAATTCATTTAGTATCATTCATCACCGATGCAAGTAATTCACCAAAATTACCCTGAAACTGGTCTGTTGATTCTTTCAAATATTTTTCGAATTCCTCAGGATTCCAGATTTCGATATAATCACCCACACCGATTACAAGACACTCTCCATTGATATTTGTTTTTTTAAGTAACTCACCAGGAAGTTTTATTCTATATTGACCATCCATCTCTTCTTCGTAAACATTTGCCAGCAATCTTCTCCTTGCATAAGCATTTACTGGATTAAATGGATTTGCTTTACTTATTGATTCAAGAATATTTCTAAAAACACTCTGAGGATAAAGTTTTATACATTTATCATCAGTGTCAGACAAAATTATAAATCGTTTATCCAGGTCTTCAGAAATCTCTCGACGGAGTCTTGCCGGGATACTAATTCTATTTTTAGCATCAACCGAATAGCGAAAACTTCCTGTGAATCCTTTGAATTTCTCAGCCAATTCTTCCTCGCTGATTAAATGAGTTTTTATTATTTCTGAAGGTTCCCTTAAACATATCTTTAATCAAAATTAAATCTTTAATTTGGTTGAATTTGGGAGAATTCTCCACAATCAACCACTTTTATGGCAAAGCTAACCCTTTTCTTGTCTTTTGTCAAGTGGTTTACTGAAATTTTCGAGAAAATTTTAAGGTGGGAATTTTATTTGCTTAGAATCTCAGTTCATTTCGATTTGAATGACAGTAGATTTTTCTTCTGCATTTTTGAAAATACTGCCAACACAACAAAATGGACTGGTAAGGTTGATTAATGATGAAATTTTATTAAAGTGTGTTTTAAGTTCACAGGTCACTAATGAACAATTCATATGAATAATTTAAGAGAATTCCTTTCCGAGGTCACAACTGATTGTTCATCTTCTAAAATAATTCTAAATCACATTGACAAAACTTCATATAACGAAACTATTTTCCCTTTTTTGATTTTAATTTTCAAACACAAACGGAACTAATTTTTTGTTAATCAGATTTAATGAAAGAAAATGTTTAAAGTAAAATTGTAATAACGAGAGTCATAGAAGAGCAAGCGTGTGTAAAATCTTGCTTAAATCCTTACTGAAAATTAAAACTCTTTTGAACTTTTTTCTAAATTTGTAAAAATTTTGTAGAAGGTAGACATAAAATGATTAGAGCGAGATATATTCTTTTTTTGATTGTGATTTTTTTAATGAATGAAAATCTTTCAGCACAAAAAAATCAAATTAATCCAGAAACTTTTATTAAAGAAGTTCAAAAGCAATACACTAATCTGAATAATTTTGTAATTGAGTTTACTCAAGAAATTTTTTCATATGCAATCGAAGGGAAACAGGAACTCAAAGGAAAACTTTACTACTCAAAACCAAATAACTATCGAGTTGAGATTAATGAACATCTAATTGTATGTGATGGTGAAGTTGTTCACAATTATTCAAAAAAAGCCAGACGAGTGGTTATAACAAACTTCGAAAAAAACTTTTTCTCGCCTCAAAATTTATTAGTCGAAGTACCAAAATATTCAAAGGTTGAATTGACAGGAATGGAAAGTCTTAACAACAAAAACTTATATAAATTTTCTCTTTTACCATCACCATCAAATCCTGAATTTAAATCAATGAAATTATGGATCGATGAAACCAGAACAATCTGGAAAATTCAAACTGAAGATTGGGCAGGTAATCATTATGCTTTTATAATTCACAAATTCAGTCCTGAACAAGACTTAAAAAGTGATCTATTCAAATTCAAAATTCCTTCTGGAGTAAAAGTAGTTGATCTAAGGTAAACAAGTGAACAATCAAGGTAACAATCAATTCAGTATCAGGTCAATTAATCTTAGAGATATTATTGTATACTTAATTTCGCTGGCAACAGGAATTGGATTACTCATTTATACTTTTCGTGGTGTTTCTCTTAAAGAAATTGGAGTAGAACTCTCGAACATTAACTATTTCTATTTGTTGCTTTTTGTCTTTATTATTTTTCTCGGGACTTTTCTTCGAGCACTCAGATGGAAGTATATGATTATTTCTTTTAAAGAAAATGTAAGATTAAAAAACCTCCTCGAAGCTGTTATCATTGGTTATGGTGTTAATGTCGCTTTACCAAGATTTGGCGAGATTGCTCGTTCACTCTACATTGGTTCAGCTGAAAGAATTTCCAGGAGTTCAGCTCTCGGTACAATTGTAGTTGAAAGAGTTTTCGATTTAATTTTTTTGATTTTATCAGTCTTAATTTCACTTCTAATTTTTGGAGATGAACTTTCATCAAGATATGGATGGATTTATAATTCAATCTATTTTGGAACTGTGATTTTGATTTTTGCTTTTGTCTTCCTCTTTCTGGTAATTAAATTTCAAAACATAATAGTTGAAAAAATTGATAAGCTTTTCAACAAATTAAACTTAAAATTATTTAACCGGGCAACTGAAATTACTTCAAAAGTAATTGATGGATTTGACAGTATTAAGACGAAAGAAAATTATTTTATGATTTTCATTCTATCAGCTGTTTTATGGTTTACTTATGCTTTCGGTTCATACATTGGACTTTTAGCATTAAACATGGATAAAATTCAGCATGTAGATTTTGCATCTGGTTTAATTATAATGAGCATTACTACTTTTGGCATTATGATTCCGATTCCTGGTTCAACTGGTTCATATCATGCTTTTTGTAAGAGTGTTTTAACAATGTTGCTTGGCTTTGATGTAAAAATCAGTCTTGCCTATGCTGTATTAACTCACCTATTAAATACACTGCCATTTGTAATAGTTACATCTTATATACTTATCAAAAAGGGAATTAAAAAATCCTTTAGCTGGAATTAAATTTTTTCTTAAATTCTTTTTAATGTAATCAATAAATGAGGAATAAAGTCTATGCTTTCAAAAATTAAACAATCATTCAGCCAGTTTTCATCCCAATTCTGGTTAGTAATTATGTTCGAGTTTTTCGAAAGAGGTTCCTACTATGGAATGATGAGTATTTTATCTGTTTATTTTACTGATTATTTATTTTTCTCAAAGGAGAGTGTCGGAGTAATAAAAAGCACAATACAACCTCTCCTTTATATTCTTCCAATTGTTGCTGGTGCAATTGGAGATAGATTCGGTTACAAGAGAACATTAGTATTTGCATTCACCTTTCTTGGACTTGGATATTTTTTGACAAGCCAGTTTAAAGATTATGTCCTTGTTTTTGGAAGCCTTGTAATAATGGGAATTGGAGCTGGTGCATTTAAACCAATTATTTCAGGAACTATTGCACGAATTACTGATGAAAAAAACAGCACACTCGGTTTTGGGATATATTACTGGTCAATCAATTTTGGTGCTTTTCTCTTTCCACTCATTTTTGTTCCATATCTCAAAAATACTTTTGGCTGGCATTCTGTAATGATTGCATCAGCAGTATTTACAGCTGGTATGATTATTCCCGCTCTTTTATTTTACAAAGAACCACCAAGACCGCAGAGCACAAAAAACATCATTGAAGTATTGAGAGGAATGTTTCTGGTTCTGAAAGATTTTCGCTTTGTTTCTCTGATTGTGATTTACTCTGGTTTCTGGATACTTTATTTTCAGATGTTTGATTCAGTTCTCTGGTATGTTCAGGATTATGTTGATGCAAAATCATTAAACGATGCTGTCAATTCTTTTCTTGCAATCATTGGAATTAATCTGAACTGGAAATTTGATGTCGAACATGTAACTGTCATAAACGCAGGGACAATTATTCTACTTCAAATGATTGTTTCAAACATCGTAAAAAATAAAAAAGCATTGCCAACAATGATTGTTGGAATTTCACTTGGGACTATTGGAATGGCAATCCTTGCAATTTCAACAAACATCTGGGTGTTTATGACAGGAATAATTATGTTTTCAATTGGTGAAATGACAGCACATCCAAAATTTATTAGTTATGTTGGATTAATTGCTCCTGAAGATAAAAAAGCAACTTATCTTGGTTATGCATTTTTGTACGGCGTTCTTGGTTCATTGATTGGTGGTGTGCTTGGTGCAAATCTCTATGTTCATTTTGTTGACAACCTGAAAGATCCTCAAACTTTATGGATTGTTTTCAGCTTGATTGGAGTTGCTACAATTGCTGGACTTTTACTCTATGGTAAATTTATCGCAAAAGAGAGTAAATATTAATTGATTGTTAGTGAAGAAGAGATTTTCAGAGTTGTAACAATTACAAAGCAGAGATTGACAGGAAGAAATTTCAGAGTTCAGGATTAGTTTAAATTTGAATTCAACATTAATTTATTTGAGAAGATACAAGAATACCGTCTTTTATTTCTCTGACACGATCTGCAATTTGAACTAATTCTGGATTGTGAGTAACAATCACAAAAGTTTGATTGAAATTTCGATTTAGATTTTTAATCAACTCAATGATTGATTGACTGTTTTTTGTATCAAGATTTCCTGTTGGTTCATCTGCGAAAATTATTTTTGGACTATTTGCCAGGGCACGAGAAATAGCCACTCTTTGGAGTTCTCCACCAGAAAGTTCTGATGGTTTATGATTCATTCTTTCAGACAATCCAACATAATCAAGCAATTCAATTGCTCTTCCTTTACATTCTTCAAATGATCTACCATCAATCATCATAGGAATAACTACATTTTCAAGTGCAGTAAACTCTGGAAGTAGATGATGAAATTGAAAAACAAATCCAATGTTTTTATTTCTAAAACGAGAAAGTTCTTCATCCTTTAAATTTAATAGATTGATATCTTCAAAGTACAATTCACCTTCATCGGGTTTATCAATTGTTCCAAGAATGTGAAGCAAAGTACTTTTACCAGCTCCTGAAGCTCCAACAATTTCAAAAATCTCTCCTTTGAAAATTTCAAGTGAAATTCCTTTGAGAACATTCAGTCTTAATTTATTATCAAGTAGAAATGACTTTTTAATATTGTTTGCTCGAAGTATTATTTCTTTTTCTTCATTATTCTGATACATTTTATTCCCATCTAATTGATTCAACTGGATTTAATTTAAAAGCTCGCTTTGCAGGGAAATAAGCAGCAATTACTGAAAGAGTTATTGCCATAATTGCAATCAAAACAACATCTAACCAGTGTATTTTAACTGGCAAAGCATCAATAATAAATACTGTTGGATCGAGTGAATATATCTTATAATTGATTTGTGCATAACAAACGCTTAGCCCGAGAATAACTCCAAAAACAGAACCTATAATTCCTATTAAAATTCCTTCAAACAAAAATATTTTTAACAAACTCCTGTTTGGCAGACCCATCGCTTTAAGAATTCCGATATCTCTTTTTTTCTCAATAACAGTCATAAGCAAAGAACTGAAAATCGAAAATGTTGCAACAGCAATAATCAAACTTAAAATTACATAAGCTGTCCATCTTTCAATTAACATTACTGAATATAAATCTTTGTGAAGGTCAAACCATGTTTTAACGGAATAAGTTTTATTATCAAAATTTTTTTCAATTTCATTCTTCAGAAAGCTGGTTTTGCCTATATCTTTTAATCTTATTTCATATCCAAAAATTTTATTTCCATAACCGAGCAATCTCTGAGCAAAATTGAGTGGGACATAAACATTATAAGCATCAATATCTTTATTATGTGTGTTGTAGATTCCACTGACAATAAAGACTTGATTTGTTGGCATCGACAAACCAGCCAGATACGATTCAAGACCTTCGGGACTTACAACTACAATCGTATCACCAACTGAAACCTGTAATCGACTTGCTATACTTAAACCAATCAAGGCTTTTGGTAATTTATCTGTCGACAAATCATAACTACCAGACAGGATAGAATGTTTTAGTCCATAGATTTCTCTATTTTGTTCCTGACTTATTCCAATCAAATTGATAACTCTAATTACTCGATTCGAGTAAACAACACATTTGCCATTAACAAATGGAGAAAACGATTGCACGTCTTTATTCTTTTCAAGAAAATTTTCCAGTTTAAGATCTGGATAAAAACCTTCTGCTCGATTTGATTCAATTTTTAAATGAGGATCAAAACTAATCAGAATCTCTGTGACAATATTTCCAAAACCATTAAAAACCGATAAGACAACAATCAAAGCAGCAACTCCAACAGTTATTCCCAGAATAGACAGAAACGAAATAATCGTTATAAAATTTATTTTATGTTTTGATTTTAAATATCTTATTGCGATAAATTTTTCTAAAGTCATCTATGAAAATTTAATTGATTTAACAATATCGATTTTTGATGCGAACTTAGCAGGCAAATAAGAAAATGTAATTGCTATGAAAAGACTTATAACAGAAACAAGGAAAAAATTTCCCGCCTCAATTGAAATAGGAACTTTATCAAGAAAATAAACTCCTTCGGGAATTTTAACCACATCAAATTCTTTTTGAATAAACAAAAGGATAAGAGCAATTAAATTTCCAGATACAGTTCCAATTAAACCAATGACAAATCCATTCAATAAAAAAATTGATTTAATCTGTTTGTGATTCGCTCCAAGAGTTCTAAGAATTCCAATTGAATTTGTTTTATCCATTACAAAGATTAGAAGAGTAGAGATAATATTGAATATTGCAACAATTGTGATTAAAGCTAAAACAACTGGAATTGGTTTCTTTTGAAGTTCAATCCAGTTAAAAATATTTCGATACATCTGAAAAATTGATTTCGAATAATATGGATAACCGAGTCCAGAGGTTAATTTGATACTGTAATAATCTGCATTTTGAGGATTTTTTAATTTTATCTCATAACCAGAAATTTTGTCTTCAAAACCAAATAACTCTTGTGCTGATTTCAAATGAATGAAAGCATTTGCATCATCATATTCAGCCATACCTGATTCATAAATTCCTGTGACAACGAATTTTTTAAGTTTCAAGTGATCAATATCAACTGGCATAACAAAACTTTGCAAAGAAAATGCTGTCAAAGTATCACCAATATCTGCATCAATCTTTCGAGCAAGTTTTTTCCCGATGATTATTGTTGGATAATCTTCATCATCTCTTATTAAGTAACTCCCCTGGATGATGCTTGTCCTTAAAGTTGAATAATCATTTTGAGGTAAAATGCCTTTTAAATACACACCTTCTTTAAATCTTTTAAATTTCAAAAGTGCAAGCTGACCGGCAAAAGGAGAAATTCCTGCTAAGTCATTACCAATATAGCTCTCGATTCGCTTTAATTCGTTTTGATTAAAATCCACAAGCTGACTTTCATATCCTTCGACAATTAAATGAAGATTAAAACCAACCAGTCGATTTTCAATTTCTCTTTCAAATCCATTTAAAACCGAAAGAGCAATTTCAAGAATGATTACTCCTAAAGCAACGCCAAAAATAGAAATGAAAGTGATTGTCGAAAGAAATTTTGATTCTTTTTGCAGCCTTAAAAATTTTTTGAGGATTAAAAATATGAATTTCATTTAGTTAAAAATTAACTTTCTGAAAAATTTAAGATTTTAAAATCACTTAACGTTTGTGAATGAATAAATCGAAAAATATTCATTTATAAAAGTGAATTCATTTTAACAAAATTATGAAGAAAAACTTTACTCTTTTTTTAATTAATATAAAGAAAGCAGGATATTTTTCCTCACTTATTTTAAGAACGAACCATCATTTCAAGCTTAACTATTGATTTTTTCAATTCAGATTCAAACGCAACTAAAATCATAAAAATTATGATAGGCATTTTATAAAAATTATTTCAACAAATTCAGGTTCGATTCTTTAAAATCACAACAAAAAACGGAGGTTAATATGGCATCAAGTTATGTCAAAGAATTAATGGACGAAGTTAAAGCAAAAAATCCAAATGAACCTGAATTTCATCAAGCGGTTCAAGAAGTTGCTGAATCTCTCAGTCTCGTATTTGAAAGATATCCGGAATACCGAGCAGCAAAAGTCCTGGAAAGAATTATCGAGCCAGAGCGAGTCATAACATTTAGAGTTGCCTGGGTAGATGATCAAGGTGAAATTCACATAAACCGTGGTTATAGAGTTGAGATGAATAGTGCAATTGGTCCATATAAAGGAGGATTAAGATTTCATCCATCTGTCAATCTCAGTATTTTGAAGTTTCTTGCTTTTGAACAGGTTTTTAAAAATAGTTTAACGGGTTTACCAATGGGTGGTGGAAAAGGCGGCTCTGATTTTGATCCAAAAGGTAAAAGTGATTTGAAAATAATGAGATTCTGTCAAGCTTTTATGAATGAATTGTACAGACATATTGGTCCTGATACAGATGTTCCTGCTGGAGATATTGGTGTTGGTGGAAGAGAAATCGGTTATTTATTTGGTCAGTATAAAAAATTGAAAAATGAATTTACTGGAGTTCTAACCGGGAAAGGACTTAACTGGGGAGGTTCTTTAATTAGACCGGAAGCAACAGGTTATGGAAATGTTTACTTTGCATCTGAAATGTTAGCGACACGAGGTTTAACTCTCGAAGGAAAAAGATGTTTAATTTCAGGAAGTGGAAATGTTGCTCAATACACAGCAGAAAAATTAATTCAACTCGGTGCAATTCCAATTACAATGTCCGATTCAAATGGTTTTATTTATGACGAGAAAGGAATCACACGAGAAAAACTTGACTTCATCTTCGAACTTAAAAATGTTCGTCGTGGCAGAATTAAAGAATATGCAGATAAATACAAAGAAGCTGTTTATGTCGAAAACGATCCGAATTTAGACTACAGACCAATCTGGGATATAAAAGCTGATTGTGCATTCCCTTCAGCAACTCAAAATGAAATTAATGAGAAGGATGCGATGAATCTTGTTAAAAACGGAGTCATCCTTGTGAGCGAAGGAGCAAATATGCCGACAACAATTGAAGGGATTAAAATTTTCCTGGACAATGGAATTTTATTTGGTCCTGCAAAAGCTGCTAATGCTGGCGGTGTTGCTGTCTCTGGACTGGAGATGACTCAAAACTCAATGAGATTATCCTGGTCAAGAGAGGAAGTTGATAATAAACTAAGACAAATTATGAAAAACATTCATCAAACATGTGTTTACTATGCCGAGAAATTTGGAACTCCAAATAACCTGGTTAATGGTGCAAATATTGGAGGTTTCATTAAAGTTGCTGATGCAATGATTGACCAAGGTGTCGTGTAATATAAAAGTTTAATTGTCATTCAGGAGTATTTACAATAACGAAGCCACTCAGTTTTTTTATGAGTGGCTTTGTTTTAAATTTAAAGTGAATTGATGTTTTAATTTTTAAATCACTCACACTCAATCGTTTCTTCGAAAATGAATAGTATTGAAAAATCAAAAACCGAAATCAATCATCCCGTCATAGACAATATCTGGATTGAGCACGGTTATGGAACTCGTTTCCAGGGCTTTCAAAATTTAATGAGAAAAAGAATTCGAGATATCATCCTTGTTTCAAGTTTATATGACCTTTATTTATTTGAAGAAGATGGTAGGTTGTATGAATTAATCAGAAATGAATATCAGGGATTAAATCTCAGTCACACACCAGAGTTAATCAGGGTATCGAGTGGATTAGATGCATTAACGCTTGCTCAGGAAGAGAAACGATATGACCTGATTATCACAACTCTTCATATTGAAGATATGACTGCCCCTGAATTAGCAAAACTTGTAAAAGAAAAAAATCTTAACATCCCTGTTGTATTACTCTCTCATGAAAATCGAGAATTACAATTTCTATTAAAAACTCCTGAAGCAAAATTATTTGATAAAATCTTCGTCTGGTTAGGAGATTATAGAATCTTAATTGCCATAATAAAATTCCTTGAAGATAAAATGAATGTGGACCACGACACTAAATTAGTCGGGGTTCAAAATGTGATTGTCATTGAAGATTCGATAAAAGATTATTCTGCTTTCTTACCAATTATTTATACTGAAATGCTTCAACAATCACAGCGATTAATTTCGGAGGGAATAAATTTAACTCATAAATTCTTAAGAATGAGGGCTCGACCCAAAATATTACTCTGTTCAACTTATGAGGAAGCATGGGATTATTATCAGAAATACAGTGATTTTGTTCTGGGAATTATTTCTGATTTAGAATTTCCAAGAAAAGAAGTAATGAATCCTAAAGCTGGACTGATTTTCGCAAAAAAAGTTAAATCACAACATCCCGATATTCCAATCGTTTTACTTTCCACAGATAAAGCACTCGAAGAAGAAGCTCATAAAGTTGGTGCATCTTTCATACTTAAAAATTCTTCGACATTATTATTAGAACTCAGAAATTTCATGAAAAACTATTTTAGCTTCGGTGATTTTATTTTCAGAACACCTGATAATTATGAAGTGGGAAGAGCATCTGACTTAAAAAGTATGGTCGAAGTTCTCAAAACTATTCCTGAAGAAAGTATAAAATTTCACGCAGAAAGAAATCACTTTTCAAACTGGTTAAAGGCAAGAACTGAATTCTGGTTAGCCCATCAATTAAGACCAAGAAAAGTTTCTGATTATCCTAATATAGAAGCATTAAGACAGGATTTAATCAACTCAATTCAAAATTATATAAACATTCGACAAAGAGGTTTAATAACTGATTTCAATAAAGAGAACTTTGATCCAGAAACTTCATTTGCAAGAATTGGAGGTGGTTCTCTTGGAGGCAAAGCTCGTGGTTTGGGCTTCGTGAATACCTTAATTAACTACTACAATATTAGAGACAAATTTGAGAACGTCAAGATTCATGTACCTGTAGCAGTTGTTATTGGAACAGATGTGTTCGATCAATTTTTAGATGAAAACAACCTGCGAAAGTTTGCTCTCAGTTGTGATGATGACGAAGAAATTACAAGAAGATTTTTATTAGCTGAGAAATTTCCAGAAGATATAATTGGACAATTAATTTCATTTCTGGAATTAGTCAAAGTTCCACTTGCTGTTCGTTCTTCAAGTCTGTTGGAAGATTCTCAATATCATCCGTTTGCAGGCGTTTATGAAACATATATGATTCCAAATAAAAACCCCAATATCCTTATTCGACTAAATCATTTATTAAATTCAATAAAACGTGTTTATGCATCGACATTTTATCGAGGAGCAAAAAATTATATCAAATTAACTCAATATCGCTCTGAAGAAGAAAAGATGGCTGTAATAATTCAGAAAATGGTAGGTAAAGAACACGGCAATAGATTTTATCCTGATTTTTCTGGTGTTGCTCGTTCATACAATTTTTATCCTTTGCCTCCACAAAAATCACAGGATGGAATTGTTTCCATTGCTATTGGTCTGGGAAAATGGGTTGTTGATGGTGGTAATACAGTAAAATTCTGTCCAAAATATTCAAGAGATTTAATTCAATTTCATTCAATAAAAGAGACTTTAAATACAACTCAGAGAAATTTCTTTGCTTTAGTTATAGATGAAACTAATGATTTTATTTTTTCAACTCACGATTTACTTGTTAAAGAATATACTTTAAAAGAAGCTGAAGAAGATGGAGTATTAAATTACGCAGGTTCAACTTACATCCCGGAAAACAATATAATTGTTGATGGCATTTCTCGAGAAGGGATTCGAGTGGTGACTTTTAGTTCAATCTTAAAAAACAATATTGTTCCAATCCCGCAAATACTTGAACTATTACTCGATATGGGTACATGGGGAATGGGAACTCAGGTAGAAATTGAATTTGCTGTCAATGTTAATTTTAACACTAATGACCATCATGAATTTGCAATGTTGCAATTAAGACCTCTTGTTGTAAGTAGAGAATTTGGAGAACTCAATATCAATAATTTCCCGCCTGAAAAAATTTTATGTAAGAGTAATCAAGTGTTAGGACACGGTAAAATTACTGACATTTACGACATTGTATTCGTTGATTTTTACAAATTCGATCGTTCCAAATCCATTGAAGTTGCAAAAGAAATTTATCAATTCAACAAAAAGTTAGCTGAACAAAAAAAATCTTATTTGCTAATTGGAGTTGGAAGATGGGGTTCTATTGATCCATGGCTTGGAATTCCAGTTAACTGGGAAAGTATCTATGGAGCAAAAGTAATTATTGAATCGAATTTTAAAGATATCAATGTCGAACCTTCACAGGGTTCACACTTCTTCCAGAATCTTACTTCTTTTCAAGTAGGTTATTTTACAGTCAATGACAGAATAAATGATAGTTACCTTGACAAAGATTGGTTATATACTCAACCTGTTGCGGAAGCGAAAAATTATTCTCTCCATATTCGTCTGGAAAAACCTCTTACAATTATTATTAATGGAAATAAAAACCAGGGTATAATATTAAAACCGGATTAAAATCTTGAGTGACAATAAAAAAATAACAGATGATAGTCTAAACAATTGTCCACATTGTGGAAGAGAATTGAGTCCGTGGGAAAAAGTACTCTTAAGCGTAGACCGGGCTTTAATGTGCAAGAATTGCTGGTATAGAATAATTTTAGATATTAAATTAAATAAACCATCTGAACCAGATAAAAACGAAAAGGAAAAAAATGGGGATGGAAACTTATAACTCATTCGAAATAACACAACAACAAGTTCTCGAAGCAGCTAAACTTTTAAACCTTGACCCTCCTACGATTGATTTACTTTTATGGCCTCAGAGAGAATTTAGTTTTACTTTTCCTGTTAAAATGGATAACAATACTGTTAAAATCTTTCACGGTTTCAGAGTTCAATATAATTTTGCTCGAGGCCCGGCTAAAGGTGGAATCAGATTTCATCCTGACGAAACGATTGATACAATAAGAGCACTAGCAAGCTGGATGACCTGGAAAACTGCTGTAGTTGATTTGCCACTCGGTGGTGGAAAAGGAGGAGTTCGATGCAATCCAAAAGATTTATCTGATGGAGAATTAGAAAAATTATCTCGTGGATATATTAGAGCTGTTGCACCATTTATTGGTGTAGATAAAGATGTGCCTGCTCCTGATGTTTATACAAATCCACAAATAATGGTCTGGATGATGGATGAATATGAAATTATCATGAATAATCATCAACCAGGTGTATTGACAGATAAACCACTGCAGGTTGGTGGAACAGAAGGAAGAAGAGATGCAACTGCTCGAGGTGGTGTTATTACAGTCAGAGAAGCCTGCAAAAATTTAAACATCGAACCAAAAACTTACGCCATTCAAGGATTCGGTAATGCCGGTCAAAGAGCTGCTCTTTTACACAAAGAAATTCTTGGAACAGGAAAATTAATTGCTGTGTCAGATAGTAGAGCTGCTATCTATAATCCTGATGGATTAGATCCACAAAAATTAGTTACACACAAACTCAAAACTGGGTCGGTAAAAGATTTTCCTGGTTCACAGCAAATCAGTCACGATGAATTGCTTGAATTAGAGGTAGATGTTTTATATCCAGCAGCTTTAGAAAATTCGATTAACGAGCGAAATGCAGATAAAATCAAAGCAAAAATAATTTGTGAACTTGCCAATGGACCAACAACTCCCGCTGCTGATTTGATACTATATGAAAAGAAAATTCATATAATACCAGATATTTTAGCAAGTGCTGGAGGAGTTACAGTTTCATATTTCGAAATGGTACAGGATAAATACTCTTATTTCTGGGATGAAAAAACTATTCATCAAAGGCTTGATAAAAAATTAACTAAAGCCTATCAGACCGTCAGTGATGCAATGAAAGATAAAAATGTTCATCCAAGACTGGCATCGATGGTGGTTGGTGTTGCACGAGTAGCAGAAGTTTGTAAATTAAGAGGATGGGTCTGATACAATTAAAGTCTAAATATATTTTGAATCAGTTTTTTAAATCGATAAAATGTTCTCTATAACTACCAGTCTATTAATTTATTTATGATTGCAAATTGAGTTATTTCCACATTCGACTTCAGATTCAATTTCTCAAGTATTCTGTTTCGATAAGTATAAATTGTAGCTGGACTGAGATACATATCTCGAGCTATATCTTCAATTGATTGCCCTATTGCAATTCGTCGTAATACTTCCATTTCTCGATTACTTAATCTGGATAATTTAGATTGGTCTTTTTGTTCGATGGATGTATCAATCAATTTTTCTGTTAAGGATTGACTTAAATATTTTCTTCCACTACAAACAATTCTAATTGCTTTTACAAGTTCTTCGGTCGCACTTGATTTTTTTAAATAACCTGAAGCTCCTTCTCGCAAACATCTCAAACCATACAAGTCCTCATCATACATACTTAAAATTAAAATGGGTAAATCTGGTTTGATTGATTTTATTTCTTTTATTGTATCGAAACCACTTCTTCCTGGAAGATTTAAATCCAGAATCAAAATATCAAATTCCTTTTCATTTAATATCTTAAAAAGGTCAGCAATATTGGAAGCTTCTCCTATCACGCTCATATCACTTTCCTCTGAGACAATTTGTTTTAGTCCCATAAGAACAATTGGATGGTCGTCTACAATACAGATTCTAATCGTGTTCATAATTTATGATTTTACTGGAATTGTTAATCTTACAAGAGTTCCTGAGTTCATTGTACTTTTTATTGTGAATTCTCCTCCAAGAACAAGTGTTCTTTCTTTCATTCCCAGTATGCCAAGCGAATTAGGACTATCGATTTGATTCTGGGTAATCCCTTTTCCATTATCAAAAATTTCAAACAAAATTTCTTTACCTGTTTTAACTAATGTAATTCTTACTCTGTTGGCATTTGAGTGCCTGGCAATATTAGTCAGCGCTTCCTGAAATATTCTGAAGAGAGCAATCTCACATTCATGCGGTAAGTTCAAATCTTCATTTGAAATATCTAAAAAGTAATCGATATTAGTCATCTCTTTGAATTTTTTCATTTGCCATTCAATTGAAGGAATTAAACCAAGTTCATCAAGAACATCGGGACGTAATTTTGTCGTAATATTTTGAATTGCATTAATGGTTGAATCACAAATCAAAATTAATTCATTTATATTTTCTTTAAGTTTTTCGTCATCAATATTCTTCTTCAAGAGAGAAAGTTTAATTTTTAAGATTGTAATATTCTGTCCGAGCTCATCATGAATTTCTCTCGCAACAGACTTTCGTTCCTCTTCTCTGATAAGTTGTAATCGTAAAGCTAACCTTCGGAGTTTTTCATTTAGATTTAAAAGTTCACTTTTGAATTTTGATTTTTCGTCAAACACACGACAGACAAATGAAATTATAATATTCCCCTCTTGATTAAATAAAGAGCTATTAATCTCAACTGGAATTTTTTCTCCGCTCTTTCGGGTCAGATTTGATACTAAATTATAATTTGAAAATTGAAGCAATCCATTAATCAATTCAATGCTTTTACTTTCAGAATTATTTAATAGAACTACAACTGGACTCAGATTCGAAATTTCTTTTTCATCATAACCAGAAATTTCCAGTGCTTTACGATTATAATCCGTAAAATGACTTAATATTTTACCATACTTCAAATGACAGAGAAAGATTGGGTCGGGAAGTGAATTAAAGTACTCTTTGTATTTCGAATTTTGCATAATATTATTAACCAGAGGTTAACTTCTTAAAAAATATTTAATCAAGGTTTCAGAATTATTCCCTGATTTTTACGACCATTTATTTTAACTATAATCTCGTTGTCAAATCTTAAATGTCTGCAATAGTTCAATTCTTCAACTGGTTGAAGACTTTCCAACCAATCCCAGTCTATACTACCAATGTTATGATAAGGATCAACTGTGAAGTAACCGACTCTATAACTGGTAATATTCTGGAAAAAGTGTGAACCCTGGGATGGAGTGATATGAAGATCTTTGAAACTGGATTCAACAATTATCGAAGCTCCACCAATTTGATCCCATGTAACAGGTATTCCCAACCATGGGTCAAGACTGCCCCATCTTCCCACACCAATCAAAATATAATGACGATCCTCTCTCAAAAGTTTTTTATTTAATTGATCAATTTCCATAGCGATTTCTCGGCTCTTCGAACGATCGTACTTATTAATGCTCACATAAATTATATCTTTTAATCCTCTGTAAATTCCATTTCCCAGCACTTGATTTGAATAACAAATTGCCTTTTCGAGATTGTTAATTTCAAATTCCACTTCCTCCATTTCAAGATTAATGATGAATGGTCTCATTTGTAACAGAACAAATTCTTTAGGTCGATTGCCTTTCACACTTAAATTCCCAGCAAATTCTATTTCAACTGGAGTGCCCATTGACCACGAACAAATTTCCAATAAAAGTTCTAAAATTTCAGGGAGTGGAAAAATTTCATGTTTTAGAATTGGTGCAAAGGTAACAATTCTATTTCCACTTCGAGCAATCCCATCGTAGACAGCATCATTTTCAGGTGAATATGTTGAGCCTAAATGAAATAGAGCTCCATCTTTTTCAGCATCAGCCAGACTGTAGACTTTAACAAAATCCTCTACAGAATGTTTGGCAGTACTAAATTCTCCATTTAAGTCAATTGCGTAAAAATATTGTTGTGCATTTCTTATCGTTTCCTTTGTCGAATAAAATTGAAGTAAATGTTTGGGATACTTCGGACAAAACCGAACACAATTGCCACCTTCTACAACTATTTTACCGAGACCTAAAGCAACCTGAGCAATTCCATCTGTGGATTTTTGTGGAGGTATTGGATAGAAATTATATGATTTAGCTACACCAGAAAAATCAGGATAGAACCTTCCATTTCTTTCTATCCCGACAACTTCTTGAATAATTACTGCCATCTTCTCTTCTTCAAGTCGATATGAAGTAGCTCGCATATAATTTTTACTATGCTGAAAAAACATCGAAGCATAAATCAACTTAATAGCATTCAACAATTCTTTTAGTCTTACATTTAAATCAGGATTATTGTTAGGAATCATTAAAGTCAGATAAACACCAGCAAGAGGTTGATATTGCGAATCTTCAAGTAAGCTGGAAGATCTAACTGCAAGTGGCTTTTTCACTATTTCAAGGTAATCGGTCAACTTGCTTATCAAATCTCCATTTGAAAATTCTGCACTTAAAAATCTCTCTTTGATTAGATTATCATCTTCACATTGTAATGCAAAATCAAAAAGGTCATTCTCCTGTATAAAAGCATCGAAAATATCTGTTGCAATCACAATTCCAGAAGGGACATAGATTATGATATCTTTAAATTGATCTCTAATTCCATAATTAACAATTAATGAATTTAAAAAGCTTAATCCTCTCGCCTTACCACCAAGTGAACCAGAACCAATTCGGGCAAAACTATGATTGACATCAAAAGTGTTTTTATCAAATTCACTGACAATTCCTCTCAATCGCATTTCACGATAACTTTTAATTGAATTAATCAAATCCCATCTTAAATCATCAACTGTAGAATAGTCACTGACTTTTCTTGGTCGCAATTTGTGAGCAAGCCAGAATTCAGTTCTTGCCTTTAACCAGTTTGAAAAATGATTTCTTGAAGCATGATAGATAATACTTTCATCTGGAACAGTTTTTAAAACTTCTTCAAGTTCCATTAGATTTCGAGCACGAGCAACCTCCTTTCCGTCTTTAGTTCGAAAAATAAAATCACCAAAACCTAAATTATCTTTAATAAACTGACTGAGTTCCTTTAATAAAGTTGGAGAACCTTTACGAATGAAGTGAGCCTGTAATTCTTTTGCCTTTTCTGCGTATTCAATATTACTCGATTGAAGTAGAATGGGGATATCTGGTTGAATTTTTTTGATTTCCTTTGTGAGCTTGAGTCCAGCTTCTGGGTCACGCTCGCCATTTCGAAGAAAATTAATATCCGAAATTACTCCAAGGATATATTCACGATATTTTTCGAAATAATACCAGGCTTCTTCGTAAGTAGAGCAAAGTAAAATTTTGGGACGGGCTCGCATTCTTAAATATTTGTGAGAAATATTCAATCCCTCTGAAATCAATCGCTGAGATTGAGTAAAAATTTCAGTATAAATTATTGGAAGATAACTCGAGTAAAATTTAACATTGTCTTCAACAAGAATAATTGACTGCACACCAACAGTTGCTGTATCATTCTCAACATTAAGTTTATCTTCAAGATATTTAATTATGGCAATAAGTAATTTATAATCACCCTGCCAGATAAAAATTTTTTCAAAAATTGAAAGGTCATAATTTTTACCGAGTTCTTTCAATTCACGATTATCATACGATAAAAGAATTACAGGAATTTCAGGATAACTTGATTTCAAAGTCTGAACAAACTTAATCACCGACATATCTTCAATATGAAGTGTAGTGATAACAAGGTCAAATTTCTTTCTTGAGTTGGAAAGATTTTCAAATGCTTCTTTTGCAGTTGTTACATGAACAATTTCAGGTGCATGACTTAAATTTAATGCTCGATACTCTTCTCTGATTTGTTCGTAAAGTCGTCCATCCTCCTCAAATAAATAATAATCATAAAGACTTGAAACAAGAAGTATATCCCTGATTTTAATTTTCATTAAATTCTGAAACTCTCTGAATCTACTCCCATACTGATAATCTATTTTGAATTTTTCGTTTGTAATCATATTAATATCCGCTTCATTTGACATCTAACATAAAAAAGAATTAAAAATTTTCAACATTATAGATTAAATGACTTTTTAAAGATAATTTTGAAAAAAAGGAGTTAATAATGAAAAGCCAGAAAGATGAGTTGTTAACTGTAGGAAAAATCGCCGAGCAATTATCCGTTCCCGCTGCAAAAGTAAAAAAGGCAATTCAAGAACTCGGTATCCAGCCTACAGCAAAGAAAGGTGCTTGTAGTTACTATTCAAAAAGTGAAATCACCAGGATTAAGAAAGCAATTAAATAAATTTCAGTAAAGTAGAAATTTATTTTAAACCCAGTTTGTGTTTGTGTGAGACAATTTCGGCATTGACCATAAAGATTACATCTTCAGCGATATTGGTTGAATGGTCTGCCAATCTTTCAATGTGACGGGACAAAATCATCAGATGTGCAGCAGGCTCGATTAACTCAGGTTGATTTTTCATCTTCTCAATAAGAAATCGAAAGATGTTCTTATTATAATCATCAACGATATTATCTTTATTTCCAATTTGTTCAGCAAGATTAGCATCTCTATTAATGAAAGAATCTATCGCATCTTTAAACATTGATTTTGCAACACTTCCCATCTCCAAAATTTTTGATTCGTCCACAAGTGATTTATAATCAATAAGTGGTTTAACTCTTTGAGTAATATTTACAGCAATATCTCCACATCTTTCAAGTTGATTATTAATCATCAAAGCAGTTAAAATGAATCTCAAATCAATAGCCATTGGTTGAAAGAGGGCTAAAATATTTTCACATTGTGTTTTGATGAGATTATCATATGCATCAATTTCTCTATCACGAGCTTTTATTTTTTGACAAAGCTCAAGGTCTGAATTAACTAAAGCAGTAAATGAATTTTCCACCATCTCTTCAACGATACTCGCCATCTTGGTAATATTTATTTTCAAATTTTCGAGTTCAGTCTCAAAATGTTTTTGCATAAATCCTCCTATCCAAATCTACCAGTGATATAATCTTCTGTTTGTTTTTGCTTTGGAGCTGTAAAAATAATTCGTGTATCATTAAACTCAATCAATTGTCCCATATAGAAGAAGGCAGTATAATCACTAACCCGTGCAGCTTGCTGCATATTATGAGTGACAATTACAATCGTATAATTTTGCTTCAATTCAAAAATTAAGTCTTCGATTTTTATTGTTGAAATAGGATCAAGAGCACTGGCAGGTTCATCCATCAAAAGTATTTCTGGATTGACGGCAAGAGCTCGAGCAATGCAAAGTCTCTGTTGCTGACCACCAGATAATGTTAAAGCACTTTTTTTCAATTCATCTTTTACTTCATCCCACAGAGCAGCTCGTTTCAAACTTGTCTCAACAATTTCATCGATTATCTTTTTATCTTTTATTCCCTGAATTTTGGGACCATAGGCAACATTATCATAAATTGATTTTGGAAATGGATTCGATTTCTGGAAAATCATCCCGACTTTTTTTCTTAAAGCAACAACATCAATTCCATTTTGATAGATATTAATTCCATCAATTAAAACTTCACCTTCTACACGAACACCATCAATCAAATCATTCATTCTATTTAATGTTCGTAGATAAGTAGATTTACCACAACCTGAAGGACCAATCAACGCAGTAACTTTTCTTTCTGGTATCTCTAAATTGATATTAAATAATGCTTGCTTTTTACCGTAATAAAAGTTCAAATTTCTGGTAACGATTTTAATATTTTCCATCTCAAACAATTAAATATTAACCTGTTTTACTTTTTATTGTTCTTAATTTATATCTCAAAAATATGGCAGAAAAATTTAGTGTGAAAGTAAGAAGTAATAATACGAGAGTTGTTGCGTATTGAATTCCCCTTGTTGCTTCAACATCTGGAGATTGAGTACTCATTATATAAATATGATAACCAAGTTCCATAAATTGATCAGATAAAGATGAAGGCAAATAAGGTAGAAAATATGCAGCACCAGTGAAAAGTATTGGTGCAACTTCTCCTGCCCCACGACTTACAGCAAGAATACCACCAGTTAAAATTCCAATTAATGAATTTGGAAGAACAACTTTTCTAATCGTCTGCCATTTTGTTGCACCAAGGGCAAGACTTGCTTCTCTTAATTCCTTTGGTACTGCTTTAATTGCTTCTTCAACAGAAACTATAACAACTGGTAAAGTTAAAAGAGCCATAGTCAGACTTGCCCATAAAATATTTGGTTGTCCCCATCTTAATTCAACTCCACCGTAAAATAAATTATCCATTCCTTTCCCAACAAATTGAATAAAAAATCCCAGACCGAACAATCCAAACACAATGGCTGGAACACCAGCAAGTGTATTTACAGAAAATCTGATAAATCGTGCAACTATAGAATTCGAACTTGCATATTCAGTTAAATAGATTGCAGAAATTGTTCCGATTGGAACACTGAAGATTGACATTATAACAACAAGAAGAAATGTTCCAAAAATAGCCGGGAATATTCCACCTTCTGTCATTCCTTCTTTTGGTGCAGTACTTAAAAATTCCCAGGTAATTTGCCTCCATCCTCCAGAAACAATATTGGACATAATGAAAAAAATAATAAGAAGAATTAAAGCTGCTGAGATGGCAGTTAAAGATTTGATTGAAAGTCCCAGAAGATATTTTTTCAATTTCACTTTTCGCCACCGAATTTTTTAAGCAATTTATTTCTTACATAAAATTCAGCTATAGCGTTTAATGTAAAAGTAAAAATGAAAAGAATTGAACCAAGCAAAAACAAAATATTATAATGTAATTCACCGAACACAACTTCAGCCATTTCAGCACCAATTGTTGCAGACATTGTTCTAACAGGTTCAAAAATAGATGGAGATATTAAAGCAGCATTTCCTGTAGCCATTAAAACAATCATTGTTTCTCCAAAAGCTCTTCCAATTCCAAGTAAAACAGCAGCAAAAATTCCTGGAGTTGCAGCTGGCAAGACAACAAATAAAGCAGTCTGCCATTTTTCAGCTCCGAGGGCAAGACTTGCTTCAATATAACTTTTCGGAATTGCAGAGAGTGAATCTTCCGTAACAGTAAAAATAATTGGAATCACAGCCAGAGACATTGCAACTCCACCAACAAAAGCATTCAATCTATATTGATAACCAAAAATATTCTGAAAAAATGTTGCCATTACAATTAAAGCAAAAAATCCTATCACTACTGATGGAAATCCTGCAAGTATTTCAATTGCTGGTTTTAAAATCTCTTTTGCCCATTTTGGTGCAAAGGTAGATGTAAATAATGCAGATAAAATTCCAATTGGTGCAGCAATTAAAATGGCAATTAATGTAACTTTAAAACTTCCAAGAACAAGTGGAATTATTCCATATTTTGGTTGAGAAGAAATTGGTTCCCATACTGTCGAAAAAATATTTTCCCATATCGATTTGTTTTGTTCACTGGATGAATTCAAAACTGAACTTTTATTTTCCGACTTCTGAGGTGATTGGATTGTAACATTCTCTTCCCCGTATGTTTCCTGCTCGAGTTCTTCTTCAGTATAGGCGGATTTTACTTCTTCATAAGAAAATATGGGAAGGGCTTCACGAAAGACGAACACAAAAATTAAAATGATAGATAAGAATGAAATAAAAGCAATTGTTTTAATTAGAACTTTTGCTAACCAATCGGAAAAGTAAAATCTTTTTCTCAGTAAATCGTTATGAGTTTCCTGTTGCACTTTATTCTGTTTATTATTCATATCAACGAATTGGGAAGTAACCTACCTGAACAACAACTTTTTGACCTTCTTCACTCAATACCCAGTCAATAAACTTTTTGACAGCTCCTTCGGGTTTAGTTCTTGTGTACATATAAAGAAATCGTGAAATTGGATACAATCCATTTTTAATATTTTCCTTTGTTGGAGCATATGCAGGTGATTTATCATCTTTTTTGATTTTTAATTCCTTAATTCCCTTACCATAAGCGGCACCACCATAACCAATACCAAATTTATCTTTAGAAACTGCATTCACAACAGCTGCTGTTCCTGGTAAATTTTGTGTCGAAGGATGAAAATCTTCACCAAGCAGAACTTCGTCTTTGAAGTAAACATATGTACCTGAATTATTTTCTCTTGAATATCTTATAATTTGTGCATCAGGACCACCAACTTCTTTCCAGTTATTAATTTTTCCGGTATAAATGTCTTTTATTTGTTGTAAGGTTAATTCATTAACTGGATTTTTTGAATTTACATAGATTGAAAGTCCATCGACAGCAACTTTTATTTCAACACCACTTGAACCATATTTTTCTTTAAGTTTAATTTTCTCTTCTTTTTTCATTGGTCTCGATGAATTACAAATATCTGTTGTTCCATTTATTAAAGCGGAAATTCCTGTTCCACTACCTCCACCTGTTACCTGAATGACCACATCTTTATTTTTCTTCATATAAATTTCTGCCCATCTTTGAGCAAGAATTACCATTGTATCGGAACCTTTAATCGTAATAACATCTTTGGCAAAAGAAGTTAGAAAAATCGTAGTCAGAAGTAGAAATGACAATAAACCTTTCAGCATTTTAATTCCTCATTAATTTTATTTTAATCTACCAATCGAATGTTAAGAAATTGTTAAAAAATTGTTAACGCAATGCAAATGATGGAAATCTTTTGCTCAATCTTTAGAATCAAAAATGTATTTTTGAAAAAAATCAGGAATATTAAATGAATGCGAAAATTTTGTTTATAATCTTTATCTATTCTGTGGCTTTTTTTTCCTGTAATAATAAAATGGAAAAACCAGAAACAAAAGAAATTACATTCACATTAAAAGAAACCAGTGTACCTGAATTTAATGAGGAGCTTGCCTTCGATTATATCAATAAACAAATATCATTTGGACCGAGAAATCCTAACTCTACAGGACATCAAAAAACCAGAGAATTCTTGTTCAATGAACTAAAGAAATTTGCCGATACAACCTTTACTCAAAATTTTTCATATCCCGGTTATGATGGAGAAAGATTAAATCTTACAAATATTATTGCTTCATTTAATCCAGAGAGTGAATACAGAATTTTATTATGTGCTCATTGGGATACCAGACCAAGAGCAGAGAAAGACGAAATTCCATCAAACAGAGAAAAACCAATCATTGGTGCAAACGACGGTGCAAGTGGTGTCGCTGTTTTGCTGGCAATTGCAAAAACACTGAGTGAGAAAAAAGTTAATTATGGCGTTGATATAGTTTTATTTGATGGTGAAGATTATGGCAAAGAAGGTGATTTGATGAATTACTCTCTCGGCTCAAAATATTTTATTCAAAACAAACCAGATTTTATCAAACCACAGTTTGCAATCTTACTCGATATGGTTGGAGATAAAGAAGCCAGATTTAAAAAAGAACCCAATTCGATTCAATTTGCTCCTGATATTGTTGAACTGGTCTGGAATCTGGCTGAAAAATTAAATCTTAAAACTTTTTCCAGAGAAATTTCGAGTCCAATTTACGATGACCACGTACCTATTGGCGAAATGGGAATTAAAATTATCAATATTATTGATGCAGAATTAATTGGTGCTGATTCACCAGAACCGAGAAGGAATTACTGGCATACTCAAAAAGACACTATTGAAAATATTGGCAAAGAGACACTGAAAGAAGTGGGTCAACTTTTAAATCATTTAATTTATTCATTAACCTTCACCGAAAGAATTAAATGAAAAATTTTATTGAAGTCATAATTCGAACACAACCATTTTTGCCTGAATTAATTTCAGGACTTGCCTGTATGTTTACCACAATAACTGGTATTGAAGAAAGAGAAAATGAAATCGTCTGTTTTTTTACTGAGTTTAGTGATGAAGATTTAGATTATTTAAGAAAATTACTTGAAAACCTTAAGAAAGAATCATTAATCGAAAGATTTGAAATTTATATTGAAACAATTGAACAGAGGAACTGGAACGAAGAATGGGAAAAATCTATTCAACCAATCAAAGTAACTGACAGGATTGTTATCAAGCCTTCCTTCCGTGAGTACATTCCACAGAACGATGAAATAATTATCACTATCGATCCAAAAATGTCTTTCGGTACTGGCTTTCATCAAAGCACGAGAATAATGATAAGATTGATTGAGAGAAATATTAAACCTGATATAAAAGTTCTCGATGTTGGAACGGGCACAGGAATTTTAGCAATTGTATGTGCTAAACTTGGTGCAAGTAAAATTGTAACGTGTGATAATGATGAATTTGTTCAGGATAATGTTTTGGAAAATTTTGAAAAAAATAATTGTAAAGATAAATGTTCATTTGTCTACGGTACAATTGATGAAATAACAGAAAATGATTTTGACTTGATACTTGCTAACATTCAAAAAAATGTATTGATTGAAATTGCAGAAAAAATCAAAGCAAAATCTAAACCTGATGGAATTATAATCCTCTCAGGATTACTACTCGAGGATGAAAAGGAAATCTGTGAAAAATACAGTTCGCTTAAATTTAAATTAATCGAAACGGCAATTGAAGATGAATGGCTTGGACTCGTCTTTAGAAATATGTGAGTCAAAATTCTCACACAATCATTTAGTTACATTTCATTTCTATTTCACCTAATAAAATAAAAAAATCCTGTCCCTGCAACTATAATCAAAGTGCAAGGACAGGAACGGTAAATAACTTTCTTCCAGATTCGTTAATTAAAATTGATTTTGATATCTATTCAAAATTTTAAGAATCATAAATTTCAAACAAACACATCAAGATTTTGATTTACTCAAAAACTTCTTCAGCTTTGACAATCTTCAATTTCACCTCATTTATTTTTAGTGGATATTTTTGAATATATCTATCTTCATCCAGAATATGCTGAGATATGTTTGAATGTTGATAAGTAATTGGCGAAACTTTATTAGCAATCAAATCCTTTGCGAATTCAGATGAGCCTTCGGTCACCATTGCAACTTTAATATTTTGATAGTTCAAATATTTTTTAATTGCATTATCAACATCTTTCTTTGTGAGCTTTGGAAGTCTTTTAGCAATTTCATCTATAAAATAACCTGTTCCATAAAATTCTGAATCCATCAAATAACCAAGTCTACGAGATTGAGTTTGTACCCAGAGTTTTGAATAGTTAATTAGAAATTGTTTAGTTTCTTCAAAATCTTTTTCCGGGATTCCATATTTCACCAGATTTTCAATTTCCCGAATTGCCATTCTCAAACTGAAATGTCTATTAGCATTAACAACAGGTCTAATCCAGACACTGAAATATTGTTGTCTTCTTGGAATATTTGGAATAGGAAAAGTCGAGCCTCCATCCTGTATGAAATTTTCGATGTAAGAATAATCACCATAGTTTAATCCACGATCACCTCGCATCTTGTTCATTAAAACACCATTAAAAGTTCTATGTTCACCGAGATAGGAATTTGCAACCATCAAAGCATAATAATCTTTATGTGACCTTGTTATATCAATGGGATAACCAAATGAAATTGCTGTTGATGGTGTTTTCTTTTCTATTAAAGTCACTTCAATGTTTTCTATCTTTTGTGGCTTCGGAAGTTTTACAACATTTGGTTTACCCTTGGGAAGTTTAGACAAATCTCTTTTAACTTTTTGAATAAAGTCATTCGACAAATTGCCAGCCAATCCGATTGTGAGATTCGATTGAGTATAATATTGTTTATAAAAATTCTTAACATCATCTAAAGTTATAGCCTGTAAAGAACTAATTTTGCCAGCTTCAATCCAGCCATAAGGATGTCCTTCATAAATCATTGTCTGAAGATATGCTTTACCTAAGTTTTCATCGTTTTCTCTTCTCAAAGTATTTTTAATGTAATTCATCTGTAAATCTTTCAAACGAATAAAATCATTTTCATCCATTCTTGGATTTGTCAAAACCTGCTCAAAGATAGACCAGAATTTTTCAAGATTATCTTTGTGGATATCAGCTATAAAAGTCGTCACTTCTTTATCAGCAGTTACTCTTATCCTTCCAGCTATGGGATATAATTTTTGCAACATTTCTTTATAAGTAACCTGACCGTAACCACCCTCTGCAATCAATCGAGCAGTTAACATATTCAATCCTTCTTTACCTTTCGGTTCGTTCAAACTTCCAACTCTGAATTGAATTCTAAAAGAGATAATCGGAGAGTCTTCTATTTTTAATGTTGTCAATTTCATTTTTTGTGATAGGAGATTCATATGCATTAAACTCAAAATTATTAATGCAAGTATTGAGGTTTTCATATTCAATTACCTCCTGATGTTAATGTGATAATATTTCTTTTTTCTTTAACTAAATATTTTTTCGCAGTATTCTGAATATCATCAGGCGTCAGAGAATTTAAAGTTGAGTAAAATTCATCAAGACTTTGAGGATAACCAGCAACACTAACATAATAAGCCAGTGTTGACGCTATTGCATCTGCATTGTCAAGACTATGAAGAAAACTATATCTCATATTTGAAAGTACATCATTTAATTTTTTGGGTGATATCTGTTCATTCTGTAATTTTTCAATAGCTTTAAAAATTTCTTGTTTCACCTTTTCAATATCTTCATCTTTCTTAATTCTTGAATAGATTCTGAATAAACTCGGGTCTCGATCAAGGGGCATTTCACCACTGATAAAATCAACCAGCTTTTCATCAAGCACTAATTTCTCGTACAACTCTGAAGTTTCTGAAAACAACAATTCAGCTATTACATTTAAAGCAGCAACTTCTTTGTTCTTTGCATCGAAAGCAGGAACTTTATAACCAATGTACAAATAAGGAAGAGTTTTATTTGGAGCTTTAACATCTTTAAATCTTTCTGCAGTCTGTTCCGGTTCTACAGGAATGTCAGGTGTATATGAACCTTTTTTCCAATCGCCATAATATTTTTCAATTAGACTGATTGCCTGATTAAATTTAACATCACCAACTATAATTATTGTGCAGTATTCCGGTCTATAGTAACGATCAAAAAATTGAAGACTGTAATCATATTGATTGGGCATATCTTTAATGTCTTCAAGAAATCCAATTGTCGTGTGACGATAAGTATGTGTTGTAAAAGCAAGTTTCTGCATTTCTTCATTAAGAATCTGGAAAGGATTCATTGCACTTTTGTTATACTCACCAAGAATTGCTCCAGCCTCTGTTTGAAATTGTTCTTTTGAATACTTCAGATTTTTAAATCTATCAGATTCAATATCAATTATTGTTTCTAATGCATCAGCACTTGCAACAATATGATAGACGGTTTGATCATTCGATGTCCATGCATTTGAGTCAGCACCGAGCAACTTCAAAATTCGATTATATTCGACATCAGAATATTTTTCTGTTCCTCTGAACATCATATGTTCAAAGAAATGAGCAAAACCAGTTTTACCAGGTTCTACTTCATTCCTTGAACCTGTTCGCACTACTGTATAATAAGCAACGACACCAGGACTATTATAAGGAACAACTATCACCTTTAATCCATTTGGCAATGAGTGTTCTTTAATTTCATAAGGGAAAAATTTTTGTGAATAGAGACTCATTTTAATCCCCAGTATTATTAAGATTAGTGAGAACAAATTAATCTTGCTCATAATTCACCTCAATTTGTTTTTGATAATAGTTATTCACTTCTGAGAAACTTTTGAAGTATGAAATGAATAACCATTCATAAAAATTAATGATAATCAGTTAATTGGTCTTAAAATTTAACTTTACAATTTACTGCATCAATACCTAAGAATTGAGCTGTAGTATCAAGTTCCTCTTCGATTCTCAACAACTGATTGTACTTTGCAAGTCGGTCAGTTCTACTTGCTGAACCAGTCTTAATCATTCCAGTGTTTGTCGCAACTGCTAAATCGGCAATTGTTGTATCTTCGGTTTCACCAGATCTATGACTGATAATTGCAGTATACCCTGCCCTCTTCGCAAGTTCAATTGTGTCGAGTGTTTCTGTTAATGTTCCAATTTGATTCAACTTAATCAAAATAGAATTAGCAATACCTTTTTCGATTCCTTTGGCGAGAATTACTGGATTTGTCACAAAAATATCATCACCAACAAGTTGAATCTTATTTCCAATTTTTTCTGTTAAAAGTTTCCAACCATCCCAGTCCAGTTCACTCATTCCATCTTCGATAGATATGATGGGATATTTCTCAACCCATTTTGACCAGTAATCAACCATTTGATCAGGAGTTAACTCTGATTTATCTGATTTTGAGAAAACATATTTTTTCTTTGTATCATCGAAAAATTCACTTGCAGCGGGATCAAGTGCAATAGCAACATCTTTACCAGGATGGTATCCTGCTAATTGAATTGCTTCAAGAATAACTTCAATTGCTTCTTCGTTTGATTTTAAATTTGGTGCAAAACCACCTTCATCACCGACTGCTGTATTATAACCTTTCTTTTTCAAAACTGTTTTAAGATTATGAAAAACTTCAGCGCCCATTCGCAAAGCTTCGCTAAATCTTGGTGCACCAACAGGCATAATCATAAATTCCTGGAAATCAACATTGTTATCTGCATGTTTTCCACCATTAATAATATTCATCATAGGAACCGGGAGAACTTTGGCATTTGTCCCTCCAATGTATCGATACAAAGGCATACCAAGTGCATTGGCAGCAGCTTTAGCAACTGCAATAGAAACTCCAAGAATTGCATTTGCACCAAGATTGCTTTTGTTTTCAGTTCCGTCAAGTTCAATCAAGATATTATCTATTTTCACTTGATCAAATGGATCTAAACCAACGAGATTGTCAGCAATTATTTCGTTGACATTTTTTACAGCTTTCTGAACTCCTTTACCAAGGAAACGAGATTTATCACCATCTCTTAATTCAACTGCTTCCATTGTTCCTGTAGATGCACCACTTGGAATAGCAGCTCGACCATAAGTACCATCTTCAAGAATTACATCAACTTCAACTGTTGGATTTCCTCTTGAATCAAGAATTTCCCGTGCAATTATATCTTCAATTAACAACATATTTTTACTCCTTATTTTTATGATTATTGTTTACAAAATTATCCAAGCCTGACCTGTAATCAAAGAAAATTAATTTTTCATTATTAATGTTTTTTAAATAGGCAATTAATATTTCGTTAATAATCAACAATGAATCTTCGTATTTCAAGATAAGTCATGCATCGACATCAATAAATTTTTGGTTGAAAAATTTTTTATTATATTTGCAATCACATTGAAGTTGATTTTGAAATGTTTTGATAATAAATGCTTTTTCTTTTGGGCGCGTAGCTCAGGGGTAGAGCATCTGCCTTTTAAGCAGAGGGTCGATGGTTCGATTCCATCCGCGCTCACTAAAGATACATTGCTTTAGGAACTACAAAGTTCTTTGTTTTTTGTTAACGTTTGTTTCAGAATTGGTAGAGCACTCCGACTTTTTCAAGTCGGAGGGGTCGATGGTTCTGAGCCTGAGGCTCACGCGCTCACTAAAAATTAACCCTGTATACTCTACAGGGTTTTTGTTTTTATAAGATTATTTATGACAGAATTTTTCTTTGTCTATATCATTAAATCTTTATCCACTGGAAAACATTATATCGGGCATACCCATAATTTAACAGATAGAATTAAAAGACATAATGAAAATCGAAGTGATTATACGAAGAATAAAGGTCCATGGGAATTAGTCATTTCTTATCCTTGTAATTCTAAAAAAGAAGCTGCCCAGTTAGAATTCAAACTCAAAAAATTTAAAAACTATCGTAAAGCTATTCTTTACTTAAATAAATTAGCTCAGGGGTAGAGCACTCCGACTTTTTAAGTCGGAGGGGTCGATGGTTCGATTCCATCCGCGCTCACTAAAGATACATTGCTTTAGGAACTACAAAGTTCTTTGTTTTTTGTT